>Ga0326597_10000224_pt1 | contig 105795 bp, 96 predicted proteins | sample RVTome_12_FD_203789 | JGI IMG/M metagenome (GOLD analysis project Ga0326597, IMG submission 203789) | Soil microbial communities from uranium-contaminated site in the Upper Colorado River Basin, Wyoming, United States - RVT100D185 | ecosystem: Environmental > Terrestrial > Soil > Contaminated...
GTTGCAGCAATTTCCTCCGGAAATTACCACCAACCACGCGATGTTCGATCAGGTGAAGGCCAAGTGGGGCGAGCGCCTTGAGGCCTATCGCCGCAGCAAGAACAATAGGGGTTAGCGGCCTTGTGAGGGTTACAGCGCGCCCCTGATGTTTTGCACCCCAAGGCCCTCCCCTTGCGGAATCCGAAGCCTGCCGTCTTTGATCTCCAGGCCGGTAAAGGGGTCTCCGGAAATGGTGGTGAACTCGCCGAGCTCGCAGTACGAAGAGATCCCCGCGTTGCTTGCCGCCAGCTGGAGAGCTGCGGCGTCGCCCACCATGCTTCCCGCCGTGTTGCTTAGGGCGCAGCCCACCCCCGTAACGCGGCAAAGCTCGGCGATGCGCCGGGCCTCTACGAACCCTCCGGCTTTCAAAAGACTCGTGTTGATAGAGTCCACTGCGCCGTGCCGGATCAATCGATAGGCATCGGCTGCCGAAGTGACGGATTGATCGGCCTCGATCTTGATGGGCGAGTGTGTTTTGACCTCCAATAGGGCTTGCGTCTGGTGGCGGGGAACGGGCTGTTCGAAGATTTCTACGTCCAGGTCGGCAAGGTGCTTTGCCAGGCGGATTGCGGACTTCGCGTCATAGGCTTCATTGGCGTCCACCTTGAGGAAAACCCCGTCGCCCACGGCTTTTCGTACGTTGGTTGCGCGCAGCATATCCAACGCCAGATCACCGCTCATCTTGAGCTTGACGGCGGAGTAACCTTCCGTCACCAGTTGTTGGGCCTCTTCCGCCATGGCCTCCGGGTCGTCCAGGCTCGTCATGCGAACGATGCGCACCTCGTGCTTGACCAGACCTCCCAGCAGCATGTGAACGGGGACATGGAGGCTCTTTGCCAGGAGATCGTAAAGGGCCGTTTCCACCCCAGATTTGACCCTCGGGTTGCCGATGAGCATACGGTCCACGTTTTCTTTAATCCTTCCCAACTCGTTCAGGTCGCGCCCCATAAGGGCCGGCTTGAGGACCCGATCGATGGCATACTGCGCGGAGCCGGGGGTTTCCCCCGTTCGCGGGAAGACGTCGATGTAGCCGTATCCGCTGAGCCCCGCCTCGGAGCGAATCTCCACCAGCACGCCCTCCGCCATGACGAACCTGTTGGCCGCGGTGATCAGGGGCTTGTGGTAAGGTAGGCTTAACAGGTGGTTGTCGATGGCTGCGATGTTCAATGGCCTGTCCCCCGTTAGTCTTTTTTGTACGAACCCATTCCCGGGCGATAGGATCCCGCTTTGAACTGCCCGATTCCCTTCTCGAGCCAATCGCCCTTTTGCAGATAGGTGGACTCATTGGATTTGGCCTGTGCCCAGTACCAGGTCTCCTCATCGTTCATATTGCGACCCAACCGGAGCACTTCTTTGGTCTCTTTCAGGGCCACGGGGTGCTTCTCCGCGAGTTTAGCTGCCAGTTCCAGGGTTGCCGTTTCGAGATTAGCATTGGGAACCGCAAAATTCACCAGGCCGATTTCCGCCGCGCGCTTCCCGTCAAAGGGCTCTCCCGTGAGGGAATAGTACATCACCTCCCGCCACCGCATGAGGTCCAGGATGGCGCGCGGTACCAGCCCCCCGGGAAAGTGGCCGAAGTTTATCTCCGAAAGCCCGAACTTGGCTTCTTCGGCAGCCACGGCAAGATCGCAATTTGCCACCACGGCAAAGGCCCCCCCGAAGCACCACCCGTTGACCGAAGCGATGGTGGGCTTGGAAAAGAGCCGGAGCGTCCTCCCCCGCCATTCATAAGATATTTTGCGAATGCGCTCGGACTCCATGGGCTGGTCCTTCAAGTCATAGAAGTACTCCTTTAGGTCTTCCCCGGCGCAGAAGCTGTCTCCCTTGCCCGTAATGACCAGCACGCGGGTCTCGTCGTCCCCGTCCAGCTCAGAGAGCACTCCGTGCATTTCCCGGTGCAGGGTGGGATTCATGGCATTTTTCTTCGCGACCCGATTGAACCGAAGGGTCGTAATCCCGTTTTTTTTCTCGACCTCCAGAGTTTCTAAACTGTTCATGGTTACCTCCCGGTTGATTTACTTAATCGGCCGTCTATCGCCCCTCCCCGTTACCCGAAACGGAAATGCGCCGGCTCAGAAGCGTGTCCACCACCAGCGCGCCGTTTCCATTGGAGAGGGCGATCAAAGGGTTCAATTCGATGGACTCCAGTTCCTTGCCGAAATCCAGGGCCAGTTGAGAGACCTTCATGAGAATATCCACAATGGCGTCAATGTCCGCCGAAGCCTGTCCCCTGGCCCCCCGTAGGATTTCACTTCCTTTAACCTCGTGGATCATCTCCCGGGCATCATCGGTGGTCAGGGGCGGCAAGCGCAGGGAATATTCCTTGAGAATTTCCGTGTAGATGCCGCCGAGGCCAAACAAAGTAACGGGGCCCAGTTGGGGGTCCGTGCTGGTTCCCACGATGATCTCTCCTATGCCTTGGACCATTTTCTGCACTAGGATTCCTTCGATCTTGGCTTCGTGGGCCCGTTCCCGCACCCGTTTCTCCAGCGTTTGATAGGCCTCCTCCACCTCGGCCTCGTTGGCCAAGTTCGCAAGCAAAGCGCCTATTTCCGTTTTGTGAGGGAGATCAGGGGAAATCACTTTCATGACTACGGGAAACCCCATGGCCCGGGCCGCCCGTACCGCCTCGCCGGAGGAATGGGCCAAGGATTCCTCGGCCAGAGGGATCTCGTAGGCCGATAAGAGCCGACGAGTGGCGTGGAAACTGAGCACCGCCTCCTTCTCTGTGGCAAGGAGCGTTTTGAGCTCACCGGCGATGGATGGGCGCGCCGGTTTGAACTCCCTGACCTGGGTCGTTGACGGCCGGGGCCGGGAGGCCAACCATAGCACCTCCCTCACCGCGCGGAGACCCTTTTCGTATTCCATGAGAAAGGGGACCCCCAATTGAGAGAAAAACTCGAACCACGACCGGTCCAGGGGCTCGCTGGCCCGAGAGAGGAAAACAACGCTCTTTCCGGTTTCCTGCACCACGGACGCCGAGCGGGCATAGAGCCGTTTGAGACGTTCATCCGGAGTCTTGGGCAGACTCAGCCGGCAGCAAACCAGGTCGAAGGCCTTCTCGGTGCTGAAAGCCTTGAGGCAATCGTAAAACCGGGATTCGTCCACTTGGTGGAGGTCTTCCACATCGAGGGGATTACCGTGAAATCTCTCCTTTGCGAAATAAGGTGAAAGAGCGCGGTAGGTTTCGGGTGACGGCTCGGGCAGTGCCAGGTCGACCCGCTCGCAAATGTCCGATAGAAAACTGCAGTCGCCTCCGGAAATGGTTACGATGCCGACACCGCCGGAGGATGACGGCTGTTGCGGCCGGACGTGGGACGAGAAGGCGATGGCCGTCTCTATCATCTGGTCCATGGTATCGACGGAGACGACACCCTTTTGCCGGAAAAGGGATTGCCATGCCGCTCCCGAGGTCGCCATATTCCCCGTGTGGGAGGCAATGGCGCGGCTTCCTTTGATTGACCTGCCCACCCTCAGGGCCACCACGGGAATTCCCCTTTCCCGGGCCACATCCAGCAGGCAACGTAGCTTTTCGGGCTGGCGCACTGTTTCGATCAAAGTGGCGATGACTTTTACCCCGGGATCGTCCAGCATGGCTTCCAGGTAGTCCGCCATGCCAAGATCGGCCTCGTTGCCGCAGGCTATGGCATAGCGAAAGCCCAGGCAGCGCTCCGCCGCCACGTTCAAAAAGAGATTGAGCAGGCCGCTGCTGTGGAAAAGGGCACCGATGGGGCCGGGGCTAAGCAGCTTCGGCAGCAGCGCGGACCAAAGCGCGACGCCACCCTCGCTGGAAAAATATCCGAGCGTGTTGGGACCGCAAAGGGCGACGGAGTGCCGCCTGGCCAGGTCGGCAACCTCGCTCTGGAGGCGCCGCCCTCGCTCGTCGGATTCCGCGAACCCTGTGGAGACGATCAGGGCCGCCTTCACTTTCTTTGCAATGGATTCCTCCAGAACGGGAAGGACATGGTCCCGTCCGACAACGATGACGGCCAGGTCCAGATCACCGGGGATATCGGAGACTCTGGGGTAACATCGGTTTCCGTAAATGGCGGGGTACTTGGGATTGACGGGAAAGATGCACTGCGCAGGGTAGCCGAATCGCAGAAGGTTCTGCATAATGGATGAGGCGTAGTGGCTTGTTTCCGAAGCCCCGACGACGGCGAGGTTTTTAGGGCGGAAAAGTCCCTCCAGTCGATTCATGGCACCGGCCGCCGGCTGGGGTCCCTCCTGCAACTTCTCCATGGTCACCGGTGGGGACCTTCATGGAAACCGGATGATGTGAATGGAGGTTCTGCGTTCACTGCTTAGAGTTTCTCTTCCTCTTGGCAACTCGCCTCGCGGTAAATGCCGAGAGCCTGGAGTACGGGGGCGTCGTTCATGGAGAAAAGGATGGCATCCTCGGAAGCGGAGTCATTGAGGTGGTGATGCGCGGACCACGTGGGCAGGCAGAAGATATCCCCTTCGGTCCAATGCAGTTGCCGGTCGTCGACCGTGGTGGCGCCACTGCCCCGGACGACGTTGTAAACGACGCTGCTCGTATGGCGGTGGGCCCGGGTGTGTTCCCCGGGCCGCAGCAGCTGGATCCAGCAGTCGATGGTGGGCATGACGGGACCACCGGTAAACGGATTGGTGAATTGCAGGGCGACGCCGTCAAAGGGGCTTCCGTCGCGCTCGGCCATTTGCATCAACTTTTCCTCGGTTCGGGCCCAGCGATAGTTTAAGAGCGGCGAGTTGGGGCTGGCCGTGCGCTCGCCAACGGGGAGGAGCCCTCCCCCGCTGTAGCGGCGAATGGACTCATCGCGCGGCGCCGAGGCGGGTTGCAGCGTTTCGGGGTAGTCCTCATAGAAGTTGGCGCCCAGGTAGAGCACCAGCGGCACGTCGAGGCCGTCCATCCACAGCATGGGCTCGTCGTGTTCGCTGAAGTGCCCATGCCAATACCAGCTTGGGGTCAAAAGGAGGTCTCCCTTTTCCATGGATTCGGGCTCGCCGTTAACCACGGTACAGGCGCCCTTTCCTTCCTTGATGAAGCGCAGCGCGGCAGGCGTATGCCGGTGCGATGGAGCGACCTCCGTGCCGTGGATCATTTGAATGGCCGCGATCAGGGTATGGGTAGTGCCGATCCTACCCGCGGGAAGGCCGGGATTTCGCAGAGTGAGAGCCCGCCGCTCGGCCCCTTTTTTACCCAGGGGAATCAGGTCCCCGATCTGGGTCATGCGGTGGCGCACGTGCTTCCAGCGCCAGAGGTAAGGTTCAATGGGGGTGCGCAGTTCGGTGGCCCGGTTCGCCCTAGCCACCCACAGGGGGGACAGGTGCTCTCCCTTGACGATCTCCTCGAGCTGCTCCAGAGTAAAGTTTTCAGCGGGCCCGTCCGTTACCGGTGTGGAGTGCTCCTGAATTGCGTGCGCCATGGTTTCCCCCTTGACCGATCTTTGCCTATGGGCCGATATCATAGTTTAAATTTGTCCTTGCGACAAGCGCCGGCGAGGTGGATTCCAGGTCGGCGTAGAGGTCTAAAGCCACATGGGAATGCTTGCGGCTGCCCTGGGTCTTGGCACCTCGCGCAGGACAAGGACTGCCTTGAAAAAATGTATATCCGCTGCCCTGCTTGAAACTTACGGCCGTCCAGCGACTACGTAGAGATCCTCCCCGAGCCAATAGCGGCCGATGAGGATGTTGCGAATGGCCGCCACGGCGGCCCTTTTCAAACTGAAGCGCTTGTCGGAAATGTAGCCGCCGTCGATTTTCTTCCAGCCCGTTTGTGAGAGCAATTTGTCCAGCGCCTCGATGGGATAGGGCCTCACGTGGCTCGGATCGCGCCAGAAATCGCCCGCTGCGCGGCGCAAATGGGCGATGTTGGGGGTGATGATGAGAAGCTTGCCCCCGGGCAGCGTGACCCGGTGCATCAGGGCGAGGAGCTCCACGACTTTCTCCGGCACGAAGTGTTCGACGATGTGGGAGGCAATGCACCCCTGGAACCTCTCCTCGGTGGATTGGAGGTAATGAAAGATATCGGTTTGAACCACCGTTAAACCCGCTGCCCGGGCTTCCGCCACCATGCCGCCGTCCCCTTCGATGCCTAGGGATTCGACTCCCGCCTCCGCCAGCATCTTCATGACGAACCCCTGGCCGCAGGCCACGTCGAGAATACGGGAACGGGGATCAAACAGATGGAGGAAAGGCGCGAAGCTTCGTCTGGCCGTGGGCTCTTTTCGACCGCTGGGAATTTGCATCGTCGGAGTTGGCACCTGCCCGTGGGAAAAGCGGCATTGTTGCGCACCCTCGTGAACCTACGGCATTGAATCTCCGAAGTCAACGCGGGCCGGAGCTGGGCGGCTGTTTCCTTTTGTTGCAGGCCGTTCCCTGTTGGGGTATTTTTGTCCGGCGCGTTTGGCGGGTTGATGAAGATTGCTCTGGTTCATAAGCAGTTGGATTTGAGGGGAGGGACGGAAAGGGTCCTTTACCGAACCGCCGAGGGACTCCGGGACCGCGGCCATGACGTCCATCTGTTCTGCGCCCGCTTTCGTATCCCGCCGCCGCCGGGCACCACCGGGCACCGCGTCCCCTGCCTTCCATGGCCCCGTACGGCGCGCCTTTTAACCTTCGCTTTGCTGTGCGGGCGAGTCGTAGCCCGGCATGGGTGCGACGTCACTTTGAGTTTTGACCGGATCCCCAGGCAGGATCTCTTCCGCAGCGGGGGCGGTCCCCATCGAGTCTTCCTGGAGAAGATGGCCCGCCGGTGCGGACCCTGGCGCCGGCTCTGCTACCGGATGAGCCCGTATCACCGCTCTTTACTGGCCATTGAGAAGCGGCAGCTGGGACCCCAGGGCTGCCGAAGGATCATCGCCGTTTACCGGGAGGGCAAACGGGAAATGGTGGAGGAATGCGGCGTCCCGGAGGGAAAAGTAGTCGTTATCCACAACGGTGTGGATCACGAGCGCTTCCACCCGCGCCGGCGTCAGCATGAGGGGAAAAAGATCCGGGAGGCTCTGGGCATCGATCCCGTGGCGCGGGTGGTGCTCTTTGTGGGCACGGGGTTCCGACGCAAGGGGCTGGACCGGTTGCTTGGGCTCTGGAATTCCCCGGAGCTCAAGGGGATCGTGCTGCTTGTCGTGGGAGGCGACGCCAGGCTTGCCCGGTATCGTCGCCGGTGGGCAGGCAGCGGGGTCCTGTTTGTCGGACCCCAGAGCCGTGTGGAGGACTACTACGCGGCGGCGGACCTCTTTATCCTGCCCTCCATTCAAGAGGCTTTCGGGAACGTGGTTCTCGAGGCCCTTGCCGCCGGTCTTCCCGTGGTGACCGTACCGGGTCTGGGCTCCACCGACGAACTGGACGGCGAGTTGATGGAGGGTCTCCTGACCGATGCCGACGATCCGGAGGAGATTAAAAGACGGCTTCTTCGGCAATTGGACCCCGGACGCTGGCCGGAGCTTTCCAAAGCGGCGCGACAAGTGGCGGAGAGGTACTCCTGGACAAAATACTTCAGCGCGTTGGAAGCCGAGCTTCGTACCGTAGCGGCGTGGGGCGGATGATCGACCGCGCCGCCGTGTCGGAAACCGCGGCGCTTTTGGCGCCCGGGGCCCTATCCATTGACCAGCGTACGGTATTGCTCCAGGAGGGAGTGCACGCTCCGCCCGATATGAAAGCGCTCGCGGAGTCGCCGCTGGGCGGCTGCCGAATCGATTTCGGAGGCCGGCCAGTTCCGTAGCAGATCCCGCAAGGCGGTGGCAAGACTTCGCGGGTTATTCGGCTCGAAGAGAAACCGGGTGTCCTGGATGATTTTCTCGATCACCCCGCTGCGGCTGGTGAGCAGAGGGACCCCGGCTGCCACGACTTCAAGGGCGGCCATGCCGAAGCTCTCCGTGCGGGAGGGATTGAGGACGAGATCGTAACGGCGGACTAGGGCGCAAAAATCATCGTGGCGTCCGATAAAGTTCAAGCCCGGGCTTTCTCCGGGACTCGACGATCTCATCCAGCGGGGTCTTTGATCGGTGAAGTCCAGCTCCAGGGACGGTAGCTCCCGCTCCTGTTTCAATGCCTCCAGGGCTGCCATCAGGTCCCGCCAGCCCTTCCCTGCAGTGGAATTCCCCAGCACCAGGATCTTGCCGGGGGCCCCCGCGGGTGGTTCCTTGGGCGGCAAGAATTCCTCGTCGCAGAGCCCGTCCGGAATGACGGTGATCTGCTTGCCCGGATCCCAAACCTCTACTGCCTCTTTTAGCGTTTCGCTGACCCCGATCAGCAGGTCTGCGCGGCCGCACCGGTATTTGAAGTAATCCCGGCGAGCCATGGCGGAGGTTCTCAGGATGACGCTGCTTTTCGCTTGAAGGCGGCGAGAGAGTTCGAGGGTGAGAAGCGCTTCCGGATGGTCGTTTCCCTGGACAATGGGAGGCTGCCATCCCGCCCGTTGAAGCTCCTGCTCGACTTGGCGGCCGAAAGACCTGATTTTGTAAAGACGGCCCGCAAGCGATCGCGAGCTCGGGAACGGAAGGCGGATGACCTTCAGACCATTCCTGCGGCACTCGGCCGTGAGCCAACCTTCCTCGGAAACGAGAAGAATCGGATCCAGGGCTTCCCGGCCGAGTTGCCTGAGAACCCTCTCGAGGCAGGATTGGGCTCCGGCCTTGTGGGCGCTTTTCTGAACGAATAAAACGTGTCTTGGATTCAAGGTCCGCTCACCGCTGGCCCCCTCAAGGGGCGGAAATCCGATGCCGTCCCATGGTCTCAGGAACCCAGGACCTTTTCTACAGCCTGGATGACCGAACGGACCTCCAGGTCCGTCATACGGGGAAAGATGGGCAGTGAAAGGATGCGCTCGGCGGCGGCCTCGGCCACGGGACAGAGACCTGGAGCGGTGCCAAAACGGCGACCATAGAAGGGATGGAGGTGCACCGGGAGATAGTGAACATTGACTCCAATGCCCTCCGCCCGAAGGGCCGTATAGATTTCGTCTCTCGTCTTTTGCCGTGCCTGGAGGTCCAGTTGAATCACGTAGAGGTGATAGGCGTGGCTTACGTCGGGCCGAACGGCGAGGGGCCTGAGGGTTTTCATGCCTGCAAATGCGGTATCGTAACGTCCCGCGATGTGTCTGCGCCGCTCGACCCATCCGGGAAGCTTTTTGAGCTGGCTTACGCCAAGAGCGCATTGGAGATCCGTCAGCCGGTAATTGTACCCGAGTTCCGTCATCTCATAGCGCCACGATCCGGCCCGCTCGCGTTCATGGCTGTCCCTGGTCAGGCCGTGGTTGCGAAAGCTTCTGAGACGCCGGGCCACGGCGGGGTCCCGGGTGGTGACCATCCCCCCTTCCCCGGTGGTCATGTTTTTTGTGGGATGAAAGCTGAAGGCGCTGCAGTGGGCCAGGGAGCCGACGGGGCGACCCCTATAGGTGCCGCCGAGAGCGTGGCAAGCATCGGCTACAAGGATGAGGCCGCGCCGTTGGGCGATGTCTTCGAGGGAGTCGTAATCGCAGGGATGGCCGGTGTAGTCCACGGCAAGTATGGCTTTGGTGCGCGGGGAAATTTTTGCTTCGACTTTCTCGGGGTCGACGAGGAGCGTGTCCGGCGAGACGTCGGCAAAAACGGGTACCCCCCCCTGAAAAACCACGCAATTGGCGCTGGCGACGAATGTCATGGCGGGCACGATGACCTCGTCGCGCTCCGAGATGCCCATGGCTGCCATGGTAGCGTGCAGCGCGGCGGTACCGCTGCTCACCGCTACGGCCTCGGCTGATCCCGTGAAACGTGCAAAAACCTCCTCGAACTCACCAACCTTGGGTCCTGTGGTCAGCCAGTCCGAACGGAGGACCTCTACGACCGCATCGCCATCGTCGTCCCCCACCCACTGCCGCCCGTAGGGTATTGACCCTGCCATCAGCGGTCCCGTTTCCCCGTTGTCGAGTGGTGGCGGTGGTAGGACTCGAACCTACGACGCCGCGGATATGAGCCGCGTGCTCTGACCAACTGAGCTACACCGCCACGGGTTTTGCGCATCTCTATTTATCTCCGCTTGGGTAGGGAGGGAGGGCAAAGAGTGCCGCCCGGCAAGATTTTTTGCCTGAAGGGAAATCATAAACGGAGCTTCGGGAACATGCAACCGGGAAGGGGCACGTCGGTTCCCCTGGGGTTACCGGCTTATGAACTCGTCGAGTCGAGCTTGACGAAAACGTTTTTGATCTCGGTGTTGAAATCCCTGGCTTGGTTGCCGCCCTCGCGGCCGAGGCCCGAGGCCTTCAACCCGCCAAAGGGAAGTCGTAGGTCAGGCATGCCCCAACTGTTCACCCATAGTATCCCTGCGGCAATCCGCTGACCCACCCTTTCGGCTCGGGCCGTATCCTTGGACCACAGTGCACAGGCCAAACCGTAAGGCGTATCGTTGGCCATTTGGATGACCTCCTCCTCGCCGTCAAAGGGCTGCACGTGGCAGCAGGGGCCAAAAATCTCCTCTTGATTGATGGGAGAGTCTTCGGCAAGTCCTGTCCAGATGGTCGGCTGGATCCAGTAGCCGCCTTCCAGCCCGTGCTCCATCTCGGGTACTCCGCCCCCCGTAACCACATGGGCGCCCAGGGCGCGGGCCCTTTCATAATGGCCCAACACCCGTTGCCGATGGCGCTCGCTGATGAGCGGTCCAAGGGTTGTTTCCATCCGCTCGGGAGCGCCGGTCTTCAAGGATTCGGCGCCCGCCTTCAGGCGTTGGACGAATTCCTGAAAGATCGGGCGTTCTACGTAGACGCGCTCGGTCGCGAGACAGACCTGCCCGCAGTTGGCAAAGACCGACCGCAGGGTTCCCACCGTGGCCTGGTTCAGGTCGGCATCGGCAAAAACAATGGCCGGGTTCTTCCCTCCAAGCTCCAGGGAGAGGCTACGGAGGTTTTGGGAGGCTGCCTTCATGATGGCCTTGCCCGTGGCCGTCTCGCCGGTAAAACTAAGTGCGTCTATACCGGGGTGCTCGGTGAGAAAAGCCCCTGCCGACTCCCCTCCGAACCCGTGAATGACGTTGTAGACGCCGCGGGGTACCCCGGCCTCCGCCAGAACCTCGGCCAACAGATTAGCCGAAGTCGGCGTTTCCTCCGACGGTTTGGCGACCACTGCGTTCCCCCAGGCCAGGGCCGGCGCCACCTTCCAGCTCAAAATGAGAAGGGGAGCGTTCCACGGGCAGATGGCTGCCACCACGCCTTTGGCGCCGCGAAGGATATAATTGACGGCTCGCTTCCCGTCTGGCGTCTCGATGCTCAGTCTTTCCGCGGACTCCTCCCGGGCCAGCTGGGCAAAGACCCGATAGCTTGCAACGGCGGAAGGAAGATCGAGGAAACGCGCCAGGGAGTGGGGTTTTCCCGTGTCCCCGCATTCCGCTTCGACGAATTCGTCGGCCCGCCGCTGGATGCCCTCGGCCACGCGGAGAAGAAGGTCCGCGCGCTCCGATGGCGAGGTCCGGCCCCAGGGACCGGCCATACTTCGTCGGGCCGCGGCCACCGCTTCATTGACTTCGCGGCGGCCCGCCTCTTGAACCTGGCCCATGACCTCGCCGGTGGCCGGGTTGCGCTTCGGATAGGTTCGACCCGTTTCCGAATAAACCCATTCGCCGTTGATCCAGTGGAGAATCTCACGCCATCGGCCAGACTCACTCATGGGAACCTCATTGGGCCCCGACCCCGGGCATTGCTTCGGGTAGCCAGTGCGTCGGGACGGGATTGCCGGCCCTCGGTTTCATAGCCGAGGGCCGGACGATGGGTTTGTTGGTCGGTTCTCAGTCGGTCTGGAGGGATTGCTCGGTTTTGGGATCCGCCGTTGGGCGGCGCTCCAGGTAGAGTTCGCCCTTGGTAGCGGCGTTGGCGTAGCTCTTGATGTTTTCCATCCAGCTCCTGGTCTTCATCCTCATGTAAGGCGATGTGTACCCGTTCAAGAGCCTCTCGATGCGGCCTGGCTTGGAAAAGTACTCCTTGTGGGCCCAGGCCGTAAGCCTTCCCAAGTCGTCCCTGGAAAGGTGCTTGGTCCGGCACACCGGATGATGGGCGTCCCAGTATCTGAGGTCGGGCTCTTCGATGGCTCCCAGCTTGCTGTACTGGTGCCAGAAGGGGGACCCGACATTGGGGTGAAAGACGCCCACGGCTGCAAAATCGGGGTCGGCTTGATCCACAAAGGCGAATCTCTCCTTAATGGCCGCTTCGTCGTCTTCCCAGAGGCCCACCATCCACGTTCCCACCGTGGCAATGTCGTTTTTGCGCAGCCCCTGAATGGCGGATTTAACGTCGTTGATGGTAATGCCCTTGTGAAGCATCTTGAGCTCTTCGTCCGAAGACACCTCGATGCCCAAGAGCACCTGAAAGCAGCCGGCCTTTCGCATCAGCGGAAAGATGTCCATGTCCCGGACAAAATGGCGCGCAAGACCCAGGAAACACCACTCAACGGTGAGCTTTCTCGCGATGATCTCGTTGCACAGGTCAATCATCCGCTGCCTGTCCACGTTGAAGTTCTCGTCAAAGAAGAAGGCGACCTTGACGCCGTAGTGTTTCTGAAGGAGGTCCAACTCTTCGGCCACCTTCTTGCCCGAGCGGGCTCTCCAGTTGGACATGTCCTTGCCCGCCTGTCTCGGGTCAAACTTTGACCACACCCAGCAAAACTTGCAGAGCTCGGGACAGCCCCTGCTGGTAATGGGCTCCACATAGGGTTGGATGTAGGTAAAGCCCTTGTACTGATCCATGGGGAAGAGGTCGTAGGCCGGCATAGGTAGAATATCCAGATCTTCGATGAGCGGCCGGCGCTCCGTCAGAACCACCTCTCCCGTGCCTTCCTCGCGATAGGCGAGGCCATTGATCTGCCTCAAGTTGGGTTTTTCCTTCTCGAGCTCCAGGGCAAGTTCCTTTAACGTAAACTCGCCCTCGCCGATGATGACGAAGTCCACGTAGGAGTGCTGCTGCAGAGTCTCCTTGGGAATGGCTGGAAAATAGACGCCGCCCACAACGTTTTTGACATGGGGCAGGCCTTCCTTAACCAGTTTCATGGCCTTGTTCAAGTTGGGAACGAAGGCGACGCCGCCGTTGGCATGAATGGGCTCCCCAAGGTAGACAAGGTCAGGGTCCTTCTGCCGGACACGGTCCACGATGTCGTCCCAGCCGATGCCCGAGGCCACGCAGTCCAGGGCGTCGACTTCCACGGCGCCGCCAAATTTTTCTTCGCGCAGAAAGGCGGCCAGTTGGGTATGCACTGAATTGGGAACAAAGTGGACCCCAAAGGTGGACCAGCTACCCCTGGGTGGAGTTAGGAAAAGAACCTTCATTCGTTACGCTCCTTTCATGGTAACCCGTGATCGCTAGAATCGGCTCATCCCGCAGGTCGTGGAGGGCATGGACCCGTGGGCCCCCGGCACATGGGGAAACACCCCTTCTTAAATCGTCAATACACGAAACGTTTATATTTAAAGTAACAGCTTTTGTCAAGGATTATTAGGCCCCTTACCTTTCCACGAAAGACGGGCGGTGATGTTGACATCTCCGTAGTCCATAACTAGACTCCCATCCAAATCAAGCCCCGGAGGGGGATACCCCATGGGCGCTCGCCAAGGTGTTTTCGACCCCTTTGTAACTGCGCTGGAAGACGCTATGCATCCGTATATGGTTAAGGATCTGGGAGACCGGGCACGGGTGTTTGGGTCGAATACTCCTGTTTTCCCTCCCCATGGGGTTTTGAAAAACGTTGTCGTCCCGGTTCCGGCGGAGTTCCAAAGTTAACATTGGCGGAGGATAAACCATGGCATTTGGGGATTTGCGGGAATTCATAGGCAAACTGAGAGAGGTGGATCGGGTCCTCGATATTCAGAAAGCCCATTGGGAGCTTGAGATCGGCGCCCTCACCGAAATCACCGCCCAATCGCCCCAGTGCCCAGCGCTTCTCTTTGACGACATCCCCGACTACCCGCGGGGGTTTCGCGTTCTCTCCAACTTTTTGAGTACCCCGCGTAAAGCGGCGTTGGCCCTGGACATGCCTCTGGAAGCGAAACCCGTAGAGCTCACGCGGCTTTGGAAAGAGCGAATCAAGTCCATCCAACCGGTGCCCGCCCGCAAGGTGGCCTCGGGCCCCCTGCTGGAAAACGTTCTCGACGGTGACGAGGTGGACTGCTTGCGCTTTCCAGCACCGAAATGGCACGAGCGGGACGGAGGGAGGTACCTGGGCACGGCGGACCTGGTGATTCAGAGGGACTTGGACGATGCCAACTGGACAAACCTGGGAACCTACCGGGTTCAGCTCCAGGGTAAAAACCTATTGAGCGTTTTTATCGTGCAAGGCCATCAGGGAATGACCATTGCGCGCAAGTACTGGGCCCAGGGTCGTCCCTGCCCCGTCGCGATGGTCTTCGGCCTTGAGCCCGCCGTCTGGATCGCGGGGACCCATACCGTTCCTCCGGGCGTGTCGGAGTTAGAGTACGCAGGGTGGATGCGGGGTGAGCCTGTCGAGGTCATCGAGGGTGAGAAAACGGGCCTTCCGATTCCGGCCGCTGCGGAAATCGCCGTCGAGGGGGAGCTCTATGCTCCGGAGGAAACGGGCCTGTTGGAGGGACCCTTCGGAGAGTGGCCCGGCTATTACGCCTCTGATGCCGAGCGGCAGCCCGTGGTGAAGGTCCGGCGTGTGATGTTTCGAAACGACCCCATCATCACGGGAGCGCCACCCCTGAAACCTCTGGCAACCCATACGCCGGACATTGCCATGGACTTCGGATCGGCGCGGGTGTGGCAATACCTAGAGGCTGCGGGTGTGCCCGATGTTTGCGGGGTGGCTCGCTACATCCCCGGCCAGAACTACGCTTTCTTCTTTGTAATCTCCATTCGCCAGCGCTATCCCGGCCATTCTCGTCAGGCGGCCCACGCGGCTCTCGGGTGCTATACCGGCGCTGGCCTGGGGCGTTTTGTCATCGTCGTGGATGATGACATCGACCCGGCCAATCTTCACGAGGTTCTCTGGGCGATGGGAACACGTTGTGATCCAGTAACTTCCATTGATATTCTCAAGGGATGTTTGAGCTCGCCATTGGACCCGCGCATCGAACCGGGAAGGCGGGCCCAGGGCGACTGGACGGCGGGAAAGGCCATTATCGACGCTTGCCGTCCTTTCCATTGGCGCAACGAGTTTCCGGCGGTCAACGAGATCAGCGCGGAGCTAAAGGCCAAGGTGTTGGATAAATGGCGGCCCCTGCTGGGTGGTTAAGCTCCCGTTTCTTTTAGGGCCAGCGGCGGCGCAGCGCGGGAAAAAGATTCCAGAAATCTTCAAAGGCCTTTTGGCCCGCGCGACTGTAAACGCGGCGGTGGATTTCCTGATCGGGGTCGTGCTCAATCAAACGTTCCGAGTAACTCAGGTGGGGAACGCGGTCCGGATTGACGGTGATCCTGTCCGACTCTAGCAAATCGTTTAGGAATTGGGCCACTTCACGGGTGTCCGTGATCGTGCTACGAAAAAAAAGACGCCCGTCCCTGTGAATCACGAAAACCGAGGTTGGCCAGGGTCCGTAACTGCGGTGTATGGTGCCCTCGAGGCTGTCCACAATGATTGGAAACTTGATTCCCTCCAGGCGCTGGAGCTCCCGGGCATGTCTTACCTTTTGCTCAAAAGAGGTGTGGTGCGGAAAGTTTTCACCCGGATGGGATTCCTTCACGTAGACGAGATAGATGCCGACGCCTTTGGCGCTCAACTCGGCGTGCATCCGGTTCATTCCGGGGATAGCGATGGCGCACATGGGGCTCGTGATGGAACCCATCATGAGCACCACGTGGCCCTTGGCGCGGAGGTCTTTTAGGCAAAGCACCTTTTCGTCGAGATCGCGAGCCTCGAACTCCGGAGCCATGGCACCTACCCGAACGGGAATGGTTTCTCCAAGGCGATCGGCTTCGGGCAGCTTGATTTTGAAATCCGGAGTGTTGTATTGACTGGCTTGGTCGGTCATGGGAAGTCCTCCTGTGGATTCAGCGTGTAGTGGCAGCGCTGGCTTTTAAAGCACGCGCCAGACGATTTTTTTTTGACGCGCTACCGTATGGCTAACACTGCCACCGGGGCCTGTCAAGAAAGAGCTGTTGACAGTCTTGTGCGGGGGAACGATGCACGGTGACGAGCAAGCCAGCCGGAAAGGACCAGAGCTGGGAAGGAGATTGTATGAGCAAATCTGCGGGTAAAATTGATCTAGCGAAGTTTCGTGAAACCCATCGCGAGCAGCAGGAAAACGCCAGGGCCGGCCGCGGCTCCCAGTCTATTCAGTCCCGGGCCGTTATTCGCCTGATTGAGAACCAGCTCAAGGAGGCAAGGGTTGGGGAATATACGATTCTCTGTGACGAGGGGAAGTCCCGCCGAGGCGGGGGCAATGCTCCGGGACCCCTCTCCTATTTCGTTGCTGCCGTGGAATTTTGAATGTTCAGCCAACTGACGCGGTAGGCGTCACAACTGGACATTCAGATTGACGACGCCGAGATGGATCTTCGCATGAGCTACGATACCCGGGGCAAACTCGGGCTTGCCGATGTGACGCCGGCCTGTCAGGGAGTGACCTACACTTTCAAAATCAATAGCCCCGCCGGTCCGCAAAAGGTGAAAGAGCTGGTTCGGATGACCGATAAAGGCTGCCACACCATCAATACGCTGCGTAACCCCGTCCCGGTGGAGGGAAACCTCGTTCACAATGGCCAACGGAACGACGTGAAGCTCTGAGCCCGCCGGCCCTGTTCAATGGTGGCGACCCCTTTTTCGTAAAAGCCGGGAACTCTCTTATTGCTTCAGGCTTTTTTCCAAGCTTTCGATGGTCATCTGGATAGAGGGATCGCTTTTGATCCTCTGTTCGATGACCTTGGATGCGTGGATGACGGTGGAGTGGTCTCTGCCGCCGAACTTGTCACCGATGACAGGAAAGGAAGTGGAAGTGAACTTCCGGCAAAGGTACATGGCCAGCTGCCTGGGCAAGACCACATTTCTGGTGCGCCGCTTTGATTTCAGATCCCCAAGCTTGAGGTTGAAGTGGTCGCAGGTGGCCTTTTGGATGTTCTCCACAGTGACCTCCCGGTGCACCCCCCGCAGCGCGTTTTGCAGGACCTGTTTGGCCAGGTCGATACTGATCTCAGTCTTGGTGAGCGAGGCAAAGGCCCCCAGCCGGGTCAGGGACCCTTCCAGTTCGCGGACGTTGGAGTTGATATGTGAAGCCAGGAAAAGCGCGACGTCGTGGTTCAGGAGGACGCCTTCCATCTCCGCTTTTTTTTCCAGGATGGCCACACGGGTCTCCATATCCGGCGCCTGGATGTCCGCGATCAGGCCCCATTCAAACCGGTTTCTCAGTCGATCTTCCAGCCCGGGGATTTCTTTGGGAAACTTGTCCGAGGTGAGAACGATCTGCTTGTGCGATTCGTAAAGGGAATTGAAGGTGTGGAAGAATTCCTCCTGGGTCCGTTCCTTGCCGGCGATAAACTGCACATCATCGAGAATCAGGATGTCTATGGTGCGGAATCGGCCTTTGAATTCCTCCATTTTGTCGCGGCGCAGCGAGGTAATCAGCTCGTTCATGAAGGACTCGGAGGGAAGGTAGACGACCCTCGCGGAGGGTCGCTTGCCGGTCACCTTGTGCCCGATGGCGTTGGCCAGATGAGTCTTGCCGAGACCGACGCCTCCGTAAAGGAAAAGTGGATTGTAGTGTTCTCCCGGCTGATTGGCCACGGCAAGGCAAGCCGCGTGGGCAAACTGGTTGCTGGCTCCCACAACAAAATTTTCAAACGTATATTTTGGTATGAGGCCGGTGGTACCCCTCGGTTTTTGTTTCGGCGGTTCGACGTTAAGCGGAGCCTTTTCCTGGTTTTCCAATTGCGAATTGACCGTGACGGCAACGCCGATGCCGGGATGGCTCAGGTTGGAAAGGGTTTCCTGAATTTCAAATAAAAAGTGCGCGGTGAGCCAATCGCGGAAAAACTTGCTGGGCACCTCCAGGACGATCTTTCCTCCATCGGCGAGCCCGGCGCGGATGGGCCGGATCCACGTCTCGAAATTGTGCCTTCCCAGGCGGTGCTCCAGTATTTTTAACGCTTCTTGCCACAAGTCCATGGGACCCTCAAACTATGAATCCCGGTGCCTTCTTCAACCCCCAAGGGCTGCCGAATCGTGAATGCCACTATCCACAACTGTGGATAAGTCGGGAAGGAGGAGAAATTCCGCTGTGTTAAGGACAATCGTTAACAAACCTATGAACAACAAGTGAACTATGAGAAAGACGGAACCGAAAACAAACCTTTCAATGTTTGGATAATGTTTCCGAAACGGGGAGGTTGAATTGTGCATTGCAAGTTTTTCAGGTTCGTTCGGAAGCAGCACTGCCCGGGACTCTCAAAAATTATTTTCTCAAGGCAGAAAGTCTTAGACATTTTCCAATCTCATTGCAAGAAAAAAATTCAACGGATGAAAATTTATCTTCACCGAACGCGTTCGCAACCGAAAAACTTGACTTTAGGATCTCGCTGCACTGCCCGAACAGATTGAACAAAATGCGGTCGCTTCCGAGCCCGAGACTCTTTGTCGGTTAATTCGTCCTTGCTCTTTGGAATGATTTCAGATAAGCGCATGCAATGGTCCGGTGAGCCAAGGGGTACTTTGCTTTTTCGTCCGCAATGGTTCAAAGTTCTCTTTCCATTCCTCCGCCGCTTTGGAATCTTATGGTCACCCGAATCGTGGCCGGTGCTTCGTAAAGGGTCATGAGCAAGTCAAATCCATCGGATGCCGCCCCACGCTTGTATCTCATTGACGGGAGCTCATATATCTTCCGGGCCTATTTCGCGCTGCCGCCGCTTACCAACTCGTCGGGCTTGCCAACCCAGGCCATCTACGGCTTTACGACCATGACGCTGCGATTTATCAAAGAGTATCGTCCCGAGTGGCTGGTCGTAGTATTTGACACCGGTGGTGAGACCTTCAGGGACGGGCTGTATTCCGACTATAAGGCTAACCGCCCGGAGGCTCCGGCGGACCTGATCCCCCAGTTCCCTTACATTCGTAAGGTTCTCAAGGCTATGAATATCGCCGTGTTGGACCATGAGGGTTTCGAAGCGGACGATGTCATCGCCACATTGGCCCGTTATTTTGCTCTCCAGGGGACCGAAGTGGTTATCGTTTCCGGCGATAAGGACCTGATGCAGCTGGTGGGCGGCTCCATCCGTCTCCTGGATACCATGAAGTCACGCTGGATCGGGGAAGATGAAGTGCGGCAAAAATTCGGCGTAGAGCCCAGCAGGGTCGTGGATGTCCTTGCCCTGATGGGGGACCCGGTGGACAACATTCGCGGGGTCAAGGGCGTTGGAGAGAAAACCGCCATCGCTCTGATCCAAAAGTTTCAAACCCTTGAAAATCTTTATGAACATCTCGACCAGTTGGACCAGGCAGAAATCAAAGGCCCCGCGCGCGTGCGCAAGGCCCTCGTGGAAGGCCGGGAGGACGCCTTTTTGAGCCGCGATCTCGCGACGGTGAGAACCAACGTACCCGTACCCCTGGAACTGGACCGGTTTCGTCTTCAAGAGCCGAGCAGGGAAGAGTTGCGAGAGCTCTTTACCAGCCTGGGATTCACTCAACTTCTCAAGGGGCTGGACGTCCCGGGTTCTGAACCCAGCTAGGCTATCGGCAGTGAACGCCGGCTTCGCGGTGTTGCGGGGCTACTTTGTCTAGAGTTCATGGAAGCCGTGAAAGGACATGGTTTTGATCGACAACGATAGACTCAAGAACCTTCTTCTGGAACTGGTACAAATCGACAGCATCTCGCGCAAGGAGCGGGCGATGGCCCTTCGCCTCAAGCGGGAACTGGAGAGATTGGGGGGCAGAGTCTGGTTGGACGACGCTGGAGAAAAAGTGGGAGGCGACGTGGGTAATGTCATCGCCCACTTCGACGGTAATGTGCCCGGAGCGAAACCCCTACTGCTTTCCGCCCATATGGATACGGTGGTTCCTGGCGAGGGCGTGGTGCCCGTACTGGACGGCCACGTGCTGCGCAGCGATGGACGCACCGTGCTCGGTGGGGACGATAAAAGCGGGGTGGCTATCATTTGCGAGGTGCTGCGAGTCTTGCGCGACCAGAGGTTTCCCTGCAGCGACATCGATGTCGTTTTTACCATTTGCGAGGAAGTTGGCCTGCTCGGCGCCAAATGCCTGGATATGTCCCAATTGAGAGCGAATTGGGGGTTGGTCCTGGACAGCGATTCCGTGGGTTTTCTCTTCATCAAATCTCCCGCCGCCAACCGCCTGGAATTTACCGTTCGGGGGCTCGAGGCCCACGCCGGCATGTACCCGGAGCGGGGTATCAGCTCCATTCAGGTTGCGGCTGATGGAATTTCCAGAATGAAGCTCGGCCGAATCGACCACGAGACCACCGCCAACCTGGGTCTCATTGAGGGGGGGGTTGCGATAAACGTGGTTCCCAATACCGTCAATCTCAAGGGGGAGGTTCGCAGCCACAGTGAGGTAAAACTGCAGAAGCAGACACGGTCCATGGTTGAATGCCTGGAACAAGCGGCGGCCGCCCATGTCCTGGATCTGGACGGCAAACGTTACCAGGCCACGCTGGAAGCCCGCATCGATCGGGAGTACGATCTCATGAAACTTTCTCACGACGCTCCAATTGTGCGGCTGGTTCGCACTGCCGGATCCCGTATGGGATTGCAGGTCCAGGCCCTCGCCACCGGAGGAGGCTGCGATGCCAATGTGTTTAACCAGAAGGGGCTCGAAGTTGCCAACCTATCCACCGGAATGCGGGACATTCATACCGTCAAGGAATGGCTCGACCTGAACGATCTCTATACCTCGGCGCAGATTGTGCTGGAAATTGTGAGGCTCAACGGAGATCTCCACTGGGACAGGTCGCCGGGGGCTTGAGGCAATGAACGGTGACGAGTTGGAGAGCCTGCTCAAGCAGGACCGGGGACAATTTCTTGAATTTATAAGTGCTTACGATCAGAACCGGAGCGGCGCCATACCCAAACCCATGGATGACCTGGCGCGGGAGATGGCGCGCACTCTTGTTGGCATGGCCAATGCCGACGGCGGTACCGTCCTGGTGGGCCTGGAAAAGGACAAGAGTATCACCGGAATTCCCCAGGGTGCCGGGGGATTGCCGGGTATTTTAAAATCTCTTCAGGCCATGTTGAGCCCCCCACTCTACCCTTCCACGGAGAGGCTCGACCTAGGTAACCTCCTTGTGCTCAAGATGACCGTCGGACCCTCGCTGGAACTTCATCGAGTGACCGGGGGACGGACCTTTTACCGCGTGGCCGCCGAGAATCCCTCCGTGCCCGCGGATCAGATCGCATCCCTTCGACGCGCCAAGAGCTCCTTTCATTACGAGCGGCAAACGGTTCTCGAAGCGACCCTCGACGATCTGGATTTCGAGGCCGTGGAGGGAGTCGGCCGCAAAATCGACGATCTCAGGGAGCCGGTCACGGTGCTGGATCGGGTTTACCATCTAATAGACAGGTCCCCGGTTAAGCCCGCCCTTCGCATGGCGGCCTTGCTGCTCTTCGCCAGGGAGCCCGGGCGGTGGCATCCCCGTTGCGGCGTCGATTTCGTCAAGTACGACGGCACAGAGCGCAGGCACGGGACCTCCATGAATGTGATCAAACGCGTCCGTTTCGACGCTCCCCTGTGCCGCCTAATCGACGAAGCAGTGGGCAGGATCAAGGAGCATATTCGGGAACGAATGGTGCTTCACGACCTCTTTTTCCGGGAGCGGCTCGAGTACCCGCCCTTTCCTTGGCAGGAGGCCCTGGTCAACGCCGTCGCCCACCGGGACTACGCCATCATGGGCGCTTCTACGGAGGTATGGATGTTCGATGACCGTATCGAAGTGCGCAGCCCAGGAACGCTCCCCGATCCCGTCACGGTAGACCAGCTGCGGTTGCAGAAAAGGGTGCACTTTTCGCGTAATCCCATGCTGGTCAGGGTTCTCGCCGATATGGGGTACCTGAGGGAGATGGGAGAGGGAGTTCCCAGAATGTTTCAAGATATGGAGCACTATGGCCTGCGGCCGCCCGAATTTTCCAGCGATGGGTTTTTCTTTACGGTTACCTTGCGGAACACTCCCGTCTACGATGAAGCGACCTTGAAATGGCTGGGCCAGTTCCGCAGGTTCCAGGTGAGCTACAGGCAGCAAAGGTTGCTCGTATACGCATACTCCCATGGCAAGGCTCTGTCCACCATGGACTACCAGCGCATCGGGGAAGTAGATCGGGATACGGCCTACCGCGAAATACGATCGTTGGTAAGACTGGGAATCCTGGCCCCGCTAAAACCGAAGAGCCGAACTTACCGGGTGATTGAGCGGATCTGAGATGGATTTTTCCAGGCTATCCGCCCTCGCCGCGGGCCACGTGGAGTCTCGAATTCTCCAGGTTGCCGTGAGCTTGAAGCTCTTTGATCTTCTCGATAACGCGCAAAGAACCACGGCCTCTATGGCCGCAGCGCTTCGCACCGATCCCCGAGCGACGGAGCTCCTGTTGAATGCTTTGGTCGCCATGGAACTATTGGATAAGCGGGGCGAGGAATTCGCGCTAACCAGTGTCGCCGCCCAGTACCTGATCACCGCCTCACCCCAGTATTACGGATCCATGGTGCTCTTCGACGGATCCCTGTGGAGCAGCTGGAGTGGACTTCAAGAGGCGGTTCGCAGCGGCAATCCAGTGCGCCCGGCGGATATGTACCAGGGAGACAGCAAAGAAACGGAACGTTTTATCCTGGCCATGGACTCTTTGGTCAAGGCTAGGGGCGACGCCGCAGTTGTGGCGGGGATGCTGGATCTAACCGGCGTTAAGGAAATGCTCGATGTGGGACCGGGGCCCGCTACCTATGTGATTGAGCTTTGCAAGAAATATCCCCTTCTTCACGCCACCCTCTTCGACCTCCCGGAAACTATGAAATTCACGCGGCGTTTTGTCGAAGCCTCCGGGCTCGTCGGGCGGATCCGTTTGGTTACCGGGGACTACCGCACCGACACCATTCCAGGCAGCTATGGGTTGATATTCCTGTCCAACATCATCCACTCGGAAGGCGTGGAGGAAAACCGCGCCTTGTTGAAGAAGCTCTACGGTTGTCTGGGAAACCGGGGGCGAATCGTTATCAAGGACCATATCCTTGACGGTTCACACACCCAACCATGCGCCGGGGCAATTTTTGCCTTGCTTATGTTGCTTACTACCCGGTTAGGCCAGTGTTACTCCGCTGACGAGGTCAAAGCCTGGCTGGAAAGCGCGGGATTGCCATCGGTGGAAGAGTTCCCTCTCCCCTCGCCCATGACTTCATCCCTCATCATCGCAACCAAGAGCTGATCGTCTGAAAAATAGACGCCGGTTCAGTGTCATCCCCATAAACTCTACAAAGCGGGGGGTTCAGGGAGTACTTCCATTTAATACTTTAATAACACTACTATAATGTGTTTATATTACAAGATAAAGTATTTAGAGGTAAGTCCGTTGTGTCTTCCCTCATACCCGCCTAGCAGGGACATTAAAGATCAATTTGGCACATCTCGGCGTGCAGTCACAATGGCAGGCTTCTTGCTTCTAACTAGGCAGACACAATGTAAAAGCGGCTAACAAAGATAAAAAAGAAGGAGGAGAATAACATGCGCCTAGCAAAGAAAGCATCCACAATCGGCCTGGCAGTGGCTACTCTCCTCATGGCAATTCTCAGCCTGTCTCCTTTCGGCAGCGCTTCCAAATGCGACCCGGATTGTACCGGGTCACCGTCGATAGCAACCGCCTACGCGTTAACGTCACCGACCAACCAGGGCTATAATATTCTCGATAATTCGAGTGTGTATGCGGCTTCGGCCCTGAGCAATCCGGAGTCTTTGGAGCCAAGGACGATTCCAGATAAAACGCGTACCGCAAAGGTTAAGCCCACCACCTCAGACAAAGAGGTTCTTCGACGGACCCTGGTGGCGATACTGCTACTCTGTGCTACCGAATCTCACCGCACTACGGTTGCGAATTGAACGCGAGGGTGAGCTGGCGGCGTAGGGGGCCGGGTAATCAACCGTCGCAACCTGAGAAAGCCGTACGATTCTGAACACATGGCAATACCTCGGAGAACAGAACTGCACCGTAAACGGGCCCGTCGTAAGAGGCTCGCCCGATTGAGACGACAGTACTTCCAGGCCAAAACCCAGGACCAGAAGGATCGCGTTGTCGCCAGGGCGTCCAGGGTTTCTCCCCGGGTTACTCTATAACCCTCTCTTTCTAGACGTTTTTCCAATCACCGGTAAAGACCGCTTAGTATTTGGGGCAGCCTTGTATCCCGAGCAATTCCGGGTATACCGCTTTGGGCGCCGTGGACAAGGTTAGAATTGAGGCAAAACGTAGGCGCGGGGTTTGCCACGGCGGCTGATTTAGGGGTGCTTCAACTCCAGAGAATGAGCCGGCGGGAAATTCGGTATTCCTTAAGCTTGCGGTAGAGGGTTGCCTTGGAGATACCCAGCTGTTTGGCGGTTTGGGTGGCATTATAGCCGACCTGGGACAGGGCGTCGATGATCGCCTTCCGCTCCAATTCTTTGAGTGGAATAATGGGTGACGGAGAGCTCGAGTCGCCGTTGGAATGTGTTGGAACCATGACAGATTCAAAGGGCTGCTGCGGTAAAACGCACGGGCCTTGCCGCGGCCTTTGGAGGAGCTCGTCGGGCAAGGCCTCCGGACCAACCTGGGTGTTGGCCGTCAGGACAGCTGCCCTTTCCATTACGTTCCTCAGTTCACGGACATTGCCGGGCCAATCGTAAGCCAGGAGAATCTGCTCCGCCTCGCGGGAGATCCGTTTCCTCGGTCCCCCTCCCCTTCGGGCTCCCACCAGGTCGAGGAAGTGCTGCGCCAGGGCAAGAAGGTCCTCCTTCCGTTCCCTGAGAGGAGGCAAATGCAGGGTGAAAGTGTTGATTCGGTAGTATAAGTCCTGGCGGAATTCACCTTTGTCAATTTTATCCAGGATCTTATGGTTGGTTGCCGCCACGATACGCAGCTTGACCGGAATCTTCTTGTGACCTCCGACCCTTTCAATTACGCCAGTTTCCAGGACGCGCAGGATCTTCGCCTGGGTGTTGATGGGCATGTCTCCGATCTCGTCCAGGAACGCCGTCCCCTTGTGGGCTAGCTCGAACTTTCCAATTCTCTTTTCCGTCGCGCCCGTGAAGGAGCCCTTCTCATGCCCGAAGAGCTCGCTTTCAAGGAGGGTCTCCGGAATGGCGGCGCAATTGATGGCAACGAAAGGGTTGGCGTGAATGCGACCCGAGTAGTGCAGGAGCCAGGCGATGACCTCCTTGCCTGTGCCGTTTTCTCCCTGGATGAGCACGCTTCCGGACTCGTCCTTGATGATATCTACCAAGGCGAGGATCTTTTTCATCTTCTCGTTATTGGTCTTCATGCAGAGCAGGTCTCTTCCGGGTAAGACCTGCTCGCGCAATTCGGGAACGGCCTGTTTCAAGCTGGTCAACAATCGCGCCAGGTCGACGTTCTCCACCCCAGTCATGGGCAGATAGTCCATCAGTTCCTTACTGCGCGCCGCCTTGTCATCGTGGATTTCCGGGCCGCTTCCGAGGGCGACCACCGGAAGGTGAGGCATGGATTTGCGGATTTTCTCGACGGTTTCAAGACTATCGGTTTGCGAGAAATCCCATTCCATCAAGACGGCGCCGTAGGACTTGGTCTCCAGGGTCGTTAGCGCGTCGCTAGCCGAAGGGATCTGTTCGGTCTCGATACCGAGATCCTTAAGGGCGGAAAACAGAGGAACGTATCTTTTCGAACCTCCGATGATAAGGATTGGGTTCAACATAATTTCTACCGTGTCATTTTGACTCGTTTGAAAAGCAATTCTCGGGCCAAGGATGGTAAAAACGCGCTTGCCGGGATGCCTGATCCATCAAGGGTACAGAAAAATAGGGAGTTAAAGCTTCTGGCACGGGGGTTGCGAAGTGCCGCTAATAGGAATCTCAAAATGCAAGCGGTTGGCGTGGGTCAATTTCCGTCACTGTCAGACCGTCGCATATTGATTAAGAAGGTCACAATACGGTGCAACATATGAGCGGAACCGACACTAGCGAATATTCGAGTTCAGGGACGCTCCTTTGGAATGAGAGGGGTATTGTTCTGGCCGTGGGCGTTATGTTTTTAGGAATCCTGGCCGCCATGGGAGGAGCCGCGGCCCTGATGACCCGAATCAATATCAAGAGCAGCGGCAACTATAAGAACAGCGAGCATGCCTTCTATGCCGCTCAGGGCGGTACGGAGCATGCCCGGGAAGCGCTGAGAGTGATCAATGCGGCCAGCGCCGATGTGCGGTCCTTCTCCGATGAAATGGTCAATGTCAGCGGTCCCGACGGGTTACTCCAGGGATATGGGAACGGGTCGGACGATCTCCCCATTGTGAATGCGGTCCTGGGGGATAGCACCTACAGCGTTTATCTCACCAATGACCCTGCCGACGGCGTCCAGAACCCGACAGACACTAACCGTAAGGTGAACCTTACTTCGGTAGCCCTCGGGCCCAACGGCACGCGTACGGTGATTGAAGCAACAGTGGCGACTCTCGGCCTGTTTCCCCTGCCCGCAACCATCACCCTTTTGGGTCCCGGGGCTTCCTTTACAGGCGGCCAGAGCAACGCCAAGGAGCTTCACGGAGACGATCAATGCGGGGCAGATCCGCCGCTGCCCGTAGTGGCCATTAGCCACGTTGCGGATGTTCCCGCACTCCAGGCTAGCATCAACGGTTCAAAACCCCATACGTACCATACCCTGGACAACTACGGGTTGTCCGTCACGGCGGAGAGCCACCCGGATATGATCTCCCAGGCAATCCCCGCGGGCACGCTGCTGCTTATCAAGAACAACTACGGTGTGGATTTACTGGATCCCGATGATTTGAACCGTCTGGTGAAAAGCATCCAAAAGGTGGCCACCACGGTGGCGCCGGGTGGGTCCAGTGCCACCTCGGTGGACATCGGTTCGCCCGGGGATCCGAAAGCGGTCGTGGTCACAGGGGATTTCACCATGAACGGAAGCGGGGCCGGAATCCTGGTGGTCACCGGAAACCTCACGTTCAACGGTAACGTGGACTACGACGGTCTGATCCTGGTTATCGGCCAGGGGGTCATGCAGCGCAACGGCGCCGGCAATGGGACTCTCAACGGCGGTATCGTGGTCGCCAATACAGCAGGACCCGACGGTGTGCCCGGGAACGCCGACGACGTGACGGGAGCACCCCTCCTGGACACCTCGGGCGGCGGTAACGGCAACGTGCATTATTGCTCTACGGTCATCGACAATATGACGAGCAGCCTTCCCCTGAGAATATTAGCCTTTAAGCAAATGTATTGATCGGACGAGGCCCCCCGCACTGTCCGAGGCCGGCTGGCCCCGCTAATTCGCACCGGCCGCTTGTCTCTAGCCCTGTCGAGGAGTCTCAAATCAACCCGCCAAGGGGCGCCCTGGAAACAAGGGGCGCGGGAACTTGGGCGCAACATATGCCAGACGTTTCAATTTGAGCCGCCTTACGTTCGCCCTCCCCTAAGTAATTTAAAGGGCGATTGGGTTTACTAGGTGTTCAATCCCATCAATTACAATCGGTTAGGGACTTTGGCACGGAGGTTGCCCTAGCGAAGGGAGATGATGGAGTTCGCTGAAGCCAAACGGGTCGGCCAAAATTCTGGACCCGCTCAAACAGCGCCCATCGCGGGAGGACTCATCATGAAACGCAAATTGACCAACGAAAAGGGTTTTACCCTACTTGAGATTCTGGTCGCCGTCACCCTTCTCGCCGTCGCCCTGCTGGGAATGGCGGGACTCACCGCGGCGCTGGTTCAGGGTAACGATTTCAGCAGCCGGGTGACCACGGCCTCAACCTTGGCTCAGGATAAGATGGAACAAGTGACCAAGCTCGGTTACGGCAACACCGCTGCCGTGGATACCACCGTGACTGAAGGTTACAACACCATTCCCAACTTCCCGTATTACAAGAGGGTTACTTTTACCGACGTCGACAGCCCCTCGGCTGGAATGAAAACGATGACCGTCACTGTCTTTTGGGCCGGGGATACCCATTCCGTGGCTCCTCAGACCATTCTGACCCAGTGATTTTTGACACCTAGGGGGGACAAACAATGAAGTCCAGCAAAAGATCTGAAAAGAGCAACCTGAAATCAGTCTACGGCAATGAAAACGGCGTCATTCTCTCCGTCACGTTGATGTTCATGGCCATCTTGGCCGCGATGGGCAGCGTCACGGTTGTCATGACCCGGGCGGACATCAAGGTCAGCGATAACTACAAGAACAACGAGCAGGCCTTTTTTGTCGCCCAGGCGGGAGCCGAGCATGCCCGGGAACAGCTTCGCGCCATCAACGCCGCAAGCGCAAACAAGAGCTCCTTTTCGGATGAACTGGCCGCGGCCGCGGGCGGCAACGGGATGCTGGACGGTTATGTCGCGGGCACGGACGACCTTCCCCTCATTAGCGCCGGCGCGTTGGCCGGAGGGAGCTACCAGGTTTATCTCGCCAACGACACGACCGATGGCCTTTACAACGTGACGGACACTAACAAAACGGTCATGCTGACCTCGGTGGCGGCGGGTCCCAACGGTTCCCAGGCCGTCATTGAGATGACCGTTACGACCTTCGACTTGTTCACCCCCCCGGCGCCCATCACGTTGGTGGGTCCGGGCGCCACTTTCCTCGGCAATCAAAGCAACGCAAAGGACCTCCACGGCGATGACCAGTGTGCCACGGACCCCATCGGTGTCACCCGGCCCGTAGTGGCCGTGAGCCACCTCGCCGACAAGCCCAATATCCAGGCCGCCATCACCGGCTCCAAGCCCGATACGTACTTCGCCAGGAATTCGACGGGCGGGCAAGTTACGGCTTCCACCGATCCGGATGCCATTTCGACCACGATATCGGGGAGCACCCTTTCCGATATCCAGGCCAACTACGGCGTTAACCTGCTCAGCGCCCAGGACCTGAACCAGGTGGTGAAGGGCATCGAGAAGGCGGCGGATACGGTGGCGCCCGGCGGGACGAGCTCCAGCGCCGTTTACGTGGGCGCCCCCGGGGATACACAGGTGGTGATGGTGAAGGGCAACTTCGCTCTCAATCACGACGGAGCGGGGATCCTCGTGGTGACGGGGACACTTACCTATAAAGGCAATATCACCTACGACGGGATCGTCTTTGTCATCGGCCAGGGCGCCATGGTGAGAAACGGCGCCGGAACCGGCAACATCAGAGGCGGAATCCTGGTAGCCAGAACAGTGGGCCCCGACAACATCATGTACACGGCGGACGACGTGCTTGGTTCACCGACCTTCGACACGTCCGGCGGCGGTACGGCCAACGTTTCCTATTGCTCCACGGCCATGGAACAGGCAATCACGGACATTCCGCCCCGGGCCATCGCGTTCAACCATTTGATGTAGTTGAACTCGCCGCGGCCCCGGGGGACGCTTCCCCGTCGTCTCATATTACTTCCACTGTATCGATTTGAAGCGGCGGCCGGGGCGCCTTGCCCGCCGTCCTGTCTAAATATGAGACCTCGTAATGGCGGGAGTCCGCTATGGGTCCAAAAACCAAAGAGTTACGGTTTTGGCATGGAGGTTGCCGACATGGAGAAGGACGATCTATCGCCAGGTCCAGGCAACGGGCGGCGATTCAGGGATCGAGCGACAACAACCCGAGGAGGGGCTCCCATGGCAACCATACAGTACAAAAGCTGCGTCCAATCCAACCCGATTCCCAACGAAGCTCATCATCGCTCCAGAAATTCAATCACCCAATCTCAAGGTTTTACCCTCGTCGAGGTTCTCGTAGCCATGGGAATCTTCTCGGTCACCTTTCTGGCTCTGGCCGCGGGCGCCGGGTCGGTGATGCGTTCCAACAATACCAGCATGAACAGCACCATAGCCACCAATTTGGCTCAGGATAAGGTTGAAGAGCTCAAGGCCATGACGGGATCGAATATCGTAACTGCGGGACCCGTAACGGACAACGTTGGGGGAGTTGATTTTACCCGTACCTGGACCGTAACGCCCAATTCGCCCGTACCGGGAGTCAAACAGGTCGACGTCACGGTCTCCTGGTCGGACTATTCCGGGCACGTATTGACGGTGTCATCTGCCGTTATGCAGTGAAATTACTATTTTCTAAGGCCGGCGATCGGAATAGCCAATGCGGTCAAGCGGAAAGGATAGAGACATGAAACTAAACAATGAAAAAGGATTTACCCTCACGGAGCTCATGGTAGCTATCGTCCTGATGTCCATGAGCCTCACGGTTTTCTATAGCGTCTATCATGTTCAAACCCGTTCCCTCAAAGTACAGGAGAACCGGATGGAAGCCCAGGTCTACGCGCGCTCCGTCCTGGATACCATGGTGAGGGAAATCAGGAGCGCCGGTTATTTCCCGGATGCCGCATGCACGAGCCCTTCCAACGTTGGCGGCATCGTGGCCGCGGATGATCAGACTCTTCAGTTCGTCTATGATGCCGACGCCGATAACGCCTGCGCCAGCGCCAACGAAAATATTACTTATGCTTTTGACACAGCAAGCAAAAACATTACCCGGAGCGCGGATGGTGGCGCGGCCCAGGAGCTCACTGACGGAAACACAAGCGCCTTCCAGTTTACCTACTACCCGAGGCAGACCAGTGGCGTTTCCCCGGCCCCCTTTTGTGTGATTCCCAGTTTCCCTACCGGGTGCACCGGCGATCTGGCGAGCAACCTGGCCAACGTTTATAGGGTGAAGATTCAGTTAACCGTCCAGTCCAAAAACCCGGATCCCGAATTCGGCGGGCAGCTTCTTGCGACCATGACCTCCAACGTGGACCTTCGTAATCGCATCTAAGGAGGTCTCATGAGGCCAAAACATTCTAAAAATCTCCGTCTTTTCAAAGTCCCTGTCTTCCCAGATTCGCTGCAATCCGAAAAGGGCATGGCCCTCGCCGTAATCATTATGCTGATGGCGCTACTTTTAACGATGACGAGCGCGGCCCTCTCTCTAAGCAGCGTCGAACTGAAATTGAGCAGTAATTTTAAGACTTCCACCCAAGCCCTGCACGCGGCCGACGCCGGTGTCCATGTGGGGGCGACCCAGTTGAGCATCAACCAGGCCGTGGCCACGGCTCCCTATTCCGGGAACATCGGCCCCAGTTTCGCCTATCGCAGCGGCCGGCGGTTCGATGCTGCACCCCAACCCCTTGAGTTCCGGGGGGCCAGGCCCGCCACGGGTTATTCCGTCGGAGTGGGCACGGGATACAAGCCGTCGGGATACGCCTTCTACGCCTATCAGATCAATGTTACGGGAACGGCCCCCGCGGCCGCGGCACGGGAAATCGAGGCTCAGGCTGAATACGGCCCCGTACACCAGTGAGGTCTTGACCCATGAGAAAAACGATCGGGCTCTCATTTGTTGTCTTTTTCATTGTCTTGCTGCTGGCTCCTTCCCTGGCCCACGCCGACGATAGCGATATTTTCGGGGCCAATATCGAGCCCAACGTCCTGCTCCTGCTGGACAGTTCAGGTAGTATGGACGACGAGATCGCGTCCTTCCCCTACGACCCCGATACCACCTATCCCGGAAGCTATACCTCCACCGTCGTCTATCAAAGCCGGAGGTCCGGTTACGGTCTTTATCGCGATACCATTGCCGAAGTCCCCAGCAGTTCCGCCAGGGCCGGCCTCTCTTCGGTAGGCTTCTGGAACGGTAGAATCGGCCGTTCGCGGGTCAATCTCTTTGTGGGCAACTATATCAACTACCAGGCCTGCTCTTCCTGCAACCAAACGGAAAAGAAGATCGACATCGCAAAGCAAGTGCTCACCAACCTCATCAACAATACCGAGGGCGTTCGTTTCGGTCTCATGCGGTTCGTCAACAACGGGTCCCAGGGCCAAGGAGGCGGCGGCGTGGTGGCCCCCATCGGCACCGCCAAAAGTACCATGATCACGGCCCTCAACGGCATTAACCCCAGCGGCTACACCCCGCTGGGCGAGCAGGTGCGCGACGCGGGCTTATACTATGAAGGCAACTTGGGTTATGCCTCGCCTATCGAGCTTTCCTGCCAGCCCAACTTCGTCATTGTGGTTTCCGACGGGTTGCAAAACGGGTCCCTGGACGTAAGAAACGAAGCGAGGGACCGTTTCATTGAGGACCACAGCCCCTTCTCCGGCACGCAGAACGTTCTGGTTCACACCGTCGGCTTCGCCATTGCCGCGGACGAGGCCGATGCAGCCAACGATGTCCTGCAGCAGGCGGCGACCAATGGCGGCGGGTCCTTTTATACGGCAAACAACGCAGCTCAGTTGGAGGCGGCCCTGCAAGACGCCATTCGCCAGATCGTAGCAGCAACTTTCACCTTTGCCTCTCCTGTTGTTCCCACCACCAGTACCACGGGGAGCGCCAAGGCCTACATCGCTGCCTTCCAGTCCGATCCTTCGCGTCCGTTCTGGCTCGGCTTCCTGAAGGCCTACCAGCGGGACAGCAACGGCCTGGTACCCGTCGATGCCAACGGAATCCCCCTGGATTCGGCGCTGCTTTGGGACGCCGGCCAGCAGTTGAGCCAGAAGTCGGCCTCCACTCGGACCATCTATACCTATCTCAACGGGGCAAGACAGGACTTCACCAAAGTCAACGCCGCCATCACGCCAACCGCGCTGGGGGTGGCCACGACGACGGAGGAGGATAAGATCATCGACTTTGTCCGGGGCATCGACGCCTTCGACGAGGATGCTGATACCAACGTAACCGAGGAGCGTGCCTGGAAGCTTGGAGATATCTTTCACTCCACCCCGGCCCTGGTTGTGCCTCCCTTTCTGCCTTCCCTGGATCCGAGCTACACGGCTTTTAAACAGGCCAACAGCGGCAGGCCCACGGTTCTCATTGTGGGCGCCAACGACGGCATGGTCCACGCCTTTCGAGAAAGCGACGGTGAGGAGCTCTGGGCCTTTATTCCTCCGGTGCATCTAAGCCGGCTCCAGGACCTGACCGGCAATTCCGCGGATCATCCGTTTTTCGTGGATTCGAGCCCCATTCCGGCTGACGTCAAAATCGGCGGCACCTGGAAGACCATAGTGGTCTTTGGCAGCCGCCGTGGGGCCAATACCTATTATGCGCTGGATATCACCGATACCAGCGATCCGCAGTTCCTGTGGGCCTTCACCGACTCCAGGCTGGGCGAAACTTGGTCCGAACCCGTCATCGGCAAGGTCAAGATGGACGATGGCTCCGATAAATACGTCGCCTTCCTCGGGGGGGGATACGACACGGGGCAAAACAACAACTCGGGCAAGGCGTTCTTCGTGGTGGACTTGGCCACGGGGCAGAAAATATGGGAATACTACAATAACTCGACCAGCGATGACCGCCAGTATATGAATTTCAGTATTGCAGCCGGCCCCACGGCGGTGGATGCCGACTTAAACGGGTACGTGGACCGTGTTTACATCGGGGATGTGGGAAGCCAATTGTGGAAGTTCGATGTATCGGCGGAGGCGGTCCTGGTCTCTGGGCTGGCGAGTAACTGGACCGGGAAGCGTCTTTTTGTGGCTAATCCTTCACAGGCAAACCCGCCTGCCGCGGGGGAATACTATCCCGCCCAGGCATTCTATTCGGCCCCCTCGCTTGCGTTCGACAAATTTTCGCAGCTCTGGCTGTATATTGGCACAGGGGATCGCAATCACCCGAACAACGTGAGCGCCAACCGGTTTTACGGAATTAAAGAGACTACCAACATGACCAACGGCAGCCCGCTGACGGCGTCGGACCTTGTGGACGTTACCGCCACCGATGCAACCGCCATCCAGGGCTGGTATTTTATCCTGGGCACCGATGAAAAAGTACTGGCTGCCGCCGACGTCTTTAACAAAATGGTCTTTTTCTCGACCTTTACCCCGACGAGCACCGTTGCCTGCGGAACAGGCGGGGGAACGGCCAAACTCTACGCCGTGCAGATGAATACGGGATTTGCGGGCCTTAACTTCGCCACCGGCGAGGCGCTGGCCACTACCGACAGCTCCGTTGTTCGGGCCACTACCGTGGGCACAGGCATCCCATCGGAGCCCATTGTAACGACCAACGAGTCCGGCAACAACGTCGACCCCAGCGTGATCACCGGCACGACGAGCCAGCAACTGGCCAGCAACCCCATCCCGCCGGTTGCTTTAAAGCGGATCGTCGGCTGGCGTGAGGTCTATTACTGATTTCGTGTCGCGTTGCCTGTAGGCTTGCCGGCGTTGAGCCAAGGGGCGGCTCTCAGGGGCTCTTGATCTGACTCAAGATTTTCCGGGCGGTTTCGGCGGCGAGCTGATCGCGGTTTTCCTTGGTGACTTCTATGAGCTCTATATCGTTTCTCCCCTTGATCTGATCCAGAAACCCCTTCCCCCTTTTGGCCACTGTTGCCAGGAGGTTGCAGGGGCGCGCCAATAGCTCGATGACCGCGGTGCGAAATTTCGACGATTCGAGCTCCATCCGGCCGATCTCGTCGATGACGTAGAGGTCAGCAGAGGTCTTGTCCACATCGATGCGGGGTAATACAAGATCTTCAAATTCCGCGACATGAACCGTGTAACCGGCCACCCGGGGGCCCCTTACGCCGCTCACGGTGGCGAGGACGGCCTCCCTGCCGTCCAGGGTGCAGATTTTGAATCCCCTTCGCTGTCCACTTTCCCGGCGTTCCTCGCTATAAAATCCGGCGCACTGCACGCCGGGAATAGACTTCAGGATATTCCGGATCACCGTGGTCTTGCCGACTCCGGGGCTCCCGGTAAGCAGTAATCTCATGACGGTATTGGAGGGAAGCAGCGATTCTTCTTTTCGTCTGCGGGCAGGCACATGGATCGCGGGCCGTCGCGGGGTCCGTGTTGCGCTACCCTGTTACCAGCTCGGTCCCCTTTCGTCAAAGAGAAAATCACCGGACTTCGATGCCGAGGAGTCGATCCATGGAGTATTTCCCCGGGCCCGACAGAACCAAGCCGGCAGCCACGGCCAACAGGGTGACGTCGAATTCGATCCCGTGTCCCTGACCACGGACCATGTCCCAGTTGATAAAAAAGCCGTTCGGCCAATGAGCCTGGAAGATCGCCACAAGCATTACCACCGCCAGTCCGGCGCAGGCGACTCGGGTGAAAAGGCCGGTCAAAACGGCAGCGCCCCCGAAAAACTCGGTTAAGGCCGCGGCGACTGTGAGCCACGGGGGGATGCCCATAAACTGCTCGAAGGATTGCACCGTGGCGCTGAGGCCGGCGCCGTCCCACAGGCCGAAAAGCTTTTGCCCGCCGTGGGCGATAAAGACGGCGCCGAGTGCCGTCCGCTGCAGCAGCAAAGCGCTGGGAATGAGATTGGGTGTTGCCAATGGGGTCATACGGGCTGCTCCACGGCCGGGGATAATTGACAGTGCTTCAGTTTGACTATATCTTTTGAATCGTACTCTGGAAAGGGGTTTTTCGAAGGAAAGGAGCACCCCATGACAAGGAAAAGACTGAAAGCAAATGCCCTGTGGATTGGAATGTGCGCCGTAACGTTCGGACTCTTCCTGGCCGCCCGGCCTGTGGTTGCCCAGGAGGAACTGGACGTGAAAATCGAGCTCGACTCGTACTATCCCGTGCCGAGTCACTCGCACGATCACAACATGACAGTGCGGGCTTTAAAAAGTCGCACCATGGAGTTCATTTTATTGAGCAATCCGGACGATAGCCACAAGGTTTCGTTAACGCGACGCCAGATGTCGGACCTTATGGACGGAACCACGGTGATCATTCTGTCGGACATGGACGCCGATGGAGGAGACTATAAAGCGCACCGGCATCGGGCCACCCTGACCTACACGGGGGCCGAGGAGAAACGCTCCGGCTGGTAGCGTGGGGGATGCCGGGCGTGGAGCTGGCCCCTGTAAGGCGGACGAACGCTAACCGTGGTTCTGCTGAGACGGTATCTCTTTATTGCAGCGTGTCTGGGGATTGTTATACCCGCCGCCGCGGGTAAGGACCATCTTCCCGCACTTGACGACCTTCTCCGTCGCGAGGAATTTCTCCTGCGGGACGGGAAAAACCCCGCTGGAATTTCCGAAGACGACCGCTTCGGCGCAGACCCTTACAGAATCCTCCACCTCCCCCGTGGGGAAAAAACCCTTGTCCTGTTGAGGGGCCGCTCGGAAATCGTCCTGGTTGATGGTTCCTTCCGGGCGATGGATAAGAAGCTCACTCCGCGCCACCCGACAGGTTGGGCCCTGGTGGGTGGGCGCTACCTTTTCGTGGGCGGGGAGCTGTCCGCCAACGTAGCGCTTTACGAGATCACCTCTGGTTCCCTGCGGGCCATGGGGACCTTGCGTCCCCGCGGCCTGACTTCCGTGCGCGACCTGGTTTACGTTCCCTCCCATCACACCCTCTTCATACTCGATGATTTCAACCGCCGCCTGGTGCAATTGGTCCTCAAACCCGGCTGGCCGGAACAAAAGCCTTTGGAATTCGAGCAGAGGGACTTTCCTCTTGGCGCGGGCCCCCTTCAAATCCGTTACCGGGACAACCACCTCTTGATCAATCTCCTGCTGGAGCATACTCTTCTCATTGTTCCATTGATCCATGGCCGGCCCGAGTTCCAGCTGGCCTCCCGCATCACCCATAACGGTCCCATCTGGGGCTTCGACGCGTTTACTTCAGGTGGAGTTCTCACCCTTGCCGTGACTGGCGTAGAGGACCACCCACTGGACCGTAGCGGGGGGGAGTTCGGCTACGTGGATTCCTTCCTGTTCGTGTACCGGGTGCCGCGCCACGCCGAGTCTGGCACCTATCGCTGGAATGACCGCAACGGATACCAATCCCAAAGGACGGTGTTTAACCTGTCGGAGGTTGACCTGGTAACTCCCAAGGTGGTGCGTTTCGACGCCGCCACCGGCAATTCCGTCTCCGTGTGGGTGGCGGCTTTTGGCACGGGCAAGGTGGCTCGGTTTGAGCTCCGACCCGACGGAATCGAGCTCCGGGGGCGATTCGATGCGCCTGCGGGAACCACCGACTTTGCCCTGATGCCTAAAACCGAAGGGACGGCAGCCGCCGGTCCCGTCCTGATTATTGTAAGCTCGCTGCTGGATGGCGCTTACCGTTTGAAAGTCACGGGAAAAGAGTCGGAGTACGAAAAACTCCCTGGCCTCAGTATTGCTCCCCCGCCCCTTTCCTGGCAAAGCCGGCTGGGTGAGCTGCTGGTGTTTACGACCCTCATGACTCCGCAAAATCGATCCGACGGGGAACTCTCCCGGTTGACCTGCGAAGCGTGCCACTTCGAGGGGACCATCGACGGCCGGGTCCACTACACGGGACGGGAGCATGTCTTTGCCACCACAAAACCCTTGCGGGGCCTCGCCAACAACGTTCCTTTGTTCTCCAGGGCGGGGGACCAGTCGCTGAGCTCCATGGTTCTGGCAGAGTTCCGCGTGGCGAACCAGGCGCGCCGGGATGACTTTGTCATTGAGGCACGGACCAATGCCTGGCTCACAGAGGTGGACGGGCTCCCCGCGGTGATTTCCCCGGCGGACCTCCGTACGGCATTGCTTTCATTCTTCTTTGACTTCCGCCATCGCCCTAACCCCTGGCGGATAAAGTGGAAGACGCTTAGCAACCGTGCTCTGAAAGGACTGGCCGTGTTCCGCGACCGGTGCGAGTACTGCCACCGCTCCACGCCCTCGACCAGGGAGTGGAAATCCCTTCCCTTCGGGCAGTGGCACGAGTGGTTAGAGGGGGAGAAGGGCGATCTCGTCTGGGGCGCGCCCTTCTTTGCCAAGACCGGTATCCGGCCCTACGTACACCGGGCCGGGGCGCGTGTGCCGAGTCTGAGGCGTGTGCTGCAAAAGTCTCCCTACTTCACCGATGGTTCGTCCCCTACCCTGCGCCATCTCCTGCGGCGCTTTCGCTTTGGGGAAAGCGCCGCCTGGCATCAATTTGAGCCCGAGACCGAAGTTCCGGACGCGAATGAAGTTCAAGCGCTCACTGCCGATGAGGCGGATGCCCTGGCGGAGCTCCTGCGATGGTTTTAATGCGCCACCCTGCGGCTGGGGTTCCGCAGCGTCTCTTTGCCCTTGGTGCGCCTTGACAGGACTGTGGGCGACAGGATATGAGCAATCCTAGTCCCATGATTCTGTCAATTCCCTTTCCAGTGGATCGTTAACCGAATAGTCCGGGAGGTAAGCCATGGCCCAGAGGTACGTAGATTCCGATGGTCACGTGATGATCAACGAGCGCGAGTTGAACGAGTTCATTGAGGAACCGTTTACCAAGTGGGGTTACCTGACCAAGAGCCGCATGATGCCGAGCCTCGACGAATTTCATACTCCTAACGGAATCCCCCCGCGCAAAGGGACCTTCGACTGGGCCGTGGGGCCGAAGGAATGGATGGAGTTTTTGGAAAAGACCGGCATCGAGTCGTCGGTGCTTTTTACTACCGGGGCGCTGGCCTATGGGCACATCCAGTACCCCGAATGGGCCCTTGGATTTGCCCGTGCTTACAACAACTGGCTCCACGACAAGTATCTTAAGGCCAGTCCCCGCTTCAAAGGGATCGCCTTGATTCCCATGCAGGACCCGGCTCTGGCGGTGGAGGAGCTGCGCCGCGCGGTCACGGAGCTCGGGATGGTTGGGGCCATGATCCCTTCCAACGGTCTCAAGCGCCACATCAGCGCAAGGGAGTTCTGGCCCATATACGAGGAGGCGGAGTCCCTGGGATGCGCCATGGCCGTTCACGGGGGAAGTTACAGCGACCTGGGCTTCAACACCTTTACCGTTTTTCCCGCGACCCGGGCCCTGGGTATGCCCGTCCCTCTGGCCATCGCCATGACGGGAATGATCGTGGACGGCGTACTGGACCGTTTCCCGAAATTGCGTGTGGGTTTTCTCGAGGGCGGAACGGCCTGGATTCCTATGGTGATGGACCGATTGGAGCGTGAGGTAGAGTATGGAGGGTTGAATCTGCCGCGCAAGATCGAAGATTATTTTCGCGGGGGGCAGTTCTTCGTGGGCTGCGAAGGCAATGAGAAGGCCCTGGCCTATGCCATCGAGCGCGTCGGCCCGGAGCCCTTTATGTTCGCCTCCGACTTCCCCCACGAAATCACCCTGGGCAACTGCATGGAGGAGATCGACGAAATCCGGGAACGAAACGATATTCGAGACGAACACAAGGCGGCCATCCTGGGAGACAATGCCAGGAAATTCTATCAGATCTAGCTCTATGGAGGAGACACTATGAAAGCTGCAGTACTGTACGAGGCGCGAAAGCCCCTTATAATTGAGGAGATGGAAACCCCGTCCATCGGCGACGGCGAGGTGTTGATTCGCGTGACGGCCTGTGGCGTGTGCCACACGGACCTGAAGGCAGTGGAGGGTTCCACTCCCTTTCGGTCCCCTTCGCTCCTGGGCCACGAGGTCTCCGGTATTATCGAAGAGGTCGGCAAGGACCAGCGGTCGTTCTTCAAAGCGGGTGACAGGGTCATTGTGGGGATGCGGTACAAGTGCGGCCGGTGCCGCCACTGCATGGCTGGAAGAGAAAACATCTGCCGCAACCGTCCCAAACCTGCCCCCCTGAAGAAAAAGGACGGAGGCATGGTCTACCCCTGGAACGTCGGGGGGTTTTCCCAGTACCTGCCCGCTCCCGGTTATATGGTCTACAAGATACCCGAGGGTGTGAGTATGGAGGAGGCAAGCCTCATCGGCTGCCGCGTCACCACGGCCTACAACGCGGTGAAGCACGGCGCGGAACTCGAGCCGGGGGACTCCGCCGTGGTGATCGGCTGTGGCGGGGTGGGGTTGAATACCATCCAGTTCCTGAAGTGCTTCGGCGCCTATCCCATCGTTGCGGTGGATCTCATACCGGAAAAGCTCGAGGCGGCGAAAAGGTTCGGGGCCACCCATACCGTGAACGCAAGCAAGGACGATCCCGTAGAAGCGGTGAAGGCCATCACAGACGGCGGAGCGGATAAATCCTTCGAATGCATCGGCAACATGAAAACAGCCGATCAAATTGTTAATGCCACCTGCCCAGGCGGTACCGCCGTCATCGTCGGCGGGCTTGGGCACAGACCGATTACCTTCAGCGACGCACGGTTTGCCTTCAACGAGATCAAGGTCACGGGGGTTCAAAGCCGCAGGGCCACGGACGTGGACGAGGTTCTGCGCATGGCTCGGGACGGCCGGATCGACGTCAAGTCGCTGCTTTCGAAAAAATACGCATATGCGGAGATCAACGAAGCCCTGGAGGACCTGGAAAAAGGCAAACTGTTGATGGGCATCACCATGTGGAACTGACATTGACGCGCCGGAGCCCCGCGCTTCTGCAAGCGAACCCCCCGGGTTGGATGGACAGGGCAGGCCCCCGGGGGGTCCGTCCCTCTCCAGGGTTCTTTCTCCTTGCGATGCGATATGCAGCGCCCATCCGGTTCAACGGAACCCCCGTAAATCCGGGAGGCAAGCGCTACCTCCACCTCACTCCAAGGAGCTACCCCGGGTTCCCGGGTCAGGCCTTGGAGCCAGCTTAAGATTTAACTTTATAACCTTCTAAAATTATTATACAATTTGATAATGAAGGTGGATGAGAAGGCGCTGGGTTCCCGGAACACCGTCGGCGAGGATTTCTTTACGGCGCCCGGCAGGTTCCCTTACCCGGGTTTGTTTCAGGGCATTTGTCTTCTCATTGCCGGTATCTTTCTCCTCATCCTTGGAGTCACGGTGGTTAAGGTCTATGCTCCGGGCGCGGAGCATAATCCGTGGGTCCTCGGCTCTGTGAATCTTTTTGTTTTGGGAAGCCTTCTCTGGTTTTCGTGGGAGTGTGCGGGTGGCCGTTTCGTCCAGTATTTTGCCCTCCGTCCCGTCGCCTGGGGACTCTTTGGTCCTATGGTCCTACTGGTGGTGGGAACGAGTATCCTGGCCTCGGAGGCGGACAATGTGGTCCGATACTTGATTGGGCCACCCCCTGCAAGTTTTGACCTATCGTGGTTGTATCTGGAGGCCTGGCGGCGGCCCGCAGGCACGCTCTTTCTCCTCGTTTTCGTTGCCCCGATAACCGAGGAACTGCTGTTTCGCGGGCTCATACTGCGCGGTCTCCAAATCCGCCATGGCGATACCCGGGCGGTTATGCTGTCGGCTGGTCTATTCGCGCTCTTTCACGTCAATCCGTGGCAGATGACCGGCGCCTTCCTTATCGGTGGGATTCTGGGCTGGTGGCGCGTCAGGACGGGATCCCTGGTGCCTTGCCTGCTCGGCCACGCTTCCTATAACGTGCTACCGCTGGTTGCGATGGTTGTTTTGCCTCCCATCCCCGGGTTGACCGATATTATGCCCGTACCCGGATTTCACCCGGCTGTCCTGGATGTTGTTGGAGCGGCCCTCGCCCTTTTTGGCGGGGTACGCGTTCAGCGCACGTTTAAGTGTAACGGGAGTCAACGCCCTTCCCCGTCGTCTCAGGAAAAGGTCTAGAAACCTAGAAAATCAGGTTCTGGCCTTAGCTTCGAAGACAGCCAAACCAAATTGTCGCCTCCCAAGGAGCCAGGCCGGTGCACTTCGCAAGGCGTGCAAGGGGATTGGGGACTTGCCCCTTATGCGGTCGCCACAGCAAGAGTACTGAGTTCTGAGTGACGAGTGCTGAGGGCTGGAACATGTCACGTGGGGTCGAGTTCACTCAAGTTCTTTGTACCTGTTACTTGGTTCTTGCCGCGCCCCCTTCAGTCTCACGGATCGGAGCGCAGTCGGTGGCAGAACGGTTCCGAGGGGGTTGAGCCTGAAGGCCGGGCGCTGTGAGCGGGACGGAGTCGTCAGGCCCTGCCCAGGGTATGAGCACCCTTGGGGAGAGTCGGGTGGTGGCCGTTCGGCTGAGCTCCCTTCGGTCCGAGCCTCATACTTCGAGTACCTCAGCATGACCCTGAGCGTGGTCGAAGGGTCAGGGTCGAGGACACGCCGAAGCCCTCGATGTAGAGACCCATTGCGGACGGCCGGGCTTCGACGGTGAGCTCAGCCGAACCGAAGGTTCAATCCCCGGGGAGCCGACAGACCTCAAAAGCCCGACTCTCATCGGCCGCCCATGGGGCAATGCCTTACCGGTCGCGTTTAAAAGAGGAATGCGCTGGACATCAGAAGTATCCCGAGGACGAAACAAACCATCGAATACCGCGAAGACCGGGGTTGAAGGGCTTCGATTTCCCGTGAAATCCCCAGGGCCATCTTTTCATCTCCCCGATTGAGGTACCGTTCCTTCAGTTCCTCCCGGGATTGAATGGCCCAGTAGAACATTCCCCTGCGCGGCAGAAAAAGGAGGACCGAGCCCAAGATCACGAGCCCAAAGCCCGCGGCGACTACCAGAGACTGAAATTCCGTTGGCTTGCTTTCGTTGTTCCTCAACCCGGGAAGAATCGTGGGAACCGGATTCGAGACGACATCGGGTCTAGTCGGGATTATCAGGGGCAAATTCCGGGCCGCGCCTACCCGGTCCCAAAGGGCCCATACGGTAACGGGGTAAAGTCAAACGATGACTCAACACGGACGGTCCCTCCCGCCCCTGCGGAAACGCGGCACCTTTCGCGTCGATTTCTACCTGAACTCTGGAAGAGGCGACCGAGGCAATGTGAGGGAGACCGGCGGTTTACTTTTCCCCTCGCGGGCTCCGCCGGGGGGCATGATCAGGCAGCTCAAAGTTGGCGCGAGCAGGCCGGGGTCACCTGCGGTTTTGGCTGGACCTGTTGCCTGCTCCATCTCTGTCGTCGACGGGGCCCGTGATCTGATACCACTTGTAACCGAAAACCCGGTTGGTGATCTCCTTCACCATAACGCGGCGGCCCGCACTGTAATTGGCCCTGCCAGTCAGTCCCGCCTGAACCGTCGTGCCATCATCTAGCCGCACTGCAAGGTAACGGCGGGAGGGAGTTGCCGGGGCTTGGCTGCTTTGTTGGATAACGGTGCCCCGGATGCTGCCGCGGTAGGAGGGCATGAAAATAAAGAACAGGCCCCCGAAGAGCAGCAAAACGCAAAGGGACACGAACACCAGTCGGCGCATCGCGGAACGCCGCTGCAACCGTTTCATCTGCTCACGATGTGCTCTGTAGGACACCATATAAAAGGAGGATCAGTCCAACCAATCCTTCTCCTTGAGCTTGGTCGGCAGATACTTTTTGGTCAGGAACTGGAAATCCTTGTTGGCCAGGGCGTCCAGCTCGTACTTGAGGCCGAGGGAGAGCATCCGTTTAATTTCCGTCTGCCACTCCTTTTTTTGAAACCAGCGATAGTTCAGGAGCTCGCGGGCCCGGTTGATGTCTTTTTCGTTGAGCTTGATGCCGACGTTTCGCGGCAGACCGTACTTTTCCGGGTCGGCGCTGGAGAGGCCTATGAACTTTGCCTTGGGGATGGCCATGCGCTGGCTTTCGAAGGCGAGATTGATGGAGCCCTGCTTGATTACCGAGTAAATGTAGTAGCCCCAGGGGTCGTTGTCCACCAGCACGTAAACCGGAAGCCCCTTTTCCTCGTGCAGTCTCCGCGCCAGGCGCCGGACCCCGCGCGGGGGTTGGCCGTTCCCTGTTAGAAGGACACAGTTGTAGCGGCGCCAGAATTTGTCCTCCGACATGCGGTTCCATTGCGTGCCCTTCTCTACGAGAAGCACGAAGTCCGCGGTGCATCTCCTGATTTGAATGTATTCGGGCTCGACGATGGAAGGGACCGAGTAGCCCCCTTTCCCCAAACGGGTACAGTCCACCTGGTCGCCGTCATCCACCAGCACCAGGGGCCCGATGACGGTGCCGCCGTTATCGGCCCGCACGTGAAGCTCTTCCCTGAGTGCCTCCAGCGTGACTTCCAGGTCTTCGATCACGGGGTCCGATTCGTTCTGGCTGTCGAAGGTGTTTTCGTGGGAGTCTTTGATCGTGTGCTTGCTCCGGTAATAGATTTCCCTGAGAGAGGTCGTGAGGTTGGAACGCTGCAGTTCGGAGAGTGCATCGGCCACCAGGACCGTCTGCATGAACTTCTTGGCCATACCCACGTTGAAAAAAGAACGAGCCTGCTTGTTTTTGCCCATCTCGATGATGCCCTTTTTTTCATTAAACTTGACATTGGATAGGGCGCGTACGGGAATCGCAAAGGTTGGGTCTTTGCTTTGCTGAGCGGCTTGAATCACCGTGTCGGCCACCCCGACGAGCTTCTTCTCCACCGCACCGTTGTCCGTGGGTTTCTTGCGTGCCATCTGTTTGCCTATCTCCTTTTGCCCTTTGGGCGCTTTTTGGCTTTGCTCTTGCGTGCAGCCGCCTTCTTTTTAACGCCGGTCTTCCGTACTTTTCTTGGTGCTATTGTCCCTTTACCGTTGCCGCCGGCCGTCAATTCCACTTTTTCCCCTTTGGGTGCGGAGTCAGTGGGCCCCTCCTCCGCATCGAGGTCCTCCTCCGGAGGCCCGTCCTCCACCGTCGAGCCATTTTCCGACGCGGGAACCTCGCCCTGCGTCCCCTCGGGCGTAACGATGATCGAATAGGGAAGCCCTTCGGGACCGCCGTTTTTGCCCAGCAGCTCGTCAGTCTTTTCGCCGCCTGTCCGTTTCATGGCGATCTTTTGGAGCTGCTGTTTGAGTTTCTCCGTGGGCAGCTTGCCGCCTTTCAGGTGGTTGCACGCCTCGACGACTTCCTCGATGTAGAGCTCGAAGACGTTGCGGCGCCGGAATTCGCTTTTGGCATGCTCCCGCCGCCGCAGAAAAGTTCCCAGGCGCCGGCCGCATTCCTGCAGGGCAAGCTTGATTTCCTTGCGGATCTCATCGTAATCCGCGATGGCCTCCTTGGACTCGCTCGTAAAAGGGACCCAGACTGAGGCCATGTGCACGAAAATAACCAGGGGACCCGCCGGTAGAGCGCCCCTGGACTGCGGCACCCCGTAATTGCGCCAGCTGGTTTCCAGAACCGACTTGAAGATCGAGCATGCCGATTGCTGATAGAGAAGTGGAACTCGGTTGGCGTAGCGGATGACCCGCGCGAGGTCGTTGTCGGTTCTCTGCTGTTCGCCTTCGGCAAGAGGCACTTTTTTATGGTCTTGGTTCTTGGCCGCCTCATCGGGGCCCTTGCCGAAGGCCAGGCCAGCCTCGATGACGAAGGGATTGCCGCGGTAGACCGCCGGCGGCCGGCTAACCGCAGTGTAAAAGTCCCCCGTGATCTGTTTGTACAGGCCGTAGAGGATCGCCTTCTCTCCGATGGGCGAAATGCAGTTGCTCGGAGGCGCCATGATCTTGGTCGATTGGATGGCCTTGTAAAGGGTTTCGGCGGTCTCACCGTGGATGTCCCGAGGGCGGGTGTGGGGCCGGATCTTCGCCGTCTTGCAGATCTCCTCGGCGAGGCTGGCTGAAACCCGGCTGAAATCGCTGCTCAGGAAGCCCGAAAGCCAGTGACTCTTGGTATCGTGGAGCATCTTGAGAAGCATGCCGAATTCGATGCCGTAAGGATGCGGCTTGATCTCACGGGGCGGTGTGGGGAGCTCTTCGATGGTCCGCGGATACTCTTTAATCTCTCCGTCGGGGGTATGGTAGACGAGCTTGACGTGCGGATTGGCGATGGTGGTCTGCTCGATGTACTCGTCTACGGAGGCCCTTCCCTTCTGGTAGCGTCCCTCCAGTTCGATGGTGACCTGCGTGCCGCTGTGGTTTTCCCAATCGATTTCCTTTTTTTCCAGAATTCTGGGCTCGTTCTTTTTGGTATCGATCTGGACTTCGAAGTAATGGGCCGGCGACTTGGGACTGGTTCGCGAGATGATCTGCACGGGCTTTCCCGTGGTAAGCTGCCCGTACATGCCGGCGGCGGAAATGCCGATGCCCTGCTGACCCCGGCTCATGCGCAGCCGGTGGAATTTGGAGCCGTATAGGAGCTTCGCAAATATGCGCGGGATTTGTTGACGGACGATGCCGGGCCCGTAATCAATGACTGTGATCCGGAAGCGGGTGGCCTGCGTCGCGGGAGGCGGGGTCTTGCCGTTGCCGGCTACCTCCAACTTGACCACCACGTCGGGGAGAATTCCGGCCTCCTCGCAGGCGTCCAAGGCGTTATCCACGGCCTCCTTCACGCATGTGAGGAGGGCCTTTCTCGGGTTATCGAACCCCAGCAGGTGGCGGTTCTTGGTGAAGAATTCGGACACGGAAATTTCCCGCTGCTGCGCCCCCATTTCCACCGCGGACAGGGCGGCCTTGGTTTCGGGGCCTCGCGTCTTTTTCTTTGTATCGTTGGAGGTTTTGCTGCGCTTTGCCATGAATTTTCCCGGCTTCCTGTGGGATCTATCGGTTTAATTGGGAGACGTTTTTTAACATTGAGGTCTGTCGGGAGCGGGCCGGCTTGAAATCGGGTGGCCCGGGTCTCTAAAATTTATGTTTAATTATACGTAAATTATATTCCCCCGTAAAATTCTACTATATATTGCCCGTCCACCAAAGGATTTTTTAAGGCCGGCTGACAAAGCGCGGTGGCTGATGTCGCGTCCCAGACGGGACTCGCGGGGTGGGGCGGGCAGAACGAACCTCAATGGCGTTACCGCGTGCAAGCAACGGGCCATACAACCCGCGTCCCCTCCGGTCGAATTCGGCCGTCCACTGTCGCGTAGGGGATCTGCACCGCAACGTCTCTGGATGGGGAGTGGGTTGACGGGCCCTCGCTCGTGGTGGCGTCACGAAACATCTCCAGCGGATCGATGAGACGGGAACCGTCAAGCCCTCCGTCGGGGCTCATTCTCGTTGTCAGATGGAGATGGGGATAACCGGCGGCCCCGAAGTGACCTCCTGTCGTACCTGTATTTCCGGAATGAACGATGACTTGCCCCAGGGCGACGCTTTCGGCGGCGGTCCATTTCGGGCGGTCCTGGAGGTGCTGGTATTTCGAATAGAGCCAATACGGGAGCCCCGTATGCTTGGGAGAATGGCGCAGCCAGAGGTAGAACCCTGTCAATTGTCCCCCGTTTCCAATGGCCGCCACCGTTCCCGCCGCTAGGGCCAGCAATGGGGTACCCACGGGAAGAGAGATGTCGATTCCTCCGTGGGAACCTCCCCCCGGAGCCCAGGGAGGCCGCAGGCTTCCGTCGTGGCGGGTATGGGATCCGAAAGCCGAGGCGATCCCCGAACAGCGGGCCTCGGCGGGAAACTCCGCGCGCAAGCCGCTAGGCCTGATGGTTTGCGCTCCGGGGTTAGATTCGCCCTGCGGCTCCCGCTCCGGCTCACCTTTCTCGATGAGTGGAGAGCATGAAAGGACCGGGATTGCGAATAGCATCCCCGCCATGAGGAGACGGCAAAATATTTTCTTTCTTTTTGCCATAAAGAACGCCTTTTATAGTTATCATAAATTGTAGTCCCTATGCGCTTTGGGGTAAAAAAGCATCGGCCGAACAGAAGTGTCGCCCCCCGAGGAGCCAGTCCGGTTCACTCCGTAATGAGTGCAACGGGCTTGGGGCCTCCCTTTCAGGTGGTTGCCGACGGGCTGGTACCGAGAGGTTGCGGGCAACTTATTCCCAAGGGTAATCCCTCTGGAACCAACCGTGTCGGACGCCTCCCTCTCTTCAAGGCAGGCCCCCGTCGCCCCGCAGAGACGAATACGATCACGTTAGGCGTCGGCTCCGACGGGGCCCGATTCTGGAGGCCGCGGACGTCCGACACGGCGCCTTCAGATATTCATGGAACCATCGGCCGCGGCCGCAAGTGCCACCCTCCGAGGAGCGGGGGGCACCTTCTAATATGTTTGACATGCGACGGACAGGTCGTTTATCTTGTCGCGCACGAAGCGACTATCGTCTGGCGGGATTTCGCGGGAAGGGGAGTAGGTTCAACACAGACGAACGGCACTCCCGCCAGCGTCGTCCCTAGGCGCGGATTTCCCATGGCAAGAAAGTACCTGGCTTTCGATATCGAAACGGCCGCCGAAGTCCCTGGGCCGGAATTCGACTGGCGGCGTTATCGCCCCATCGGCATCACCTGCGCTGCGGTGCTGGCTTCCGACGCCAGCGAGCCAACGGTCTGGCACGGCAAGCAAGCCGACGGCTTGCCGGCCGCGCGGATGAGCCCCGACGAGGCCCGCAACATGGTCCACCGTCTTTCTGAAATGGTACGGGGCGGCTACACCCTGCTTACCTGGAACGGTTTGGGATTCGATTTTAACGTTCTCGCCGAAGAGGCTGGCGCCCTGGAACTCTGCAGGGACCTGGCCTTGAACCACGTGGACATGATGTTTCACGTCTTTTGCGATCGCGGTTTCCCCGTGGCCCTGGATAAAGCCGCTGCGGCCCTTGGGATCCCCGGAAAGCCGCCGGGAATGTCGGGTCTTTTGGCACCCCGGCTTTGGGCCGACGGACGGTTTCAAGAGGTGATGGACTATGTGGCTCAGGATGTCCGCATCGCCCTGGAGGTTGCCCGCCTCTGCGAGGAGAGACGGTCCTTTCAGTGGACAACCCGAAGGGGGACCCAGGGGTTCATGCCACTGGCAAGCGGATGGTTGACCGTTCGCGAAGCCCTGGAGCTACCCGAGCCGGATACCTCCTGGATGACCCAGCCTTTGCCGCGGCAGAGCTTCACCGATTGGCTGCGGCAGGAATAAAGGGGTTTAGTCCAAGGTCTTTTCCGTTGGAGTTTCCCCGCCCATGATTGACGCCGTCCGCAGATACTTTGCCTTCGAGGCCCACGGGACAAGCCTGCGGCGCGAGGTGCTTGCCGGGGTCGCCACCTTCATGACCATGTCCTATATCGTCGTGGTCAATCCAGCGATCCTACAGGCGGCCGGCATGCCTTTTGGTCCTTCCATGGTCGCGACGATTCTCACGGCCGTGTTCGGTACGCTTCTCATGCTTGAGCCCATCACCCGGATCAACTTTAACGATTATACGGAACTCATTCCCGCATTCAGCGTGGTTGTTTTAATGAGTTTCACTTATAACATTGGCATCGGAATAACCGGAGGCTTCGTCCTCTACCCCTTCTGCAAAGTCGTGGGGGGGCGCCCTGGAGAGGTACAATCGGGTCTTTGGGTACTTTTCCTGCTCTCCCTGCTCTTTTTCTTGTTCTATCCCTATGCCTGACGGTCCACGATATGGTTCACGGGCGGCGAGGCGAAATACCCCACCGAGAACGCCTGGACCATTTCCCGATTGGTTCGAGCTGTTGAGGAACTGGGCGATAGGGTCCGCCGGTTCTTCTAGCGGGGCGCTCGTAATTGGTTGGTTTTTGGGTGGGAAAAATGTTAAAAGGTTAAAGCCCTAATTAAGTGTAAAATTTAATCAGCTTTATCATAAATCTTGACTTGTGGAAAAATACACATTATCTTGGATCTACAGAGTCCTGATTTTAAAAGTCAAGTAATTTAAGAACCTTACGAGGAGGCGCCATGGCAAAGACCTTTGACGAGCTCATGAGCGAGGCCCGAAAAGAGGTCAAAGAGCTGAACGTCCAGGAAGTTGACAAACTGCTGGCTAACAACGGGAAGTACGTTCTCCTCGATGTACGCGAAAAGGAAGAGTTTCGGGAGGGGCACCTGAACGGGGCCGTTTCGTTGCCCCGGGGCTTCCTGGAGATAAAGGTGGAAAGCACCATCCCGGACAAGAAGACTCCGGTCATCGCTTACTGCGCCGGAGGAATCCGCTCGCTCCTCGCCGCCAAGGATATGAAGGAAATGGGTTACGAAAACGTCATCTCCATGTCCGGCGGCTACTCGGCATGGAAGGATGCTGGCCTGAAGTTCGTGCAGGATTTTCAGTTTACGCCGGAACAACTGAACCGCTACAGCCGGCATTTTCTCCTGCCCGAAGTGGGCGAAGAAGGACAAGCCAAACTTCTCGGCGCCAGGGTTCTCATGGTTGGGGCCGGGGGGCTGGGATCCCCTTCGGCCTACTATCTGGCAGCGGCGGGGATTGGCACCATGGGGATCATCGACCATGACGTGGTGGACCTGTCCAACCTGCAGCGGCAAATCCTTCACAACAACGACCGCCTGGGACAACCCAAGGTCGAATCGGCGAAACAGACCCTACAGGCCCTCAACCCCGATGTCCGGGTGCTTACCTATCAGGAGAAACTCACCTCGGCCAATATCATGGACATCATCAAAGACTACGATATCATCGTCGACGGATGCGACAACTTCGCCACGCGCTATCTGGTCAACGATGCCTGCGTCATCGCCAAGAAGCCCAATGTCCACGGCAGCATCTTTCAGTTTGAAGGCCAGGCCTCGGTCTTTGACCCGAATCGAGGTCCCTGTTACCGGTGTCTCTATCCCGAGCCGCCCCCGCCGGGTATGGCCCCGAGCTGCGCGGAAGCCGGTGTCCTGGGCGTTCTGCCGGGACTCATCGGCTGCGTGCAGGCGCTGGAGACCATCAAGATGATTCTGGGCAAGGGGGAAACTCTGGTGGGCAAGCTGCTTCACTTCAATACCCTCACCATGGAAATCACGACGCTGAATCTGAGAAAGGATCCGGATTGCCCCGTGTGCGGCGAAAAGCCTACAATCCACGAGCTTATCGACTACGAAGAATTCTGCAGCCTTGCGGCGTCGCACGCGGCTTAGGAAAACCCCGCCTGCCGCATGGTGAATAGAGGCCGACGCTTTGCGCCGGCCTCTATTTTTATGGTTAAACGGTTTCCATGGTAACACTCTTTCTCATGCGTCATGGAGAGACGGCCTGGAACAACCAGCGCCGCGTCATGGGCCGCCTGGAGATTCCCCTGAACCGCCAGGGTACCGCCCAGTCCCGCCGCGTGGCCAAACTCCTGCCCGAGCTCGAGGTCCGCGCCATTTATTCGAGCCCGCTCAAGCGGGCGTTGGACACCGCCTTTATCATCGCGGGGAGCCAGAGCCTGACCGTGGAGACTGACGCCAACTTGACGGAAGTCGCCTTCGGCCGCTGGGAAGGCCTCCAATTCGAAGAGCTGGTCAAGGATCCTGCGTACCATCATTTCTTGAGGGACCCGCTGGGCGCCGCAGTGCCCGGAGGCGAGACCCTGCCGGCGGTGCAGAAAAGAGGGCTCCGGGCCCTGCGCCGCGCGATGCGTGAATATCCAGACGATCGTCTGCTCTTCGTCTCCCACGGGGACGTGATCCGGGCCATCCTGTGCCACTACCTGAATCTGCCCCTCGTCGAGTTCCGCCGCCTGAGAATCGACAACGGCTCGTTGAGCGCCGTCGAGGTGGACGGTTCCTGGGCGGAGGTAAAGTTCGTCAACTACCTTCACAACGTCGCCCGCGTGAGCAAGGAACCCTTTGTGGGACTTCACCCCGAGCGCATCGCAAGTAAGAGACGGGTGTCCGAAGGCTCCTAGCGGTAAGGGCTCTTCTGGGGCCGCAAAGTGATCTCCACAGGGCAACTGGCGGGTAACGCCGTGAGAACGAAAAGCACGGCTTGCGCAACATCCTCCGGCCGGATCATCTTTGTCCTGTCCAGGCGGCGGGTGGGAGGAATCAGCACGGTGTCCACGAAGCCCGGCAGGATAGCCGCCACTCGAATCCCGTGCTCCCGCACCTCCTCGTAGAGGGACTGGCTGAATCCCCTGAGACCGAATTTCGATGCCGAGTAGGCGGCTCCGTTGGCGTGGCCAGCGATGGCGGATATGGAAGCGATATTGATTACGGCCCCGTCTCCCTTCTCCAGCATGGCGGGGAGAACGAGGCGGGAGAGGACATAGGGCGCGCGCAAGTTCACCTGGAAGGTCCGGTCCCAGTCGGAAACCCTGGACTTGACCACGGAGGCCGTCTGTCCCCAACCGGCGTTGTTGATGAGGATGTCCACGGGACCCCAGGCCGATACCGCCTGCTCCACCAGGCGGTCCATCTCTTCGTCGCGGGTTAAATCCGCGGGGATGACCAATGCCTCGCCGCCCTCACGGCGGAGCTCCTCGGCCACGGCGGCGAGCTCGTCTTTGCTTCGAGCGGTGAGCACAATACGGGCACCGGCGCGGCCTAGGACCAGGGCGATGGCCCTGCCGATGCCTCTCCCCGCTCCCGTCACCATGACGACCTTTTCATCCAGCGGTTTCATGGTCCCCCCCGGATCTCAGTGAAGGGTCGATGGCGGCTTTGACGGCGGCGCCACCGTGGGCGCCCCGTGGTGGTGAATGATCCACCAGCGGCCCTGCCACTTCTCGAAGATGTTAGTGGTGAGAATGATTCCCCGGGAGGTCTCCCCTTCCACGCGCGTGCTAATGTTTTCGTACAGGGTGAGCCAGGCCAGAACCCCCTGGACGTGGATGGTTACCTCCGTGAGCTCAAAACGCATCTCCTGGGTGTTCTCGAATATCCTCCGCCAGCTCGAGAGGACGTCCTCCCAGCCTGAAATACGTGCCCACCCGGGGTGGATGCAGCGCACGTAATCTTCCCGAAGCCAGACCTTTTCCATTTCCCGGATATCGAGGCTCTCAAAGGCACGGTAAAAGGCCAGGTTTGACTCGGCGACCTCTTCCTGTTCTCGGGTCATAGCGACCTCCTTGTTCGCCTCTCGATCTTCAATCCGTCGACCGTTCCCCCGGCTTCGTCCTACGGGCTAGCGGCTTTCTGAAAAACTCTATTGGCACGCTGCTTAAAAAGATCCTGGGGGCGAGGCCTCGCCATAGCTCAGCCGATCTGCGAGCCGGAAATCGGCGAGTGGAGGCGTAGATAGGTAGTGCGTTGGAGCGAGACGATTGGGCGCAACGAATCATACGAGACTCTTTCAGCAGCCTGTTAGTGCTTGGGTTTGGGCGCCATGGTAACCAGGAGAATCAGGCGCTCCGGTCCGGGATTCGTGACACCGTGGCTTTGCCCCGACGGTGCCAGAGCGATCTCGTTTTTCCCCAGCTCCCGTTCCTCCGCTCCGATCTGGAAGAGACCTTTCCCTTCAATGACGAAATAAACCTTGTCCGATCCATCGTGGCTATGCACCGCCTGGTTCTGTCCAGGTTCGAAGCAGTAGAGGTCGCAGAACATGCGGTCGGTCTCGAAAAGGCCGTTCTTTTTCATCTTATCCTGTGCGAATTTCAAGGCCTCGGAGATCTTCTTGAAAGCTGCCATGGGTTCCCTCCCAGGGAATCCTAGCACGAGGTGGGACCGATGCAAATAAACGCCACCTATGCTAGCTTGAGCCCATGCATTCTGCCGTGGTCCGCTATCACGAGGTGGCGCTCAAGCGCGGCAACCGCCGCTACTTTGTGGGGCTACTCAAGAGAAACCTAGCCTCGTCAGTAGCGGGACTGGGCCTCAAAGACATCCAGACCCTGGAGGGGCGGCTTCTCATGGTTTTCAACGGGGAAGTGAACGAGGAAGAGGTTCGCCGCAGGGTTGGCGCTGTCTTTGGTGTCGCCAATTTTTCCTTTGTCGAGGAAACGCCCCGCGACGTTGAGAGAATCAAGGAACGGGTCGTGGAATCCGTCAAAGGCAGGCGCTTCGAGTCGTTTCGTGTCCAGACCAAGAGGGCGGACAAGAGCTTCCCCCTTACCTCTCCTGAGGTGAACCGCCAGGTGGGCGCAGCGGTCAAAGCGGCGTCGGGTGCCCGGGTGGATCTCGCCGACGGCGAGCTCACGATCTCTATCGAAATCCTTTCGCAGCACGCCTTCTTCGGCGTGGACAAAATCCGCGGAGCCGGCGGCTTGCCCGTGGGAGGTAGCGGCCGCATGGTCTCTCTCATCTCGGGAGGATTCGACTCGCCGGTAGCCGCGTATCGCATGATGAAGCGTGGCGGCAGGCTTGTATTTGTTCATTTCCACAGCGTTCCCTATCTGGACAGGACCTCCCAGGACAAGGTCTGCCAGCTGGTCCAGCTGCTGACCCGCCACCAGTTCGTGTCTCGTCTCTACCTGGTCCCCTTCGGCGAGATCCAGCGCGAGATCGTGGCCGTGGTGCCGCGGCCTCTCAGGGTGGTGCTTTACCGCAGGATGATGATGCGTATGGCCGAGGCCGTGGCAAAAAGGGAAAAAGCCAAGGCCCTTGTTACGGGGGAAAGCCTCGCGCAGGTGGCATCGCAAACCCTGCAGAACCTGGCCGTTATCCAGGAGGCCGCCCGTCTCTTGGTTTTACGGCCACTGGTGGGCATGGACAAGCAAGAGATCGTAGACCAGGCCCGGCAGATCGGGACCTTCGATATATCCGCCATTCCTGACGAAGACTGCTGCACGCTTTTCGTTCCAAAGCACCCCGCGACCAAGGCGCGCGGGAGGGACGTGCTCAATGCGGAATCCCTGATAGACATTGAAGCCATGGTCCAGGCCGGCGTAGAAAACGCCGAATTCAAGGAATTCAAGTTCCCCTAGCAGAACCCCGTCCCAGTCACCCGTTCTAATGCCCCCTATCCGCCCGAGAGCAGTGGCGCACTGTGTTTATGGACCACTATTTGCCAAGGGAGGACATTTTTGCGAACAATCTCTTATAAAATGCCCTCTTCGTTCACCTCTCATAAAAATAATAGTTACAAATATCAAGTACTTATAAATTGGCATCTGCCTTGCTTTGTTCCTCTGATTGGGGGTATCCCCCCGTGCCTCATACCGAAGGTCAATTCAATGATACCGCACTTTCCCGCCCTTTGGGCCGTTGGGGTTTCCCTCAGCCGGGCTCTGGAGCAGACCCGGGATCCCTGGCTGGTAACCAGTGCCGCTTTATTAATTCTCCTTGCGCTCACCTACCTTGCCAGTGCCAGAGCCCGGTATGCTATCGAGCTGCGCCTGGCCGCAAGAACCCCCACGATGATGAAGCGCTGGCTGGGGTGCCTTCTCCTGATTTTGCCCGGTGTCCTTATCCTGGCAACCGTCTACTACCCGGGAAAGACCAAAGCCGTCGAGCAGCAACCCGACCAGCGCACTGAGCTGATCTACCGGCGGCAACGTGAGGAGCTCGCCACACTGATCAAGTCATCTAAAAATTCCCCTCAGGTATCGAGGCGAGCCGAGCCCCCGCGCTCCGGCACCCGCAGAGAATGGGTGGCGGGCCATTCGGATCAACCCAGGGTCGGCAAGGGGAGCGACGAAAGCGACTCCCGAGCGTCGGCCAGTGCCCGCCGGCTGGCTGCAGGGCACGAGCAGGTCGCGAGGGAAACAGCACCAGCGAAGCTGGAGGCGAGGAATAAGACAACGGCGGAATCCGATCCGGAAGTCTGGCTTACCAAGGGGGGCCACATCGCCGCCGTAACCACCGGCGAGCTGGATGCGGCGGTACGTCATCTTAAGGACAAAGACCTGGAGTCCTTTCAGCGGTTGGAAGCGTCACAACGCGCGGTGGTTTTGAAGGAGGGTCTCACGGTCACCATTACGGATTATGACTACGTTAGCGGCAAGGTCCGGGTTCATCTGAAGGGCTCGAAGGTCAAGTTCTGGACCTTCAAAGAGGCGCTAAAAAAGGAGTGACCGGCGCGCCCGCGGCCAGAGCCGCAGGAAAGACGGTGTCCAGGGCAACAGGCGGCGTATCCGCTCGGCCGAGCGATGCAGCGCGGCCTCCTGCTTTTTATCCCACGAAAACCCGTACTGAATTCGCAACTCCTCCGGCAGCAGCCCGATGGCAGGAAGCCGGACGAACCGGAAGAGAGGCTTCGCCGGGCCTGCCCGGGCTGGAGAAACGATTTCAGCGGCCAGTGACCTCGCGGTCTGAGTCACCGCAATCTCTCCGCTAGCAAGGTGTGTCTTCATGTATCGCTGCAGCTCGTCCAGGGTCTTTGGAAGATAGCCCTCCGGGATGCCCAGAGGGGCTTCGATCCAACTCGCCTCGGCGCAGTATCGGTCTTTCTGTTCGAGTGACAGGGGCGCCACGTAAAATTCGTAGGTCAGCAGAAACGTATCCAGAAGGGTCGCGTGCACCCAGCGGAGCAGCGCGGGATCGTGCGCGGAATAGGAAGTTCCGGCCGGAAAGGAACCCGCGTCCTCCTGGAGCAGGCCGTGGACCCGATCATGGATTCCATTGATGTGCCGGAGAATCCCTTGGGCGCTCTCAGGCGGGCCGAAGGTGAGGGCAAGCATCGAATCTAAAGTACGCCACAGACGCCGGTAACGGCCTTTGGGCTCAGTCAAGAAGGAGCTGTGCTCCGCCACACCACAGGCGACGAGGGGGTGCGCCAACTGAAGCAACAGGGCCCGTCCCCACCCCAGAAGGAGCACAACCTCGCCATGGATCTTCCATGCGACGCTGTCTGGCCCGACGTATGCAATTCCTCGGTCCGCCCCGCGGGGGGGCGCTTCGAGGCTCGGCTGCCCTGAATCGGGCGATATCATGGAACCGGCCGTCACAGAATTGGAGCCCGGAAAAAAACCGCGATCTACCGGCTGGTCACCGGTTCCGCAGCAGTCTTATTGATGAAGCCAGGGGGGAGGTCGTACCGCCTGTGGAGTTCGAGCCAATCCCCGTGGACGGCAATGACGCTCACCTCGGTTCCCGAGCCGAGCCGGGATATCTCCCGCGAGTCCTCTGTGGGTTCACTACGGACGGGAGTTGCAAACAAGACCCGGTACGGTGTTCCCCGGGTCTCATGCGGCTCCCCCCCGGATACCTCGACGATGCTCGCCGTAACGTCCTGTAGCGTGATCTTCACGTGTTCCGAGGTCGCCAGAAAGCGCGCAATTTCGATAGTCCCGGAAAAAAGCACCGGTTGATTCTCGCCCAGGGCGTGGACGTTCAGGGGGCTGCCTTTCGGCACCTTCAACTCGACCTCCCAGGGGTCCGATTGGGCGGCCGCGCCGCTGTCCCGGCGCATGTCCACATAGACCGAATAGCCTTCGTACTCCCTGTTGACGGGACTGTAGTCCCGATTGACGCGATAAATCCAGCCCTGCCAGCGCACCTTGCGGCCGGTGAGTGTCCTGAGGTATCCTTTTGTGGAGACCCGCTCCATGGAATCGATCAGGGCCGCGACCTGTTCGTAGCTGAGGGGCATGAAATCGTCATCGGATAAGACGGATGGTGTGGTCCCCGTCGTATCCGGCAACCCCTGGCCTCTCGGGGTTAAGACCTCGGCCCCCAAGGCAAAGATTGCCGAACTTAAGGTCATTGCGCTGGCAAGTACAGCCGGGACCAGTGTTTTTTTCAATTTACCCCTCCCCCGCGTTGCTGTGGACATTTTTTGTAAGTCCCGATCCCGCTTGCTTGGGTTAACGACTCTCTCAGGATAAATTATAAGCCCAATGACCTCGGCTTTCCAGTACCACCGCCTCCTCGCCGCCGCTGTCACGGCGGGCACCCTCGTGCTCTTTGTCTGGCGATTTCCCGAGCTTCCGCATCTGGGGGAGAGCCACCTGGACAAGGTCTGTCACCTTCTGTTATTTTTTTTCGTGGCCTGTTGCTACATCAACACGGCGACAGCGGGGTTCAGGGAGGTCCAGATCGGACGGTTCTTCAGCGGATTCCTCGCGGCTGTCGCTTACAGCCTGCTCATCGAGGTTCTCCAGCACTTTATCCCGTGGCGTTCCTTTGAATGGCTGGACTTCGCAGCAGACGCCTTAGGCGCCGCGCTCGGGCTGGTCGTTTGTTTGCACCTGCAAAAACGTTTCGAGGTCTCCCCCATCTACCGGTGAAGGGGCTGACTTCTCATCTCCCTGGGAGGGCCGCGGCCTCCGGGCGAAAAGGCTCCTGAAATCAATCGGCTCGGGCGTGAGACCCTGCTCGAAAGCGTAATGGGTCATGGCTTCCAGCACGACCCGGTTATCTTCAATGTTGTGCGCCAAGTAGTTCTCCCCCATGAGTGCGCGTTATTCGTCCAGCAAGCACTGGCCCAGGAGACCAGGAGGATTTCCGGGTCTGCGCCCTGGATGCGGTCCAGCGCCACATCCCGCGCCTGGCGGAACGCCTGGAGCAGGGCCACCGGTGCATCCGGGTGACGGCCGGTTCTACTTGAGGTAACCCTTCTCGCGGTAAAATTTGAGGGCGCCGGGGTGAAACGGAATGTCGCAGGGCGTCTCGGCGCCGTCGGCGCATATCTGGGACATGTCCAGGGGCCGGTAATTGTCAGTCGGTATGACCTCCCTGCGTGCTTCGATGGCTTCGCAGAGAGCGTAGGCCACGTCATCCGCCATCTCCGCGTGAACCACCATGGGCCACCCGCTGAAATCAAGGGTCTCGACGTTCTCCCCCAGGCCGGGGAATTGCACCGTCGACATGACGGCAGCGCGATAGCCCATGGCCAGCATGCGCGACCGCACGGTGCCGGCCACGGGAAGGAAGCGAAACCCGTGCTCCAGGGCCGGTTGCCCCCAGCTCATAATTCCCTCGTCAAAGACGGCGTTGATCTTGCCGTCCTCGATAGCCCCGCGACGGTCCGGATGGCTGGGGCGCGGCACCGACTGGATCCGCCCGCCCCAGCGGCGAACGTCGGCCAGGGTAAACCCCGCCGCCTGCAAGACCGAGGTTACCGTAAACATAGTGCTGTCCTGAACAAAGGGAGGCTTAACCCTGCGGCCCGTGGACAGCCTGAGCGGGATGCGCGCCTTTTTAATTTGCTCGAGGGAAGTCACGCCCGTTGACCTGTGGACGGCGAAGCCTACTATGTCCCTGGACGGGAATACGGCAATGGTTCTGAGCGGCATGGGTTGGGTGAAGGGACCGGTTCCCTTGAAGGCCATGGTTGCGGCCACGGACGGATTGATCCACAACAGGGAGAGCTTTCCCTCGCCCACCGCATTGAGTTCCCGAAACCCGCCCTGGGAGATGGATAGGTCCACGCCGTCTTTCTGGCCCGCGCTCGCTTCCGTCAGGGAAAGTTTCAGGTGGGAGCCGAGGCGCGAATCGGTCTGAATGGCGCCTTGGGCCCCCCGCTTGGATTCATAGGAAAGCGAGCTGTCGTAGAGCGCCGCGGTCATCTCCAGCAGCCCTTTGGCCCGCTGCACCCCCGCGTTGTACCTGCGCCCGGTGGTCACTGAGTTCCCTCCCTCCGTCGACTGTTCTTGGAGCAGGGCGCGGTCTCCCCGCATCCCGATTGTTCGCCCGCGAATCGTAAGCTCTGCGAGAAGCTATGTCAATCCGCGGAGCGCCCGGGGATAACGCCGTCCGGGGTGAAGGCTCACCCAACGGTGGGCCGTTATCACATGTTCGCCTGCGACTCTACGGGTTTCCCTCCGGGTGACAAAAGATGTACTGTGGGGCCGCCAGCGGTCACGGGGGCCAGGCGGGCACACCGGAGAAAGTTAGAATCCCCTTCAATATAAGCTACTTGCCTTCCCATGGAGGCCTCTCCTCGGGCACGCTTCTTGCTTTACCCATGGTGTTCGCCCCTTCAGCCCCTCCTGGTCAAAAGTTGCCCGGATCGACAGGGGAAATGCTTGTGAAGGAGAGTCGAGATGAGCCTAGCAGAGAAGGTTGAGCGACTGGCCCGCATTGTCCCTGGTGTGGCCGGATACCAGGATAAAGAGAAGTCACGGGAAAGCGACAAAAACATCCGGCTCCACTTGAGCGCCGAGCTCGACGGTCTCAAGCGGGAACTCGAGGGCGATAAGCGCCGGATCATGAACGGCAAGGATCTCTCTTTGCTGCCGGCATTGGATTCTCTGACGGCCAAGCTGGACAAGCTCAGCAACACGGTGAAATACGCGTCGCGAGGCTACCGCGCGGTGTTCGATGAACACAAAGTGGACCTAGTGAAACTCGACGCGTTGTGTAACTTCGATCTGCGTCTTGTGGATGAAGTGGGGACCCTCAAGGCACAGGCGGCACGGCTTCGAGACGCCCATGGACGCGGCGCCGTGCAGCAGCAGGTCATGGAGACGTTGGCCGACGCTCTGGATGAATTCGAGAGGACATTTGCAACGCGCCAAAACATTATCGCGGCGGGATAGGGTGAGGCAATGGCACAATTCATGGAAGTGATCGAGTGGTTTGACGAGGCCGGGACCGAAATCGTTCACCGCTATCCGGAGAAAGGCTCCGGGGAGATCAAGTTCGGAGCCCAGCTCATCGTGCGGGAAAATCAGGCGGCCATATTTTACCGCGACGGCAAGGGGCTCGACATTCTCGGCCCGGGACGCCATACCCTTTCCACGATGAACCTTCCTATCCTTACCAAGGTGCTGGCGTTGCCCTGGGGGTTTACGAGTCCTTTCAGGGCCGAAGTCTACTTTGTCAATTTGAAGGTCTTTACTAACATGCGTTGGGGAACCAAAGACCCCGTGGCATTCAGGGATAGCCTGCTGGGTCTGATACGGCTGCGGGCCTTTGGCACCTTTACCCTCCAGGTAGCTCAACCCCTTCTTTTCGTGAATACCCTGGTGGGGACTCAAGGATCCTTCGACACCGCCCATATCGAAGATTACCTGCGCGACGTCATTGTCTCGCGGCTCAACGATTTCCTCGGCGAATACCTGGAAAGCATTTTGGATCTTCCCAAAGTTTACGACGAAATGGCCGTCGCCGTGAAAACACGGTTGACGGAGGATTTTCGAAAATATGGAATCGAGATGGTGGATTTTTACATCAACCGGATCACTCCGCCAGAAGAGGTTCAGAAGATGATCGATGAGCGTTCCTCCATGGCGGCGGTAGGCGATATGGACAGGTTCTTGAAGTTCAAAGCCGCCAAGGCGATGGGCGACGCGGCCAGAGCCGGGGACGGTCTTTTGGGTGACGGCGGCGCCGCCAACGGGCTGGGCCTCGGCGTTGGGGCCGGAATGGGTATGATGATCCCCGGCATGATTTATCAAAGCATGGGAATGGGAGGGGGCGCAGGTCCCGCAAACGGCAGTGTCAACTGCCCCGATTGTCACGGAGCGGTTTTCCTCGACAGCCGCTTCTGTCCCCATTGCGGCCATCAGATGGTGGTGATCAAAAAGTGCCCCCGCTGCGATAAGAACGTGACGGCCAACGCCAATTTCTGTTCCTCCTGCGGACTGGACCTGAAGGCCGAGTTCCACTGCGCGAACTGCCGGGCCAAACTCCCTCACGGAACCAAGTTCTGTTTTAACTGCGGGGCCTCGGTTACCGCGACGCCTTGAAACCCCGCCGCCACCCGGGAATTTCGGGTAGCCGCTTATGACCAGCTCCCTCGTTGTTAGCGCCCAATGTCCCCTGTGCGGGGCTCCACTCGATTTTACTGAGGGATCCAACGCGGTGCAGTGCTTGCACTGCCGCTCCAACCTGCTGGTCACGGGACGAAAACAGGTCCTGAGCTACTATATCCCCCCCAAGTTGGTCGCCCGGGACTGTTTGGACAGAGTGGCAGTGGCCGGGGCAAAGAAGGGTGCGCGCGGCCGCGCCGTGAAAAGCCAGCTCTACTTTATCCCCTTCTACCGACTGACGGGGCATGACTTTCGCTGGGAAGAAACCGTGGGAAAACGCGAGCCCGGGCCGGTGGTTCATCCGTTGCTTTCCGGCGGGGCCTTTACCGACACCTGGGCGCCGGAGCCCGCGTCGGTGGATCTCGTTTCGCTATTGCAATCGGCCGGCAAATTCTTAATCGGTCTCTTGGGGAGCGCTGGGGGGGATGTCGGGAGGCTGGAAAACCAGGGCCAGGGGGCCTTGAAATCGAGGAACAGTTCAAGGCCGGCGATGGCCGGGGTCCCGGTCGAAGCCGGGCCCCTGCGGGGCGGGGCAGCCTACGGCACCTGTTGCTCTCCCTATGCGGATGAAAGCCTCGAGCTCAGGGACCGGTACGTTGAGAAAAACTTCAACGGGTGCCACCTGGAGGGAGTGGGTCTCTACTCCCTGGGGGTGCGGCCCTCGGTGCTGAGGCTGGAACTTTTTCGTAAGGAGCTCCTTCAGTCCCTGGGAAAGATCGTTCCGGCCAATCTTACCCCTCAGGAGGCCTGGTCCCGCGGGATGAAGACTGACAAACTCAACCCCCTGCGTTACCGGCGGGTGATTGGACAGATTCTATCGGTGATCTATTTCCCCTTCTGGTTCGTAGAAATCAAGCGAGGTGCAAATACCTTTCTTGCCATAGTCGACGCCGTTTCTAAGAGCATCATCAAGCTCGATGCTCCGCCATCTTTGTACGGGGTTCTCGACCGGGAACTGGACTCGGAGCCCCCGGTGGTCGGTTTTCGTCCCCTTGCGTGCCCAAACTGCGGCTGGGACCTGCCCGTTGCTCCCGAGCATGTGACCTTTTACTGTTCCTCCTGCGAACGAAACTGGCAGATACTGGGCAGTGAACTAACCGAGGCCACCTACCGGATCGCTGCGACCGGAGGGAAAAAAAGCCGGGAAGCAGCCAGGTACCTTCCCTTCTGGGTGCTGGAGGCTCATGGGGCTGACGACCTCCCAGCCCGATATTTCCTGCCCGCATTTCGCTACCGCCACCTCAAATCCCTGAGCGATCTGGCCATCAGGATTTCACGACAACAGCCCTCCTACGGGTTGGCAACGGAAAAAGCATCCCACCTCCAGGGATGCTACTACGACCGGGAGGACGCGGCGATGTTCGCGCAACTGACCCAGGTGGGCTTGGCCTCGAAGCCCCTGGAAAGAATCAAGGCGCTTAAGGACAAGGAACTCTCCGTGAGTGGCGCAACGCTTACCTGGTTTCCCTTCGAAGTTCAGGGCGCGTATCTGTTGGACCCCTTTACCGGCTATTCGCTCTTCCAGGGCCTGTTGGCGTAACAAACAGGCTGCGCCATCCGGGGCGCACCTGCTGCGGAAAAAGCTCTTCCTCTTTCTTTCCTGGACAAGTTGTTCTACCTGAGATAATCATTGGGGTCGTGAAGACGGTGGGAGGTCCAGCCTTTTTCTGACGCCTCCGGAAAGAAACCGGAAAGGGAGCTCTCATGACCAGCTCTGTGGACGAAATCCGTTTGAAGGTGGCCATCTCGTGCCGCATCCTGGGGATGCTCGGACTCGTCAACGAGTCCACGGGCCACGTAAGCGCCCGCGTGCCTGGGGCCGAGGAAATGTGGATCCGCTGCCGCGGCGGCGACGAATGCGGCCTGACCTTTACGGGGCTGCACAATATCCGCCGGGTGGACTTTGACGGAAAGGGGCCCGGTCTGGACGATGTCCACGCCTCGCCCAATGAGACATCCATCCACGGCGAGATCTACCGCGCGCACCCCGAGGTCAAGTCCGTCGTGCACGCCCACCCTTACTATGCCCTTCTCTGCGGCGTGACCCGCATGGAGTTCAAGCCCGTCTTCGGAGCTTATGACCCGTCTTCCCTGGAAATTATCCAGAAGGGAGTCCCCGTCTTCCCCCGGGCCGTGACGGTCATCAACAAGGAGCTGGCGGCGGATATGCTCAAGTCCATGGGGCAGCGCGACGTGCTCCTGATGCGCGGCCACGGCATAACCGTGACGGGGCCTTCGGTGGAGCAGGCAACCCAGCTCGCCATACGATTCGACCGCGTCTCGAGGATCATGTGGGAGATCGCCCTCTCGGGCCGCGAGGCGCCGAACATCTCCGACGAGGACATGAAGCGTTACGACCGCAAGGGACGCTCCGAAGGGCAGAAAACGGGATGGCGGACAAAAATCCAGGGCGCCGAGAACTTCGGCTGGAACCACTACGTCCGCTTGCTTCAGGCAAAAAACATCGGTCTCCCCAACGACCTGGACGCCGGTTGACGCGCTTGTGATATGGTCTCGCGGCCCATTCTCCCGCGGCCATCGGTGGTTTAAAGCGCGACGGGGTCCGTCAGGCGAAACTTCTTGCGAACAGCTCCTGGATCGCCTTTCTGCCGTTTTCTTCGAGAAAGCGGGTCCCCGTACCGCCGAAATGAATATTGCTGATCACTGGATTGTCTCCCGCTTTGCGCTGGCGCCATTCCGTTTCGTCCCAGGTAAACCATAAGCTCAGGGTTTGATCAAACACGTGGAGCGGTTTGTTGCATATCTTGGCAAACTCCGCTCCCCAGCCCGTGCCGCCCTTCACGGTCTTGTCCTTGAGGATCTCGCCAACGACGAAAATCTCCTGCGCGTTGTTGACCTGATACCAGATAGTTTGCAGGACTTTGCGTATGGTACGGTTGTCCGTGTAGTGGCGGTTCATCAAGCGCGAGACATATTCGAGACTCACGTCTCCGTGTCGCAGTTCCTCGTGGTTCAGGATGCGCACCCCTCGCTGGCGGGAAATCTTGTGCCCCTCGAAGGTAAAATTGACCTCTTCGATGCCGAAGCGCTCCGCCGTGGCGCCGAATTCGGCCTCGGCCCCGTTGGCGCCGCCGCTAAAAAGAATGCAATCTTCTCTATTCATCCTGCTTCCTTTCCCCGATGCCGACGCAATTTCTAGTCGCCATGGCCCCGGAAGTCAACGCCAAAACGTCTCATACCACCATGGGCCATTGCCGCCGGTTCACCTCCCGGGGAGCGCCGCCGCCTGGGGGGAGAACAACTCTTCGTAATGGATTCTTTCCGGCGTTACTCCCTGCTCGTGGGCGAAGCAGGTGATGGCCTCCAGGGGACGCCGGTTCTCCTCGAGGTTGTACGGCCAGTAGTTCTCGCCCATGAGAGCGCGTTGCTCGTCGAGCAGTGCGTTGGCCCAGGAGATGATAATGAGCTGGGGGTCCATTCCCTCGATCCGTTCCAGGGCCGCGTCGCGCGCCCGCCGGTACGCGCGGAGCAGGGCCACGGGGGCCTCCGGGTAGCGCGCCACGAACTGACCGGCCAGCGTGATGACGTGGCTGATGGGAAAGATCCCGGTGCTTCTGTAATAGCTCTGTTCCTCGGCCTTGTAATCACGGAAGAGGCGCCGCACCCGAGGGTCCTTGCGTGTGATGCTCGGCAAAACGTTCGGGTCGATGACCGCATCGAGACCGCCCCGTGCAAGCAGACTGTCCGGGTCCGCGTCTTCCGGCAGCGGCTGGATGGAAATCTCGGGGTGGACCCGCGTCTCCCCCGGGTCCCGGGAAAACCAATGGATGCGTCTCAAGTCCACCCCGTAGTGGTTCTGCAAGGCTCCCTTGGCCCACATGCAGGCGGTGTTACCCCAGCTGGAAACGGCCACCCGCTTGCCCTCCAGGTCACGCGCGGACTCGATGCCCGCCGCCTGGTTGACGTAAATGTAAGACAGGCGAAACTTGCGGTTGGGAAAGGCGGGGATGGAGACGTGACGGGCGCCCTTCACCCGGCCGCGGAGCAAGGACCCCAGGCCGGCGTCCCAGGCGTCGGCCCCGGCCCTTTCAGCCAACAGCTCCAGCTCAAAGCCTTCGACTTTGACGGTCCCGTCAGTGATGGGCCGGTTCGTATCGACGGCGGGTTCCCGAAGGTGAAAGCGAAGTTTGGCCATTGCCATGGGGTATCTCGACGGCTTGGCTGCGACCTCGAGCCGCGCCCGCTCATCCCAAGGGCGCTTTCCTACCGGTAGAGAGCCGCTGCATTGTCGCGAAGGATCTTTCTTCTCGTCTCCGCGGGGAGGTCCTCCCGGTCCCTGAGCCGCTGGAGGCTCTCCCTGTACTCGTTGTCCCAGTGGGGGATGTCCGTGGCGTACAGGAAATGGCCGTCGCCGACGTGACGAATGGTCTCGGGCAGGAGCGTCTCCTCGGCCTCGAGGCTGAAGTAGATCTCGCGGTCACGAACGCAGTCGCTGGGCCGGCGATTCAGATGCGGGGTCTCCACCTCTCCCCTCTTCTCCCAGTGCTCGTCCATGCGGTCCAGCCAATAAGGGAGCCATGTGCAGCCAATTTCCAGAAACGCCAGGCGGAGATTTGGAAAGCGCTCCGGTACGCCCTGGTAGATCATGCTGGTGAATTGCGCCATGATTCCCACGGGAAACGATACCGTGTGGACTTCGATAAAAGAGTCGAAGTTCCCCGAAGCCACTTCCTCTCCGCCGTTGGTCCCGTGCACGGCGATGGCGCAGCCCAGGCGGTCGGCTTCCTCGTAGATGGGGTCGTAAAAACGGTGCCCCAGGGGCAGCCGCAACCCGGTGGTGCGGATGACCCCGGCCCGGTAACCCAGTTTCTCCACAGCCCGCCGGAGCTCCCTGGCCGCGCTTGCGGGGTCCTGGGGGGAGATGAGGGCAACGGGTTTCAGCCGGTCCGAAACCTTTGCGAACTTGTCGTATACATAGTTGTTGTAGGCGGTACAGAGCGCCACAGCGAAGTCCACTTCGCGGACGCGGGAGACGTTACCCGTAGAGGTCGGGTAGAGATAGGCGGCGCTGATCTCGCTCTCATCCATGAGCCGCAGCCAATCTTCCGCGCCCGGGACGCGGGGGTATTCCTCCTGGTTGTGCGGCAGCGTCCCGTAAAGAGACCGGTCCCAGGGGTCCGAAGGGGTGAGTCCCCCGCCGCGTTTGTCGTACGGGGCCTCCAGGTATTGGCGGAGTTCGTCCCGACGTTCAAGGATGTGACCGTCCGCGTCGATTGCGGTGGTGTTGGACATTGAGCCCTCCTTGTTCCGGATCCTGATCTCCAAACGGGGTGTAGATTAATCCTCTTGGCTCGGCCTTGTCAATTCCCGATGGCGCGGAGTGCCTTCCCTGCCCCCAGGGCCTTGCCGTCAAATCAGTGGTTCGAGAGGTTTCACCATAACCTGATGTTTAACCGCTGATCTCTGGCTTTCTACCCGTCTAGTCGTCGTGGTTGTCAGGCCGCACCGGCGATCGAAGGGATTTCTTCTCAGCCTGGCGGCGCTTGTCCGCGAGCAGGCGAACCTTGGCGCGCCGGGAACGCCTTCTTTTCTGGCGCCGGATTTTTTCCTTGCGCTTTTCCTCCTCGGCCTGGGCCCCTAACAGTTTCGCCTCGATTTTGTCGAGAAGGATCCTTCTCGCGAGAAAACGGTTCAGGCCCTGGGAGCGTTCCTTTTGACATTTGACACGGATGCCCGTCGGCCGGTGGTAGAGCACGACGCAGGTGGACGTTTTGTTCACCTTCTGGCCGCCGGCGCCGGAGGATCGGACAAATTGTTCCTCCAGGTCCCCCTCCCGGACCCCCAGGGTCCGCATGCGGGTCACCAACTGTTTTTTCTTATCGGGAGAAACCACAAACAGTGCCATGATACGTCGTTTGTATCATACGGGGGCCGGCTTAGACAGGTTAATGGACTGAAGCCGGGCTCACTCACCGGTCTGCTTCGATCTCCTGCACAGAAGATTTCCTTACTGTGAAACGTTGAATTACCTACCGATGGGCGTGTATCCTAAGAAGATAGGGACGACGGGCTATTCAACGGTGATGCCTTCTGGCGCCAATTTACAATTCTACGCCGATGCCTATACGTGAAAGCTTTCCCCGCGCATTTTCGCCTTTTATCGCGTGGCTGCTGGTCGGCGCCCTGTTCGGGGGGTGTGCTACGACGCGGGAAGACGTCTGGAAATACCGGGACCGGGGGGACGTCCAACGGCTGGCCGATGCCTTCGGGGACCCGTCTCCTGCCGTTAGAAGCGCCGCGGCAGCCGCCCTTGGAGAGCTTCAAAACCCTGCCGGTGTGCTTCCCCTGATTGCTCGGCTGCAGGATGAGTCTTCGAGCGTTCGGAGGGAAGCCGCAAGAGCCCTGGGGAGGATCAAAGATCCGCGGGGGGTGGCTCCCCTGGTGACCGCTTTGAAAGATCGGGATCTCCATGTCCGTGAAGAGGCGATGGCCTCCCTGATGGGCATGGACGCGAGGGCGGTTGAGCCGTTGATCGAGGCGCTTAAGGACGAGCATCCCGGCGTTCGCAGTGGAGCGGCAAGAGCCCTGGACAGGATCCGATGGGTGCCGGCAAACCCCGCGGATGCGATCTCGCTCTGGAGCGCCCTGCTGGAAGATCAGGGTCTCCCCGCCGAGCGGCGACGGAGGGCGGCCCAGGGCCTGGGCAATAAAAAGAACCCCGGAACGCTGGCGCCATTACTCGCGGCACTGAAGGACAAGGAATCAAGCATACGGGGCGAGGCTGCAAAGGCTCTTGGGGCGATGCCAGACAGCGCATCCGTTGAGCCGCTGATCACGGCCTTGCAGGATCCGCATCCGCTGGTCCGCCGGGAGACGGCTGGCGCATTGGGCGCCATGAAAGATACCCGCGCCGTGGGCCCATTGATTTCCGTGTTGTTGAACGACCGGGACCAAGCCACTGTCGAGGCAACGGCAAGGGCACTCATGAGCATGGGGCCGCCGGCCATGAAGACGTTGACGGGAGCCCTGGAGAGCGAGCGCCGTGGGTTGGGATGGCAAGCCGCCGAGGCTCTGGGTAGGACCGGGGATCCCGAGGCGGTGGAACCCTTGGCCATGGCGTTGCAGGAGAGCGATTCGTACGTGCGGGAAGTCGCGGCCAGAGCCCTGGGGGGGATCAAGGACGCGCGGGCCGCGGAGTCGTTGATCGGGGCCCTCGAGGATGAGGATCCAGTTGTCCGGAGAGAAGCGGCAAAAGGACTTCGTGCCATTGGCGCTCCCGCCGTGGAGCCATTGATCGTTGCAATTAAACATGAGGAAGAAACTTTTCGGGATGCGGTCACCGGGGTGCTGGTGAGCATCGGTGCCCCTGCCGTAGAGCCGCTTGTGGCTTCGCTAAGGGACAGAGATCCGACGGTACGGAAAGAGGCCGCAGACGCTCTCGTGAAGATCGACCGTGCGGCAGTGCCCTCCCTCATCGCGGCTTTGAAAGACGATGGACCGCAGGGCCAAAACGCAGCTAGGGAGATCCTGATAAAGATCGGTGCTCCTGCCGTGGAGCTATTGATCACCGCGTCAAAGGACGGGAACCAGAGGGTTCGAAGGGAGGCCGCCCGGGCGCTGGATGAGCTAGGATGGACAGCTTCCGGCGGGGCGGAACCCATCCGGTTGGAAATGACCATCCGCGATCGTACCAGAGAAGGCGACAACGGCAATGCCACGCGAACATTCAGAAAATACGTCGAGACGGCGCTCTTCCAGGCCGGATTTATTATGACCCAGGACGAAAGCGCACCGCTGCTGGCCATCGACGTGAACCTGTTCGATACGGAATGGCGCTGGGTCCCCGTCAGCGGGGTGGGCCAGAGCATCCCGATCAAAGGTATCAGCGGCACCGCCGTATTTCGGGACAGGGAGAACGTGCGGTTTCGCGCGTCCATCGCCTGGCCCAAGAGAGAAGGGGGCGACGTGTCACTGCCCCACTACTTTACCTCGAGCCTCCTGGCCGAGCTGGCCGTTGCGGGCATTCGGAGGAAGGCGGTGATTCAGGAGTGGTTGAAGATCGACAGACGCCGCGATGGCTTCGAGCAGCGCGAAGCTTATAAAGAGTTTGCGCGTATCGGTGACGACGCTCTTCCCGTACTTAAGCAAGTCATCACTACGGGCAGATACCCGGCCCACCTCAACGCCTCCCGAGCCCTGGGAGCCCTCGCCTCCGAGGCGGCCTTCAAGGTGATCCGCCCCTATCTCTACGAGAACACAAGAACGATGGACACCCAGAGCATGTGCGAGGGGCTGCTCGACGCCTGGGAAAGGATTCCCGATGTTGTCGTGGATGAGTTGAGGCGGTTTTACGAGAAAGGGATCGACGACAGCTTTATCAGCAGGCCCCTCCACGAGCTCCTGGAGCGCCGCAAAGCCGCATTGGAATATTCACCGTAAGGCGCTTCCCGTCCCTTCTCATGCTGCGCGGCGAGTGTCGCTCCCTGCCAGGGCGCGCTGCCCCGCCAGGCGGCCGAAAACCAGGGCGATGCCGGCGCCGCTGGTGGCGCCGGCGTGGTAGCTCCCCTGGTAGCTCGTAACGCCGTTCATCTCGTAGCTTTTACCAAACGCCCAGTTCATCACGGTTCCCGCCGCGTAGAGGCCGGGTATCGGAGCGTCGTCGCCGTTCAACACCTGGCAATCACCGTTCACCACAAGCCCGCCGAGGGTGTGGTTCAGGGCCGGCCGTACCGGGTAAAATCCGTAATAGGGCGGCGTATCGATCTTGTACGCGGAGTCGGCCTTTGGCAGGTTGGGTCCCGACGCCTTGCCGTCTTCCACGCTGGCATTGAAGGTAGCGATGAGCCGGGTCAGTCCCTGCGGGGAAACCCCCATCTTGTCGGCCAGCTCCTCCAGGGTCCCGGCCACTTTGATCACTTGCTCTCGCCGGGGGTAGCTTTCGTATTCCCGCGGGTACTTGAGCCTGGCTTTCTCATCGAAGACCAGGCCGGCCTGGTGCCCCGGCTGCCTGGCGATAGCGTTTGCAATGGTGTCGCTGTCCGCCGTGCCCTCGTCAACGAACCGTTGGAAACGATCGTTGAAGTACACGCCCATGCGATAGATATGAAGCATGTGACGGGAAGGTCCCTGGCCGAAGAAAATGTCCGTTGTGCGAACGTGGCAGACGTTGAGGTGCCGAAACTGGGCGCCCAGGGTTTGGGCCATGCGGTGGCCGTCTCCGGTGTTGTCCGGGCTGCCCACGGTTTGAATGCCCTTGGCCAGGTTGGGATCGACGTAGGTCGCGAGCATCTCGCGGTCCCCCTGAAAACCGCCCGTGGCCAGGATTACCCCTCTTCCTTCGACGTCAAAGGCTTCGCTGTTCCGGGTGGCGCTGACGCCGTAGACCCTTCCCGCATCGTTGATCAGGAGGCGTTCGGCCCGGCTATCGAAAAACATCTCCACGCCCCGGGCGCGGGCGACCTGGTAAAGGTGGCGAAAGAGCCCGATCCCCCGCCCCTTGACCGACCGGCCGGCATAGGGGAGACCCAGCTCGTCTCTTAGCCAGCAGCAGTCCGTGAAGATGTGATCGAAGTAGGTCCTGAGAAGCTCCGTATCCACGGCCTCCCAGCCCCACTTCCTGTGGCGGTTAATGAGGATTTCCATCGGGTCATGGTCCGCCAGCATTTCTTCGAGCCCGTGTTCCAAGTGTTCGGCCAGGATTCTTGCGGAAAATCTCGCCAGTCCTCCGCCCCCCGCGCGGAAGGTGTCGTTCCCGACTCCGCCGGGAAGCTGCGTTACCGCGTTCCATTCCTCGGGGGGCGGCAGTTTATCGAGCACCAGGGCCGTTGCGTTGCGCGATCTCGCCTCTATGCCGGCCACCAGGCCTGCCAAACCCGCGCCGACTATCACAAGATCTGCTTTCATAGGATGTCCTCCGGTTCGTTTGAGTTCGTACGTTTGCCGGGAAAGGTTTGTAGTCTCTCCCCAGGTTTCGTTGTCAATGTCAGGCTTACCTCCGCGCTTTACAGCCCGTAGAAACTTTTAGGATTGTCTGACAGAATCCTGTCCGTAATGCGCTCCGGAACGTCCTCCCTGGACCTCATGCTCTTGACGAGCTCCCGCTCCTCGGACGGGTCCCGGTGCGCGTAGTCGGAACCGATGATCATGTTGTCCTCGCCAATGTAGCGGGCGAGGTACCCGATATCCTCGTCCGCCTCGCAGGCCACGTATAAGCGGTAGTCCCTGAACAGGTCTGCGGTGGAAAACTCCCTGCCCCGAAGCAGGGATTGTCTTTTGAGCGCGTGGAGGACGTAAGGAACCCACCCGGCGGAGGCCTCTATGAACCCGAACCGGAGGGTGGAAAACATTTCGGGGATCTTATTGGCTACGAGGTTCCTGAAGGCGATGATGGGGGGCACTCTGCCATGGCCGTAGGCCGAATGCCGCTCAACGTTAAACAGGCTTGAGAGTATGGGCGAGCCGGCGCCCGTGTGAATGCAAATGGGGATGTCGTGATCCATGGCCGCCTGGTAGACGGGAAAGAAGTACGGGTCATCCAGGTTCAGGTCCTTTTCAATACCGCGAAAAAAGAGCCCCACTGCGCCGTGCTCTTTGGCCCAGCGAATCTCCTTGACGGATTCCTCCACGGAGCGCAGCGGAGGAATGGCGACCCAGCGCAGGCGATCGCCCCCCCGGGCGCAGGCTTCGCTCATCCACCGGTTGTACGCCCGGCACAATGCGACTTCCAGAGCGACGTCATCGGTGAGATAGACCAGAAAAAGTGTCGGGAAGACTACCTGGGTATGGACTCCCAGTCGGTCCATGTCCCGAATCCGCACCTCCGGGCCGGTGAGCTCCCTGGATTCCAGCGGGATGTCGGTACGGCTGGCCTGGGATTTCTGTGCGGCCGGAGTAATCAAGATGTTGCCCGCCTTGCCCGCGGGCTTAGGCACGATGTTCCCGTCAATCAACCAGAACGCGTTTCGTCCCCCGTACACGGTGTCATCGGGCACCGATACAAGGACCGGTCTCTTGGGATGCATCTCTTTTTCAAACAACGACCACATATGCTCCGACTCTGATACGTGAGTGTCGGCATCGATGACGGGTCCCATGGTTTCTTCTCCTTTCAGATTCGGGAAGGGAGCCGGCCTCTCTTTTTTATTGGACGGATATTCCGGTTCAATTCCGACTGTAGGCCGATTTCAAAAACTTGATCAGCGCGCCCCCCGGCTTGCGGGCGTTCAGGGCTTCGCGCGATTCAACCCAGAAATACTTTTCCCCGGGCTTGGGTGCAAAACAGGGATCGATTTCCGTGGCCGCCACGTCAAGCCTCCGGCTGGCGCTGGTGGCTCCCTTGCTGAAAAGCGTCTGGCCTTCTTTGCCCAGAAGCCAGTTCACATAAATCACCGCGGCACTGGGATGTGGGGCATTGCTCAGCATGCCCAGGCCGCCGCCACCTATGGAAATCCACTGTCCGCCTTCAACGCATCGATGCTCTATGGGCACCCCCTTTTCGTTGAGGTCGGCCACGGCGCGGGAATTGGGGGCCGGCCAAATGAGGTTACGGCCCTTGACAATGGAGTCGGCGGTCAGCCTGGCGTTCCTGTTGAACATAATTTGCTGATCGTTAATAAGGCGATTGATGAATTCGGGACCGAATCCGAGGTCTTTTCCCAGGTATAGGTAGGAGAAAAATCCCTGCCCCACGCCCGCGCCTCTTGGATCGTCGGAGATGATCTTTCCCTTGAATTCCGGCCTGAGAAGGTCTTTGAGCGATGCGAACTGGTCACGCTTGATATATTCCGGGTTCACGGCAATGCCGCCGGAAAGTTTCGAAGTGTGCGCGAGAATGCGCCGGTCGGCGGGATCATGCCACAGGTGACCGTCCAGCCAGTGCTTGGGGTCTCTCACCTCCGGAAGCATCAATGCGGGCTCAAGGAGAGCAAAGACTTTGGGTACGTCGAGACCTTCCATTGAACCAAACCCTGTAATCCACAAGTCCACCAGGTGGGCCCGCGCCCTTCGCTGTGTTGTGATTCGCTCCCGCTGGCTCGAGCCGCGGCCGCCCTCATAGTCCACCTTGATGCCGTAGCGGTCTTCGAAGGGTTTGGTCATGAGCTGCCTCAGACTTGCGGTCCCGGGCCCGTAGACAATGACCCGTCCTTCCTGCCTGGCCTTGGCCAGGGTAGTGTCCCAGGAGTCGGACGAGGTTGCCGCCCAAGGGGCAGCCATGCACCGGGCAAGAAAAGCCAGCGTGAAACCAACTATAATAAATGGCCGCATGCTAGACGCCTTTCCGAGGTGCGAATATGCCGCCTTGCCTTCCGATTTCATCATGTCGCGAGTGTAAGGTATACCGGCAGCACGCTGTGCCGTGGCACGGCATACCCTGGTAATGCCTCCCTAATGATCCAACCATGTCTGCGACAGACCCCCACCCGACCACTGGAAATCACCTTCACCATTGGTTTCAAAGCCCCTTGCACGTTCGCTCAACGCGAAAAATCGCGGCGCAAAGCCAATGGGCATAAGAGGCAGATCTCGGTTCTTAATGGTGAGTATCTTCTTGAGCAGCGCACGTCGCTCCGGTTCCCTCAGTTCGGTCTCCAGCTGTGTTTGCAATTGCTCCAATTCCTTATTGCAGTAACCGGTCCAGTTGGTAATACGCTTAGTGGGGTCGGGTTCACATGCAGTTTCCTGGTTGTACGTGGTCGATGGATCGGGAAAAAAACCGTCTCCCGCAAAATCAAGCGTTGTGTCTCCTTTGCGGATTTGATCCCTGCGCGCACCGTAGTCAAACACCTGAATCTTGATATTCATGCCTATTCTCTTGAGCTGGGCCTGAAGCACCGTTGCCATGGTCTCTACATCATCTCCCGACACATTCATTTGAATCATTTCCCCTTTGTAGCCGGCCTGCTTGAGTAACCTCTTCCCCTCGCCGGGATTGCATGTCGGCGACGAGACGTCCCCGAGATACCAGGTGTGGCCCTGGGTTTCTTTAGAGACACCCTTAACGTATTCTCGTCTGGCGTCTCAATCCCTTCCACCAGAGATAGCATTTGCACACCGTAGGCCCCGTTTTTCGGATCCATGGCATAGTCCATGGCAAACTTCGCATCCCGTGCGGTCATCTCCTGGCCGTTGTGGAACTTCACTCCCCGTCGGAGGTGAAAAGTATAGGTTTTGCCATCGTTGGAAATTTGCCAGGACTCGGCCAATAGCGGTTGGATACTACCATGCGGGTCAAGGGTCAACAGCGACTCGAACATCAGGTCCCTGACGCGCTCATCCGTGGAGAATGTCCGCACAAGAGGGTTTAAGACCGTGATATCCTTGCGCATGCCCATTGTTAACGTGCCGCCACCCTTGGGCGCGCCGGACGCCCCCTGGACGGGGCCCCAAAAACCTACCACCAAGCCCAGGGCCAGCGTGAAATTGATGTAGCGTTTCATGCCTCAGTTCTCCTTTTTTTATCTCCCATATGGTAGCTATGCTCGGGAGGCGCCCCCAAACCAAAAATCACCGGGAGCCTATTGGGTCCCCCGGCGCCTCGTTCCCCCGCCGCCTCGTTCCCCCGCCGCCTCGAACACACGCGCAACTCCTGGCGATCCAGTGGAGCCCATAAGCACCGGCGATATTAGTCCCCGGCCGAAGGCATTGTCAATTGCAGATTGATGCTCCTATGCTGTGAGAATCCCTTGCCTACCCTTTCCAATCGTAGTTGAGGGAAGGGAGGTCCAAGGCAAAATCGCCACCGGCTTTGGGCAGGCGGGGAAGCTTGTCGGCGTCCTTCACGCCGCCCTCGCAGTAAAGTTCCAGTAGGTTCCCCGAAGGGTCACGGAAATACATAAGGACCTCTACACCGTGGCGGGTCCAGGGCTTGTGGGTGGGGACACCGTTGGCATTGAGGTGTTCGATAAACGGATAAAAGTTTTCTCCCGCCATGGTAAAGGCGTAGTGAGGGAACTCAGCGTCGCGACCGGTCCATCCGCCCTCCTGCTCTTTCAGCCCGAAGATCACTCCTCCCACCCGAACTTCGTAAAACCCCGGGTTTTCCACAACGACCTCTCCGCCGAGAACCTTCGTGTAAAACCGCCTGGCTTCCTCGAGGTCCCGAACCGGTAGGCTCAAGTGGTTGAAGTTACCGACCGACGTGTTTGCTGTCTTCGCCATGGCGTCTCCTCCCCGGAATTTCTTACAGGTAAGATCCTGCGGTGTGGCCCCGGTTGCTAACCATGTTTGGATTGGCTGCCAGGCACGGTTACGGTGATATGCGACATCTTTGAATCGGCCGTTGCGCCATGCCAATGGCGCTCACCGGCCTTGATATGCACAACGTCATCAACCGTAATCTCGCACGTTTCCTTATCACTGCCGACCATTCCCGTGCCGGAAACGACCACCAGGATTTGATCGCAGCTGTGAGAGTGCCACCCCGTGGTGGCACCTTTTTCAAAGTTTACCAGATTACAGCGAAAATCTTTCGAATCTCCGTCGCCTATGATCGCTTGTCGAGTCCGGCTTACGGGTCCCCCTGACCAACCGGGAGCTGGAGTAGCTTCATTCATGGGTTCAACCGGTAAATCATGAATTTTGAGGACTCGCATCTGGACTTCCTTTCTTGCCCCGGCGCCGGATTGAAAGCCAACCACACCAACCCGTATTTCGAAATCGTGCATCGTCAGGGCTTGATGAACTTCAGCGTCATCCGGTCGCTTTCCCCGATGGCCAGATACTTCTTCCGGTCTTTGTCCTTGAGCCGGAGGCTTGGCGGCAGCGTCCAGACCCCCTCCGGGTGATCGGTGGTGTCCCTGGGGTTGGCGTTGATCTCCGATTTCGACATCAGTTTAAAACCCTCGGCCTCGGCCAATTCGATTACCTTGGCCTCGGTCACATAACCGGATTTAATTGTTTGCTCCAAAGTGGTACCGGGCTTGGCCCGGTGTTCCACGACACCCAGGATGCCGCCTGCCCTGAGGGCCGAGTACATGGCCTTGAAATAGACCGCCGGATCGTTCTTCATCCAGTTGTGCACGTTGCGGAAGGTAAGGACCAGGTCCGCCGTTCCGGGCGGGGCGATCTCGGTATAGTCGGGCGGTGTCAGATAGGTGACTACCACTGCGCCGTACACTCGGGGGTTGGCCGCTATTTTTTTGTTGAATTCCCGTTGGAGTTCCGAGCGATGCTCCGTCTGACCGGGTGCATCCAGCGCATGGCCGGCGGCGTAGAGCTTGCCCCCTTTAAGGAGCAGCGGCGCGATGACGGCCGTGTACCAGCCGGTGCCAGGCGACACTTCGACGACCTTCATGTCCTCGCCGAGGCCAAAGAAAGCCAGCGTCTCCGCCGGATGGCGGTAGCGGTCTCGGGCCCGGTCTTTTTTACTTCGGTGCGGTGCCGATAGAGTGGCGCGAATTTCCTCAACCGACAGGCTATGGGCCCACAGGGCCCTTGCTGGAATGGCCGAGACTGTCATCCCGGCCAGAACAAGAGAGGTCATCAGCTTGATCATGAGTCCTCCTCCGGCGAAGCCGTTGCCGCATACTTAAATGTCTGTATTTTAATCGGTTTTTCAGCCGCGGGCATTCTAAGCCCGGAAGGGAACCCTTGTCAATTACAAGGGTTCAACAAAAAGCTTGACCCCGCGCTCTCCAACCTCGTATCATAAATGAATTCCATCGAGAGTGAGGGTTATGAATTATAAATCGTTTTATACCCTGATAGTTTGTCTCCTCCTGTCCGCCTGCGTTTCCAAAGGCAAGTATACGGAACTCGAGGCCAGCCTCGGAAACCGGGAGACACAGCTGAAGGACACGAACGAAACTCTGACTGATCTCCAGGCCCGTCACCGGGAGCTTCAGAGCGAAAACGCAAGGCTTTTGGGTACCATCGAAGAATTGACGGTCAATCTCGGCCAGGGGCAATCGAGCATCCGCGAAAAGCAAAGTACCATCGAGGCTCTCACCCTTAACCTGGGAGAGGCACAAACCATTATCCGCGAACAGGAAGGGACCCTCGGGACTCTGAAGCTCAATTTGAGCCAGGCAGAATCCGCCATCAAGCAAAAGGATGGAATGATCGGGGATCTGAGGACCGACCTCGGCCAGACAAAATCCCTGGTCGAGCAAAAGGAAAATACGATTTCCGAACTGGACAAGACCCGCAGGGAGATCGAAAACAGTTTGAAAGAGCAAATCGCGCAAAAGGACGTTAAAATCGAGGAGATTGAAGGTAAATTGAGGGTGACCTTTGTCGACAAGATCCTTTTCGACTCGGGGAGCACGACGATCAGGGATCGCGGTAGGCAGGTGCTTTTGACCCTAGCGCAGTCCTTTGTGGAGGACCCCGAAAAGACCATCGTGGTGGAAGGCCATACGGATGATGTCCAGATCGGATACCCGTTGCGCCAACGGTTTCCAAGCAACTGGGAGTTGTCCACGGCCAGGGCGGCAAGCGTGGTCCGTTTCCTACAGGAAGAAGGCAATATCAAGCCCGAACGGATGACCGCCACGGGATACAGTTACTACCGCCCCGTCGCCCCCAACGATTCCGAGGAATCGCGCAGCCAGAACAGACGGATCGAGATTGTCCTTGTCCCCAAGCGATAAACGGGGGTAACCTCCCTTTCCACTTCTACCGCGGGTCTTAACACTTGCGCGGACGCTTCACTTGGTGATCGTAATAAGCTCGCGGCTTCCGGCTGTCATTCCCATCTGCCTATTGCGGTGTGCTGACTGACCAATGTCCTCGCGCTTTTCACCAGGCACCCGGCGGGTTGTTCCCGCCGCTGGTCTACTGTCCGATCCCCTGAAGTTACACGGTGCAGGCCGCCTTCCCGCTTGCGTGCGTCTATCGATCCCCGTATACTCACCCGCGCCGTAATAACGGCATGAAGGGCGTCGCGCCTTGCTTCGGCATGGTTTTTTAAGAGGCTGCGACGCGTTCAATCCCATCCTATAGTTAAGGGTCCTTACGCCATTTTGCCGAGGGAGGTGTCTATGGCTACCAACCAGCGTTCCAATTTGCCGCGTCGTGTCGTTGAATGCGCGGACCGGCTCGTCCGCCTGGGGGCGCTCTCGCGCAACTACCATGGAAACATCTCCGTCCGTGTTCAGGGAAAGGAGGAAATACTGATGACCGGGGCCTCCTTACTGGACGTCAAACCGAAGGACCTTGCTTCCATCAGCCTGGGCGGCAAAGTGCTCAAGGGGCGCGTCTCGTCCTCGGCCAACGAAATCATCGGCATGCACACCGTGATTTATAAGCTCCGCCCCGACGTCGGAAGCGTCATTCACACCCACTCACCCCATGCCACGGCTTACGCCGTGGCCGGCAAGCCGATGGAGTGTTTCTCCACCCCGCTGGCGCGCCTGGGGATCGTTGACCCCATCCCGGTGGCCAGATTCGGCCCCCGCGGTTCGGGGGAGGCGCTCAAATACATCGAGGAAGCCCTGAACGCCAATCCCGGCTGCAAGGCGGTGCTGCTCGAGAACCACGGCATCCTGACCTTCGACGCCACCGTCGAGGAGGCGGCCCAAATCGTATTTGCAATGGAGGAAAACGCCGAGGTTTCCATTCTGGCCAGGGTGATCGGAGAGCCAAAGCGGATCCCGCCCGAGATGATACGTTCCTCCAGCGAGCGGCGGGAAGAGTTCGAGCGGCGGGGGGCCGTGGCCCGCTGACGGCGGGAGCCGCCGGTGGCGACCGGGCTGCCCAAGAGGAGATTCCCATGATGGGTCGGAATTCGATCGCGGGTTTCGTTCTGGCGCTGATCAGCCTCCTCGTGTTACTCGATCCGGCGGGTGCGACCGGCGCTCTAACACCCGTGGACGCGGACCCCCTCGCGGCGGGAGGGAAAGCAGCGCGAGAAACGTTATCGCTGCAGCTACCGGGGGCGGAGCGCATCGACAAGATGCAGGCGCCGCCTCCGCCGGTGGCGGTGCTGGAATTCTCCAGCGTGCGCTTTTGGCCCAAGTGGGCGCCCATTGCCGTCGGGAAGCCAATCAAAATCTATGCGGCGTTTTCCAATAAGGGTCCGCGGGACTCCACGACGTCTGAATTCCGTGTTTACCTCTCGTTGGGCGGGCAGGTCCTCCAGAAAATGCCCTTTCTTTTAACCGGGGGGCTGCGCGGCGGCAGGTCCTCATACGTAGAGTTTCAGATCACGTTACCCGACAGCCTGGGGAGGCACTGTTGGGAGGTTAGCTTCCGGCAAACCGACGATGGCCGTATGGTCCTCGGCCGTCCCAAGCAGCTATGCGCCGTGTTGAAAGCCGAGCCCGTGCCCAAGGTGGCGAGGTAACCCGAAGGGAGCACGGGGCGCGAAAGGCGCGATGCGCTTTCACCGATATAGGCCGTCGATATAACCCGAGCTGTCCAGATCGCGGAGATAGTGAAGGTCCCAGAGCGCCGTGGGGCTGAGCTCCCGGGCCTCCGCGTCCTTCATGCAGCAGAGTTCGTAGGCGTTGGCGATGGCCTCCAGGTCCGGGTAGGGTTTGGCGCTGAGCTTGGCAACGCTGTTGTAGCTCACCGACCTTGCCTCGGGAACGCGTTTTCTGAGCTTGTCCAGAATCTGCTCCGTCTCAGCGCGCCGGGTCCGGGCAAAATGGATGCCCTGGAGCAGGGCCTTAACCAGCCGCTCGCCAAGGCGATCTTTTCGCTTGAGCCCGTCCATCGTTGTGGTTAGGGTCGGTCCATTGATCATGGGTAGTTGCCCCATGGCCAGCACGTGAAAGCCGGCCTTCTCGAATTCTTCGGTACCGCCGGTCACCATCGTGGCGTCCGCCCGGTTGTCCTTCAGGGCGTCGAACTGGGCCCGCCGAGCGTCTTCCGAGTTGATGTCCGCGACCTCCACCCAGCGGACATCGTCCAGGCCGAGGCCGCCGCGCAGCACGTAAAGCATGTGATTACCGCGGATGTGATTGTATCCCCCGCCCGGGTCCGTGACCGTTGTATCGGCCAGCCGTTTTCCGCGCAGCTCGGCGACGGAGGCTACGGGCTCCCTGGAAACGAGTTTGTCGTTGACGCTGTTGCTGGGCGAGGCAAGGGAAACGATGGGTTTCCCGCGGGCCACCAGGGCGTAGGGCGAGATGTGGTTTCCCGAGATAAAATCCACCCTCCCCTCGAACAGCGCCGCCTCCGCCTCCGCCGAGCTGTCACAGTATTCAAAGCTTGCTTTAATTCCCAGCGCTTTCCATATGCCGGTCTCCTGGACGATGTCCCAAACCGGCAGGTGGGTTACCGACCGGTAATATCCATGAATTTCAATGGGTTGGTAATCTGCCACAGCGTTCCTCCTTTGATTTTCTTCTTTTGCCCTGAACTCTTCCACTAATGGAAAGCCCCGTCAAGTGGTTCAGGTCCCGCAAGGCGCGGCCTACGGGTTGCCATGAAACGGTTTGGGTAACCGGTTTTGTCTGGTATCCTTAATAGGAATTGGCCCCGCGGTGTTCAAGGGCGGGCCCATAAAAACGGTCGGGAGGCACAACGTGAACTCACGCTTTCGGTATCCCCAACCACTCGAGGCGCTCGATCACCCACCGCGGGTGTTGGCCGCCACGATGAGGTGCTTGCTTCTCAGTCTGGTATTGGCGGTCTTTTTAGCGCCGGCCCCATTGCATGGAGCCTCCACCTTTCCGGATGAGCCCCCTGTCGATCGATCCGCGGAGATCTCGCCGTGGCAAGACCTGGGCTGGGGAATGGGGTCCGTTCTCGCCACGGTATTTTATAGCCCCGTCAAAATCGTCTATGCCGGCGTCGGCATGATCACAAGCGGCCTGGGGTACGTTCTTAGCGCCGGCAACACACACGTCGCCACGAACATCCTGGATCCGGCCATTGGGGGGGACTACATCCTCACTCCCAGCCACTTGAAGGGCGAGAAAAAACTGGCCTTCATGGGAGCCCGGCGATACCCCTGAGGGCACGCGCGGTACGATGCTAGAGCCCGTACAGGGCTGTTGGGTTCGCGTCAAGGATCTTTTCCACCACGTCGCGGGATACGGGGCGCTCCCTGCGCAGGATTTGTAGGGCTTCTAACTCTGTAGAGCTGTCCGAGTGCCCGTAATCCGTGCCGAGTACGACGTTGTCTTCGCCTGTGTATTTCAGCACCTGCGGGAGATCGTCGTCCAACTGGCAGGCGACGTAAAGCCTGTTCTCGCGAAACAGATCATAGGCGATGGGGCTTTTCCGCGTGTGCTCTCCCCTGCCCCGGGCCAGGTAGTGCACGAGGTAAGGGACCCACTGGGCGCTGACCTCGACAAAGGCAAACCTCAACTCTGGAAAGCGGGCTGGGATCTCACCCGCAACGATGGTCTCAAATGCACTGATTACGGGAAGCTTGAACTTCATAAAGCCGCCTCCGCCGGGAGCCCTGTTGAACATGTCGTGCAGTTCGGCGGAGCCGATGCCGGCATGGAAGCACACGGGCATTTTCAAACGGCTCGCCTCTTCATACAGCGGGAAGAAATAGGGATCCGAAGGATGCCGGTTCCCCTCGAAGGCCCGGTGAAGCAGGCCGCACGCGCCGTTGTCCCTGGCGAAGTTTAATTCCTCGACGGCCTTTTCCAAGCTCATGAGGGGCATGACGGCTACCCACCGAAGGCGTCCTTCTCCCTGGCGCCAGGCGTCGGCGAGCCATCGGTTATAGCTACGACAAATGGCGAGCTCGATCTCGGGCCGGCCGAACATGACGCTGGTCCAGATGGACGGGTAGAGAACCTGAATGTCGGTTCCCAGCTCATCCATGTGCCGGAGTCTCGCGGCAACGTTGGAAAGCTCGCGGCACTCCTTGAAGGCGTCACGGCCCACGTTGCCGCCCCTGGAGCGCAGCCTGCCGTCGATGAGCCAGTACTCGCCGGGAGGATCGGTCTTGGAGACAACGGTAAGAGGCCGGTACCGGGCGTCCGGGCCCTCCATGTACTGCCAGGTGGCATCCGTTTCGATCACGTGACTGTCGGCATCAATGGTCGCCATATCTCCTCCCGGAAAGGTTGCCTGATTTGGCTGGGATTCCCCGCATGCGCTGTTTCGCCCGCCGTCAAAAAACAAAAAAGGGCGCCGGCGGCCTGATGCCGTGTCCCGGTGCCCTAACCTGCTGAGTCGCCTCTGAACGGAGTTGTGCCCGAAAAGTTGTCGGTCTCAGGAACCGCGGGCATTTTAGACCCGAGGGGATGAGGTTGTCAATTCCCATTGTCGCCGGCGGAACACGTTGCGCGGGTTGATCTAGAAAAATGCGGCACGACGGACCCTAAATTCGTTGACAATAAGTCCAATAAGCGTATGATCGGCGGGGCCGGCAGCACCCAGACAGTGGAGGGCGTAAAATGGTTTACTTTCTGTCAGTCATTTTGTCGTCTGCCCTGGTCGTTGCGGCTCCCCTCGCAGCCGCCGCAGCTGGCGCCACTCCCAAGTACGGCGGCACCCTGACCTTCGCTACTCATAGAGATATCTCCACGATGAATCCCCTCGTTCGCACTTCCTCGCACAACGAGTGGGTTCGCCGCCTTATGTTCGAGTCGCTTTTGGAGGTCGACAAGCGGGGAAACCTTCAGCCCTACCTCGCGGAGTCTTGGACGATTTCCGGTGACGGTAAGACCTACACCTTTCAGTTGAAGAGCGGGGTGAAATTCCACAACGGCCGGGAGATGACCGCGGAAGATGTAAAGTTCTCCATGGTCTACACGATGAATCCCAAGAACGGAGCTTCCGGAAGAACGAGGCTCGGACAGGTCGAAGAAGTGGCGGTAACGGGCAAGCACGCGCTGCGGATCAAGCTCAAAGCCCCGAGCCCCGCGTTTCTTGCTTCTCTTGCCACCATCCAGTCCTTTTCGGTCATTCCAAAGGAGTCTCTCGCCGAGGGAGAGGCCAAGCCGGCCATATTCCCTCCGGGCACGGGGCCCTTCAAATTCATCGAGTGGCAGGCTAACCAGAAACTGGTCGTGGCGAGGAACGAAGAATACTGGAGGCCCAAGGCCTACCTGGACAGGGTTATCATTCGTCCCATTCCCGACGCAACCATCCGGCTGGTGGCGTTGCGCTCGGGGGACGTGGATCTGATCGTTCGCATCCCGGGGGAATGGGTCGGTCAGATCGTGCAGGGTAAGATAAAGGGCGTGAGTTATCTCGAGATGCCGGACACGGTGCGCTACAGGGTCCAATTCAATATGGCGGCGCCGCCCTTTAACGATAAGAAGCTCCGGCAGGCCGTAGCCTACTCCCTGGACCAGAGCGAGCTGATCCAGGCCGGCTTTTTCGGGCTCGGTTACCCCACCCTGCAGAAATACCCCAAGGGCGGTGTATGGTACTTTGATGAGATTCCATCCGTGCTGCATGATCTTAACAAGGCAAAGGAGTTGCTCAGGGGATCGAATTATAAGGGGGAGACCATCGAGCTCGTGACGGGGAATTCGAGCGTCAATCAAACTCTGGCCACCACCATCCAGGCCCAGCTCAAGCGCGTGGGAATCAACGTCAAAACCAATCCCATAGAATCCGGCGCCTACAGGCAAAAGGTCATCAAGGGGGACTATAGCTTCCAGGTGGGCGCCTCGGGTACCTACTTCGACCCGTCGGATACTTACAGCAGGGAGCTTGCCTGTGAGTCGAACCTGAAGCGGCGCGTCGATAACGCGTCGGGGTATTGCGACCAGGCCATGGAAGAGCTCATCAAAAAGGCCGAGAAAGAGTTTAATCACGAGACCAGAAAAAAGATTTTTAAACAAATCGTCGCGAAGATGACCGAAGACGTGCCCGTGATGTATTTCGCCGCTATTTCCCGTTATTTCGGCATGCGCGACGATGTCAAAGAGTTTACGAGCATACGCGAAGGCACCTACGAATGGCTGGGAGGCGGCCTGAGCCGTACGTGGCTGGACCGGTAGACCGTGAGGGTGCTATGGGTACCGCTCCGGGTTTGACACCGGCGGTTTAGGGCGCGTATTGGAACTGCAATGTCTGGGAAAGGAAGGGTGAGCCAATGGCAGTCATCGACGCTGACGCGCACGTAGTGGAATGGGAACGGACCTGGGAGTACATGGGTGAAGGCGAGAGAGGCCTTGCCCCCCGCGTCATGATATTCAAGGAACAGGAGGAGAGGAAGAGGAAGGGCCGCAGGTTTGCCCCGAGCGAGTACTGGATGATCGGGGGGCGGGTGTTCGCCAAGGACGGGAACATCGGCTTTGACACGTCCCGGGAGACCCGCGAGCTAGAGGATGTGGAGGCCCGGTTGTCCCATATGGACAGCCTCGGAGTGGACATCCAGGTGCTCTACCCGAGTCTTTTTCTGAGGACCCTCACTCCCCTGCCCCACGTGGACACGGCCTTGTGCAGGAGCTACAACCGCTGGCTGGCGGATATCTGGAAGGCCGGTAAGGGGCGCCTGCGCTGGGTCTTGATGCCTCCTCTTCACTATATCGACAAGACCGTCGAGGAGCTGAATTTTGGCAAGGAACACGGAGCCTGTGGCATCTTCATTCGAGGGCTCGAAGGGGAGAAGCTACCGACGGATCCCTACTTTTTCCCTCTCTACGAGGAAGCGAGCAGGTTGGGTTTGCCTATCTGTGTCCACGCCTCGCAGGGGAACATGGACGCGGCGGAAATTCTCGGCCGGGGATCCAGCCTGGGCCAGTTCAAGTTCGGTCCCATCAATCTTTTCGGCAGCGTGCTCCTCAGCGGGCTGCCGAAAAAGTTTCCGGACCTGCGGTGGGGCTTTGTCGAGGTCAGCGCCGAGTGGGTTCCCTACGTGATGAACCATCTGGAGATTGGTTACCGCAAAAACGGCGCGGCATGGCCGGGCCGCGAGCTCCTGAAAGAAAGCCGGATTTACGTGGCCTGCCAGACAAGCGATGACCTTCCGTACATTCTGGAACACGCGGGGGATGACAATATTGTCGTGGGAAGCGACTATGGGCACGACGACACGGCGTCCGAGATCGACGCCCTGCGGAAGCTAAAAGCGGACGGCAAGGTCTCCAGCGAGTCCATCGACAAGATCCTGGGCGCTAATCCCCAGGCCCTTTACGCGATCTGAGCCGCCCGGAGGGGGAGTTGCCCGAGGACGGGCGTCGTTGACATCCAGCCGGTGGGGAGGTAGGAGCAATTTTTGCCGCCCGTAAAAACAATTGCCGGCTCGGACTCTCATCCTGGTCGCGGATTTTTTCCTACTGTTTTTTCTCCCGCGCTACGGCAAAGATGTCCTTACCGAGAGCCGTCAATTCCTTGAGCCTCGCCGGCATGGAGTCGGCGGGGTCCGCCATCATGTATGGCTGTCCCTCCACGTAACGCTCGTCTGGCGGCAGATGGTCTTGGCCAACGTCCTTTCTCACCGAAATGGCTAGCGTTTTTCGTGCGTAGAGTTCCTGCCCTTCGCGTGTGAAAAACCAGTGGAGGAACAGTCGGGCCGCATTGGGATGCGGGGCATTAACAATGGCGTAAATACCCTGAAAGGACAGATACGACCCTTCCTTAGGAACGACAAACTTCACGGGAGCTCCCTGTCGAATTAGCTGTCTGCCTCGGGTAGGAGATATGGCTACGCCAACCCCGTATTGTCCGCGAACCACGGCATCTGGAGCATCGTTGGTACGTGGAAGCACGGTTACCTGGTTGGCCAATGCTTTCATGTAGTCAAGGCCGAGCGGCTTGTAGACAGATCGAAACCAACCCATTCCAGGCCCACCCCTACCCGGATCGTGCATGACGACTTTGCCTTTCCATTTCGAATCAAGAAGGTCCCGGTAGCTTTGAGGCTCTTCGCCGGGCGGAATGATGGCCGTGTTGACAAAAAAACCGGAGTGCAGGGCCATATTGATAAAAAGCCAGTTGCGGTCTTCGCGCGTTGCCGTGGCTGGATCGAGGCGCCAGACGTTTTTTTCGAGAGTTGAGGGAGCAAGTATCGGCAAGAGGTAACCTTTCGACTTTAGCGTGGTGTATATGGGTCCAAACCCAGCCATGGCGACGTCGACAACGTACTGTTTAGTCCTCTGCTCGGTGAGTATGCGCGGTACCATTTCTCGCATCCCGCCCAGGCTGGTCCAACTCACGCGAATACCGAATTTTTGAAGGAATGCCTCGCTGATGGCGCGCTCGCCCTCGACCGTAATATGACCGGGCGCTCTGTAAATTGAAAGTGCCCCTTCCTTTCTTGCAGCCTCCGTGATGTCCTCCATCGGTCCCCAGGGAGACCAGGACGAAGCTGCGTTGCCGGTAGATACCGGGAGACCCAGGAAAACAAAGAGTAAAAAAAGCAGGCCATAGATAGGGTTCATAATCAATCCTCCCAGGCGATTCTAAAATGATCCTCAGGACTAAAGGATATATTGAACAGCACGGCTTATATGTTAGCCAGACGGGGAAGTCAATCGTATTCCACGGCAACACTGCCGGTGGCGCTTCAGGGACTGCACTAACGCCTGCTACCTAACACCAGCCACTCCGTGTGTCTTCTTGGTTCCCGCGGCGCCTGACGATATGCACCCTGCCCTTTACGCTTTCTTTGCTGATTTCCGACCTCTGACTTCCGATTTCTGGCCTCCGATCTCCGACCTCGGGTTCTATGGCCGTCCGGCCAGCTGGATTCGGATCTCGCGCATGGCGCCGATCTCGAAGCGGGCCCCCGGCCACACCAGGGTCGTGGAGCCGTATTCCTCGATAACGGAGGGGCCGACGCCGCTGAAACCCGGCTCGAGGGCGTTCCTGTCGAAGATGTTCGTGTCCAGCCAACCGCCGGCCTCTCCAAAATATACTTGCCGGGTGCGGCGTGACGCTGCCGGACTTGCCGGCCGCGGCAGCCTTGCGATGTCCGGCTGCCGCAAACGCGCAAAGGAGGAGAGGTGAAGGGCCTGGAACTCCGCCGGTGCCTTGGTATCGGCGTGACCGTAGCGCCGGAGGTAGTCATGCTCGAAAGTCTCGCGGATGGACACTGCGTCCTTGAGCCCGGAGACGGGCACCCGTATGTTGTGCCGCTGGCCGCGGTAGCGCATCTCGGCGTGGCGTTCGAAAATGACGTCCGCGCTGCCAAATTCCCGGGCAAGGTCGATGGTGGCGGCGCCTTCCATCTCGTCGAAGATTTCGCCCAGGGCGGCAACCGAAGTTTCGCCCAGCACACCGGTGAAGGTTTTCGATGCATCCATTCTGGCGTCGGCCAGAAGCATGCCGATGGCCGAGAAATTGCCCGGCTCCGGCGGAATGACAACGGTTGGAATGGAGAGCTCGCGCGCAAGTGCGCAGGCGTGGAGCGGCCCGCCGCCGCCGTAGCTGAAGAAAATGAAATCGCGGGGGTCGAGCCCGCACTCCACGGAAATCTGCCGGATCGCCCCCGCCATCACGACGGTGGCGATGGATAGGATGCCGTCGGCTATCCGCACCGCGCCGTCATTTCCCCCATAACCCAGCGGTGCCGCAATGCGCTCTTCAATGGCCCGGCGCGCTGCCGCGACGTCGAGTTTCAACTCTCCTCCGAGGAAACGCTCCGGGTTGAGACGCCCCAGTACGAGGTTCGCGTCGGTTACCGTGGCCTCGGTCCCGCCTCGGCTGTAGCATACGGGGCCGGGTGTCGACCCCGCGCTTTCCGGGCCGACGTGGAGGCGCTTTTGGGAATCGAGCCATGCGATGGAACCACCACCCGATCCAACCTCGACGATGTCAATGACCGCCGATTTAATGGGAAAGCCGCGGACGTAACCGCCGGCGTAGTAGACGGACTCCACCGAGAAGCGCCCGTTTTCCACCAGCGCGCTTTTTGCGGTCGTGCCCCCCATGTCAAAGGCTACCACGCTCTTGAAGCCGAGGGCTCTGGCATAGGCGGCCGCTCCGATGCAGCCCCCGATGGGGCCGGACTCGACGAGCCCAATGGGTTGCCGGCAGGTCCGTTCAGAGGACAGGAGCCCGCCGTTGGAGCCCATCATGAAAAGCGACCCGTGGAAACCGTGGGTCTTCAAGTCGCTTTCCAGCCTGCGGATGTAGGTGTTCACCAGCGGACCGACAAAGGCGTTGGCCGCAGCCGTGGAGCATCGCTCGTATTCGTACCACTCGCTGGAAAGGTCGGTGCTGATGGTTACATAGACGCCCGGCAAGAGTCGCTTCAGGGTCTGTGCAGCGGCTTCTTCGTGGCGGGGGTTGACGTAGGAGTTCATGAAGAAGACCGCCACTGCCTCGGCCCGGAGTTCCTTTAGCTGGACCGCGAGCCCCTCCAGCCCAGCCAGGTCCAGCGGATTTACGATGCAACCCTTGCTGTCCGTCCGCTCGGTAACCTCCAGGCGCATCTCCCGCGGGATGAGGGGCTCGTCCCGTTGATAGTAGAGGTCGAAGGGATCCGGGCGGTTGCCGCGGGCGATTTCCAGGATGTCCCTGAAACCGGCGCTGGTGACCAGCGCCGTCCTGGCCCCACGGCGCTGGATCAAGGAATTGATGACCAGCGTGGTCCCGTGGTTCACGAGGGTTGCTTCCTTGGCCTGCACCCCGGATTTCTGCAAGCAGTCGAGTATCCCTTCTACAAAATTTTCATAAGTGGTCGGGCTTTTGGTGTAGATCACCTTGCCGGTGTCGTGATCGTAGGCGACAAGATCCGTGAAAGTGCCGCCGATGTCCACGGCTACTACATAGGCCATGTTATACTCCGGTACCTTTTTTCAATTGCCCGTCAATGCAAAACGGGTCGCTTCTTTTTAAGGATGGTCTACGGGCGGTACGCCGTGCCGCCGGCTTTGAACGCCACGCCGTATTCATCGCGGGCCCTCTCACGGGAAACGTAGCCCCGCGCAATATCGCGCTGGACGAGCTCGATAGGACGCTCTGACGGGGGACCGTAACCGCCGCCTCCTCCGGTCACCACGCGAACCCGGTCCCCGGGATCAAGCGGGTAATCCTCCGTTTTGTATATCGTCTGCGGTTCCGCTGCACCCTTTTTAGAGATCAGCACGTAGCCGGGCGCGCCGGCCTTACCGCCCTGCACGCCCCAGGGCGGGCAGCCGACGCGGTCGAAATTGACCCAGAGGTTGCATGGCGCGAGGATGAGGTACTGCTTTTCAAATCCCAATCCTCCCCTCCACCTTCCGGGGCCCCCTGAGTCGGGGCGCAAGCAGAATTCCTCGATACGGTAGGGATACATCGATTCCTGGAGTTCCACGGGTATGATGCGCGTATCGCCGTGGGCCATAGTCCGGAAGGGCCCCGCGCCGTCGTGAGTGGCGCAGGCGCCCCAGCCACCGTGGCCGCTGTCGTTGCCATTGAACGGCGCCCCGTTGTCCAGGCGCCTACCGGAAAAGCGCACCGACGAAAACGTGCCGAAATGGGCGCCGGTGACCCGCTCGGGCAATGCCGGCTCCAACGCCTTGATGATTGCGTCGATGACGGTGGGAAAAGGAATACTGTAAAGTCCCATGGCAGCGGTGGGTTCCGCGCTCAAGAGCTTCCCCTCCGGTAAAATCATCTTCAGCGGCCGGAAGGTTCCCTCGTTGGCGGGCTCGTTGGTGGCGATGAGGTATTTGAATGCGACCCGAGCGGTGGTCCGCCCTCCCCCGTGCATGCCCGAATTGATACAACCCCGCACCTGGTCCGCCATCTCGGAGTAGTCGATGGTCATCTCGTCATCGTCGACGATGACGCGGACTTTGATGGGGATCCGCTCCTCCCGTACGCCGTCGTTGTCAAGAAAACCCTCCGCCCGGTAAGTGCCGTTGGGGATCGCGCGAATTTGTTCCCTGGCCGCCGCCTCGCACTGGTCGAGAATCGTGTCGATGGCGCCTAGAAAAAGCGCGGCGCCGTATTTGTCTGCCATGGCCGCGACAAGATCGCGGCCCAGGAGGCAGCCGCCGAGCTGGGCCTCGATATCGCCGAGGAGCTCTGCCGGGAACCGAGTGTTGTTCTCTATGATTCGGTACACCTCTTGGATGGGCTCGCCCCTCGACCACAGTTTGATCGAGCGAAGCTGCAGTCCCTCCATAAAGATGTCCGTTGCCGTATAGGAGACCGATCCGATGGCGGAGCCGCCGATATCGATCCAGTGGCAATTGATGGCGAAGAAGCCGATGAGCTCGCTTCCGTGGTCGCCGCAAAAGATGGGCGTGTACATAACGGTGTTGTTCAGGTGCTGCCCCTGAACGGCGCCGTGGTTGCAAACGACCACGTCTCCCTTGTGGAGGTTCTCGCGGCCGTAGACCTGCAAACCGTCGCGTACCGCCATGCCGACGGAATCCGCCACGAAGACCGGCATTCCCCCTCTGGATTGGGCGAGCAATTCGCCCCCGGCGCTGACGAAGCCCACCGCATAATCCTTGTACTCGTATATGTAGGGGCTAAACGCCGTGCGGGTCATATTGGCGTCGATCTGGTCGGTGATGGAAATGATTCCGTGCCGAATGACTTCAAGTGTCACCGGATCCACCGCATTGTCTCCAAGCGGCCTTGGGAGCGTGCTCGCCATCATCGTGGATACCCCCTCAAGCGAATCGTCCATAAATCTCGCCCTCCATCTACACGTAGCAGGCAGGTTCTGTCAATTCCACTGCGAGCCGCTATGGATAGCGGTCCCGTGGGATTATTGACAGTTAAAGTACCTGTGATATCCAGCTTTTTTGAGTAGCCGCGAGACCCAATGGGGTCACCGGTAAAAGGGAGAAGACTGCGGATGGGCCCAGGTTGTCCTTGGCGCCATTGAGGAGGGGTAGTTTGTCGGCAGCAGGGACGGTGTCGGGATATGGCGGGGGATCCGGAAGAACGGGACGCGCTCGGTGTGGGAATGACGGACGGCACCGCGTGGATGATCTGTGCCGCCGGCGAATCGTTTCGTTGGATTTTGGTGAACTTGCCTCAGGTGACCGGAATCCGGGTTGGCCATCACTGGCGTGCTGGATTACGAATCGACGCGCTTTACAGGATCGCGGCCGGGGCGGGTCACCCGGTTCCCTGTTTTCGCCAGGGTTCAGTTACTCCAGGAAAAGGGAGCCGGTATCGAAGCCCTTCCCTTGCATCTCCCGAATCAGCCCTTCTCTCTTATCAGAGAGTTGACCGATCTTTTTTCTCAAGTCGCTTAGTTCTCTTTCTTGAGGCGTATAGGTGGGCAGAGGTGTACGTACCATGCCAGGTGATTTAACGGTTGAAGGACGAAACTCTATGGTCGTAGGTGGCGTCCCAGCGAAAGGGCTAGGGGTTGCCATCCGGAGGACCTCCGAGCCACGGGCCCGCGCCGGGTCGTACAAACCGTCCTTCAGTCGTGATTTGAGATCTGCCGTTTTGGCCTCGATAAAGTTCTCGCACCCGGTGATGCAGATGCCAGCTCCCGTACCTCCCGTTTTCCCAAGGCTATAGCGAACGGTCAAGACCTTGATCTGCTCCGTCGTCTCCCTCACTCTTTTTTGATATTCCTGTTCTTCTCCGGCTTTCCTTTCGGCGAGCCTCTGCTCCGGAGTGAGAGCTTTTTCCCCGGCGGGAGGCATCTGCTCGCCACCGGCGTTCCCTTTAATCTCCGTTGCTGCCCTTTCAGAGCTCATTTTGGCTGTTCCGTTCCCCGCCACTTCGCTGTCCGGGAGCGGCGGCGCCTCCGAAATTCCGCTCTTAGTGATGGATTCCACCTGATCCTTCGGAATGGAAATTTTTCCCAAGGAGTTGGAAAACCACACATTTTTCCCCTGGTCGCTATAGGAGGTAGCCGCGATACAGCGATTATTCTTTAGACAAATCAAGTAGTTAGCCCATAGCACCTCAGACGTGCCTGTGACAAGAGCCAGGCTAACGACTGCGACTTTAATAATTCCCATATAACCTCCCGGACAGACGGAAAAAAGCTGCTTCGAGGCCTTGTCTTAGTAAATGGCGGTATTTATGTCAATAGCATCTAATAATTATAGCTCGTATAGTTGTATTTAATATTAAATTATATGACCCGGACGCAGGTTTCACATGATTCCACGTTCCAGACTCCAAACGCCCACGAGAACCAAAGCGCAACCGGCCAGAGCCACAACCATACTGATCACACCCGCATAGAACCACGACATCACCGTGCGCCTGCTTGCTGCGGGGAGGCTATGGTTGTAGCTCGTTGGCCGCCACCACCAGCGGGGACCCAGCAACCCCCCGGGGGCGAGCGCGCGGTAGAGAGCGACGTGATAGCCGATGCCTACCACGACACCCACGGCAAGCCCTATGCCCGCCGTGGCGGCGCCTAACATCATCATTACAGGACCATGGGGGAGCTCGGCGCTCAGGGCAATGACCACGAGCAATACAAAAATGCCCAGTGCCAGCAGAATCTCAAGCATTTTACGTCCCCTTGGGCCTGGCGCCTATTTTGCACCTCTGCCGCGGCCTGTCAATTGTCTGGAGGGCTTAGACTATTTTGCTGCTTAGCCGATGGACTGTAAGACCGGCGCAACAGAGAGTCGATGTCGGAGGAATAGGGCGTGGACGGTGGAAGGATGAATGAGATCTATAGCTTCGGGTACAAGGACACTGGGAGAATTGGAGAGCTCGTGAGGGACAACCCGACCGATTGCCCCTCCGTTTAGCCAAGCAGGGAAGAGATTCCTACCAGCGATTACGCCCGCCGGATCTACCGCCCTGGCCGCCACCATCGTTATCGCGCCTGGTCATAGGTTTCGCCTCATTGACTACGAGGGTACGCCCATCCATCTGGGTCCCGTTTAGGCTATCGATGGCCTTTTGCGCCTCACCCCCGGAGCTCATTTCGACGAAGCCGAAGCCACGCGGCTGGCCGGTGAATTTATCCAGAATGACTCTGGCCGACTCTACGGTCCCGTGGGCCGCGAATATTTCCTGCAGTTGCCCCTCCGTTACGGAATATGGCAAACCGCCTACGTACAATTTACTGCTCATGTTCTCCTCCTTAATTGTGAGAATGTTAATGTCTTTACCCCTGGGAATTCGATTGCTAATGGGAGCAGAGCAGGCAACCTTAAGACATTCGAAACCATGCTCTGGTCGGTTTGTCCTTTAGTCTTCGGTTCGCAAGGAGAGACTGATTTAGACCTTCAGCTGTTGTGTAGTCCTCTTTCAGAAGGCCCTATACTGAAATAGGAACTATCCCGTAATTTGCTTCCGTTTGCACATTAAACGCGTTTTTTCTTGTTCTCGACGGCAAGTTTTTTGATGAAGCGCTTTCGCTCCTTTACGCATGCGGGTCGCGCGTTCTTTTCAGATTCCGTTGCCGTACTCCGGCATGCCAAACAGGATGGACAGATCCATGCGCCGCATTGGCAGCGGCCTCCCGGTTTGTCCTCCAGGCCGGGTTTGCTGCGAAACGTAGCATGGCAATTCAAACATACGACCTCCTCAACCCCTTCCAAGATTTCGAGGTCCTGGGGTGGTGCGATGCGCCGTATGGTTTCCCCCTCGACAGCCACTCGGTATTGAAAGATTTGCCCCGTGTTGGGCCTCTCCAGTAATTTTCCCGCCGTGGTAAAGCAGGACTTAATACCTGTTACCCCGTCAATGCGTCCTTCGTAGCCCGCCACTTTATGCCGAATCAAGGTTCCGTCCTGCAGTTTAACTTCTTCCATTCTCTCCGTCATATCGCCCTCGCTAAAGTGAAGTTAGAAAAGCCCCGACTCCTTTTAAGCTTGATGGTCCGGGGATGAAATCGTTGAGCCAGATAAAGAACACCAATGTTTTATTCATCCTGTTATTGAAAGTTCATAAAGGCGTCATCCCTGATAGACTCTGCTAGATCCGTAACGCATGGCCGCATATCCTGTAAATCAAGTTGCCACGGAGGACTTAAGCTTGGCGGCTCTCCGGGAGGCGCGAAGCTTCCTCAGGGCCGTGGCTTCGATCTGGCGAATTCGTTCCCGGGTTACGCCGAATACCTTACCCGTCTCCTCCAGTGTATAAGCCGAGTTTTCCTTGATCCCGAACCGCATACGGATTATTTTCTCCTCCCTGGGGCAAAGATCCGTCAAAATTCGTCGTGTCTCTTCCTGAATGCTTAGATCTATCACCGTTTTCTCGGGGTCTGGAGAGTGTTCGTCCTTGATGAAGTCCACGAGACGGCTGTCTGCTTCACCGTCGATGGGCGATTCGAGAGAAAGCGGTTCTCTCACCAGGGTGAAGATTGCCTGCACTTGTTTCATGGATATGGCCATTTCTGCGGCGATCTCCTCCGGAGTGGGCGGCCGGCCCAGTTTACCGTCCAAAGAACGTGTGGTTCGGTTAAATTTGTTTGCCAGATCAACCATATGGACCGGGATGCGGATGGTGCGGGAGTGGTCCGAAAGGGCCCGGGTGACCGCCTGGCGTATCCACCAGCTCGCGTACGTTGAAAACCTGAACCCCAGGCGCCAATTGAACTTTTCCACTGCTCTCATGAGCCCAATGTTGCCTTCCTGAATGAGGTCGAGGAAGTTAAGCCCTCGACCGCAAAACTTTTTTGCGATGACAACCACCAGCCGGAGATTGGCTTCGGCGAAATGATTTTTCAGTGTTGCGGCCTGGGCTTCCTGGCGAAGAATGGTGCCAACTCGCCGCTCGATTTCGCTGGCGGGCATTCCCATTTCTTTCTCCATGGCTCGAATCGCTGTCCGTTTTGCGCTTGATCCCGTTTTTGGGTCGAGTTCCTTGATCCTTTTGTAGATCTGTTTGTGCCCTTCCAGGATACCTTGTATTTGCGAGCGGTTGAGTTGGAGGCCCTTCATGGCGATGGAAAGTTTTTCCCTCTGCAGGGTCATCTTTTCATCCAGTGGCTTGCGGCGCGCTCTGGTCACTTTGCTGGATAGTTGCTCGGCGGTGCGTTCGTAACTTCGGGCCAAACGGTGGAGACTTCTCATCCTCGTCTGAAAACGTCGATGAATGATTGTTTCACTTGCCGTGGTATCTGCGGGGCATTCCTCCGAAGCGTTCACCACCTCACGTACGTTTACCGACCGGGAAGTAACTTTATCGCCCAGGTGCAGCACCCGACGGAGCGCGAGAAGAGAAGACAAGGCCTCCGTGGCGATCCGAGCCTCGCACTCCTCGATCTGCTGGGCCAATTGTGTTTCTTCTAGACGGCTCAGGAGGGGAATCGAGCTTAATTCCTGCAAATAGATAAAAACGGGATCATTAGCCTTACTCGAGAAATCATGCTCGGGGTCTATACCTGCCTCTTCGTCTTCCCCGTCCCCGTCCAAGGCCTCCGCCGTCGTCCGGGGTTCATTGTCCAGGGCGGTCGGAGGTTCGGGATTCCAACTCTTTTCGGGCGGACCCTCTAAATCGGGGCCGGGTAACCCCTCCGTGTGCATGGGGAAATGGTACGACTCGCTTGGAAAGCTGGGCGTATTTTTAATCATCCGCAGGTGCTCCGACCCCTGGTCGCTGTAGTGAACGCCTCGGGCCGGCAGAACCGACACGGGTGACGGATATCAAGGCGACAGCGGCTCGGGGAGAGATCGTGGAAAATCCACGGGTTGCGCTGCCTGTTAGTTTTTTGCATTCATTCCCCAACTTCGAGATTTGCTATGGATTTTGTGACCTGGTTTTAAAAAAAAGTGGGCGTAATCCCACGCACTATGATATTTCGGCTCCGCACGAACATTCCAGTTATACGCAGCAACCTCCTTGGTTGGACTGGTTAGAGGGTCTAGGATCGTGGGCCTGCACGAAGAAATTCAGGTAATCGTGGAGTGAAACCCTGTGTCATCTAATCAGTCTATTGAGTTTAAGTGAATTAACTAACTTTGTCAAGTTAATTCTTTACTTTCTGGGTCAATGGTAGTATACATAACCATATTGGGTTAACCAGGTCGAGAACCTCTATGAATCTGCAGGAGTTAATTAAGCATCGGCTTGAGGCTTTGGGCCATGAGCAGAGGGACTTGGCCGCTGCGTCGGAGGTCACCGAGTCTTACATCTCCCAATTGCTTTCCGCAAAGAAATCCCCTCCCGCTCCACACCGGACAGACATTTATGAAAAGATAGAGACCTTCTTAAAACTCCCGGCCGGAGAATTGTCAAAGTTGGTTGAGCTGCAACGTACGGAGGAGATCAAGAGAAAGATTGAAGAATCACCGAGGCCGTTATTTCAGGAAATTCGGGAAATGATCTTGCGCAAATGCAAACCTGAAAAAAACAAACAGTTGCGTTCTATCTTTGATAAAGAACCTTTCGGCGAAATCGAGCGCCTGATTACCCAGAAGCTCCTCGATGTGGCCAAGGGAGTGGCCAAAGAGGAATGGAAAAACGAGAACTGGCTCCGGGTAGTCGCACGGATGAACGGCAAGAGCTACGAGGAGATGCGAGTCCTCGTCCTGGAGTTCCTGGATACCGATATTTTCAACCTGTCGGTCCCGAATTTTCTTTACTTTCTGGAACCGCTTGTTAAATCCTGGGATATTGATCTTGTCACTTTTAGCATGAAGATTATTCTGGTTCCCGAGCTGGGGCGCGAACGGATGCGACAGTTTGAGCTGGTCGAAAAGGAGGCGGAACCGGATGAGGAGGAAGAGCCCGGTCTAAAAGACTTCCTTCGGAATACCTCCCTTAGCGGGGACGCCACCCAAGAGGAACTCATATTTCTCAAACGCCTGAGATTTAACGGGAAGAGACCCAACTCGCTTTATTATTACCGGGAACTGCAAAACTTGAGAGATCCCCTTCACTTCCAAATGATGAGTTCGAAAAGAGCGAACTCTTCTTCGGCCAATAAGGGTAAGTAGAGGTCAAAGATTTGTCAGTTCCCATCCTTATCATTGCCATCATCGTTTTGGCCATCGCCTCGAGGGGCGTCAGGATATTCCAGGAATACGAAAGAGGGGTGGTGTTTCGTTTGGGGCGGCTGGTCTCCTGTCGCGGTCCCGGCCTCAGTTTTGTCATCCCGGTTATTGAAAAGATGATTCGAATCGACATGCGGATCGTGGCATTAACCGTAGCTCCGCAAGACGTTATTACGCGGGATAATGTATCCGTGAAGGTTGCCGCCGTTGTTTATTTCCGGGTGATCAATCCAAATAACACGATCGTGGAAGTTGAAAATTATCTGTTCGCCACGTCCCAAATAGCCCAGACCACGCTCCGGAGCGTATGCGGTCAGGCGGAGCTGGACGAAATCTTGAGCCAGAGAGAGAAGATCAACGCTCGAATTCATGAGATTATTGACGCGCAAACCAATCCGTGGGGGATCAAGGTTGCCCTGGTCGCGGTGAAGGACATCGATCTGCCGCAGAGTATGCAACGGGCCATGGCCAAACAGGCAGAGGCGGAACGGGAAAGGCGCGCTAAAGTGATTCACGCGGAGGGCGAGTTCCAAGCGGCTGAGAGACTCTCCAACGCGGCGCAGGTCATGGCCAAGCAACCTGTTGCCCTGCACCTCCGCTTCTTGCAGGCTCTCTCCCAGGTTGCCGTCGAAAAAAACGAGACGATTATCCTTCCCGTTCCCATCGATCTTCTGCGATCGGTATTCAAACCTAAGGCTGAGGCGCAATTACAGAACCAGGATGAAGGAAGACAGAGGGTGCAATCATGAACAATGAAAATCGGCGGTTGTTTGTGGGCATAAAAGTTTCGACAAAGCTACAGAGGGAATTGGACAATTGCGCACCCGGCACAGAGCGGTACTATAAAGAGGATAAGCCCGAGTCGCTGCAGATCGTCAATCTCGGCGAGGAGAAGGTCATTGGAAGGTTCTTACGAGACGGGTATCCTGTTACCGACATTGACAACGTGAGCCGGAACGTCCGCAGCATCATAGCGCTGATTACCGGAGGCTCCCGTATAACGGAAGATTCCGTGCGGATATACGCCGACTCCACCACTCCTGTTTGAGTGTCCCAAACGTTATCCCCGCATATCCTTTCGACCTGAGCGATACGGTTTGTTAGGCTGCTGTTGATCCTACGCCGTCCGTTGTCCGGACGCTGCCCCGGTCTGAATGATACGCAAAACGATGAAGGACCGGCCTCACTAGTTTCTCCAAAAAGCGGGCCCCGCGGTGTATCCCCCGGTCGCAGGCATGGCATTTGGCCTCGGTCAACCGTTTCGCCACACGCGCCTGGGGCGCCAGTTGGCTGCCCTGTGGGCCTCGATATAGTCGCGGCGCGTGAAGAGATTCACGAGCGCCAACCCTGCGACAAAGCCCCCCACGTGGGCCCAAAAGGCGACGCCGCCCATGCCCCCGCCAAAGGTCACGAGGCCGCTCGCGAACTGGATGAAGAACCAGTATCCAAGCATAATCCAGGCGGGCACGGCCCGGACTTCCGCCCAATGGGTATCTACGCCGCCGGCAAAGAGAATAAATGCAAGCGCCGTCACGCCCAGCGCTTGCGATAGCCATGGATTATCGAAGTGAATGCCACCGGGCCCTTCGGAGCCTGCCAGCATTCCAAGAAAAAGGAACAGCAACAGGGCCGGTATCCCGTACCTCTCCGACGCCTTGCTCGCAAAAACACTTAGGAGAAGGATGATGCCTATGCCGACAAGTATTTGCTCGATGGAGATCACAGGGGGAAGGTTTTCGCGGCGCTTACGTCAATGTACAGGGTGAAGCCTTGTGCCGCAACAGGAGCACGCCGCCGGAAAGCTCCCGTGCCACGGTGGGTCGGACTTTCAGGATCGGTATCCGTCGACTCGATGGCGCTAGGCATCGGTCCCCGGCATGCCGGGATTCGACGGTCGGGCTGTGGTGCTATTGTGCTGCTGCGTGAGGAGAATCGCCATATGACCCGAGGCGCCAACGGCCGCAGGCGCCGAACGAGGAGGGGGGAGCCGCCATACCCGTGCGGTAACACATTCCCCCGCCGCGTCCTTGACACTTCGTAGCCCCGGCGATAAAGGGGGCGTTACGGTTCATGGACGGGAGAATTCGAGCTATCACTAGGGTCGTGCTTTGGTTGTCCTGTTACGGACACGCAACCCAAGATGGAGGGCAGCATGCAATACCGGGGACGACCGTCCTGGCAAAATCAGTGGGGGAGCATAACCTTTGCAGCGATCCTGAGCGGGTCGTTCATTTACGGGATACCCTTTATTCGGGAAATCGATACCACGGGTCTGGCCGTTATTTTCCTTGCGGCGGTGCTCGTCCTCATTTATGTGTCGATCATATACGGCCACTACGCGTGGACCTTTACGGTAAGCCAGGACAGCATAGAGTCACGACACGGTATCATTGCGAGGAACATCAGGTCCATCCGCGTGCGTGACCTGCGAAACATCAATCTCAGGCAGACTATCTTTCAGCGACTTCTCGGCATCGGCGATCTGGAGTTCAGCACCGCCGGCGGGAGCGGGATCGAGGTTAGCTTTTTCGGTGTCAAACACCCCATGGAGCTCAAGGAACAGATCCAGAACATGCAGGATGCGGCAGGGCCGAAGGCCGGCTAAGCTTTTGTTAAGGCTGGCTGAAAGCCAGCAACCCCTAGCCGGTAATGAAAGTTGAGTCTCTCTGTCACCGCCTGAGAACGGATTTTACAAAATCCACGACTTCGTCTCGGATCATTAAATAACGTTCCCTGTGGTTTTCCTGATAATCCACGCCCTCCTCGGGGACCGTCTCCTTGGGCAAGTGATCCGTTGGGACGTCTCTGCGCGCGCTGACGTGCCCGGAAGCCTTGCTCCAGGCCGTCTGCGCTTCCCGGGAGAGGAGCCAATCCAGATACACCCGGGCGGCGTTGGGATGGGGAGCATCCTTGATGACGACCAGGCCGCCTCCCCCCGCCGTGAGATAAGTGCCTTCCTTGAACCGTGCCGGGTCGATAAATCTAATGGGCAGCCCTTTATGGATGGCCTCCACGGTGATGGTATCGCTCGCCCCGATGGTGAGGCTGTGCTTGCCGTGGGCAAGAAAGTCCAATTGCTGGCGGTTGTCTTCAAAAAATGTGAGATCTTGTTTCGTGAACAGCTCCCGGATGAATTCCTTACCGAGCCCTTCCGTCGAATACCAGAAAACAGTGTTGGAGAGCCCGCCTCCTGCCCGGGTTGGAGTTCGCATGCCCATCTTCCCTTTCCACTTCGGTTTCACAAGGTCCCAGTAGGATGTGAACTCGTCGCCGGTTGCCAAATTCGGATTGTAGAGGACAGGGGCCTTGCGATAAAAGCTCATGACGAGATGGTACTGTTCGGCTTCGTCGGAAAAGTGGAGCCTGCCGTTCCTCCATTCGGATAGATTCCGGGTGCTCGGACCGTTCAAGAGCGGCCGGATGGGAGCGATGGCGTTGCCGGGAAGCAGACCGAGCAGCGCCGTGGTCGAGCCGACAACGGCAATATCCGTAGTGTTTCGCTTGGCCCTGCTTTCCAGGGCTATTTTGGGAGTGACCTGGGTGACAGGCATGCCCACGAACTCCAGACGAATATCGGGGTATTTCCTCTGGAAGGCTTCGGTCAGGGCACGTTTGAGATCCACACCGGGAAGCCCGATAACCGATACCGTCCCTTCCGTCCTGGCCGCGGCGAGGACCTCCGACCAGGCGGCGTCGGTGCCGGGTGCCGCGGCCGAGAAAGCTTGAGGGGTGAAGAACCCGAACAGTATGAAAAGAAAAACAACCGGGGCGGCCGAAACAAACCGTTTGAGGAATAGGTCGACGATAGCCATAGGAAAATCCTCCCTCGAGAACAAGGGCCCGACCTCAATGCTTGGTAGCGACCAACTTCTATAGGGAAGCGTGGAAGGTTGTCAAGCGGTTCCCTTCCGCTACCTGAAAAACGGGTGGGGGATCTTTGCCTTTTCAACCCGGGGGCGATCCTCCGGTAAGGGTTCTTCCCAGATCCTGACACTCTCCGCTTCTTTTCTAAAGACAGTGAACTTGGCCCATTGCGAGTTGTCGATGAACGGATAGTCGTCGCGCAGGACGTTGCCCCGGCTTTCCGTTCTTCTCAGCACGACCCTCGCAGCGGGCTCGAAACACTCGATGAAATTCTTGAGCGCGTGGACCTTGGCCAGCTCATGGGGATCCGCCGCGGCCAGGCGATCCACCTCACGGGCTTTGATTTCACCGACCGTTTCCAATGCATGATCGAGTCTTCCCCCGTTGAGAATATGATCGATGTCTTTAACGATAAAGTTTTCCAGCTTTGAGTGCAGTACCCCGAAGGAGACTTTCTGGCCGGCATCTTGATTCAAAGGCGCCAGGGCTTTGGCGACCAGGGATTCGACCTGGCGCTGGTCCAGGACGTTTTCGGCGCATTCTTTGGTGAATTCTGCCGCGCTCTCCCCCGCCCAGGCCCCCACGACGGAAGCTTCGGGCAAGGCCTGGCCCATGCGAATGTAACCCCCGTCGGAGCAGATACCAGCGGCATACAGCCCCGCGAGGGAGGTCTCGCCCTTGCCGTTGATTCGCGCCCCGCACCCGGATCCGCCGTGGACCAGCGCCAGGGCCGATGAGTATGGGACTCTGTCCTTGCTGAGATCGTACCCTGCCCGCTCGAACGTGTGGATGACGATGGGAACCACTTGCTTGACCAGGCGGTGTTGCTCCGGCGTGAAATGGGTGCAATCGAGATAGGCGTGCCTGGCCGCCCTGGTCTCTCTCAGGATGTTATGACCTAGGGCCGACCGGCGGTTCTGGGTGAGCGTATTACCCGAGGCGGGCTTGCTATTGGGGCTCATGGAAAAAAGATTCTTCCCCTCGGCATCGACAAACTTGCAGCCCAGACCGCCCAGCATTTCCAAGCCAGGTGCGCACTGAAACTCATGCGGATGGGGACTGCCGCCGCCCATCTCGAACTTTCCTAGAATCGCCCCGGCGCGCAACATCATGGCGATCCCGTCCGCCGAGGCATTGATGGGCATGCCTGCAAATCCCCCTCCCGAGGGAGGGTAAGGGAATCGGTAGGGTCCGGTGGCCACCACGGTGGCCTTGGACTCAAAGACCCAGGGCTCGGCCGTTCGTGCCTCGAAACCCACGGCCCCGACCACGCTCCCTTCGGTGGGGTGCGCCCCGTCGTTGGTGAGCAGATCCGTCATCATGACTCGATTGACGATCTGGACGCCCATCCTTATGGCCTGACCCCGAAGGGCCATCATCATCTGAAGGCCCCCTTCGGCCATCATGGCGTTAGTCTTGAAGGGCAGTCCGCCACCACCGCCGAATTCCCTCATAATCCATCCGCCCTCCTTTATCCATTTGACCCCCCAGCGATCCATTTCCATCAAACAATCGTTGGTTTTGAGAATGGCCCTTTCCGCCAGTGTTCTGTTGACCAACGGGGTGCTGCATGCCTCCTCGAGCCAGGCCTCCAAATCATCGCCCGGCATATAGGCGCGGTAGACTCCGGAGGCCAGGGCGCTGCAACCGCTACGGCCGAAAAAAGCTTTATCGACGAGCACCACCTTCACTCCGCGCTCACGGGCCTTGATGGCGGCAAAGGCCGCGGCGATTCCTCCCCCGATTACCAACAGATCGCACCGAATTTCGTTGCGCGTTGCCATCGGTTTACTCCTGGGGAATGCCGGGCTCTGGCCAACCTCGCGGTGAAACGAGAATGGCGTCCACGGGACAGTCAAACTCGCACAGAAAGCAAACCTGGCAGTCCTCCGCATAGACAACGTTCGCTTTTCGGCTTCGAGGCTCCATTCTGATGACGTCCGTGGGGCACGAGTCCACGCAGGCGCCGCACCCCGTGCAGACGATCTGATCGATTTTCACATAGTTCATGAAGTCTCCTGTTACCCTAGCTTCCGATGCGGCCTACTCTTATCTCCGATGAGACCAGCCGGTCAACATGCGTTCTCGCCCATGATCTTCGCCATCGCCCGGTCCGGGATCTCTTTTCTTTCGGTTATGGCGGCATATGCAGCAGGAGCTGTTTGTTCTAGTTGGTAGCTGCCCGGCCGCCCAGGTCGTAGAGGTCTTTCGCCGTGTCCGAGAGGATCCATTGCTTGCCTTCGTCCGAGAGGTCTTTTCGGTTTCTGATGTGTTCAATATTATCAGGAAACTCGCTGTCCCAATGCGGCCAATCGGACGCGTAGTAAAGCACCCGCGCGCTCAATAGACTCGCCGTTGCACCGACGAGCGGCTCGTAATCCTCTGCGTGAAAGTACAGCGTGCCGTTGGTTACATACTCGCTCGGTTTTTTCTTACAAAGCGGCGCCTCTGTCTCCCCACGCTTATCCCATTCCTCGTCCATTCGCCCCATCCAATAGGGAACCCAGGTACATCCCGCTTCCATGAAGGCGATCTTGAGCCTGGGAAACCTTTCCGGTACGCCCCGCATAACGATACTTGTCATCTGAATCATCTGGGCAAAGGGGTGCGAGATGGTGTGGAGATCGATGAAGTAGTCGAACAGATCACCTCCGAAGTAGTGCGGACCGCCCACCGTGGCATGAACCCCCAACATGCAGCCGAGGCGCTCCGCTTCTTCATAAACCGGCCAGTAATCCGGATGGCCGAGCGGCTTCCTTAACCCCACGGCCGGAAGCATTGCGCCCACCAGGCCCAGTTCTTTTACCGCCCTGCGAAGCTCCCGTACACCTTCGGGGACGTCCTGGAGTGGCACAAGAGCCACCGGCTTCAGTCTCGGGCTTACTTTCTGAAACCTCTCGGTTACGAAGTCGTTGTAACCTTTCGCCAGAGCCACGGCGAACTCGGGCTCGCGGGCCCAGCCAAAACCCAGGCATCCTGTAGGAAAGAGGACTGCCGTCGAGACCTCTCCGTTGTCCATTGCCGATAACCAGCTCTTGGCATCTCCGGCCCCGGCCCCCAGGCGGCCGAAAACCGACCGGTCCCAATTACCGCCTCCGCGCGGGAAAAATCCAGCCTTGCGATCACGGTAAGGGCGGTCGATAAATTCCCTAAGATCCTCGTCTCTCTCCGTGATATGACCGTCAGCGTCTATGACCTCGAAGTCTCTTGCCATGTAAACCTCCGACGACCTATGGTTTTGAGAAATTACCGCTTATTTACAACACTCGTAGATTGTAGATCAAAAACCGCTGAAACAAGTCGCCGCCCACAATCCTATGGGAAGCGATTTGTCCCTAGCCAGAAGCCGGGGCATCCTTCCCGGCGCCAAACTGGAGTTCGCAAAACAAAAAGGCACCGGCGGTCCCCGGTACCCAACTCTGTTGCCTCGTCATTTGGAAACGCAACTGAACGCATCCTAGGGTAGTTTTGCTTCGTTCCTCGATCGGCGGGCATTCTAAGCCTGCTGAAGAGGAATTGTCAATCAAAGGTTCGCTCGCTTTTGGGAATCCACGAAGCGGTTGACATTTAGGGTGGTTGTCGAATATTTTTCCTCCAGATGGGGGAGCCTCATGAGCCTGGAAGAATTAGACACAGCCAAGATAAACTGGGACCACGTTGCGGACGTTGTCGTCGTCGGGACCGGTGCGGCGGGCCTCCCCGCCTCCGTCGTAGCGCGCGATCTAGGGGCCAGCGTGATTGCCATCGACGAGAATTACGATGTCGGCGGCCACGCCATGGTAAGCGGCGGGCGCATCCCACTGGGCGGCGGGACGAGTTTTCAGAGGAAATACGGGATTGAAGATTCAGTGGAACAGGTCTTCCTGGACCACACGAACCACCTTACCCCCCAGGCCAGGTACAGCGATCGAGACCTTATCCGGGTCTGGGCCGAGGAAAACGCGCCGACGTTCGAGTTCCTGGTCGAGAACGGGGTCAAGTTTCACGAAAACCCTCCGGTGGTCGCATCGGACGGGACCGTTCCCAGGCTCGCCGTCAGCCGGCCCTATTCGGATAACATCAAGGAAACCATCAATCACAGGAACGGCTCCGGCCTCATCAGACATCTCGAGGCCCGTGCGCGGGCAAAGGGCGTGAAGTTCCTGCTCCGGCACAAATTGACGGGCATTACCAGGAAAAGTCCCGCCTCGGGGAGGGTGCTTGGAATTAAAGCAACATCGGACGGACGCGACGTGCACATCCGGGCCAGGCGGGGCGTCATTATCGCCACAGGCGGCCACACCGCTAACGTGGAGTTCCGGAGAATATTCGACCCCCGGTTGACCGAGGAGTACCAGACCGCGGGCGAGCCCTGGTCCAGACAAACCGGCGACGGGGAGATCCTGGCCATGGCCATCGGGGCGTCGCTATGGGCGACGGCCAACCAGTCCACGGAAGCCGGGCGAGCCGTTACGAAAACACGGCACATCGGGTGCCGGTACGGTTACGACAATCTGAAGTGGCTGCCGGAAAGCCCCGTGTTTCATCTGGCCGGCGCTTCCGGTCTCACCGTGAGGGATTGGCAGAACGTCATTCTCGTCAACCGGTTGGGACAACGGTTTTGGAACGAGGTTGACGAGTCCTACGCCTTCGTAAACGCCGCCCTGGGAGTGAATGGGAGCGAGACCAACGGGGGCGGACCCATATGGGCGATCTTTGACGCAGAGGCCGTGAAGCGGGAAAAGTGGGGCCCGGAGCCGCCCAATGTAGATCCCAACGGATGGTTCTTTACAGCAGGTACGATCGCCGAGCTGGCCCGGAGCATCGCCAACCCGTATCAGAAAAATCCCATGCCAGCGCCCGCGCTGGAAGATACGGTGGCAAAGTACAATTCCTACGTCGACATGGGAAAAGACCCTGAGTTTGGGAAGCCCAGTCCCCTGTTCAAGCTCCAGGTGCCTCCTTTTTACGCGGCGTGGTCCACGCCGATACTCCACGACTGTCTGACGGGGCTGAGAATCGACACTAAATGTCAGGTGATCGACATGAAGGGAGCGGTCATACCGGGGCTGTACTGCGCGGGGGAGTCGGCGGGCGGATTCGCCCTGCACGGCCTGCCCAGGTGCTGCGTCTTTGGCCGCATCGCCGGCAGGGAGGCGGCTTTAGCCGAAAAGGGACAGTAGGGAAAACGCAAAACGCGGCAGGCTTCAACTGTTTTGCAACCCATCAACCCGTTGCTGGGCCGATTGGCGCCCCGCTGAAAATGATTGTTTTTGATTCGTTCCGAAGTCTGGTAAGGGCTCCGACGCAGGATGCTTACGCCTGGATCTGCAAGGTCCCATT
>Ga0326597_10000225_pt1 | contig 105760 bp, 109 predicted proteins | sample RVTome_12_FD_203789 | JGI IMG/M metagenome (GOLD analysis project Ga0326597, IMG submission 203789) | Soil microbial communities from uranium-contaminated site in the Upper Colorado River Basin, Wyoming, United States - RVT100D185 | ecosystem: Environmental > Terrestrial > Soil > Contaminated...
TCCTCGTCCTCATGGGCTGGAAGGTTGCCGGATGGATTGGCGTCGACCGCTGGCTGTTGCCTGCACTCGGGACGCCGTGGGAGCCGGGGCGCATCGTCAGTGCCGTCGTGCCGCACCAGGACACCCCCTCGCAGCGGCTGACACCACGTCATGGTCCTGCCTGAGCTTGGGGCTTGAGCAGTCAACGAAGGGGCATGCCGCCGGGGCCATGCCCCTTCGTCTTGCCGTGCGAGCACGCTTGGTGAACGAAGAGAGGCCCCCGCGATCTGCGCGAGGGCCTCTTGGGTCCGTTGGTGGAGATAAGGGGACTCGAACCCCTAACCTCCGCATTGCGAACGCGGCGCTCTCCCAGTTGAGCTATATCCCCGGACGGTCACAGTATACCCAACGCTCTCGCCGCATCCCCACCCTTACCCGCCTCCCGACGCCTGCAGCACCTCCGACAGCCGCCGCCGCAGGTACGCCCGCTCGATGTCGTTCTCGCAGAGCGTGATCGCCCGCTCGTACGCCTCCGCCGATTCTGCCGCGCGGCCCAGCCGCCGCAGGAGGTCGGCCCGCGCCGCGTGCAGCAGGAAATAGCCATCCAACCCGCCCGAAGCCTCGACCTCATCGATCAGCGGCAGTCCCGCTTCCGCGCCCTCCGCCATCGCGACCGCGACCGCGCGGTTCAGCGCGACCACCGGCGATGGCTGCATGCGCAGCAGGCGTCCGTACAGGCCCGCGATCTCGGCCCAGTCCGTGTCCTCCGGCGAGCGAGCCTGCGCGTGCACCGCCGCGATCGCGGCCTGCAGCTGGTACGGCCCCGGTCTCCGCATCCGCAGCGCCCGCTCCACCCGCCCTGCGCCTTCCACGATCTCGTCCGCGTGCCACAGCGACCGGTCCTGCTCTTCCAGCACCACCAGCGCGCCATCGCGGTCCGTGCGAGCGTCCTGGCGCGAGTGGTGCAGCAACATCAGCGCCAGCAGTCCCAGCACCTCCGGCTCGGCCGGCATCAGCCCCGCCAGCAGTCGCCCCAGCCGGATCGCCTCGCCGCAGAGTTCCCGGCGCACCAGGGCGTCGCCGCTCGTCCCTGTGTAGCCCTCGTTGAACACCAGGTAAATCACCGCAAGCACAGCGCCCAGGCGTTCTGGCAGTTCGTGGGCGGGCGGCACCGTGTACGGGATCCCCGCGTCGCGGATCTTGCGCTTCACGCGCACCAGCCGCTGCGCCATCGTCGCGTCCGGCACCAGGAATGCGCGGGCGATCTCGGGCGTCGTCAGCCCGCCCAGCGTCCGCAGCGTCAGCGCTACCTGCGCTTCGACCGCCAAGGCCGGGTGGCAACACGTGAAGATGAGCCGCAAACGGTCGTCGATCTCCTGCATCGGACGCTCCTCGCCGGCGTCCTCCGGCCATGGTGCCTCGAGATCCGCCAGCGCGGCGATTTGTGCCTGCTTGTCGACCAGCGTTCGCTCGCGGCGCAGCCGGTCGATCGCCTTCCGCCGCGCGGTCGTCGTGATCCACGCCCCTGGATTCGCCGGTATCCCGTCCCTCGGCCACCGCTGCAGCGCCACGGCAAAGGCGTCTTGCATCGCTTCCTCCGCCAGGTCGAAGTCATGGCATGCGCGAATCAGCGACGCCAGGATCCGCCGCGACTCCTCGCGGAAGGTGCGCTCGACCGCCGAGGCCGCCGCATCAGGCATGGGCCGCGCGCGTGGCCGCCCGCATCTGCGCGACCGACTCCTCCCACCCGGGGATAAGCGCCACCCGGCGAATCTCGATGCAGCCGTGCGGCGGGGAGGGGATCTTCGCTGCGAGTTCGACGGCCTCTTCGATGTCCTTGCAGTCAAACACGTAGAACCCGCCCATGATCTCCTTCGTCTCCGCGAACGGCCCGTCCGTGCGGACGACCTTGCCGTCCCGAACACGCACGCGGACTGCCGACGCCGTCGGCTCCAGCGCATCGCACGCGACGTACGCGCCCCGCTCGATCGCCTCGCGCGTGACCGACAGGTGGGCATCCATCACGCCCGGCGCTGGTTCGCCCATGTCCTCCTCGGTCACGTAGAGCAGCATCATGTACTTCAACTGTGGCTCCTTTCCGCCGTCTGCGTGGCCCGCGCCCGCACAGTATGACGACGAACGCCCCTCGAACGAATCGACGTTGCGCGAGGGGCGTACGCCGTTTCCTGAACCGGCGATCATCTTCACGTAGACGTGAGGGTTCGTTATCATGCCCCGTCCCCAGGCACCTCCGGTCCAGAAACGAGCCTCATGCCCGCCCAGCCTTCGGCCGGCACGCTCCCCGCTCCGGGCGGGATTCGCGGCTATGGCCTCCGCACGTTCTCGTCCCTCCGCATCCCCGACTTCCGCGTCCTCTGGCTCGGCAACGTCGGCACCATGCTCGGCCAGTGGGTCCAGTTCGCCGCCCAGGGCTTCCTCGTCTACGACCTCAGTAACTCCCCGTTCCAGGTTGGCGCCGTCGGCTTCTCCCGCGGCATCGCTTCCGTCGCATTCTCCCCCTTCGCCGGCATCATCACCGACCGCTTCAGCCGGCGTTCGGTGCTCATGGTAATGACCAGCCTCAGCGCCATGATCGCCGCTGTCCTCGCGGCCCTCATCATCGCGGACGTTATCGATGTCTGGATGCTCTACCCCATCTCCATCGCCGAGGGAGTCACGGACGCGATCAACCAGCCCGCGCGGCAGGTGATGGTCTACGACGTCGTTGGCGAAGAAGAGCTTGCGAACGCCGTCGCCGTCAACTCCCTCGGCGGGAATACCATGCGTATCGTCGGCCCTTCTCTGGCCGGCGCCCTCATCGGCGGCGTGGGAATCGAGGCCGCGTTCATCCTGCAGGCAGTCGCCTATGGCGCGTCGGTCTTCTTCACATCGAGGATCAAGACCCGCGGCGTGCCCACCTCGAAGTCCACCCGTTCCGTGCTCGCTGGCCTGGCCGACGGACTGTCGTATGCCCGCACGAATCGCGATGTGCTGCTGCTTGTCGTCATGGCGGGGCTCCCGGCCCTCCTCGTGTACCCGTATGTCCAGTACATCCCCGTTTTTGCCGAGGACGTGCTGCACGTGGGTTCGGTGGGCTTCGGGTTCCTGGCCTCCGCCGTCGGCTACGGGTCCGTCATCGGCGCCCTCATCGCCGCGAACCTCACTAGGCTCACGAAACGCGGCCAGATCCTCGTCTGGACCACCTTCGTTTACATGGCGCTGGTCACCGCCTTCGCCGTCTCGAACATGTTCGCGCTGTCGTTCGCCCTGCTCGTCGTCGCGGGCATCGCCAACTCCATCTACCTGATGTTCAACCAGGTCATGGTCCAGCTCATCGTCCACGACGAGTATCGCGGGCGCGTGATGTCGCTCTACGTCATGGTCAGCGGCATCACGCCGTTCAGCGCCCTGCTCATGGGCGCGCTGATCGACCTCTTCGGCGCCCAGGTGACCGTCGCCTGCTTCACCGGCCTCGCCTCCGCCATCGTCCTCCTTATCGGAGTCACCAGCAGGCGCCTGCGCGAGATTTAGCCCTCGCTAAACCTTGATCGACTTCCACTTCCCCGACCGGAACCGCCACGTCGTCAGCGCCGCGCGCGTCCAGTTCTCCGTCACCGCCGCCAGCCACACGAACGGCACGCTGAGCCCCAGCCCGAACACCATCAGCGCCGCGATCGGCACGCGGACGCACCACGCGCTGAACGTGAACGTCCCCAGCACGAACCGCACGTCCCCCGCCCCGCGCAGCGCCCCGGACAGCGATGCGTGGACGGCCATCCCCGGCAGCGCGATGGCGAATACGCGCAGCAGCTTCGTGCCGGTGTCCACCACCTCCGGATCGTCGACGAAGAGCCGGACGATGTACGGCGATAGCGCGAACTGCGCGACCGCCATCACCGACAGGGCGCACATCGCGAAGAACCGCACGCGCTTCGCCACGTCTTCCGCGCGCTCCGGCCGCCCCGCCCCCAGGCTCTGCCCCACCAGCGCCGTGGCCGCCGTCCCCAGCGCGAACCCGGGCAAGATCGCCACCTCCAGCGACCGCAGCGCCAGCGCATGCGCCGCGAGCTGTTCCGTGCCCAGGTGCGCGACGATGCGCGTGTATACAAGGAACGCCAGCATGAACTGGCCCTCCTCCAGTCCTACGGGCAGCCCGATCCGCGCAAGCCGCGCGAACGATGAGCGAGTCGTGACGAAGATCCTTCGAAGATCAAGGTGCAGCGGCCCGGCGCCGCTCACCAGCAGCGCAAGCGCCAGCAGCCCCCCGCCCGCGCTCGCCGTCGCATACCCGATCCCGGATGCGCGCACGCCCATGTCCGCAACGGCCCCGCTGATCAGGAGGAACGTCACGCCTGCGTTGATCAGGTTCACGATCACCAGGATCGCCATCGACATCCACGTGTTGCCCATGCCCCTCAGCGACCCTGCCGTGGCGTAGAACACCATGATCAGCGGCAGGCCCAGGCTGCCCGCGCGCAGGTACTCGACGCCCAGCGGCCGCACCTCCGCGTCCGCACCCATCGCTCGCACGAAGAACGGGGCCAGCAGGAAGATGGTGGCGGAGCACAGGAGACCCCACGCCAGCCCCGCCAGGATCGCCGCATGCAGCCCCGCCTGTACCCGCGATTCGTCCCCGGCGCCCACGTCGCGCGCGATCACGGCCGTCGATCCGACGTCGATTGCCAGCGCCCCGGAGAGCGGGATCCAAAACAACAGCGCGCTGATGCCGACCGCCGCCAGCCCATCGGCGCCAACGTAGTGCCCCACCAGCACCGCATCGACCGCGCTCAGCAGCGAGATCGAAAGGCGTTCGAGCACCACCGGCCACGCCAGCTTCAGGATCGTGCGATTAAGGCTGGCTTCGCCGGCCGCGACAGCCGGCACGTGAGTAAGCGGAAGCGCTTCCGCTTCAGTCGCCAAGGGGAACACCTCAAGCCATCGCGGTGGCTAAGAACCAGCGAATTCGCGCGTTCCGACCAGCCTAGCACGGCGCTCTCGCCCGTCGGTGCGAGGAGCGATCAGGGCGCCGGCGGCGGCTCAGGTTCTGGTGTAGGTGTCTCGGTTGGGGGCGGCTCCGGCGTGTCGCTGGGCACCGGCGGAGCCGTTGGCGGCACTGCGGTGTACGTGGCGGTGGCCGTCGGTGGTGGAGGAACAGGCGTCGGTACGCTGACCTCTGTCGCCGTGGGTTCCGGCACCGGCGTTTCTGTGGGCGCCGGCTCGGGCGTCTCCGTCTCCGGCGTGATGAACCACTCCGCCAGCGGCAGCGGCGTCGCCGTCTCGGTTGGCGTCGGCTCGGGCGGCGGAGGAGGTGTTGGCGGCACCGCATCGGGATCCGCCTGCTCCAGGCCGCGCACCAGCGGAACCGCCTGCGGGTTGAACTCACGCGACACGCGGTGCGGCGTCAGCTCGATCTTTTGCGACTTGCCCGGCCCGTAGTTCGCTGATACGTAAGAGCTGCCGTACCCGGGTACGCCGTCGTTGCCCGAGATGTCGTCGAACGCGACCGGCTGCGACTGGGTGAAGTACTTGCCCTCCACGTACGGCTGCACCTGGAAGTGCAGGTGGGGTCCCGGACCCCCGTCCACGTCCGAGCACGTCACGCCGGTCTCGCCCGAGATGCCGACCGGCTCGCCCGCGGACACCAGCTGCCCCACCTCCACCTCGACGGAGTTCTGCGCCAGGTGCAGGTACAGGCTGGCCATCCCGTCCCCGTGGTCGATTACCACGTAGTTCGCCGACCCCGCGAAGAAGGCGCTGCACCCGCCCGCGTTCGAGTCCTCCCGTACCATCACGACCTTGCCGTCACGAGCGGCCACCACCGTCTCGTAGTTCAGGTCGAAGTCGAACGCGTACGCTGCCAGGCCGTTGTGCGTGAACCCCGTGTCTTCGCCCTGTGTGACGGAGTGGATCTCGCCCCCGGCCCACGGAAGAAGGTAGCCGGGGGGCGCCGGATACTCGGGCTTGGCGTCGGAGCCGCCCGGAAGGTTGATGGCCGGGGTAACCGCCATCACGATGGAGAACCCGGCGGTGATCGCGGCTGCGAAAAATGACACCTAATGCCCTGTCTCGGCGCGAGTCTCGATGCTCGGCGGCCGCGATTCTCTCACTACCTAACGCGCGTTGACATACGCGGGGTTGCGCGTATTATCCCGTCCTCGCGCGATCTTGTCGAGAACGTCAAGAACCCGGCCCTTGTTCAGATTCGGTTACGGCGGGCCGAATTGACACTCCCGATGGTCCCGCGGGTCGGGCGGAGACGCTGATGGGCGGCAATCGAAACCCTGATTTCCAGTCCGGGAAGGGATTGTCATAACACCCGAACACTCAGGGCGCCCTGGGCGGCAGGAAGCTCCCGTAGCCTCACGAAGAATCGGCAGCACCGCGACGATCGCCTCCCGGTTCAGCGGGCCGTAGATGTGCGGATAGATCCCCGCCTCGTCCTCGTACCGGATCTCCGCCGACACCTCGCCCTTCTCGATCGCCAGCACGACGAACATGCGCCGCTCGTCCCGATAGTAACGGTTCGCCGTGTCCGCCATGTTCTGCTCACCGTCGGTGCAGTGGATGAAGCCCTCTTCCGCGAACCCCGGCGGAACATATGGCGCCGACGCGTCGCAGTCGCGAAAGTACTCCGCCACCACCAGGTGGTACGTGATACTCACGGAACCTCCACCCCGGCGAGCACGCGGTCCACGATGTCCTCCGCCGTCACGTTCTCCGCCTCGGCCTCGTACGTCACGACCACGCGGTGCCGCATCACGTCCATCGCCACCGCCTTCACGTCGTCCGGCTCCACGAAACCTCGCCCGTTCACGAACGCGTACGCACGCGCCGCCTGCGCAAGGTAGATGCTCGCCCGTGGTGATGCCCCGTACTCGATGAGCGGCCGCAGGTCCTTCAGGCGATACGCCTCCGGCTCGCGCGTCGCGTACACCAGGTGCACGATGTAGTCGCGCAGCCGGTCGTCCATATGCACGTCCGCCAGCGCCGCCGATGCCGACGTCACCGCCTCGGGCGTCGCCACCCTCGCGATCTCCGGCTCCGCCCCCGGCGCCACGTAGCGGTCCAGGATCTGCTTCTCCTCGTCCCGCGACGGATATGTCACGTGCACCTTCAGCATGAAGCGGTCCAGCTGCGCCTCCGGCAGCGCGTAGGTGCCCTCGTGCTCGATGGGGTTCTGCGTCGCCAGCACCATGAAAGGGTCCTCCAGAGGAAACGTCGTCCCGCCGATGCTCACCTGCCGCTCTTGCATCGCCTCCAGCAGCGCCGACTGCACCTTCGCCGGCGCCCGGTTCACCTCGTCCGCCAGCACGATGTTCGCGAAGATCGGCCCCTTCCGGACGTGAAACTGGCCGTCCTGCGGGCTGTAGATCGTCGTGCCCGTCACGTCCGCCGGCAGCAGGTCCGGCGTGAACTGGATCCGCACGAACGACGCATCGATCGCCCTCGCCAGCGTGTGCACCGTGAGCGTCTTCGCCAGCCCGGGCACGCCCTCGACCAGGATGTGTCCGCGGCACAGCATGCCGATGAGCAGCCGCTCGACCAGCCTGTCCTGACCGATGATGACCTTCGCCACCTCGCGCTTGACGCCGTCGACGAAGGCGGCCTGCGCCCGCACCCGTTCGTTGATGGCGGCGATGTCCGTGCTCAGGGCGGCCTCCCAGTCGCAACACTTCCGTAACCGGCGCGACCAGTCTAACCGGCCACACTGCAGGTAGCGCCGAGGTCCCTCGGGGAACATGAGCCGCCCGCCCGGCGTCTCATGTGAAGCGGGTCCATTTCGAGCCGATCGGCCGTGCAATACCGACTGCCGAACGCTCGATACTCGTAGTGATGGCTATACGACTGCTCAGGCTCGCGCTTCGCCACAGGGGCGTCGTCACGGCGACGGTACTGGCCGCGCTGCTGGTCAACCTGGTCGTCATCGGCGCCACCGAGACCCCGGACCGATCGGTGACAGCGCCCTCCCCGTCGCGGCCCAGTGCCACGGCGGCGGTGCCGGGTGCGCCGAACAGCCCTTGATCCCACCGCCCGCCGTGGGCCTCCCTCGCTTCGACGCTCCCGCTCCTGTCGTCTTCGGCGTGCCGTCGCTCATCGTGGCCGGCCCCGCCGGTGACCTCGCTGGGACACCGCCGCGAGTTCCCGAACGACCTCCCCTCTCCACGCTGGCCGCCTGATCCGGGCGACCGATCTCTTTCGGACGTACGGGCCCGTGCAGTACAGCCCGCCGTCCAGTCCCGGTCGCCTCCATGGCAGCTCCCGGCGCTCGCATCACCCGCGGGCTGGCCGGCCAACGTGGAGGATTCACATGACATCCGCAGTCAATGCAAAGCGCAGCGCGAAGGCTGCGCGCGCAAGCAGTAGCCACCGCCGAAGGTCGGTGTTCCGTTTCGGCATGTTCGGCCTTGCCGCCATCGCTGTCGTTGGCGCGCTCATCGCAGTGCAGGTGTTCGGCGGTGGCGGAGGCGCCGTCGTCGAGCCGCCGATCGGCTCAGGTCGCGTGCTCGGCGACGCCAACGCGCCCGTCACGATCGTCGAGTACGCCGACTTCCAGTGCCCCGTGTGCAAGCGCGCGGCCACGGACCTCATCCCCCGGATCGAGGAAGAGTACGTCAACAGCGGCAAGGTGAAGATCGAGTTCCGCTACTTCCCCTTCCTCGGCCAGGAGTCGTGGGACGCCGCGCAGGCGGCAGCGGCGGCCGAGGAGCAGGGCAAGTTCTGGGAGTACTACGCCGCCCTCTTCAACGCGCAGGGCCGCGAGAACTCAGGCGCCTTCGACTACGACAAGCTGTTGGAGCTCGCGAAGGACACCGGCCTGAACGTCGAGCAGTTCGACGCGACGCTGGCGAGCAACAAGAACCTTGAGCTGGTCCAGGCCGATGCCGACGCCGCCCGCGAGAAGGGCGTGAACTCCACGCCGACGTTCTTCGTCAACGGCGAGAAGATCGTCGGCGCCCAGGACATCACGAAGTTCCGCGACGCCATCGATAAGGCGCTCGCCGATGCGGGGGAGGCGGCACAATGACCGCCTCTTCGCTCGCGCTCGAGAATCGCCGCCCCCTCTCCCGCGGTCGGGGAGGGGGCCCCGGGGCCGTGCTATCGCTCGTTGCCGTCGCCATCGCGCTCGTGGGCCTCGGCGTCGCCACCTACCTGACGGTCGTGCACTACGCGCACCAGCCCATCGCCTGCAACGGCCTCGGCGACTGCGAATACGTGAACAGCAGCAAGTACGCCGAGGTCGCGGGCGTCCCCGTCGCCCTCATGGGTGCGCTGTCCTACGCCGCGATGGCCGCCGCCGTCGCTCTCGCGTGGCTCCGCCGTGACGCGACGCTCCTGTTCGGGGCGTGGGTCATTGCCGCGGCCTCGTTCGCCTTCTCGATGTATCTCACCTACATCGAGCTGCAGGTGCTGGACGCGATCTGCGTGTACTGCGTCGTCTCGGCCACCGTGATGACCGCGCTGTTCGCCGCCCTATCATGGCTCGCGTGGTTGCGCAGGGAGGAGATCTTCGGCGACGAGGAGGCGAGCTAACGCCTCCGCGCGATGAGAAACACCACCAGCGTAACCGCCGCCACGATCGCAACGAGCACCGCATGTCCCGAGAACCACCCGCGCTCCCGCACCGCCTCGGCCTCCACGATCGGGTGGGGAGGAGGGGCAGGCGTCGCCGTCGCACCCACGGCCGCCGCCGTGTCCTCCCACGCCCGCAACACCCGAGGCGACGGCGCCGGCATCTCCTGCGTCGCGCTCGCCGGCCGCGCGACACCTTCGTGCGCGTCGCCCTCAGCGTCCGCGATGTCCGACGCGCCGTTCGATGCGGTCGCGGCGATGATCGTATCCGCAGGCCACTCCGCCGGCGCGTCGTTGCACGGCTGCCGCGGTGTGTGCAGTTGGTCGCAGTCCGGCTGATGTTCCATCGCCATCGCTGCATTCTACAGAGGGTCGTGGGCTGTTCGGCACTTCCGTACACTCCCGGCGGCGCTAGAATCCCTCCATGAAGTACGACGTCATCGTCATCGGGGCGGGCGCCGCCGGGGCCACCATCGCCGTCCGCGTTTCCGAGGATGCCCGCCGCTCCGTGCTCCTCCTGGACGCGGGCCCCTACTACCCCACGACCGAGCAGATGCCCGACGACCTCCTGAATGGGCACAACAACGCCTACGCGCCCCACAACTGGGACTACATGGCCGAGGCCAACATTACCGGCCACCAGTTCGCCCTCCCGGCCGGCAAAGTCGTTGGCGGCTCCTCCGCCATCAATACGGCGATCGCGCTGCGGGGCCTGCCCGAGGACTACGACGAGTGGGCGGAGCTGGGAAACACCGACTGGTCGTGGGAGAAGGTACTCCCCTACTTCCGCAAGCTCGAGAACGACCAGGACTTCGACGACGACTTTCACGGCCGCAACGGCCCCATCCCCATCAAGCGCTACCGCGACGACGAGCTGGCCCCGGTGCAGCTCGCCTTCATGAAGGCGATGCGGGACCTGGGCTATCCCGAGGCGAAGGACAACAACGACCCACAGTCGACCGGCCTCGCCCCCCACCCCATGAACAAGCAAGGGCGCCTGCGCATGAGCGTCGCTATCTGCTACCTGGAGCCCGCGCGCCACCGCCTCAACCTCACGATCCGCGGCGACTGCATGATCCGCCGCGTCCTCACCGACGGCGCGCGCGCGACCGGCGTCGAGGTCGAGACGGGACGCACGGTGCAGACCGTCGAGGGCGAGCGCATCATCCTCGCCGGCGGCGCTATCGGCTCGCCGGCGGTGCTCATGCGATCCGGCATCGGCCCCGAGGCGCACCTGCGCGAGCTCGGCATCGATGTCGTGCGCGACATCCCGGGCGTTGGCGCGACTCTCGACGACCATCCGATGCTCGGCGCGGTCTTCTCCGCGCCCGAAGGCGCCCTGAAGTTCGAGGATCCGCTGGTGCAGGTGACGTACCGCTACACCTCGGCCCCGGGCGCGGACCGCAACGACATGCAGCTCATGCCGGTGTCGCAGCTCCCGACCCGCAGCGGGACGCTCGTGTACTCGATAGGCAGCGTCGTCGAGCGCCAGAGGTCGAAGGGCCGCCTCACGCTCACCTCGCCCGACCCGCATGTGCAGCCCCGCATCGAGCACAACTTCTGCGACGACGACTACGACACGCAGCGGCTGGTCGACGGCCTGCGGTTCGGCCTCGAGGTCGGCTCGCACCCGGCGTTCGACGACCTCAACGCCGGCATCCGCGCCCCGAACGTCGCCACCATCGAGGACGACGACGCGCTGTTCCAGTGGTGCAAGCACGTGTCGTCGAGCGGCTTCCACCCCAGCTGCACCGCGAAGATGGCGCCGGACAGCGACCCGCTCGGCGTCGTCAGCCAGCACCTCCGCCTCCGCGGCTTCGACAACCTGTACGTCGCCGACGCCTCCGTCCTGCCCAAGTGCCCCCGCGCCAATATCCACCTGACCTCGGTCATGATTGGCGAACGGGCGGCCGAGTGGCTCCTGAGCGGCGTGATGTAGGTCGAGCCTGCCAGCTCGTCGGCTGCTCAGCTCGTCAGCCATTCAGTCTGTCAGCCGGTCGGCGTGGGTTTTCGCGGTCGGGTTAGGGTCCTCCAGATTCAATTGACCGGCACTTTTCGGTTGCTTGGTCGCTGTGGGGTTGCCTTCAGATTCAATTGCTCGGCACTTTTCGGTTGTTCGGTCGGTGTTGGGCTGCCTTCAGATTCAATTGCTCGGCACTTTTCGGTTGTTCCGGCCCAGCCGCGGCGTGCGCCCTCCGGCGACCGGGCAGTGACGGGACTTGCCCTGGGGCGAGCGTAGGCTACGGGCCGCACGATCTCCAAGCGGGCCGGATCACTTTTGCACATTTCGTTGGGCGAGTTAGTTCGGGGAGATGGTGATCGTCTTCGTGATGAAGTTGTCCTCTTCTTGCAGGGTGAGGCACTCGACCTTGTAGGCGCCGGGGGCGGGCGGCGTGAAGTCGTAGGAGAAGCTGCCGACGAGGGGCGTGGCGTCCGGGTTGCCATCGGGAAGGGCCGGGACGACGTTCTGACCGATCTGGAGCAGGGTCTGCTTGTTCTGGCGCAGCTCGCAGGTGACCTGGACCTCGACGGGGTAGGTCTGCGTGTAGCTGACGAGCGCGGTCAGCGGGGAGCCGGCTTTCATCTCGCCGGAGATCCGGAGCGATTCGAAGAACTCGGTGCCGGCCGGGGGATCGGTGAAGCGGACGCCGCAGCCGGCGAGCAGTGCCGCCGCCGCGACCATCGTGCTCAGCCTGGCGAGCCGAGAAGGAACCACAGATTTCAGAGGACGACGAAAAGGAACCACAGATTTCACAGATTCTCACAGATGGGGACGCGAGATGCGAGGTCATGCCCGAACAGGTGACAGTCGTGGCTGCGGGCGTGGCGGTTCACGCGCGGCCCAGGTGACGGAGATACATGAGGAGGGCGGCGATGGACTTGGCGTCGCAGATCACGCCCTCGTCGACATAACGAAGCGCGTCGTCGAGTGAGACGCGTTCGAGGATGAGATCTTCGTCCTCGTCGGCGTCCAGCGGGTCTTCGACGAGATCGGTGGCCGCGTAGATGTGCTGGTACTCCTCGGAGTATCCCGGCGCCAGGAACATCCCGCCGATCCGGGTCAGTGTGCCGCGATGGCCGGTCTCTTCGCGGAGCTCGCGGAGGGCGGCGGCCTCCGGCGATGCGTCGTGGTCGTCGACGCCGCCGGCCGGGAGCTCCAGCAGCCACTTGCCGGTAGGGTGCCGGTACTGCCGCACCATCAGCAGCTTCCCGTCGCCGTCGACCGGCACAAGCACGACGGCCGTCCCGTACTCGACGATCTCGCGCGTGTACGTGCGCCCGTCCTCTTCGCGCAGCGTGTCGACACGCACGCCGATGAGCTTGCCGTCGAACGCCCGCGTGGTGGATGTCACCTCGGGGATCTTCATGGGGGGAGGTTATAGGTTTTCGGTTATAGGTTATAGGGCGGGGACAGGCGCGCGCTCAGGACTTGCGGGCGATGTAGAGGAGATGCTCGGCGAGCCCGTGCGTGTCGGGATCCTTGCCCAGCCGGTAGTTCAGATCCATCCAGAACTCCCACGGCTCGGGGTCGAGCTCGTGGAGCTTGTCGCGGATCATGCTGACGACGCCTTCGCAGGCGACGGTGACGACATGCTCGACGCCCGTGCCGTCGAACAGCGCGGGGAGCTCGGCAGGCCGCATGAGGTAGAGGTCGGTGAAGCCGACGGCGTTCGGCGTCGTGCCCGTGGCGACCTGCGCCTCGTACACGTCCGCGCGTTCGACGACTTGCATCGGGAGGTGCTTCGCCCACCAGCGAATGGCGGCGTACCTCGTGATGTTCGTGGCCATCACGATGCCGCCCGTCCTCGCGACGCGCACGGCCTCCGCCACCGCGCGACGGCGGTCCGCTTCCTCCAGGAGGTGGTAGAGCGGGCCCATCAGCAGCACCGCGTCGAACCGCCCATCCTCAAACACCGTGAGATCCCGCGCGTCGGCCTTCACGAGCGCCGAGATCCGCACGCCCTGTTCGGATGCCTTCTGTTCCGCCAGCGACAACTCCGCGGCCGAGATATCGGCAAGCGTGACGTCGTACCCGCGCCGTGACAGCTCGATGGAGTAGCGGCCGGGGCCGCCGCCGATGTCGAGCACGCGCGCGGGAGGAGGCGGGAGGTACTCGGCGAGTGCGCGCAGCGTGACCGCGAACTCGACGCGGTCGCGGTCGAGCCGGGCCCATTCCGCATGGGCATCGTTATCGTAGTAGCGCTCGACGTTTGTCATGAAAGTCCCTCACGGTAGCCGATCTAGTTTGCGGTGAGCAAAACATCCAGCGGTATCCGCGCGGTATGATCGCCCGCATGACGAGCAGGCCATCGTTTCACCTGGCGCGCAACGTGCGCCTTTTTTATGCCCTCGCGGTCGCGCGCGAGTTCACGCCGATGCTGGCGATCTGGGTGGTGTACCTCACCGACTTCCGCCATCTCTCGCTCACGCAGGTCGGCGTGATGGAAGGCCTCTTCTGGGCCGTGAAGCTCTCGCTGGAACTGCCCTCCGGCGCCTTCGCCGATCGGTTCGGCCGACGCGCGACCTTCATCACCGGCATCGGGCTTGAGGCGACGGGCACGCTGATCTTCGCCTTCGCCGGGGACTTCACGCTGCTCGTGGTCTCGTACGTCATCTGGTCGGGCGGGCTGGCGTTCCGCTCCGGAAACGACGAGGCGTTCCTCTACGACACGCTCTCCGCGGGTGAGCGGGAGCATGAGTACAGCGACCGCGTCGGCGTGTACCTCGCGCTTGGCACCGTGTCGCTGCTCGCCGGCGGGCTTGCGGGCGGGGTGCTCGCCCAGGTCACGAATCTCCAGATCGCGATCCTCGCCGCACTGGTTCCATTCGCCCTTACGGTCCCGGTACTTGTGCTGATGGACGAGCCGCCCCGGCGTCGCCACAGGGACATGAGCGTGTTCCAAACACTGAGATCCGGTGTCGCCGCCGTATCGCGCGACGCGGGATTGCGGAGCATTCTGTTGTTGGAGGTGGCGCTGACAGGCGTGGCGCCCGCATTCTTCCTGCTCTCCCAGCCATTCCTCGCCGCCCATGGGGTCCCGCTGGCCATGTTCGGTGTGCTGGCGATCCCGGTGCATCTCGCGAGGACGGGCGCGGGCCTGCTCAGTGGCCGGGTGACCCGGCGCATCGGACTGCCGTCGACGCTCGCGCTCGCCGTTGCGGGTTCGGTCGCCGGGTTGTTGTTCATGGCCACCGTCGATCACGTCGTCGCCTTCGCAGGTCTCGGGGTGGCGATGGCAGGCATGGCCATCGCGATGCCCGCCATCGGCGCATACGTGAACGAGCGCACGGAGTCGCACGTGCGCGCGACCGTGCTCTCGGTCGCTCCGATGGGGACGTCCATCGTGATAGGAGCGGTGAGCGTCGGCGCCGGCACATTGGCGGCGCAGTCGCTTCGCCTGTCCTTCGCGGCGATGGCCCTCGCGATCCTGCTGGTCGCCGGCGCCAACTACGTGGTCTGGCTTGCCGCGGAAGCGCGAGGTCGGAAGGACGAGGCCGCGCTGCAGGTGGTCGAGGTGTGAAACAGAACCTCGGCGTCTCGCGGGCTATATCGTGCCCGCGGCTCAGTGAAGCGGCCGTGAAACTGCGAGAGCCTGACTGGCGGTCAGGCACGGGCCCAGGTTCCCGGCGGAAGGCTCAGATCCTGATCACGTCGCCCTTCAGCGAGTAGAAGATGTAGAGCACTTCCTGTTTCTCACGCTCGCCGATCCCGTGGCGATCCAACACCATCATCAGGTCATCGACCGACGCGAGAAACTCCTGCTCGCTGACGTTCATGCCCGTGTGGACGTCGCGCAGATCGCGGCCGGTGTACGACTCGGGCCCGCCACTTCCCATGCAGAAGAATTCAAACGCGTGACGCTTCGCAGCCTCCTGGTCGATCTTCTGAAAGCGGCTCCCGATGAGGGGATTGACGATGTGGGCATCGACCAGGTCAGAGGCGATGGCGGCGATGTTGCCCGGCCCGCCCAGACGCTCGTACAGTGTTGCCTTCGCAGCCTTCGTGTCGTTCATACGCACCTCGCTGGCTGATGGTAATGTTCGCGTGCTCTGTCCTTCGGCCAGCATCCCACGGGGCACGTCCCCCTTCAAGTACACGATCTGTACTGGGCTACCGCCTGCGCCAACGATATCCTGCACGCGTGCCCGGGTACGGTCAGTTTTGTCCCATGGCCAAGGCAGCCGAGATCCTCTGCGAGCGGTGGAGTCTCGTCGTCATACGCGAGCTTACGGCGGGAAGTCGCCACTTCAACGACCTGCGGCGAGGCGTCCCGCTGATGTCGCCGACGTTGCTCTCGCGGCGCTTAAGGCAGCTCGAAGCAGCCGGCGTCGTTGTCCGCGTCCAGGACGGGCGCGGCATCGCCTACGAGCTGACGGGCGCGGGAAAAGAGCTGGGTCCGTTGGTAGAGCTGATGGCCAGCTGGGGCTCGAAATGGGTCCGCCGCCGTCTCAGCGCCGACGACCTGGACGCCGGGCTGCTCATGTGGGACATTCGGCGGACGGTGGATGCGTCACGCTTCCCCGGCCGGCGCACTGTCGTGCGGTTTCGGTTCGCCGATGCTCCGTCCGGCAAGCGTGAGTGGTGGTTGGTTTCGCGCGACGGTGTGATCGACCTCTGCCTCGAAGACCCCGGGTTCGATGTCGATGTCGTGGTAGAGGCGCCCCTGCGCATCATGACCGCGATCTGGATGCGCGACATCACGTTTCGTGAGGCCGTGCGCTCCTTTGGCCTGACTGTCCGAGGGGAGCGAGCCCTCTGTCGGGCCTTCCCCGAATGGCTCGGTGCGAGTGCACTGGCGCGTCCTCCGGAGACCGGGCGCCGCCGTCGCGCCGCTGCCGTGTAGGCGAAGGAGCAGCGCATACGGCACGATCCGGGCGGCGCGCCTGTTCGCCGACATAACGACCGCGGGCCCGCGCGAACTCCAGCTTCTGGACGAACCCGGCCGATGGTGGCCCCGAAGGCAGTCCGTGAGGATATTTAGTCCTCACCGCCCCGGAGCGCAATCCGGAAGATCGTCGTGTGCTGCATGTGCGCCAGCTTCGTGCCGTCCTGGGCCGAGGACCAGGCAGTCGAGGACGCCGAAGTGGTGCCCCTTGCGTTCGTACGCCTCGATGAACGTCGCGCCGACGGTCAGCGTCTGCCCCGCCATCGCCGGAGCCAGATGCTGCACGCGGCTCCGCGTATGCATCGACGCCGGGATGGCGTAGTTGTGCCGCAGCAGGTCCTCGGTGCGCCCGGCGATCCAGCCGGGGTGAAGGCGCGGCGCGTCGCCGACGAAGCGAGCATCATCCGCGCTGGCTCTGTCGGATGTACGCGCGTGCGTCTTCGACGGACATCGAGACGGACATCGGGACCAGATCTTCACCCAGCGGCGCGGTTGCGAGCAGGAGTTCCGGCAGAGGATCGGGCGAGGGCGCGGGATCGAGCCGTTCGGGTGTGCGCAGCTCGCCGAGCCATGGTGCGTCGCCGAGCCCAATCGTGGCGACGACGCAGTTCACGTCATCCTGGTTGGTCATCGTGACCGCGAACGCTTGCCCGTCGGACTCTGCATCCGGCCGGACGCGCACCTTCAGCTGGTCGCCGGGATAGGCAGGTTGCCGGAACGCGATCTCCGACCAGCCCCGGTCGAGCCACGCATCGCCGGCGGCCTCGAGGATGGCCGGCGCCGCCCAGCCCCAGACGGTCACCCCGCCGACGAGCGGCCCGCGGAAGCCGTACCGTCGCGCGAAGTCCGTGGCATGGATCGGATTGACGATGTCTTCGCTGTCCTCGTTATCGAGGAAGGCTTCAACGTCCAGTTCGGCGCTGCGCGAGGCCAGAGTCATCCGGTCCTCCTTTGAGGTCGAGATGTTTGCCGACGAGAGTATGCACGCAGGCGCGCCGCCTGGCGAGCCGTGGTCCGCTCGGCGGCGCTTGTTGAAGATCCAGCGTAGTGGGAACCGCGCGGGCTGAAAGCCCGCGCTGCGGCTCATCGCCGGCGCGGACTCGCGGCCTAGAGGGTGCGGACCATCGCGATCTCGTTGCAGCCGGGGAACTTGGGGCAGCGGTAGCACTCGCCCCACACCTTGCGCGGCAGCGTCATGACGTCGGCCTGCGCGAAGCCGAGCTTCTCGAAGAACCCGGGCCGGTACGTCAGCGCGAAGGCCGTCGTGAGCCCGATCTGCCGCGCCTCGTCCAGGCAGGCGTTCACGATGCGCTGGCCCAGGCCGTGGCCCTGCAGGTCCTCCCGCACCGCCAGCGATTTGATCTCGGCCAGGTCGGCCCACAGGATATGCAGCCCGCCGCAGGCGACGGTCGCCCCGGCGTCGTCGCGCACGACGTAGAAGTCGCGCAGGTTCTCGTACACCTCGGCCATCGTGCGGGGCAGCATCTCGCCCTTCGCCGCGAACGTGTTCACCAGGTCGTGGATCGCCTGTGAGTCGGAGATCTCGGCACGTGTTAGTTGCCAGGTGGCTGCGGCCGTCGTCGGCGTCATCGGCGTCCCGATCAAGAAAGCGGGCTCCGCGGCCCGCCCGGTCACTTTAGCAGATTCTGATTCACCACAGAGGCACCGAGGGCACAGAGGTTTTCTCTGGCCCTGGATGAGGCGCTGGTGGCGCTGTCGCATGTGGTGGGAGGGTTCGCCGCAGAGGCGCAGGGGACGCAGAGGTGCTCTCTGGCACTGGGATGAGGCGTGGCTGGCGCTGTCGCATGGGACGCTGCGAGTGGCAGCGGCTGGATCCTTCACTTCGTTCAGGATGACAGTGATGCTACTCGGAAAGCCAGTTAAGGCGGCGGCCTACTCTTGTGAAGAAGTCGCCCGGCGGGCCCAGGCGGAGGAAGCGCGCGGCGTGGCGGCTCGTCTGCACGCGGACGATGTCGCCCCCGGCGAGATCCATGTCCGGCTCGCCGTCGATGCTCGCGATCGCCTTCTGGCCGCGCGCGATCTCCACCTCCACCACCGAGCCCTCTGGCAGCACGATGCTGTTCGCCGGGGCCAGGTGCGGCGCCACGGGCGTCACCAGGATCTCGCGCGACTCCGGGTGCATGATGGGCCCGCCGACGCTGAGCGAGTACGCCGTGCTCCCCGTCGCCGTCGCGATGATCACGCCGTCCGCGCGGTACGAGCCGATGGTCGTGTGGTCCGTGCGGACGGTGAACTGCACCGTCCGCCCGATCCCTGCGCGGCCGACGACGACGTCGTTGAGGGCGTCAAAGTGCCCGCTGGACGCGTGGCCGTCGCGGACGGTCTCCGTGTGCATCATGGCCCGCTGTTCGATGCGGCCCTCACCGGCGAGGATGCCGTCGAGCCGCTCGAACAGCTCCGGCGGCGTCACTTCCGTCAGAAAGCCGATGCGCCCGAGGTTCACGCCAAGCAGCGTGACCGGATGCGGGATCACCGCGCGCGCGGCCCGTAGCACGGTGCCGTCGCCGCCGCAGCAGATCACCAGGTCCGTGCCCGGCACGTGCTCGTCGCGCGCGTCATCGTCCCAGGCCGAGGCCATCCAAACATCAGGCACGGACAATGCCGCCTGCGCGCGGACGCGCTCCGCCACGCTCCGCGCGACGTCGGACTTGGGATGGTAGGTGACGCCGACCTTGTTCACCGGGTACTCCGTCGCAGCACGATAGCACTTCCCGATCGGCGAATGCGACGGCGATTGACGCGCGGGACGCGTAGACTCCGGGGGTGAAGATCGCCGCCCTCCATCCCTGGGATCTGAGGCCGAGCGAGGCCATGGCCCTGCAGCGGGAGCTGGCCGCGCGTGTCGTACGACGCGGGTCGCTGCCCGAACGCGCGGTGAAGCTCATCGCCGGGGCGGACTGCGCCTTCGACAAGCCGAACGGGCGCGCCGCGGGCGCCGTGGTGGTGCTGGCGTGGCCGTCGCTGGAGGTGGTGGAGCAGGTGACGGTGGAGATGCCGTTGACGTTTCCCTACGTGCCCGGACTCCTTTCCTTCCGCGAGATGCCGGTGCTGCTCGCGGCGTTCGAGAAGGTGCGCGGGGCGCCGGACCTGCTGATGGTCGACGGGCACGGCTACGCACACCCGCGACGGTTCGGCTTCGCCTGCCACCTGGGTCTGCTGCTCGACATCCCGACGATCGGCGTCGCCAAGTCGCGCCTCATCGGCGAGCAGGGCACGGTGGCGGGACCACGCGGTTCGCGGGCGGATCTCACGCACGAGGGTGAGGTCATCGGTTCGATGGTGCGGACGCGCCAGGGCGTGCGCTCGGTGTACGTTTCGGTCGGGCACAGGATCTCGCTGGAAGCCGCGGAGGCGTGGGCGGTGCGTTGCGCCACGAAGTACAGGATTCCCGAACCGACGCGCCTGGCCGACCGCCTCGCCAGCGTCGCGAAGCGCCACATGGTCGAGGCGACGCTGGAGATCGTGATCGAACAGCGGGCGGGAGAGGCCGGGCGGTGGGAGTGGGAGCAGGATCGCGACGAAGTCGTCTTCCGCCACGAGCTGGAGCCGATGCCGACGCACTACGGCTGCTCGGTGGACATCGTGAACCCGGCAGACGGCGAGCTGCTCGACGTGATGCTCCTGGACCTTGGGCGCCCGTACGATCGCGGCCAGCGGACGGTCGTGCGCGTGATCGACGTGCTGCGGCGGGCGGACGGCGACGACAAGCTTCTGGCCGTGCCCGTCGACCGCGAATGGCCCTCCGCGCGGACGATCGAGCGGGCGCGCAAGGAGATCTGGGCGTGGTACGTGGCGCACGAAAAGCCGGTGACGCGGTGGGGCGGGGAAGAGGACGCGGTCGGGGTTATCCGTGCGTGCGGCAGCGGTCAGGACAGGTCTAAAGACCTGTCCGTACGAGGGTCGTGATCATGCAACAGTGTAGAGCGCAGGCGATCGACGCGCTGCAACCGTACATCGAGCGGGCGCGCGGCTTCTCGGGATGGACCTTCGACGACGTCGCTGTACGCCACCTCGGGCCGGCGTTGCCGTGGGACTACGAACGGATCGCGCGCGAATATGCGCTGCGCGCCGCCTCGATCGTCGATCTCGGGACAGGCGGCGGCGAGCGGCTGGCGGGCATCGCCGCGGGCGCCCCCGGCCGGGTTGTCGCGACGGAGGAGTGGGTCGTGAACGCGCCGGTGGCGCGCGGCAGGCTGGCGCCACTCGGCGTGGAGGTCGTGCGGGCGGACTCGCTGCGCCTGCCGTTCGCGGATGTGGCGTTCGACCTCGTGCTCGACCGGCACGAGGCACTGGAGCCGGCCGAGGTGGCGCGGGTGCTGCGTCCCGGCGGCTTCGTGGTCACGCAACAGTGCGGCCCGCATGACTGGCCGGAGCTGTCGCGCTACTTGCCGACGACCGTCTTCCCGGACCACTTCCGCGCCTACCAGGAGGGCTTCCGGGCCGCTGGTCTCGTCGTCGAAGACGCGCGCTGGCACGAGGAGCGTATCGCCTTCGCGACCCTGGGCGATCTCGTGTACATGCTGCTGCTGGAGCCGTGGTCGCTGCCCGCCTTCGACCCCGCCGCCCAGATCGACGCCCTGATGACGCTGGAGGAAGAGCTGGGCACCGAGGACGGGATCGTCGTGACGGAGATCCGGTATCTGATCCGGGCCCACAAGCTGTCCTGAGTGGCGGAGCTTGCGGCCCCTACGAACGTCCGTCAGTTAGAATGACGCAACCTCGCACGAAAGGACGACGCCCGCATGCAGGAACTCCGCGACCGCCTGACCGCCCTCCGCGATCGCATCGCGCATGTGATGGCGCGTCTTTGACATACCGGCGCTAGAAGCCGAAGCCGCCTCGCTGGAGGCGCAGTCCGCCGCACCCGACTTCTGGAACGAACAGCAGAGCGCCCAGGCCGCCATGCGCCGCCTGTCGCAGGTGCGCGCGCGGGTGGAGACCTGGCGCGGGCTGGAATCGCGCGTGCGGGACCTCCTCGAGCTGGTGGAGCTGGCAGCGGCGGAGGGGGACGAGGCGACCGCGGCCGACATCGACCGCGACACGACGGCACTCGAGAAGCAGCTCGACGACCTGGAGTTCCAGCTCACGTTCTCCGGCCCCTACGACGACCGGAGCGCAATCCTCGCCATCCACGCCGGTGCCGGCGGCACGGAGTCGCAGGACTGGGCGGAGATGCTGCTGCGGATGTACCTGCGCTGGTGCGAGAACCGCGGCTTCACCGCGGAGGTCGTTGACCTCATGCCCGGCGAAGAGGCCGGAATCAAGAGCGCGACCATCGAGATCGCCGGCGAGCACGCGTACGGATACCTGAAGTCGGAGCGGGGCGTGCACCGGCTCGTGCGGCTGTCCCCGTTCGACTCCGAGAACCGCCGCCACACCTCCTTCGCGCTGGTGGAGGTGCTGCCGGAGGCGGCCGATGCGGCCGAGGTGAAGATCAACCCCGACGACCTGCGGGTCGACGTGTTCCGAGCCAGCGGCCACGGCGGCCAGAACGTCCAGAAGAACTCCACCGCTATCCGCGTGACCCACCTGCCCACCGGCATCGTCGTGACCTGCCAGAACGAGCGATCGCAGCACCGCAACCGCGAGTCCGCGATGCGCGTGCTGGAGGCCCGGCTGATCGAAATGGAGCTGCACAAGGTGGAGGAAGAGCGAGTGAAGATGAAGGGAGAGCACGTGAGCGCGGGCTGGTCGAACCAGATCCGCAGCTACGTGCTGCACCCATACAAGATGGTGAAGGATCACCGCACGGCGCAGGAGACCAGCGACGCGCAGGCCGTGCTGGACGGCGACCTCGACGAGTTCATGAAGGCGTACCTCAAGTCGACGATGGGAGCGGGATAGTGCCGATGTTGGATGTTCGAGGTTGGATGTTGGAAGCGAGAGGCGGGAGACGGGGGGCTGGTCGCTGGTCGCTGGTCGAAGGTCGAAGGGCGGTCCGCGCGGCAATGGTGGCGGTGGCCGCGCTCGCGCTGCTGGCGACGGCTGCCCCCCGCGATCTTCGCGCGCAGGAGGGGATCGCCGTCAGCTCCGATGAGCCGGTGAACGAGTTTCCCCGTGGCGTCACCTTCAACCTGGAGTTCCGCGCCCCTGCTGCCGCGAAGGAAGTGCGCCTGTTCTACGAGCTTGCGCCGGACGGCACCGGTGCCTCGGCCGTCGCGAGCTGCAACGGGACGGTGACCGTCACCTGCTCACACACGCTGGTGAGCGGCGCCGGGATCTTCGTCATCCCCGGCGCGAACATCACCTACCACTGGGACATCGAGGACGAGGCCGGCAACACCCTCAAGACCGAGGACCGGCTGTACGTCCACGAGGACACCCGGTTCACGTTCGAGACCGTGTCCGAGGGGAATGTGACGGTGTACTACCACTCGGGACGCCTGACGCAGGCGCAGGCAGTGCTTGGCGCCGCCGTAGAGACCATCGAGCGCATGGGCGCGATCGAGCAGGTGCAGGTGACCTTTCCCGTGAAGGTCTTCCTCTACCAGACGTCCGGGGAGATGCAGCCCGCCATCGCCCCCGGCGGCCAGGGGCGCGGCGTCGCCATCCTGGGCGAGGTCGTCTACTCCGACACGGCGATGGTGTCCGCGGACACGAACACCCTCGACATCGCCCGCCACGAGATCACGCACATCGTCACGCGCGAGGCCACGAAGGGCCCGTTCGGCATCCCCGACTGGATGAACGAAGGCACCTCCGTCTTCTCGCAGTCCGACGGCCTTTCCGGACACGACTCCGCGCTGGAGGCCGCGATCAGCGCCGACCGCGTGCTGTCGATGAAGGAGCTGAACTCGTCGGCGGCAGGTGGCGTGTCGTCGACCGTGGGGCTCTACTACGCGCAGTCAGGCTCGATCGTCCGGTACCTGGTCGAAACCTACGGCGAGGAGAAGTACGCCGAGCTCCTCAAGACGTTCAAGGAAGGCTCCACCGCCGACAAGGCGTTCGAGGCCGTCTACGGCTTCGACCAGCTGGGGCTGGAGAACGAGTGGCGCGCATCCATCGGGCTGGAGCCGCGCCAGGCGTCCGCATCCCCAACGCCGCAACCGACGAAGGATGACCGGCCGGCTGCGACCCCTGCAACCGGCACGACGAGCGGCGCGGAAACATCGGACGACTCGGGCATACCGGTCGTGACGATCGCGATCATCATCGCGCTGACGGCGCTGGCGCTGGCGGCGCTTGGCGGGCTGGCGATCGCGATCATGAAGCGCGCGGGCTGAGGCCGTACGGGGCTAACGCTTCTGTGTGCGCTCTCGGTCCCGCTCGCGTCGCAGTTGTGCCCGCGTCTCCGCTTGCTGCGAGCGGCGGCGAAAGAAGCCGAACAGCATCGAGGCGATGGCGCCCAGTATCGCGCTGCCGATAAGCGCGAAGATCAGCCGCACATTCCACTCGAACCAGAGGAAGTTGACCTCCGCCTGTTGCAGGTTCTGCACCAGGAACAGGATCAGGAGCGCCGCGCCGGCGATCCCGCCCCACAGGCGGACCTGACCGAGAAAGCTGCGCTCTTCGACCGGCGCTTCCTGCGCCGTCAGGCGGCCCTGGCGCTGTTCGTCGACCATCCTTTCCTCCTACAGTTGCGTCTTAGCCCTGCGAGGACAGGTCTAAAGACCTGTCCGTACGGGTACGGATCCTCAGTCGCTCACGCGCTCGCTGCGCGGTCCCGCCAGCGGCTCCTTCGGGCGCGTGGCCTCGTACGCCACACGCGTCCGCGACACCATCTCGAACAGGTCGTCGGGCGTCGTCACCGGCGCCGAGCAGAGCGTACCGTAACAGACATAGGCCGCGGGCGCGGGGTGCGGAGGCAGCGCTTCGTGTTCCAGCGCGGATGCGTCCCCGGCGTCGATCAGCCTCACCACGCGGTCCGGCACAAGTAGCGCCAGCGCGGCGCTGTGCAGCGTGTGGCCGACGGCGTCGTCCAGCGCGGCGACGATCTTGATCTCGGCTCCAGGGTTCAGCGCCAAATCGACAGCCTTCGCATAGTCCGCGGCGAAGTAGCCCTGGGATTCGGCGACGTGCGCGAACGGGGCGAGCGCGCGGCGCGCCGTCGTCTCGTACGCATCGTCATGCGTCAGGCGCGCCAGCCGGAGGAAGACCATCGCTGCGACGGCGTTCTCCTTCACCGGCTGCTGGCGCTGTGCCAGGCGGCCGAGACCCTCGTGCCCCTCCGGCGTGTCGAAGAAACCGCCGTTCGCGGACGAGAGCCGGTCGCCCATGAACGCGGCGAGCTGCACGGCGCGGGCGAGGTCCCCCGGACGACCGGCCACCTCGTACGCGTCGAGACAGGCGAGCGCCGCCCAGGCCTGGTCCCCCAGAAGGCCGGGGATCTTCGGGCCGTCGGGCGGCAGGTAGCGGAACATCGCGTCGTCGTCCGTGTGCAGGCGATCCCACAATGCGTCCAGCGCTCGCAGCGCCCGCTCACGCAGATCCGGGCGGCCGCGCGTCCACGACGCCTCGAGATAGGCACTGATGGCCATCGCGTTCCATGAGGTGTAGATCGTCCTGTCGACATACGGCGCGGCGTGCTGCTTCCGCTGCTCGGCGGGCAGCGGGTAGAAGTCCTCGTCGGCGTCCTGCGAGCCCCAGAAACAGCCGGTGTCGGGATCAGACAGCCACTGGTCGAGGTAGTCGATCGTGAAATCGACGTAGCGGCGGTGATCGTCGCTCTCGCTGATGCGGTAAAGCTTCAGGAGACCGCGAAGGAGGAGCGCGTTGTCCTCGAGCATCTTCTCGTAGTGCGGGATGCTCCAGTCGCGCTTGGTGCTGTAGCGATAAAACCCGCCCCACTCCTGGTCGTACGTCCCGCCGTTGCACATGTGCTCCAGTGTCTTGCGCGCCATGTGCAGCGAGTCGCGGTCGCCGTCACGCACGTACGCGTGCAGCAGAAGATCGATCGCGTCGCTGTGCGGGAACTTCGGCTCGTTGCCGAAGCCACCGAAGACGGGATCGTACGCGTCGTGGGTCGCGTGGAGCACGTCGCGCAGGATCTGGTCGGAGAGGTCGTCGCCATCGGCCGCCTGTGACAGGCCCTGCTCGCGGTTGGCCATGATCTCGGCGATCTTCTCCTCGATCGAGGCCTTGTTGTCCGTGTAGTAGGAGCTGACCTGGTTGAGGACGTCGCGCATCTGGTCCGGCGGGATGTACGTCATCCCGGCCATCACCTCGCCGCCCGGCGTCAGAAACGCCGTCGTGGGCCAGCCGCCCATGTTGTAGCGGGCGTTGATGTCGGGGCGCTGGTCGTTGTCGACGCGCACGGCCACGAAACGGTCGTTGATGAGGGCGATGTTGTCCGGCTCGCTGTACGACGTCTCGTCCATGACGTGGCACCAGTGGCACCACACCGCCGAGATCCCCAGGAGGACGGGCTTGTCCTCGCGCACCGCCCGCTCGAACGGCTCCGGGCCCCACTGCTGCCACGCGATCTCGTGGGCGCGGTTCGGGCGCGGTGAGAAGTGGAATCCGCCTTCAGTCATCACCGTCATCGTAGCAGCCCGCGAAATGCGACTACCGACGGCGGCTATCTACGGCGCAGTCGCCTCGCGCGGCGCCGCCGGATCCTCCGCGGCCTGAACCCAAGCAGACGGGCCACCAGAAATCGCATGTGCGCCTTCCCTTCTGCCCTATGCTTTCCGGCGGGCCACGAACCACACGTGCATCATCTCAACGGCCCCCTCGTGCGCCGCCGATCCGGCTGGGCAGGGCTGATCGCCGGGCATGTCGAGCGGCTTGCCGGTCGCGTCGTCCGTGCAGTGCGTGTGCGTGTGCCACCAGGTGGCGTTGCCGCACGGCTGCGGCCCCTCGCCCTTCAGCGCCTTGAACAGCACCCCGATGAGCGTGTAGCTGCCATCGTCGTGCAGGCGGTAGATCGCCGACTCGGGGTGAGCGTAGTCCAGCGTCTCACCGTCGCGCGCGTAGATCCGGTTCGGCATGTGCGTGTCCGTTGGGTCGTCGCTGAACCGATAGCCTTCCGCCCTCGCGACCTCGGGATCCTGGAGCCGCAGCGTCGCCTCCTTCACCTGCGCCGTGAGGTCGGCCATGCATGCGCGCTCCTCCACCGTGGGCTTCGCCGGCGGGTGATGCTGCTTCGGCGCCGCGCCGTCGGGCGTAACCACGTCGCCCGTCGGCGTCGACGGTGTGTGGATGTGCGGAGTCGGGCTGGCTGCGATCGAATCGGGTGCTGCTGGGCCGCTGTCGTCCGGGCCTTCTAATTTGAGGACTTCGGACTCAAGATTCTCGGCCGTGCTGGTCGGGGGCGCCGAGAGGATCGACCCTCCGGCAACAACCGCCCCGACCACGCTCAGCGAGAGGACGATGCCCCCGGTGATGAGTCCGATTGCGATAAGCGGTTTCCGTGTCATGTGGCGCGTCATGTGCATGTCCCTCCCGCGTTCCTGGAGGGATCATCGCGCGCGGGGGTAACGGCGTGACCGGCGCGCGGTAACGGGAAGGTAAAGCCTCGGGAAAATGTGGCGCGCGCAGCTACCAGCCGGCCGCCGCGCCCTCGCCGCGCTCGTCGCTGCCGCCCATCAGCACGCCCGACGGATCGCGCAGAATGACCTGCGCGCGGCCCATCGGGGCGACGTTGCGGCCGACCGGATGGACCGTGTGGCCCCGGCGGGCCAGCTCGCGCTGCGTCTCCTGCGGTATCTCCTCCTCGACGCGAAGGACGCCGGCGCTGTCGCCCCAGCGCGCCGCATCGATCGCCTCCTGAGGATCCAGGCCAAAGTCCAGCATGTTCGTGAGGATCTGCAGGTTCGTCTGCACCTGGTAGTCGCCGCCCGGCGTGTTGCCCGCGATGCGGGGCTCGCCGTCCTTGAAGACCAGGTACGTGTTCAACGTGTGCATCGTCCGCTTGCCCGGCGCCAGGAGATTGGGATGGCCCGGCCGCAGCGAGAAGCCCGTCATCCGGTTGTTCATGATGATGCCCGTGCCGTCGATGGCGACCGCCGAGCCCCACTGCGCGTAGAGGCTCTGGATGAAGCTGCAGGCGTTCCCCTCGCTATCGATCGCAACGAACGAAGTGGTGTCCGTCGCCCCCACCGGCTCCGGCGCCGAGCGGGTGCGGTTCGGGTCGATGGCGCGCCTGCGTTCGGCCGCCCACTCTTTCGTGAGCAGCCGCACCGGCTCGAAGTCGACGAACGAACGATCGCCGGCGAACCGCTGCCGGTCCTCGAACGCCAGCTTCTTCGCCTCGACGAGGTGGTGCACCGCGTCGGGCGAGAGATGCCCCCACGAACCGAGGTCGTAGCCCCCGACGATGTTCAGCTCCTCGAGCAGAATCAGCCCCTGGGAGTTCGGCGGCGTCTCGTACACCGTGTACCCGCGGTAGTCGGTCGAGAGCGGCTCCAGGACGTCGGCGCTGTGGTTCGCCAGGTCCTCCGCGGACATGTGCCCGCCGGCCTCCCTCACGCCCTTCGCGATCTTCTCGGCGACCTCGCCCTCGTATAGAGCCTTGCGGCCGTGACCCGCGATGCCTTCGAGCGTATTGGCGAGCGCCGGTTGGCGCAGCGTCTCGCCGAAACGGGGGGGCCGGCCGTCGACGTACAGAGCGCGGGCCATGTTCTCGTACTTCGCGAAGAACTTCGGCGTGATGCTCAGTGTCAGCGCCAGCTCGCGCGAGACCGGGTGGCCGTCGCGCGCGGCCGAGATCGCCGGGCGCAGCAGCTCCTCGCGCGGCAGCGTGCACCACCGCGCGTGAAAGACCTCCCACGCATCGACCAGCCCCGGGATCGCGGCAGCGGCCCCGCCGTGCTGCGGGACCCCGCCCGCATAGCGATCGAGCGTTGCCCCGGCCGGCGCCCTGCCGCCGGAGCAGATCGCCGTCACCCTGCCCTCCCGCTTCGGATACACCAGGACGTAAGCGTCGCCCCCGAGGTGGTTCAGCGCCGGCTTCAGGACCGGCAGCAACGCCGACATCGCCAGCGCGGCATCGAACGCGTTGCCGCCGCGGCGCAGCACATCCACTCCCGCCTGCGATACGAGCGGGTGCGCCGATGCGACTATGCCGTTCGTTCCCATCACCGGCCCGCGGAACCTGATGCCGTTCGTCTCGGGCATGCTCACCCTCCTGCGCGCTCCAGCGCCGCCTCAGCCATCGACACGATACGCCGTTCTTCCTTGAAGGCCAGCATCCGCTGCGCCTCGCCGATCTCGACCCAGCGGGCCTCCGTCACCTCGTCGTCGTGGTCATCGGTGGAGCCCCCGGTGTATCGCAGCAGGAAGAAGTGGACGTACTTGTGCACGCGGGCCGGCTCGGGGTCGTAGTTCGCGTTGAACCAGTAGTCGATCGTGTCGATCGGGCCGACGACCTCGCCGTCGACCCCGGCCTCCTCCCGCACCTCGCGCACAGCAGTGCGGTCGTGCGCCTCACCGTCCTCGACCCAGCCCTTGGGGAGCTGCCAGCGTCCTTCGTGAGTCCGGATGATCGCGACGTCGTATCCGCCGCCGTCGCGACGGCGGTACACGATGCCGCCAGCCGAGATCTCGTTTCGCGTTTGCATGTGCCGTCGTGCCGGCGGAGTGAAGGCTGCCGAAGGCCCTACGTGCGCCGCTTTCCGTTACGCCGCTCGCGCTTCGGCGGTTTCTCGCCCTTCTTCGCGGTCTTGTCGTCGCGTGCCCCGTTCGCCGAGACCGACGTGGGGGCCAGTGGCTCGCGCGAACCGCGGTTTACCTCCATGGCGCGCTTGGTCAGCTCCTCCAGCATGTCGGTGACCTTGCGGAAGAGGGTGCCCTCCGGGTAGGAGCCGTCCTTGCGGAGCTTGCCGGCGGGCATGCCCGTCAGCAGTTCGATGCCCTCCTCGATCGAGGAGACGGCCCAGATGTTGAACCTGCCTCCCTGTACCGCCTGCACCACTTCCGGCTTCAGCATCAGGTTGTGGACGTTGTCCTTCGGGATCATCACGCCCTGGTCCCCGGTCATGCCCTTCACCTTGCACACCGCGTAAAAGCCCTCGATCTTCTCGTTGACCCCGCCGATCGCCTGCACCTCTCCGAGCTGGTTCACCGAGCCCGTGATCGCGATGCCCTGCTTCAGCGGCACGTCCGTGATCGCGGAGAGCAGCGCGTACAGCTCCGTGGAGGAGGCGCTGTCCCCGTCCACCTCGTCGTACACCTGCTCGAAGGTGATGCTGGCCGCGAAGGAAAGCGGCCGCCGGTGCGCGAACTTCCCGTTCAGGTACCCCTGCAGGATCATGAACCCCTTGCTGTGTGATGATCCGCTCTTCTGCACCTCGCGCTCGATGTTCAGGACCTGGCCGCGCCCCATGCTCACCCGCGCGGTGATGCGGGATGGCCTGCCGAACGCGTAGTCGCCGATGTCGTACACCGACAGCCCATTCACCTGCCCCACGACAGCCCCCGCGGTGTCGACCTTGATCGTCCCGTTGGCGATGTACTCCTGCACACGGTCCTCGATCAGGCTCGAGCGAAACACCTTCTGCTCGATCGCCTTTTCGACGTGATTGGCCCGCACGTCCGGGCTGTCCTCGTGGCACGCCCAGTAGTCCGATTCCACCAGCAGGTCCACCACGTCCATCATCCGCAGCGACAGCTTGTCCTGGTCGGCCACCATCCGCGATGACTGCTCGACCACTTTTGCGACGGCCCCCTTGCGAAAGGGCCGCATGTTGAGGCGCCGGACCTGCCCCGCGATGAAGCGCGCGTAGAGGAGCGCGTGCTCATCCGTGCGCTCGACGTCCACGGCAAAGTCCGCCTTGGCCTTGAACAGCTTCGCGAAGTCTTCATCGGCCGCCTGAAGGATCGCGAAGATACGCGGCGTGCCGATCATCGCCACCTTCACGTCGAGCGGCACCGGCTCCGGCGTCAGCGTCGACGTCGGAATGACGCTGAACTGCTCGCCCATGTTCTCCAGCCGGGCGGTACGCGTCCGCAGCGCTCGCTTCAGCGTGTCCCAGACCAGCGGCTGCGTCAGCACGTCCAACGCCTGCACGACGAGGTAGCCGCCGTTCGCGCGATGCAGCGATCCCGGCTTGATCATCGTGTGATCCGTCATCATCGATCCGAAGCTGGCGCGATAGTCGATGCGGCCGAACATGTGGTAGTACGACGGGTTGTCTTCCACCACGATCGGCGCGTGCCCTTCGGGATCGTGCGTCACGATGACGTTCACCTGGTAGCGGTTGAAGACGCCGTCTCGTGGCGCCTGTGGCGCCAGCAGCTGCAATGGCGACTGCTGCTGCTCGTCGATCGCGCGAAAGTCGTCCAGGTGCTCCACCACGTCCACGCCCAGCGCGTCCAGAAACTCCACCGCCGCCGCTTCCTCGACGTAGTCCCGCTTCAGGTCCTCGAGCCGCGGCGCCGCGATCGCCTTCATCACCTGCTTGTCCAGCTCCGCAAGCAGCTGCTGCGCGCCGCGGTCCAGCCGCCGGAACTGCGGCAGCATCTGGCTGATGATCGAATCCAGCTCCTGCGTGTGCTCCTGGATCTCCTTCTTGTGCTCGTCGGTAAGCACGTCGTACTGCTCTTTCGTGATCGGCTTGCCGTCGACCAGGGGCACCGACGAGATGCCCATGGGGGTGGCGTTGACCGCAAGGCTGCGCGCCCGGGCCTCCTGCTCCAGCGTGGCCAGAAACTGCTCCCGCCGCGTCTGCACCTCGCGTCCGACCTGATCCCGGCGCTGCGCGTACTCGTCGCTCTCGAACGCGTGCGGCACGTCGCGCCGCAGGCTTGCGATGAAATCGGCGATCTCGTGGCTCAGCTCATGGCCGCGGCCCGGCGCGAGGCTGAGGGCCCGCGGCCTGGCCGGGTCCTGGAAGTTGAAGTGGTAGCACCAGTCACGCGGGGCCGGGCGCTGAGCCGCCACCCGCTCCAGCTGCGTGCGCAGCTCTGTCGAGCGGCCGGTGCCGGGCGGCCCCGACACAAACACGTGGAAGCCCTCAGCCTCGATGCTCAGGCCGAAGTCCAGCGCCAGTACGGCGCGGTCCTGCCCGACCGTACCCTCGAGCGGCTCCAGATCGTTCGTCGTCGTGAACTTCAGCGCGCGCAGGTCGCACCCGCAGCGCAGCTGTTTCGGCGGGACTCGAAGCCTTCGTTCCGTGCTCGTTGCCATCACCGCCTCCGGTGACAGACAGCGTAGCGGAGCGGCGCTCATGCGCGAGGGGTCGCGAGCGACGGTCAGCCGCGGGCTTCGCGAATCTCGCGAGGCGGTTCGGCGGGATGCGAACGCGGTATCGGCTCCGGCTGTCCGGCCGGCGCGAGCGGCAGCGTGAACGAGAACACCGATCCGCCGGTTGCCGGCGACTCCGCGCTGACTTCACCACCGTGCGCGCGCACGATCTCCTTCGAGATCGCCAGGCCGAGGCCCGCGCCGCTGCCTGCCGTCTCGTCGGCGCTGCGGTAGAAGCGGTCGAAGACGTGCCGCAGGTCCGCCGCCGCGATGCCCGCCCCCTCGTCGCTGACGTAGATCTCCACGTAGCCGCTCCTCGACGCCCGCGACCCCACCTCGATCCGCCCGCCCGCCGGTGAGTGCCGGAAGGCGTTGTCGATGAGATTGCCGACAACCTGCTCGATGCGGTCGAAGTCGGCCGCCACCACGTCAGGTGTTTCCGAGCGCACGTCCAGCGTGATGCCGCTCTCCTCGGCGCGCAGTGCGAACACGTCGTCCACGTGCGAGAGCAGCTCCGATACCCGGACGTCCGCGGTTTCCATCTTCTGCTGCCCCGACTCGATGCGCGACAGGTCCATCAGCTCGCCCACCAGGTGCAGCAGGCGCCGCGATTCAGCGTCGATCACCCGCGCCGCTCTCGCGCGTTCCTCCGGCGTCTCCAGCGTGCCGTCGAGCAGTGCCTGGTTGAACCCGCGAATCGATGTGAGCGGTGTCTTCAGCTCGTGCGAGACGTTCGCCAGGAACTCCCGTAGCGTCCGCTGCGATCCTTCCACCGAGTCCGCCATGGCGTTCAGGTCGCGCGCCAGCGCCCGGACCTCGCTGGGGCCGGAGACCGGCACCCGCTGGTGGTAGTCGCCCCGGGCGACGGCGCGGATGCCGCCGGTCACGCGCGCCAGCGGCCGGTACAACGAGAGCCACATCAACAGCCCCGCTGCCAGCGCCGTGACCAGGCCGATCGTGCCGGCGAAGATGAGGCGCTGGCGCAGATCCCTGTACACGTCAGGCCCCGCCGACTCAGGCAACGCCACCACGATGGCGTTGATGCCCGTCTCCTGCCGGCGCACCTGCTGGGGCATGGCCACGGTCACGTACAGAAAGGTCTCCCCCGCGCCCGTCGCGTATGACCCTTCCGGCAGGTCGTCGAAGTTGGGCCCGCGCTCCGGTGGTGACGGCACGAAGAAGATCTCGCCGGCGAAGGGGTTGGAGTCCGGGACGAAGTCCTCGATCACCCGCCCGCGGCTGTCGAGGAACAGGATGTACACGCCCGTCTCCTGCCGCTGCGCGCGTATGTACGCCAGGAGTTCCTGGCGCAGGCGTTCACCGCCGCGCGGCGTGCTGGTGAATGTGGAGGGGACCGTGAAGTTGTAGTAGATGGGCGCGGCGATCTGCTTCAGGTTCGCCGTCGTCAGGTCCTGTCGATACCCGCCGAACAGCGCGAACAGCGTCAGCCCCGCCGCCGTCAACGTGATGAACACGATCAACACGAAGGATGTGATGAGCCGAACGCGGAGACTCTTGAAGAAGATCACGCGCTGTCCTGGCGCCCGCTGTCCTCGACCAGCTTATACCCCACGCCACGCACCGTCACGATCCCCAACCCCGTGCCGGCGAGCTTCGCGCGGACATGCTGGACGTGCACGTCGACGGTGCGCGTCTCGCCGTAGAAGTTGTAGCCCCACACCCGGTCCAGGAGCTGTTCGCGCGTGAGCACGATGCCGGCGTTCTCTGCCAGCGTCGCCAGCAGGTCAAACTCCTTCGTCCGGAACGGCAGCTCGTTCTCGGCATGCTTCACCTCGCGCCGCTGCTTGTCGATGCTGAGCGCGCCCAGCCTGATCGCCCCCGATGGCGTCGCCGGTGCACCCGCCTCCGCGCGCCGAAGGATCGCCTTGACGCGCGCCACCAGCTCCCGCGGATTGAAGGGCTTGGTGAGATAGTCATCGGCCCCAAGCTCCAGCCCGACGATCTTGTCCACGTCCTCGTCGCGCGCCGTGAGCATGATGATCGGGATGCTGCCGTTCTGGCGCAGCTCTTTGCATACGTCGTAGCCGGTCTTGCCGGGCAGCATCAGGTCCAGCACCACGATGCTCGGCTGCACCCGCTGGATGGTCTCGACGGCGGAGGTCCCGTCCACCGCGCAGGTGACCGAAAAGCCCTCCTTCTCGAGGTACAGGGTCGCCAGCTCGCGGATGTGCTCGTCATCGTCGACGACCACGACGCTGACGGCCGGGGCCGCGCCCTTCGTGGCTGCGGGGGTTGCGGGGCGCGGGGCTGCCGCCATGTCTCCTCCAGGGAACGTTGCAGTGCTACGGAAGTATCGTCGCAGGAACGGGGGCCCGGGCATGTGTCCCTTTTGTAAAACGCAGGGAAAAAGGGCGGAAAAACCCGCGTTTCAGATTCGAGGGGGTTGTTGCCGAACCCGCATGGCTAGGGTTCGAAGCGCGCGAAAAGAGTAGGTCCGTCTGTTGAGTCAAGCAGGGCAGGGGCTCAGCGGACTACTTGGTGAGAAGGTATACCCGATGGTAGGGATGCTCGACCGGCAACGGTTCGCACGAGGCAAATCCGGCCTCGCGGGCGAGTTGACGGACCGTTTGCTCGCCGACGACCGCGCCTAAGCCCATTCCGCCGAAGGCGAGTGAGACGGTCATGCAGTGCATGACGCTCGCGGCGTAGAGCGCACGTCCCATCGGCCCGACGTTTTCCTCGAGCTGGTCAGAGGCGCGAGCCTCCGACCAGAGAAACGCACCGTCCGATCGAAGGGCGCGCCGTATTCCCCGCAATGCCGCGACCGGCTGCGCCATATCGTGAATGCAGTTGAACGCCATGACTAGCTCGAACTGATTGTCATCCGATAGATCTTCTGCGGCGCGCAGGTCGAAAGTGACCCGATCGTCGACCCCGAGAGCCTTGGCCGTCGTGCGGGCACGCTCCAGCGACCGGGGATCAAGATCGTAGCCCATACATAGAGACGCCGGGTACGTGCGCGCGACGGAGATAAGCGGATAGCCGCCTCCACAGCCCACCTCCGCTACGCGAGCGCCCATACGCAGACGCTCGGCAAGGCCCGGCACGACCGGGATCCACTGCTTCGCAACAGCCTCGCGGTAGCCATTTGCGAAGAGCTTCTCAATCGCCTCGCTTATCTCGGGTCCAAAGTCAGCGAAGCTCACGCCGCCGCCTTGCCGGAAGGCGTCCATCAGCGCCGGCAACTGGCGAACGCAGGCCTGCGCATAGAGAAAACCGCCGCCGAAATAGAACGGGCTCTCCCGATCCGCAAGGACCGCGATTTGCTCTGGGGTCATGAGGTAGGCCCGTGCGCCTGGATCGTAGTTCAGGTAGCCCGGCGCGACGAGGGTTGACGCCCATTCGCGCAGATAGCGCTCGTTGAGTCCGGTGTCGTCCGCCATGCGCGCGGCGGTCCGTGGGACACCGTCAGAGAGCATGTCGAAGATCGCCAGGCGATCGCCGATATAGAGGAGCGCGTTCACCATCGCCCCGGCAAAGTCGGCGGAACTCTGCGCGACCAGCCGGGCGGCGGCTTCTGTGTTGAACCCCGATGCGGTCATGAAGCACTCCGCTGATGATGATGCAGATGCGCCATTGCCTCAGCGTTATCGGCCACGAATTCTAGCCGATAGTCGTGGGACAGAGCACCTATAGGCTTGTCGATGTTCAGTACCGAGCTGACAGACACGGCTGACCGAGGCTGGTGATTTGCATCGCACAATCCACGAGAAGGGGCGCCCATCCCGGGGCGCCCCCTACCTTCGGCGGCCGCAGGATCAGTTGGCTTCGGGCGGCGGGTCCGCGCCCCCGTCGTCGACCCCCGCGAACGCGCCGTCCGGGTTCCAGCGGAAGGGGCCCTCGCCGTTCACGAAGTAGTAGCCGTGGCCCTTCAGATACGCCCAGCCTTTGCCTGCCGCGTGCAGGTCAATGTCCGTCCCGACCACGACCACCGCTACGTGGCTGCCCACGATGGTGGCCTCGCCCGTGCCGAAGTAGACCGTGAAGCCGTTCCAGTGCGCCGTGCCCCCGGTGCCGTCCACGCGGACGAACGCGTCCCCCGCGATGTCCTTCACCAGCAGGATGCCTCGATTGGCGTTCACCTGTATGTCGGCGCGCCCCTTCACGGCCGCGACCCCGGTCCCGTGTGCATCCAGCACCCCGCGGCCCCGAAGGACGACGTCGCCCCGGCCTTCCTCGGCGCTTGCCGCCGGCGCGATGGCCGCGACGGCGATAGCCGCCGTAAGGGCCAGCGCTGCTACGATTCCCAGCTTCTTGAACATGGCAGTCCTTCTCCTCGTCTGGTGCCCGCCGGACAGGCGGTGGGCGTCTGCGCTTGTCTCGAAAGCACTATCGCCCGAGGATGGACCCGCATGGTTAAGGCGGAGTCGCCGCACCGGAAACTCCTCGTAACGTCTTCGTAACGCAGATTCGATGCTGATCCTGCGTCGCAGGGATAAGGGTGTTCGCCGATAGCCACGGCGCCTGCCCGGCGAGAAAATCGCCGCATGCAAGAGAACCCCGGAGGAAAGCGCCGCCAACCCCAACCGCACGGCGAGAGCATCGGCGGGCTGCGCCACGAGATCGACGAGCGGGACGAGACGATCCGCCTGCTGAACGAGGCCCTCTCCCAGGCCCTCGACGAGCTCGAACGGCTCAACCCACGCCGAGCGGCCTGACCTACTCCACCAGCTCGAACCGCCCACCCGCCACCCGGTAGATCGAGAGGCCCGACTCGCGCGCGCTCGTGCCCGCGCGATCGCCGTGTTCGTCGAAGCGGATCGTGCCAGTCAGGCCCGCGAAGCTTTGGCTGCGCAGCGCATCGGCCATCTGTTCGCGATCGATGACCAGCTCCCCACTTTCGCCCTCCCGCGCCACTGTCTCGATCGCCGTCAGGAGGACGCGCGTCGCATCGTACGCCTGCAGGACGAAGGCCGTTGCCGGCGGGTGTCCGAACGTCTCCGTGAACCGCGACGTGAAGGCCTCATCCGGCACGGGGCCTCCGGTGATGATCGCGCCTTCCGCGGCCTCGCCGCCTGCCACGACGAAGTCGCTCAGGTTCAGCAGGCTGTCCGGGCCGATGAACGTGCCCCCAAAGCCGCCCGCCGCAAGGTCGCCCGCAAGCAGGGCGGCCTCAGGGTCGAATCCCTCGAACACCACCACATCAGGCTCCGTCGAGGCGATCTGCCGGCCGATCGCGGCAAAATCCGTTACCCCCCGCACGATGCGCTCGCGCGAGAGCACGCGCCCCCCTCCCGCCTCGAACGCCGCGATGAACGCGTCCGCCAGCGTGCGCCCGTAGGGATCGCCGTCATCGATCACCACCGCCGCGTCCGCCGAGATCGGCCCCAGTGCGTAGGCTGCCTGCGCCTGCGCCTGCGCGTCGTCCCGCCACGCCGTGCGAAAGAAGTAGCGCTCGCCCTGGGCCGAGAGATCGTTGCGCGTGGCCGATGGTGTGATGTGGACGACGCCGGCCGACTCGTAGACGTCGTTCGCCGCCTGCGCGCCTGTGGTGCACATCGGCCCGACGACGCCCGCGACGTTCGTGGCTGATGACAGCGTCTTGGCGGCCGCGCTTGCCCTCTCCGCATCGTTGCAGCTGTCATCCTCCCGTTGGCTCGCGACCGCATGGCCAAGGATCGGCCGGTTGAAGTCCGCGATCGCCAGGTCGACGGCGTTCGCGAGGTCCTCCCCCACGACCCCCTGGTCCCCTGACAGCGCCACGGACACCCCGATGACGATAGATTCACCCGGCTGGACGGTCACCACATCTGACGCGGGAGATGCCGGCGTGACCGCTGGCGAGGGTGCGCGCGAGTCGCTGCAGCCGGCGATAACGATCGCCAGGAGCGCTATGGCCGCGGTTGTTCGTCGTAGCATGCTCTCCTGTTCGCGGCGCGGCGTTCGCGCCCGCGTATTATGTGTGGAGCCCGCCGGGAGTGCCACCGCGAATCTCGGCGCTGGGAGCTGACGTGCCGATCGAGAAGGCCTTTGCAATGCACGCGGCGCCGAGTGATATCTACGGCGCGCTGCAACGCGACCTCGCATCCGCCTCGGCGCATGAAGGCGATGTGTTTCAGGTGCTGGAACGTGACCGCGACCGGATGATCCAGCTGCATGTGGCCATCGGCGGCATCCCCTGCTATCTCACCTACACGATCGAGGAAAAGCCGGAGCACGTGGAAGTGACAGCCACGCTGGTGCCCCATGGATGGCGCTACGTCCTGTACCAGTTGGCGACGCTGGGGCAGCGGCGCCACGCGCTGGAGATGGTGATCGTGCAGGGTCTCGCGAACCTCAAGCAAGAGGTCGAGGGCGCCGAGGAAACGGCAGAGCTGCCCGGCGATTACGTTGAAGTGCTCGAAGACGACGAATAGCCCGCGAAACCGCTACCCGCCCGCCCTCCGGGCCAGCTCCATGCGCACGTACGGGTTACGTTGGCGCTCGTGGCCGATCGTGGTCTGATCCATGTGTCCCGGAAGGACGATCGTGTCGTCGGGCAACGCGAGGAGACGGTCGCAGATGCTCGCCATCTCCTGGTCGTAGTCGCCCCCGGGCAGGTCAGTGCGGCCGATGGATCCGTTGAAGAGCGTGTCGCCCGCGAACACGATGCCGTCGATGTAGAAGCTGATGCTGCCCTGCGTGTGTCCCGGCGTGTGCAGCACCTTCAGCTTGAGTCCGTCGATGTCGATGTCGTCCAGGTCCGACAGCAGGGCGTCGGGCTCGCCGGGTTCCTCGACCTGCATGCCGAACCGAAGCCCCATGTCCTTTGCCAGGCGCATCATCTCGACATCGGCCGGGTGCATCAGCACCTTCGCGCCCGTCGCGCGGCGCAGGCCTCCCACGCCCGCGATATGGTCGATGTGCCCATGCGAGTTAGCGATGTACTTGATGGTCAGCCCCATCTGGCCCGCCAGGTCCACCACCTGCGCCGGGTCGCCGCCCGGGTCGACGCAGATCGCCTCCTTCGTCCGCGAGTGGCCGATCAGCCAGCAGTTCTCCTGGAATTCGAGAAACACAGTTCGCCCAACGACGATCTCAGACACGCTCTCCGCCGTCTGTTCCATGCAACAAAGATAGGGGGTTCCGGCGCCGCGGGCGAGGGATCTCCGGCCCTGCCGGATGCGTAATGTTACGGAGGCGTGACCATAATCCGCCGTTATGATCCGACGATATACCAGGCACAGGATCACTCTTGAATTGTGATCGGGCACCATCTACAATCACCCGACATTTGTACCGGACAACTCAGAGGACATATGACCTACCCAGCCCAGACCGAAGACAAGACACGCATGAAGCGAGCTCGGACGGAGCAGGCGATTCAGTTCGCCATGCAGAGCCGGTGGGAAGAGGCGATCGCCACCAACCGCCAGATCATCGCCGCCTTCCCCGACGACGCCGGCGCCTACAACCGCCTGGCGAAAGCGCTCAGCGAAACCGGGAAGATCAAGGAAGCGCGCGAGGCCTACCAGAAGACCCTGGCACTGGAACCCTCCAATAACATCGCCCGCAAGAACCTCGAGCGGCTCGCCAGTGCCAGGGCGAAGGCCGAGCCCGACCGGGCGCAGCAGGTCGACACGAGCCTGTTCATCGAAGAGATGGGGAAGACGGGCGTCACCCGGCTGCGGCCCGCCAACATCAAGACGCTGGCTACACTCTCCGCCGGCGACGAGGTCGCTCTCAAGATCGTGGGCTCCCGGCTCACCGTGGAGACCATGGCTGGCGAGTACATCAGCGACGTCGAACCCCGCCTGGCCATCCGCCTGACCAGGCTCATGGAGGGCGGTAACCAGTACGCGGCCGCCGTCGCCAGCCTGAGCGACGACAGCGTGCGCGTCATTATCAAGGAGACGTTCCAGCACCCGTCGCTCGTCGGACGCCTGTCCTTCCCCGCCGGCAAGGCGGGCGATGTCGTCCGGGCCTACACCAAGGAGTCGTTGGTGCGCTCTGACATGGAGGACGACGAAGAGTCCGCCGACGAGGCCGAGGACTGGGGCGAAGAGAGCGACGGCGATGACGAGGCAGCCCCCGAACCCCGCGAGACCAGCCTCTTCGATGCCGCCGCGGCCGAAGAGGCCGACGAGGTGGAGTTCGAAGAGTAACCTCGCTCGCCCGTTCGTCCTCCGATCGCTGACTCAGTGGCCGCCCCGGTGGCGTTCTGGCCGAATTCACCGATCCCACGGCCGCTCCTCGGCTCTAAGGCCCCCGCATGACATGCTGTCCTACAGGAGCGCACTGATATGACGGGCACATGCCGCATCGGCGTGACACGCTGGGAAGATGTCCCCGGCGAAGCCGTGGATCGCTACTGGTCGCGCGTCGTCGAGGCGGGCGGCGAGGTCGTGGACCTCGACGATGCCTCCGCCGCGCGCGTCGCCGATCTGGCGCCGGCGCTCGACGGGCTCATGCTCACCGGCGGCATCGACGTCGATCCCGCGCGCTACGGCGCCGAGCGGCACATGAAGGTGAAGGAAGTCGACGGTGCGCGCGACGCGATGGAGTTGGCCTACCTCATGGCCGCCCTGAACCGCGATATCCCGGTGCTCGCGATCTGCCGCGGCCACCAGCTCCTGAACGTCGGCTTCGGCGGTACCCTGCTCCAGCATATCGATGGCGGTGAACACCGCGCGGACTTCAGCGTCGAGGGCTACCCCTCCCGCTGGCACCAGGTGTCGGTTCTGCCCGAGTCCCGCCTCTTGGAGACGTACGGGCAGCCGAGCTTCGAGATCAACTCCCGTCACCACCAGGCCGTGCGCGGCGCCGACCTCGCCCCTGGGCTACGCGCGGTCGCCTTCGCCAAGGACCACGGCGATCAGCTTGTCGAAGGCATGGAAAGCACGCAGCACCGCTGGGTCGTCGGTGTGCAATGGCACCCGGAGCGGCCGGAGCCCCACCACCCCGCGTTCCATCCGCTTCAGCGCAGGCTGTTCGACGCATTCATCGCGCAGTCCAGGATCGCGAGTCTTAACGCGCGACCTGCTGCACGATCCTGAACGGCACGGTCTTCGAGATCTCGCCGTCGAGCGACAGCTCCGCGACCGCTTCGCACGCCCGCTCGATGCGGATGTTCATGTTGATCGCCAGCATCACGCGCTGCGCCGATCCCGGAGGGAGCCCGGGCGGCCTCCCCTGCTCGAATTCCCCGTGCACCTCGCCGAAGTTCGAACCGTCCTCGGAACGCACTTGGAGCTTGAACTGGTGCTTGGCGTTCGTTTCCAGCCACGGGATCAGGATGCCCGCTGCGACTGCCATGTGGTGCTGCGCCGGGAACTGCTTCACCCAGATCTGCGACCAGCCGCCGCCCAGCATAGAGAGCTTTTCGCCCTGCACCTGCGCCGCGTCGCAGAGGATCAGAAAGTCGGTGGAGATGCTTTCGGCCACGCGCGCATTCTACGGCGTCACGCCCGCTGCCACGAGCAGCTCGGCCGCCCGCACCCCCGCCGCCTCGTCCCCGAACGCCTCGGCGATGATCGCCTGCGCCTTTGCCGGGTCCAGGAGCTGTATCGACGCCGTGCAGTACCCGCACGAGACCGCTGCTTCGGCCAGTGACTTCGTCTTCAGATCGTCGTCGCTAACCCGTTTCAACAGCGACAGCACGCCCGCCGTCTGGCGAGAGGACATATCCGTGTTCACCGTGTCCTTGTATGCCTCGTACAGCTTCGGAAACTTGAATAGCGTCATCGGCGATGCGGCCGAGGAGATGAGCGCCGCCGCCACCCGCTGCTGCCGCTCGATGCGGTCGAAGTCCGACGACCCCTCGCGGATGCGGCCGTAGGCGACCGCCTGGTAGCCATCGAGGTGCTGCTTGCCCTCGGGAAAGTACTGCAGGACCACGTTCACGTCGTCGTCTGAGTAGTTGTCCTGCCCGAAGGCCACCGGGTTGTCGATCGTCACCCCGCCCAGCGCGTCGATGAGCTTTGCGGATGTGCGCTGGTCGAACACGATGTAGTGATCGACCGCGATGCCCAGGTTGTGCTCGATCGTCGCGATCGTCGCCTTCGGCGCGGCCGCGGCATCCTCTTCCGTGTAGTTGTAGACGAAGGCCGTGTTGATGCGGTCCTGGTAGAAGGAGCCATCGCCCGCGGGGATCTCCATCATCGTGTCCCGCGGGATGCTCAGGAATGCGGCTGTGTGTTTTCCCGGATCGATGCGCAGCAGGAGGACCGTGTCCGTCCGGCTGGCGGCCGGCTCGCCCGGCCGCCGGTCCAGCCCGACGACGAGCACCGTAAACGGCCGGTCCGGCAGCCCGAACAGCATCGGCGCCCCGCCCGGGAACGGCACCGATACCCTGGCCGACGTCGCCGGGATCGGAAGCGGCTGTACTGTCGTTCCCACCGCCAGCACGAAGTAGGCGACGATGAGGAGTGCGATATTTCGCACCCAGTGCGAGCGCCCAGGCTTGCGTGGCGGAGCGCCAACCCCCGGGCGGGTGAGCGGCTGTCGCGGGCCGCCCGGCGCCGCGCGCTGGCCCGGCTGCGGGGCCGGCGCCTGTGGACGGTCGCGCAGCTGCCCGTAGGCTTCGTAGTCTTCCATGACGGCTAGATCATAGCGGACGGCGCGGGACTCGTAGCGCGGGCTTTTCAGCCTGCGCGTCCCTTGGCCCGTGCCAGACCCGTCCTTCGGGCGCGCCGGACATTGTTGAGCAAGTGGGGCGGCGCGCGCCGTTCCCGGCTGCTCCGATGCACCTGCCGGATATCCAGGCGATTCCCGTTGAGCCGGACAGCATTCCTCGCGCGGCCACGCGATAACCTCCAACTGCTCCTGAGACGGATTCGGACCGCGAAAGGGCCCGGGTGCCAACATGCCCTCAGAGCTGCACGTCGTGACCGGCGCCTTCAGCTACACCGGGAAGTACATCACCCGGCGTCTCCTCGCGGACGGCGTCCAGGTGCGGACGCTGACCGGCCATCCGGACCGGCCGCATGAGTTCGGCGACGCCGTGGAGGTCCATCCGCTGCGCTTCGACCGCCCGCTCGAACTCGAGGCGAGCCTGCGCGGCGCATCCGTGCTCTACAACACCTACTGGATCCGGTTCGAGCGGGGAGAGAGCACGTTCGCGCGAGCCGTCGCCAACACGAGGGCGCTCATCGCCGCCGCCGAGCGGGCTGGTGTGCGCCGCCTCGTGCACGTCAGCATCGCGAACGCCGATCGTGCGCCCGACCTCCCGTACTACCGGGGCAAGGCGGAGCTCGAGGCTCACATCAAGGCGTCCGGGCTCTCCCACGCGATCCTCCGCCCCACCGTCCTGTTCGGCGCCGAGGACATCCTCATCAACAACATCGCCTGGGTGTTGCGACACCTGCCGGTCTTCGGCGTCCCGGGCGATGGCTCCTACCGCATGCGGCCGATCTTCGTGGACGATATGGCGAAGCTCGCCGTGGAGTGCGCCCGGGGAACACAGGACGTCACGGTCGACGCCGTCGGCCCGGAGGTCTTTCGGTTCGACGAGTGGGTCCGCCTGCTGGCGAAGACCGTCGGGAGCCGCACACGGATCGTCCATATGCCACCGTGGATGGCGCTGGCCGCGACCACCGCCATCGGCCTGGCCGTAGGCGACGTTGTCCTCACGTCGGACGAGGTTAAGGGCCTGCGCGCGGACCTCCTCACGGCGGATGCCGCCTCCGCTGGCCACACGCGCCTCTCGGAATGGCTGACCGAACACAGCGATCACGTAGGCCGCCGATATGCCTCAGAGGTCGCCCGTCATTACCGCTGACGCACACGGCGGATATGATCCTCCCATGCGGATCGGCCACGGATTCGACGCACACACCTTCACCAACGACCGCCCGTTGATGCTCGGCGGCGTGCACGTCCCGCATCCGCGCGGGCTCGCCGGACACTCGGACGCCGATGTCCTCCTGCACGCGGTCATCGACGCCCTGCTGGGTGCGGCCGCCCTCGGCGATATCGGCGGGCTCTTCCCGTCGTCCGACGCGCAGTGGGCAGGGGCGGGCAGCCTGGACCTGCTCGGCCGCACGTACGAGGTCGTGCGCGCGCACGGCTTCGCCGCCGTCAACATCGATTGCACCGTCGTCGCCGAGGAGCCGAAGCTGGCCCCCCACATCCAGGCGATGCGCCAGGCCATCGCGGCCGCCCTGGCCATCGATGTGCCCCAGGTCAGCGTCAAGGCCACGACCACCGACGGCATGGGCTTTACGGGGCGGGGCGAGGGCATTGCCGCCTTCGCCGTCGTGTTGTTAGAGTAAACGAACGAAAAAGGCCGGACCTCCGACCCCGGGAGTACGCTGTGCTGAGCCAGTATGCGGTGCCGAACGTCACCTTCCCCGGTTCCATGATTCGCCGCATCGGTGCAACCGGAGCGCTCTGCGCCTGTCCCGAGGGGTGTCCCTGCTGACGGACGCCCCCTTGACCGCCGAAACCACCCGAGACCTGATTGGGAGGACACCGTCCTCATGTCTGTCCTGAGTTCCATCAAGCGCGATATCCAGGCCGTGCTCGACCGCGACCCGGCCGCACGCAACGCCGCCGAGGTGGTGCTCGCGTACCCGGGATTCCAGGCACGCGAGCTGCACCGGCTCGCCCATACGTTACATAAGGCGTCCGTGCCGGTGTTGCCACGGGTGATCTCGAACCTCAGCCGCTTCGTCACCGGCATCGAGATCCACCCCGGCGCCACCATCGGCGAGGGGCTCTTCATCGACCACGGCATGGGCGTCGTGATCGGTGAGACGGCCGAGATCGGCGACGACTGCAACATCCTCCAGGGTGTGACGCTCGGCGGCACCAGCACCCACCGCACGAAGCGCCACCCCACGCTCCGCAACCGCGTCACCGTCGGCGCGGGCGCGAAGCTCATCGGCGCGGTGGAGATCGGCGACGATGCGCGAATCGGCGCGGGCTCCGTCGTCGTCACCAACGTCCCGCCGAACGCCACCGTCGTCGGCGTCCCCGGACACGTGGTCGCCTACCACGATCCCGGCAGCGACACGATCACAAAGCTCCCCGATCCCGAGTGGGACCGCATCGACGCGCTGGAGCGCCACATCGAGCGCCTCGATAGGCGCATCCGTGCCTTGCAACAGAAGCTGGAGGAGGCCGGTATCCGGACCGCTGAGTCGACACCCGACGGCGGCGAGCCGCTCCACCTCCACCGCTCGCGCGAGCTGACAGAAGGCGATGAACCTAGACCGAGCGACGCGCTCTCCAGCAGGGAGGCGGTCGGCGGTTGATCCGGCTCACCAATACCCTTACCCGCCAACTCGAGGACTTCCAGCCCCGGGGCGACACCGTCACGATGTACGTCTGTGGCGTCACGCCCTACGACTCGTCGCATATCGGCCACGCCATGAGCTACGTCGTCTTCGACGTCGTGAAGCGCTACCTCACCTGGCGCGGCCACACCGTCAAGCACGTCCAGAACTTCACCGATATCGACGACCGCATCATCGAGCGCGCCAATCGGCTCGGTACGACCACCGATGAGCTCGTCGAGAAGTACATCAACATGTACTTCGATGACATGCGCGACCTTAATGTGCAGCCCGCGGACGTGTATCCCTATGCCACCCAGGAGGTGCCCGAGATGATCGAGATCATCCAGCGCCTCATCGAGAAGGGCTTCGCCTACGAAACGAAGTCGATCCTGAGTGAATGGTCGGACGTGTACTATCGCGTCGCCGCGAAGAAGGACTACGGCAAGCTCTCGCATCGCACGCAGGAGTCGCTGATGGCCGGCGCGCGCGTCGAGTCGGGCGAGGAGAAGGAGAATCCCGCCGACTTCGCCCTGTGGAAGGGCGCAAAGGCGGGCGAGCCTTCATGGGACAGCCCCTGGGGCAAAGGCCGCCCCGGCTGGCACATCGAATGCTCCGCCATGTCCCTCAAGTATCTGGGCGAGCGCATCGACATCCACGGCGGCGGCGAAGACCTGATCTTCCCTCACCATGAAAACGAGATCGCCCAGACGGAGGCCTACACCGACGCCGTCCCTTTCGTGCGCTACTGGCTGCACAACGCCTGGGTGAAGATGGGCGAAGAGAAGATGTCGAAGTCGCTCGGCAACTTCATCACGATCCGCGACGGCCTCAACAAGGTCGGTGGCGACGGGTTGCGCCTCTGGGTGCTCACCTCGCACTACCGCAAGCCCCTCTCCTTCAGCGAAACGACGCTGGAAGCGGCGAAGAACGGTGCCGACCGTCTGCGCACGGCCGCTCGTGCTCTGAGTGAGGGCGGCGATGGCGGCATCGATCTCGAACAACACCGGGAGCGGTTCACCGCCGCGATGGACGACGATCTCAACACGCCGCAGGCGCTCGCTGTCCTCTTCGATCTCGGAAAAGAGATCAACCGCGCGCGCGATGGAGGCAAGGGCGTCGCGGGCGCGCAGGCGCTGCTGCTCGAGCTCGGCGCTGTGCTCGGCCTCCGGCTTGAGGAAGCCGGCGGCGCGATCGAGGCGGCGCCGTTCATCGGACTGCTGATCCAGATCCGCACGGAGCTGCGCGCCGCGAAGCAGTTCCAGCTCGCTGACCGCATCCGCGATGGCCTTGCCGGCCTCGCTATCACGCTCGAGGATGGCCCGCAGGGCACCATCTGGAAGCAGGACTGATCGCATTCCCGTAAGGGTCGCGCCCGCCGGGCATTCAGCCCCATAACAAGAGCGTTTCTTCTCTCGCGGCGTCCCTTCTACAGGCCGATCCTTCTGGGGAAGGGAGGCCGGCCGCATGCCTTCGGCGTACTGGGACAAGTTCACAACGCGACGTCTCTCGCGGCGGCGGCTGTTGAAGTCTGCCGGTGTTGCGACGGCCGCCGCCGGCGCCGTATGGGTCGTCGGGTGCGGCAGCGGCGGCCAGGCGCCCGCACCGACACCCGGGCTGCCCCCGCAGTCGGGCGATCTCTCGCAGCCCGACATTCTGAACCCGCTCGCCCCGGCTGCCCGCGGTGGCCGCTACGCGGCGTCGCTCAACGAGCCCTTCGATACCTTCGACCCTCATCTCGGCGTCGCTGGATCGACAGACTTCTTCCCACGCCTCTACAACAGCCTGGTCCACCAGTCGCCCTCGCGCCCGGAGTTCTTCTTCTACGATCTCGCGGAGTCGTACGAAAATCCGGACCCGCTGACCTGGAACTTCACGATCCGCCCCGGCGTGCGCATCGGGCCCAACAGCCTCGGCGTGCCCGAGCGCGACCTCGGCCCGGACGACGTCGTGGCCACATTCGACCGCATCCGCAACGACGCCCGCACGAACAACGGCTCCTTCGTGAAGCAGTTCGTCGAGTCGGTGACGGCCGCCGGCTCCGTCGTAACGATTCGGACCTCGAAGCCCTACGCGTGGTTCCTCAGCCGCGTCGGGTCGTACTTCAACACCATTCCACCGCGCGAGCTGCTGGCGAACGACTCCGGCCTCGCGAAGATGCGCGATCAAAGCGCCGGCGCCGGCCCGTACCGGCTTCTGTCCTCGGCCGAGGGCGAAGGCGCGGTGATGGAGCGCAACCCGTCCTACTATCGAGTGGACGACGCCTCCGGTCTGCAACTGCCGTACATCGATGGAATCGACGCAAAGATCATCACCGACCGTTCCGCCGCCCGGACGGCACTGTTCTCGGACCAGATCCACTCCTACTACACGGACGGCAAGGCCGAAGCCGACGAGATCCGCGGCAACAGTGGCTTCTACATGGAAGAGATCCCCGGCGCGACGTTCATTTCTGCCGTCATGAACGCGGAGCGTCCGCCGTTCAACGACCCGCGCGCCCGCCGCGCGCTCGCCCTCGCGCTCAACCGGCAGCAATACGTCGAGATCGTCTACCGGGGCGACGCCAAGCCCGACGGCCTCGTGCACTGGACGCTCGGCTCCTACGCCTACGACGGCGACGAGCTGTCGCGCCGCCAGCCGTTCGATCTCGCCGAGGCGAAGCGGCTCGTTGAGGCGGTCGGTGGCATGCGCGTCCCCTTCCTCTACCCCGCGGCCGTCAGCCTGGATCAACACGACTCCCAGCTGCAGGTGTTCTTCGAGCAGATGAAGCAGGCAGGCATCGATCTCGACGCACAGCCCTTCGACCTGACGACCTGGCTCGAGAAGTACGTCGAACTCGACTACACCCTGACCCTCGCGCTGAACCAGGTGTACGAGACGCCCGAGATGCCGCTCGACTTTCACACGACGGGCGGCCCCCTGGGCGATCGCTCGTATTCAGCCGGCCTCGGAGACCCGGACGTTGACGCCGCGGTGGATCGCACGAAGCAGGAACTCGACCCCGAGGCCCGGAGGGCCGCCGTGCTCGCCGCGCAGGACCTCATCTGGTCGAAGGAACCGGCGTTCCTGCCGCTCGTGACGCCAATTCGATATCGCGCGCATAGCCGCAAGCTGTACAACATGCCCGCTGGTATCGGGACGAGCCACCTGTGGTTGACCACGATGTGGCTGGAGGCATGAGCGGCCGTTTGTTAACGGATCCGCCGAAGGGGTCGGTTCCATGCGCCTTCGGTTGCCGCTCCAGATTCGCGTTCATATAATGCCCGGACGCCCCTGAGCAGGGGAGAGTTGGAGCACGGGAGCCTGTGGCCACATCGGATCCGACGACGGGAGTACGCAACATCCTCGTGCCGGTCGACGGATCCCCCGCGAGCATGGACGCGGTCGCCCTGGCCTGCGGCATCGCCAAGAAGAACAAGGGTAAGGTGTACGCCGTCCACGTTATCGAGGTTCGGCGTTCGCTGCCGCTCGACGCCGACCTTACCGACGAGGCATCCACGGGCGAGGATGTGCTTGTGCGCGCGGAGCGCGTCGCCCAGGAACTGGATTTCAAGGTCGAGGGGGAATTGCTGCAGGCGAGGGAAGCGGGCCATGCTATCGTCGATGAGGCGATGGAGCGGGGCGTGGACCTGATCCTCATGGGGGCCGAGCACAAGGCGCCACTCGGCGAGTACCAGATGGGACGGCTGACGCAGTACGTCATGCGAGCCGCGCCCTGCAACGTTTGGCTGTGGCGTCACCCGGTGCGCGAATAGCCGGACGAAGGTGGGAGCATCGTGAAGGTCGTCATCATGGGCTGCGGGCGCGTCGGTGCCGCCCTCGCGGCCGATCTCAGCAGCGAGGGCCACGAGGTCCTCGTCCTCGACACCGACCCTTCGGCCTTCCGCTTTCTCGCGGACAGCTTCACCGGCACTACCTTCGTGGGCAACGGCCTCGATATCGACGTGCTCGAGAAGGTCCGCCTCCGCGAGGCGGACGCCTTCGTCAGCGCCACCCGCGGCGACAACCGCAACGTCATGGCCGCGCAGATGGCCAAGCACGTCTTCGGCGTGAAGGTCGTCGCCAGCCGCGTCTTCGACCCCCTCCGCGAGGAGATGTACCGGAACATGGGCCTCCGCACGATTAACCCCACGCGTGTCCAGGCGAAGCGCCTCAAGAAGGTCGTGGAAGCGCCGTCCGACGAAGCCGCGAACGACATCGTGGCCGAGTTCATGCGGCAGGAGGCCGGATGACCAGCGCTCCACGCATGTACATCATCATCGTGGGAGGCGGCAAAGTCGGCTTCCACCTCGCCAAGGAGCTCGTCGAAGCCAGCTACGAAGTCCTCGTCATCGAGCAGGATCCGATACAGGCCCGCGTCGTCGCCGACGACCTCGGCGATATCGTGCTCGAGGGTGACGGCTGCGAGGCCAGCGTCCACGAGAAGGCCGGCACCCGCCGGGCCAACATGCTGCTCGCCGTCACCGGCGACGATGAGGACAACCTCGTCGCCTGCCAGGTCGCCAAGCAGCTCTTCAACGTCGAGCGCACCGTCGCCCGCATCAACAACCCCAAGAACGAAGCCTTCTTCCGCCGCCTCGACGAAGTGGACATCACCGTATCGGCGACCTCTGCCATCATGGCCCACATCGAGCAGGGACTCCCGACGACGCACCACCTCATCCAGCTCCTCGAACTGAAGGGAAGCGGCCTCGAGCTCGTAGAGGTGCGCATCCCCGAGGAGTCGCGCGTCGTCGGACAGTCCATCAAGGGCATTCTCCTCCCCTACCAGTCCATGATCTGCCTCGTCGTCGGCCCCGATGGGCAGCCCAAGGTCCCGGCGCCGGATACCATCATCCACGCCGACGACGAAGTCATCGCCGTCACCCTGCACGAGAGCGAGGAGCAGCTACGCGAGGCGCTCATGTCGCCCCCTCCGGTGCGCAGTTTCTAGTGCGCATCGCCTACTTCGGGCCCGCCGGCACAAACACGGAGGTCGCCGCAATGCGCCTCTACCCCGGGGAGGACTACGACCCCTTCCCCACCATCACGCACGCCGCCCGCGCCGTCGAGCGCGGCGAGGCGGACCGCGCCGTCGTCCCCGTCGAAAACAGCCTGCAGGGCAGCGTCACGGAGACCGTCGATCTTCTGATCGAGGAAGACGGGATCGCTGTGTGCGGTGAGGTCGTCCTCCCGATCGAGCACTGCCTCATGGTGAGGCCGGGCGCGCGGCGCGAGGACATCGCCGTCATCTACTCGCACCCGCAGTCGCTGGGTCAGTGTCGGAAGTACCTGGAGGCCAACTTCACCGCCGTCCGGACCGAGGCCGCGCTCTCGAACGCCGACGCCGTCATCGTCATGATGAAGGCGCCCGGCTCCGCTGCCATCGCGCCCGCGCGTGCCGCCGAGATCTACGGCGCCGAGATCATCCAGGCCGGCATCCAGGATTCGCCCATCAACAAGACCCGCTTCGTCGCCCTCGGCCGCGACGGGGCCGCCCGCACCGGCCGCGACAAGACCTCGATCGCGTTCGCGGTCGCGCACGACCGCCCCGGCACCCTCGTGAGCGTCCTGCACGAGTTCGCCGACCGCGGCATCAACCTGACAAAGATCGAATCGCGGCCCTCCGGCGCCGAGCTCGGCATCTACATCTTCCTCGTCGACTGCGAGGGACACCGCGATGATCCGCTCCTCGCCCAGGCGCTCGCCGCCGTGAAGGAACAGTCCAACTTCTTCAAGGTCTTCGGCTCGTACCCCGTCTGGGTCGAATCCGGTAGGCTGTGATACCCCGGTAGCAGCAAACAGCGACACAAGGAGACCCGCCCGTGGGCGCGGCCGCTGCCCTCCTGTCCTCCGCGCTCTGGGCGCTCAGCTCCGTGCTGCTCGCGTCGCAGGCCGGCCGCTTCAAGCCCCTCGTCATGTCCGCCGTCCGCAGCCTCACCGCCAGCCTGTTCCTGGTGGGCCTGCTCGTCGCGACCGCGGGCTTCGCGCAGTTCGGCGACATGACGGCAGTCACCGGCCTCTCGATGATGGGCTCCGGCATCGCCGGCCAGGCCCTCGGCGATACGCTGTACATCAACGGGCTCGGCATTCTCGGCGTCAACCGCTCGTTCCCCATCACCAACAGCGCCTACCCGTTCCTGACCTTCGTGCTGGCGGTGCTGCTCCTGGGCGAGGACGTGACGTGGCGGCTCCCGCTCGGCGGCGCCCTCATCGTCGCCGGCATCATCTGGATCGTCCTCGAACAGCACCACGCCGATGCGGACAACCCCGTGCGCGTCGATGTCATGCGCGGCGTCGTGTTCGCGCTCTCCGCCGCCTTCGCGTGGGCGATGGCCACCGTGTGGCTTCGCGGCCAGCAGGGGAATCTCGACGCGATCGGCGCCGCCAGCCTGCGCATTCCAGCGGCGTCGCTCGCCGTCTGGGCCACGCTCGCCATGACCGGCAATCGCTTCGGCGAGCGGCCGGTCCGCGCCTTATCGAGCCGGGGTGTGGCGGCGATCGCCGTCGCCGGTCTGATCGGCACGGGCGTTGGCAGCGTGCTCTTCATCTACGCCGTGGAGCACATCGGCGCCGCGAAGACGGCCTTCGTCACCACGTCGGCCCCTCTCTTCGCCCTGCCCATGGGCTTCCTCTTCCTGTCCGAACGTCTGACACCGCGCGTCCTGCTCGGCACGGCCGTGACCATCGCGGGCCTCTGGCTGGTCTTGCTGTAGCGTGTAGCAAGGAGGAACCCGTAATGGCCGGCGAATACGCGCTCCGTATCCTCGAATCCACTCCCGACGTCCTCACCGCACTCGTCCGCGGCGCATCCGATGAGGCGCTGGTCCACCCGGTCGACGATGGGTGGTCGCTCCGGCACGTCGTCGCGCACGTGCTGGATGTGGAGCGGGTCATCTACACCGACCGCATCCAGCGCATGCTCGCCGAAGACCGTCCGTTCATCCGCTCGATCGACCCGCTCGCCCGCATGAACGAGCGCGGGCTCCTCGCGCGCGACGTGGCATCGCTGCTACGGGAGCTCGCCTCCGGCCGCCCCCCTGCCGTGGCCGCCTTGCGCGCGCTCTCGCCGGAGCAGCTTGCGCGCGCCGGCGAGCACGACGAGGCCGGCGAGATCAGCGTCGCCAACCTGGTGCACCAGTGGGCCTACCACGACCTGATGCACCTCGAGCAGGCCGCCACCATCCTCCAGTCGCCGCTCGTCGAGGCCATGGGCAACACCCGGAAGTTCTACGACATCTGACCCTCCGTCCCTTCCGCTGTAGACTCTGGGCATGTTTCCGAACCGCCCCACCACCGAGGTCCTGCGCGCGCGCCTCTTCACCGGCCTCGGCGTCTTTGCGGGCCTCCTGACCTTCGGCACCGCCGGCTACATGATCATCGAGCAGTGGTCCTTCTTTGACGCGCTCTTCATGACCGTCACCACCGTTACCACCGTCGGGTATCGCGAGGTCCGCCCGCTGGACACCGAGGGCCGGATCTTCACGATCTTTTTGGTACTCTTCGGCGTCGGAACCGCTTTCTACCTCCTCACGACGTTCGTCGCCTTCGTGATCGAGGGCGATCTGGGCGCCGCCCTGGGCCTCACCCGCATGAAGAGCCGCATCGAACAGCTCAGCGACCACTACGTCCTCTGCGGCTTCGGCCGCGTCGGGGAGGAGATCGCGCGCGAGTTCTCCGAGCGCGGCCTGCCCTTCGTCGTCGTCGAGAACAACCCCGATACAACCCCCCACGCCGTGCAGTCCGGCTACCTGCTCGTCGAGGGCGACGCCACCTCCGATGAGGTTCTCGAGCAGGCGGGCGTCCGCCGCGCGAAAGTCCTGCTGGCCGCCAGCGACTCCGACTCCGGCAACACCTACATCACCCTCACCGCCAAGGCCCTCAACCCCGACATCTTCGTCGTTGCCCGCGCCGGCAAGCGCGAGAGCGAGTCTCGCGCCGTGCGCGCCGGCGCCAACCGCGTGATCTCACCTTACGTCCTCAGCGGCCGCCGCATGGCGCTGTCCGCGATTCAGCCCAACATGGTCGATTTCATCGAGACGCTCGCCATCCGCAACGCCGACCAGATCCTCGCCGAGATGGAAGTATCGGATGACTCCGGCCTCATCGGCCTGCAGGTCGGCAACGTGCTCGAGTGTTCGGAGCGCCTCACCGTGCTCGGCTTGCAGCGCGCGAACGGCGATCTGCTCGTCGGACCAAGGCCGGAGGAGGCGCTGGCGGAAGGCGATCGCCTCATGGTCGTCGGCCCCGAGGACGACGTGTCGGACATCGCGCGCCGCATCACCATGCGCGCACGGCAGGCGGAACGCGCGTGAGCGCCCTGCGCACCCCCGTGTGCGAGCTCCTCGGCATCGACGTGCCGGTGGGCAGCGCCGGCATGGCGGGCGGCACGGCCGGCCCCGCGCTCGCCGCCGCGGTCTCGAACGCCGGTGGTCTCGGAGGCCTGGGCGGCATCGACCGCGGCGGCCCCGAAGAGATCCGCGCCCGCATCCGGCGCACGCGCGAGCTGACGCAGCGCCCGTTCAGCGTGAACGTCTGGGTCCACATCCTCGGCGTCGCCCCGGCCTTCCTCGACGTCTGCGTCGAAGAGCGCGTGCCGTCCGTGACGCTGAGCTTCGGCGACGCGACCCCCTACGTCGGCCGGCTGCACGAGGCCGGCATCAAGGTGGTCCACCAGGTCCAGACCGTCGCCGGTGCCAAGGCAGCCTCGGCGGCGGGCGTCGACGTGATCATCGCGCAGGGCGGCGAGGCCGGCGGTCACACCGGCGGCGTCGCGACGCTCGCCCTGGTGCCGCAGGCCGTCGACGTTGCGGACGGCATCCCCGTGCTCGCGGCCGGCGGCATCGCCGATGGACGCGGGCTGGTCGCCATGCTCGCGCTCGGCGCGCAGGGCGTCGTCATGGGCACCCGCTTCGTCTGCGCCGAAGAGGCCACACCTTCCGCGCACGCCCACCGCGAGCGCATCCTCGCCGCCACCGCCGACGAGACCGTCTTCACCGACGTGTTCGACATCGTCGACGGCATGCGCTGGCCCGACGGCATCCACGGCCGCAGCATCCTCACGCAGTTCGCCGCCGAGTGGCACGGCCGCGAGGACGAGCTGTTGCGGCAGCGTGAGGCGATCCTCGCGTCGTCGGGCGTCCCCGGGGAGGCGCCCCCGGACGCGCACAGCGCCTACGGCGGCCAGGCCGCCGGCCTCGTCCGCGACGTGAAGCCCGCCGCCGCCATCATCCGCGACATCGTGGCGGAAGCCGACTCCGTGCTGGCGCGCCTCCGCGGCTAAGGCTGGAGTGTCTGCTCGGCGACGCGCTCGACCGGCTCGGGCGCCTCTTCGTCGTCGACCGCCTGATCGAGGCGCCCGACGATGGCCCGCAGCACCTCGACGTCGTGCTTCTGGGCCTGGCGCCAGGCGTAGTTCTCGGTCTTGCCGATCTCCATCTTCAGATCTGAGGTGTGCTGCGTCAGGACCTGGCGGAGTAGCTGGGCTTCTTCGGGCTGGAGGATAAGTTCCATCGCTGCCTCCTGGATTGGAGGGAGCGCGGCGGCGGTCGAAGGTGGCCGCCGAAGGCTCGGGCCGTAGGCTCCCTCGAGGCCCCATTCTAACTCTTCTCGGGTGGCCCCGACTGCGGCGAGCCCGTCGATCGGCCGATCCTCCTTCGGCATTAGTGACGGAGGGGCGTAACCATGGACCTGACGGCGATCGAGCAGGAACTGGGCGAGCCGGTGAGCGCCCAACGGTGGGCGTCGTTCCCGGCGATGTCGAAGGGCTACGGCAAGAAGATCACGGCGCGGTCCAGCGCCTTCGCCGTCGGCGGGCTAGTCGGCTTCGCCGCGGCGAAGGTCATCGAGAAAAAGCTGTCGAAGGACACCGACGGCGAGAACGCCCCCGCGGGCATCGCAGGCGAGGTCTACGTCGCACTCACACCGAACTGGCTCGCCATCTGCGAGCACAGGCGCGGCGTCCTCAAGTCCTCCGTCGGCGAGCTGCGCGCGAAGATCGAGCGGTCGCAGATCGCGTCCTGCCGCATCGAGCCGAAGAAGTTCGGCTTCAGCCCCCTCACCATCGGGACGGCGGACGGCACGTCGTACGAGCTGGAGGTGGCCATGGCCCACAAGGGTAAAGCGCAGAAGTTGGTGGAGTCGCTCGGCGCCCCTGGTCAGGCGGCTGCGGCTTAAGGTAAGGCAGACAGACCATATAAGCCGTCCATTTCATTCGTCGTAGACTACTGGCATGAAAGCCGGCCTGCTCTTTGCGCTCACTCTCACGTGCGTCCTGATAACCGCATGCTCTCACGGCGACGGAGAACGAGTCGAACCGACCATCTCCGCCGATCACACCACCACTGGAATCGATCTTGCTGAGCTGAAGCCAATCTTGCCCGCCGGATGGTCGCTGAAGGATTGGCGCGTCTCAACTGATCGCCGGTACGTCCTGCTCGATCTGCTCCGACTTCCACGTGTCGATCGCGGTGGCATCTCACCACCGAATGGAGCCGTCAGCCTCTACAGGCGGTACGCTCCGGGCTCGTTCGTTGAGCTTGCGCGAATCATGACCGAGGCGGGGATCCCGCCAGACGCGAATCTCGATCCGGTCTCGGACGGATCGAGATTACTGAGGCTCGATGGCAGGTGGAACGTGTCCATCAGCGCCTCCAACGAACGTGCCGCCCTAAGCGGCGTGGATGGAGGTTACGAGGTCGACATACCTAGCGAACCGAGTGCTCTCGTGCCGACAACTCGCGGCGTTGATGGCGACTATCTTCCCGCCGGCAATGGCCCGCTGCCGGTCGCCGCGACCAAGCTCTTGGGGTGGGACGTGGAGCGGGCATGGGCGGCGCCCGACGGAATCACGTTCCTGGTACTGGTGATTGGGAGATTCCCTCTAGGAACATCATCTCTTTCGGTGTATCGCCTCGAAGGATCGACCGTTCGAGAGGTCTGGCGCGAGTCGAACACGTATGTCCGACTCGAGAGCAAGAGCTGGGCATGGCGTGACCTCAACGCCGACGGGACGCTCGACTTCGCGTATCTGACGGCGGCCGCGGGGACTGGCTGGACGTGGGGACAGACGCTCGGCGCAAGCCTCGGGGCGGACGGAGTAATCCGGGATATCAACTTCGTACTGCCTATTCAGCGCATGGTGCTTGAGGGACCACAAGACCTCAATGGGGATGGTGTCTCCGAGTGGCTTGCACTGGATGCATCCTGGGAAGCCTTTATCTCGCACCCCGACTCGCCTGTCTCCACATTCGTGCTGGCTTGGGATGGTGGCCAGTACGTGGATGCGTCGTCGGAATTTGGTGATGAGATCCTGCGAAGAGGGCGGGCATGTGCGTGGGCCACGAGCTGCACGGTTCTCACTACGACGGTGAGTCACTACCTGGACTACTGCAATGCGGGGAGGACGACTGAGGCGATTGCAGCGGTGCAAGAACTAGAAGAACTCGCGGTGCCAACGGAGCTAGCCGAACGGAAGGAAGCCGCACTCGACAGGATAGCAACCGACCCGTACCGACGCGCGTGCCGTAGACAGGCTTCCGGTCCGCCTACTACTCCGTAAGGCGCCGGTACAGCATCGGCAGGCGCTGCGGCAACTGCTCGATGTCCGCCACCACCTCGTACCCCATGTCCTCGCACATCTGGCCCAGGTAGTCGTGGCCTTCCTTGTCCACCGTCAGCGCGAACGGCGTGATCCCCTTGCGGCGCGCCTCCAGCAGCGCCTGCTTCGTGTCATGGATCGCGTACTCCTTCTCCGTTCGGTCGCGCCCGTACCCGTGGTCCTGCGGCCGCCCGTCCGAGACCAGGATCATGATCTTGACCTTCGCATCGTACACGTCCAGCTTGTGCACCGCGTGGCGGATCGCCGGGCCCATGCGCGTCGACCGGATCGGCGCGATCTTGTCGATGCGCTTCTTCACCTTGTCGCTGAAGTTCTCGTCAAGGTCCTTGATCACGTAGAACTCGACGTTGTCCCGCCCGTACCCGCTGAACCCGAAGATCCCGTACGAGTCGCCGATCGTCTCCAGCGCCTTGATGAAGAGCACGAGCCCCTCCTTCTCGAGGTCGATGATGCGCTTCGGCGGCGCCATCGCCTGCGAAGCCCGGCGGGCGGCCAGCCACTGGAAGTACTTCCGCGGGTCGTCGTCGAAGTCGTCGTCGTCCGCGTACTTCTGCTTCCGCTTCTCGATCTCCTCGTCGGTCGACGCCGACATGTCCAGCAGGAACACCACCGCGACGTCTCGTTCGATCTTGTTCCGCCGCCAGTAGATCTTGTCCGTGTACGAGTGCCCCGCCTTGCGCTCGACGGCCCAGTCGATCACGGCGTCGAAGTCGAACTCCTCGCCGTCCAGCAGCCGCTTGATCTTCCGGTACAGCTCCGGCTTCAGCAGCTCGAACTGCCGGCGCGTCTCGTTCACCAGCTGCGCATGCTCCTGCAGCGTCTCCTCGTAGTACTCGTCGGAGCCCTCTTCCAACGGCCGTTCGAGGATGCGGCACCAGCCGGGCTTGTAGTCCGCCGCCCGGAAGTCCCACTCGTCGTAGAGGAAGGTCTTGATCTGCGGCGTCAGCTCCTGTTCCTCGGGCTCGTCGTCCTCGCCGCCCGGCTGCCCGTCGCGGTCCTGCTGCTGCTGATCGCCGATCGGTGTCCCGGCCTCCTTCTCGAGGTTCGACAGGAACAGCCCGATCGTCGAGGCGAGGTCGCCCTCCGCCATCGCCCCGATCGTGATCTCGACGCTCTTCTCCAGCATCTCCGCCAGCTGCTCCTGCGTCAGCGGCGACAGCGTCCCGTCTTGCGAGACCTCGCCCTCCTTCAGCCGCAGCCGCATCAGGAGTTGCACCAGCTCCGGCTTGAAGTCGCCGCGGAAGTCGACCTGGTCCGGGCTCTCGTAGTCGACCTCCGGGCCGCCCATCTGCCCCGGTGCGTCGCCCTCCGCGCTCTCCCCCGGCGCGGACATCATCATCTGCAGTGTCTCTTCGTTGATCGTCTCCCAGTCGAACTCCGACGACTCGCCCGGCGGGATGTTCGGGATCTTCGCCGCGATCTCGAACAGCGTCAGCGTCGCCTCGGCTGTGTCCTCGATGGTGGCGCCCTTCTCCTTCAGCCCGAACAGCGCGACGATCGCCTGCCCCAGGATCCCCTGCAGCGCGTGCGGCCAGATCATCGTGTGCGAACCGTCGAGCGACGCGCGGACGAGGTTCTCGACGAACGCCTGCCGCAGTGGCATGCCGTTCGGCAGCGCGCGCGTCTCCAGCTCGTTCTCCATGGTGCGCGACCACGCCTTGCGGATGCCGCCGTACTCGCGCCGCACCAGCGTGTCGATGCGCGTGTCCTCCGCGATCGCGAACAGGTCGGACGCGAGCTGCCGGTCGTCGAACAGGTCGAAGAACCGCTCCATCTCGGTGAGATAGCCCTTCTCCCGCGCCTGCTGCACCCCGGACGCGATCCGCTCGCGCTCTAGGTCGTGGCGGCGGATCGGCAGCAGCCCCGCTTCGCGCGACCACCGAAAGAAGAAGCTCCCGAACTCCAGGTGCGCCGCTTGGTGCGTTGCGAACACCTTGTACACGGAGAAGTTCAGGTCGCGCTCGACGTACTCCTCCACGAACTCCGGCAGGTACACCGTCGTGCCCTCGGTGCTCGGCCGGTTCTCGCTCACCCAGCCGATGCCCTTCTCGGCGAGGTACGACACCGGGTGGATGCTCACGTTCGTGCCGGTGAGCGCCTTGCAGTACAGCCGCAGCACCTCGCCCACGCGCGAGAGGTCGACACGGGAGGAGAGCTGCTGCAGCACCTCCTCGCCCTTGCCGGACTCGAGCCGGAAGAACGCCTCGCCGCCCTCGACGCTGTGCTCGAGGATCTTCTGACCCGCCGAGTGCCAGCTCTGCAGCTCCCTGATCCGGATCCGCTTCAGCACCTCCGGCGACGACTTCAAGAACTCCATCGCCGCCGTCGGCGAGGCCATCGCCAGCTCCTCCGCCATCGACAGCAGGTCGTGGTGCGAGTCCTTCGGCACCGTGGCGAGCGACATCGCGCCCTCGGAGAACAGCGCGTACGCGTGCCGGCCGCTCCGCCGCGCGACGTTCGAGGCCAGCTGCAGGAAGCGGCTGCGTGCCGTCGGGTCGACGGGCGCCAGCAGGTTCGGTGATCGCTCGAAGCAGATGCGCACGTCCGCCCACGACGCGTCGCCGACCGCCGTCGCCAGCGTGAGGAACGGGGCCCGGTCGCGCTTCTCCAGCGCCGCGAACAGGCCCGGCGACGCGTCGAGACACGCCCCCGCCAGCTCGTACGAGCGCTCGGCCACCTGCTCGATCAGCGCCACCAGCCGCGCCATCTCGCCGAGGGTCAGCGTCGCCAGCAGGCCCGTGCTCGCGCCGAAGTAGCCGGAGGCCAGCGAGATCGACTTCCAGTGCCCCTTGTACAGCCGCTGCCCCAGCGACGCCCACTCCACGAGCTGGTCCTCGCCCAGGAAGGGGACCGCTTTCGGGCTCGCCTTCAGGTACGCCGCCGCCACCACCGACGAGTACTCGGCCAGGTCGCGGCTTGCGTGCGCCCACCTCCGGAACGTCGCCGACGGCAGCGCGCGCATGACCTCGGCGGAGACGCGGTAGTACTCCGCCGCGGCCTCCCAGGACCGCAGCGAGTGCCCGGCCAGCTCCACGCCCTCCTCCGCCCACGTGCGGAAATCCTGCTCCGAGAGCACCGGCATGACATCGTCCGCCGCCCGCCGGTACTCCGCCGCCAGCGACGGCGCATGAGTGGCGAGCTTCCGCTCGATGTCGTCCAGAAACTGCTGGTCAATGGGCATCGGTGACGGAAGTATAGCTGGCTATCGGCTTTACGGTTTGGCGCGCAGGTAGGGCGAGAGCATAGTCCTCCAACCCCTATCCAAGAACTCCTGATGAAGCGCTATCGGCTTTCTTGGAGACTTCAGCGCCCGAGACACGAACGTCCGGATATCCAGCGCGTCCGTGTCAGCACGGCTCCCTTTCTCGACGAGGACACTTCTAGGATCAACTCCATGATGCTCGGCAGCCCGACATAGAGCCTCTACATCAGACGCGCTTCCCATTGTCAGGTGAAACAGGTCGTTTTGGGTCTTGTCGTGAGCGCGCCGCACGACTATCTCCCGTATACCCACGAGAGGATCATTCGCCAAGTACATCTCGTCCATGGAGACTAGGAGCATCGGAGAAGCAGGACTCGCGTTGTGTGACTCGACCAGGTACCTCCGGGAATCGGCCAACTGTGCTGCACCCTCGGGCAGCGAAGCGGCACTCGTGTCTGAGCGGATGTCGCGTTCGATCAGACTCAGTTCCCCGGTTGTCTTTGCACCCAACGAAAGACGCGCGGTCTTGCATTCGAACAGCGCTGGTTCATTCTCAGGAAGCTGTACCAAATCACAACTCCTGCCCGTCCTTACAACCATTTCTCCCCTGCGGACACGGTTTGCTCCGAGGCTTGCCTCAAGAATCCGCTGCACGTATCGATCGAAGGCGTTTCCCCAGAAGGAACGGAACCTCCCTGCTGCCTCCTTGGGAAGTTCTGGAATGAGGTCGTAGTAAACCCCCGTGGTTGCGCAATCGAGGAGCAATCGTGGGATCGGCACGTAGACACCGCCATCGCTGTGTCGCAGCGCGGGCCAACGAACAAGCGGGTTCAGGCTGTGCAGCTCGAACCCGGGAACTTGAACCCGGGCATCGTTCGCGCGCTCCTGATAAGTGGGTAGATCGCAGCTGATGTAATCGAGGAACGCGACAACTTCTCCAGCGGGAAAATCAAAGTCAACAGAGCCGAGTAGCTGATCTGGACCGAAGCGCCTTGCGGGCTGGCCCGAAGCAAGTGCGAATAGGGAAAAGCTAAGCACAACGAAGGTGGAAAAGGAAAAACCGAAGGTCTTCGCGAAGGCCTCGTCCAGGTCGAATCCTCATCCGGGATCAAGTCAGAAACCTCGCGCAACATGATCATGCCACGAGGAAACACGTCAAAGCTCTCTAGATCCCAGAACTGTTGGTAGGCAGTCCGGCGCACGAGCGATGCACCATCCGACTGATCCTCTCCAGTTGTATGGCTGCTTATCGCCAACCTACAGAGGCGCGCGAGCTCAATGGCGGTAATACGTCGTCCCCCCGGGTCAGTCCGTTCTTTGTCACCTGCAGCTAGCAGGAGGACTAGCGCCATTTGGTAGTCGCGGAGGAGCGCGCTGGGCTCGATGCCTGCGGCCAACAGATACTCATGCAGCTTCTCCTTCGCTAGCACGCGCATGGAGGAGAAGCCTGATATGACGAGGCCGAGATGCTCAAGGTCATATGCCCGGCAAGCCGCCTGCAGATATGGGAGGAAATTGTCGCCGACGACTGTCACGCCGTTGGGGAGGACAAGCTCTTCCCGCCCGTCCGCCCGCTCGTGGCCCGCCATCATTACGCGCATGCCTGCGATTTCACCGACCTGCTCCGACGCAAATTCGCCAGATTGAGGCGAGGTACCCTGCGGCGGAATCGTCACGGCCCCACCGTCTCTTCAGTGCCTCGCTCATGTCTCGCCGCCATTGCGTCGCCGTACTCGATGATCGGGTCAATCTCCGCCTGTGGTCGTGGTAGCAGCTCAGTGCGTCGTAGATGGCTGCGAGATTGGTGTGACTCCAGCACTGCGCGATGTCCTCCGGCGAGTCTCCAGCGAGGAATTGGCGGACAACCCACCAAACAGCTGGCATCGTCCCCTTCATGACGGCGCAGGGGCAGCCGGGCGATCAACGATCACAATGTGTGGATGCCCTGTTGGGCGATCCACCTTCATCGTCTACGAGTGTACCGGAACAGACAGATTCTCACCCCGACGACGACTCACGTCGCGGGCGGGACGTCGTGGCAACGGCAGTCTTGGGCCAAGAGGACGCGTTCTTTGTGACACTGGAAGAGCGGCCGCTGGCGCCTTTCCTGTTGACCTCCAGCGATTGATGTTCGTGCCGCTCGCGGGGTACCGTAGCCCGCATGGGCGACGGGATGGGCATCCCGCAGATGGCCGGCGAGATCACGCCCGAGTGGCTGACGCAGGCGTTGCGCGCCGGCGGCTCGCTCGGTACTGCGCGCGTGTCGTCCGTGCACATCGACGCGCTCTCCGAAGGCGTCGGTTTCGTCGGGCAGGTGCTGCGGATCACGCCCGCGTACGACGGCCCCGCCGTCGGCGCGCCGGCGACCCTCATCGCCAAGATGCCGTCGCCGGACCCCGGCGCTCGCGAGATCGCCGCGCTCTACGGCCTCTACGAGCGCGAGTTCCAGTTCTACCGCCAGCTCGCGAAGGACGTGTCGTTCCGCACACCGCGCTGCTTCTACTCGGCCGGCGACGCCGACGCCGTTGCGTACGTGCTGCTGCTCGAGGACCTCGCCCCGACCGGGCGCCTCGGCGACCAGGTGGCCGGCTGCACGCTTGACGATGCGCTGACCGCCGTGCGCGCGCTGGCCGCGCATCACGCGCAGTGGTGGCAGCACGAGCTGCTGGATCGCTCGCCATGGCTGGGCGTCGGCATCGAGCTGGTGCGCGGGGCGATGGAGCAGGCGTACGCCGAGTCGTGGGAGCACTTCCTGGAGCTGTTTGGCGGCTGCTTCTCGCAGGACGTGCGCGACGTCATCCCGACGCTCGACGTGGCGATTCTGAAGACGCTGGAACAGCTCAGCGACGGCCCGTTCACCATCGCCCACGGCGACTACCGCGCGGACAACATGTTCTTCGGGCACCCGGGCAGCGGGTACGACGTCGCCGTCATCGACTGGCAGTCGCCGAACAAGGCCTGGGGCGCCTACGACCTGGCGTACTTCATCTGCGGCAGCTTCTCCGCCGATCTCCGTAACAAGCACGAATCGGCGCTGCGGGACACCTACTTCCAGACCCTGCTCGACCGCGGCGTGCGCGGATACGCACGAGAGCAGTTCGACGTCGACTACGCGCGCTCGCTGCTGGTGTACCTGGCGATCTTCGTCGTGAACGGGGCGACCCTGGACCCGGCGAACGATCGCGGCCTCGAGCTGTTCCGCGTGATCTTCGACCGCCTCAACGGCTCCATCGCCGACGCGCGAGCGCTATCGTACTTGCCCTAACTTCGCTTAGCGGCCGTGCGAGAGCGCGGCGGGCGGCTCCGCGCCGGGCGTGGCTTCACGAAGGTGACCCGGATGTCATAGCCCAGGGCCTTCGCCGCCGCGGCCAGAGTGTCAATCCGGGGGCTGTGCTCGCCCGACTCAAGCCGGCTGACTGTGTTCTGCCGGACGTTCATGCGCCGCGCAAGCTCGCTCTGCGACACCTTCGCGTTGCTCCTCGCCCGAATGAGAGCGCTGATGGCCGCATACCGGGGGCCCAGGCGGTCATACTCGGCTTTCAGGGAAGGGTTGTCCGCGAGCATGCTATCCCGAAACGTCTTCCAGCTAACCATCTCTTGCCTCCTTATTGATTCGCGCGGCTATCGAGCCACTCGCCGAGGCGACGTCGAGCCACCGAAAGCTCGGCATCGTCCAGCCGTTGCGTGCGCTTTCGCCACGCGTGGAGCAACACCGCAGCGCCGCGATGGAGCGCGAACGCTATGCGATGCGCGCCCGGCCGCAGCTCGTAGATGCGATGCTCGCGGTCGATGATTCGCGCGAAAGGCATGCCCAGTTGGGCTCCGTGCTCCTCCAACAGGTCGATGTCGCGGGCAATCGCCGCAACCTCTGCGAGACGCCCTCGACGCTCGAGCTCGCGGATGTAGTCTCGCACGGGCTGTCGCCCGCGGCGGTCCTCGAAGAGCTCGACTTCGGGCATGAGGGAGTATCACATATATGTAATGGACGCCGCAAATGCGCTTCGTTGGATTGGGCCTGTAAGGCAAGTCCGTCGTACACTCTCGTCGCTAACCGGCTGACGTGCTGACCCGCTGAGGAGCTCCCGCATGACTATCAGCTTCACCATCCCCGACGAGATCCGCGAGCAGCGCCGCAAGGCGAAGGCCTTCCTCGACGAGCACATCATCCCCAACGAGGACGCGCTCTCGAAGCACGACGCCAACGCGACCGAACTCATGCATGACCTCCAGGCGCGCGTGAAACAGATGGGCATGTTCGCCATGTTCATCGGCCCCGAGGCCGGCGGCACCGGCACCGGCTTCCTCCCCTACGCCTTCGTGAACGAGATCCTCGGTCGCAGCCCTTTCGCCCCGCGCGCTTTCGGCTGCGCCGCGCCCGACACCGGCAACGCCGAGATCCTGCACCAGTTCGGCACGCCGCAGCAGAGGCAGACGTGGATGAAGCCGCTGGTCGCCGGCGAGATCCGCTCCTGCTTCTCGATGACCGAGCCCGAGGTCTCCGGCGCCGACCCCACCGGCCTCCGCACCAGCGCGGTCCGCGACGGCGACGAGTGGGTGATCAACGGCCACAAGTGGTTCACCTCCGGCGCGATCGGCGCGAAGTTCGCCATCGTCATGTGCGTGACGGACCCCGATGCCGAGACACACCGCCGCATGTCGCAGATCATCGTCCCGGCCGATACGCCCGGCTTCAACATCATTCGCCCCGTGCCCGTCATGGGCGAGACCGAGGGCGCGCACTGCGAAATCGTCTACGACAACGTGCGCGTGCCCGTCACCAACACGCTGGGCGACCCCGGCGACGGCTTTCGCATCGCGCAGAAGCGCCTCGGCCCCGGCCGCATCCACCACTGCATGCGCTGGCTCGGCCAGATGCAGCGCGCGTTCGAGATCATGTGCAACTACGCCCTCCAGCGGCAGGTCGGCGGCATCCCCCTCGCCGAACGCCAGACCATCCAGAACTGGATCGCCGACTCCGCCGCCGAGATCCAGGCCTGCCGCCTGCTGACCATGCACGCCGCCGCCAAAATCGACAGCGGCGACGAGGCGCGCGTCGAGATCTCGATCATTAAGTTCTTCGGCGCGAAGGTGTTGCACGACGTCATCGACCGCGCCATCCAGGTGCACGGCGCGCGCGGCGTCTCCGGCGACACGCCGCTCGAAAGCATGTACCGCAACGCGCGCGCCGCCCGCATCTACGACGGCCCCGACGAGGTCCACCGCATGGTCGTCGCCCGCCGCATCCTCCGCGAGTTCAAGTCCGGCGGGGCCTGGGAGTTCGAGTAGTGTCTCCGCGAACCAAGCTCACGACTGCTCTGTCAGGAATCGCCGGCGAATACTTGGTGGCGGCAGAGCTTTCGAGGCTGGGTTACATCGCCAGCCTCACCCTGAGGAATACGAAGGGCGTGGATATCCTTGCGTCCAACTCCGATGCATCGGTCTCGGTTGGCATTCAGGTCAAGACAACCCAAGGTGCAAGCAGAGACTGGCTGCTGAACCGAAAGGCAGAGTCCTTCGTTGCGCCATCGCTCTTCTACGTGTTTGTGACTTTAGGTGGCGCGGTTCCAGAGTTCTACATCGTTCCGAGCCATGCCGTCGCGAAGTACTGTGGGGATTCCCATCGCCGTTGGTTGCGGACCCCGGGCAAGAGAGGGCAGCAACGCAAGGACAGCACGATGCGGAAGTTCCGCGATAGTGATGGCTCATATCGCGACCGATGGGATCTTCTCGGACTCGACTGATATGCCTCTTCCGAAACGGCTCGCGAGGTTCAACCGCGTCGCCACCAACCGTGTGGGCCGCGCCGTCGCCGGCTGGATGCCGGGCTTCGTCATCCTCGAACACGCGGGCCGCAGGTCCGGCAAGCGCTATCGCACGCCTGTGAACGCCTTCCGCCGCGGCGAGACGATGACGATCGCCCTCACCTACGGCAAGGACAGCGAGTGGACGAAGAACGTGCTCGCCGCCCGGCGGATGCACGGCCGAGAGCGGCGGTTCGCGCTTCGCCCTGACATCGCCCCGCCTCGTCCACGACGAGCAGCGCCGCGCCGTGCCCGCTCCCGTCCGGCTGGTGCTGCGACTGCTCGGCGTCGCCGACTTCCTGGAGCTCACCATCGTCCCCGGCGAGGGTGACGGCGGCAGGGCTGGCGCGTAAGATCTGCCTTGCGCCACATCTACTTCGTGCTGCGGCTGTGCGTGGCCGCCACCCGCGTCGTCGACGGCCTGCGCGCCGCCTTGCGAGCGGGAGCTGCCCGTCGTGCCTGACTCGTGGTGGCCACCGCCCGGCCGCGCGGTGTGGATGCCGCCTTCGTCGTGCGCCGTCCGGCCGGCGAGCGGTTCGCCGTTTCCGTGCGCGTGTCTCCGGCCGCGCTGGCCCGGTGGGGAGGGTGGCCTTCCTCGCCGTGCTGCTTCATCACCGTCCGGGCTGCCACCTCCTTCGCGCGCCGGCCGTAGCGGCCCTCCTCTTTCGCGCTCTCCAGGATGTGCTCATATTGCCGTTGTTCCTTTGCCGATGCCCCCCGCAGATGCTTCCTTCCAGGCATGATCTCACCCTCCTCGTTGAACGAAGACTCTTCGAGCGTACGCCCCTCACCTTGCACGCGCGCAAGGGCCACACGGCCACCCGCGACAAATCAGTGACGCCGGGACCTGCGGCGGGGTAGAATCACGCCCATGACAACGAACACAAACACCACCTACGACGCAGTGATCATCGGCGCCGGCATCGGCGGTGGAGCGCTCGCGACGGCCCTCGCCCGCGCCGACAAGTCGGTGCTGGTGCTCGAGAAGACGGCCGTCCACCGCGACCGCGTGCGCGGCGAGTGGATCGCCCTCTGGGGCGTGGAGGAGCTGAAGAACCTCGGCCTCTACGACGACTTCATCGCCGCCGGCGGGCACCACCTGACGAAGCACATTGGTTACGGCGACCACAGCGATCCGGCGACTGCCGAGGCGGCCCCGATCCCGATGGACGCCCTCATCCCCGGCATCCCCGGCCCCATGACCATCGGCCATCCCGCGCAGTGCAACCTCCTCGACGACCTCGCCGTCAAGGCCGGTGCGACGCTCCTGCGCGGCGTCGAGGACTTCCGCATCACCGCCGGATCGTCGCCGTGTGTGGCGTACTCCCACGACGGGGCATGGCACGAGGCGCACTGCCGCATCATCGTCGGCGCCGACGGCCGCGGATCGAACGTGCGGCAGCAGCTCGGCATCGACCTGCAGCAGGACGCGCAGCACCACTTCTTCTCCGGCATGCTCGTCGAGAACATCGACGGCTTTCCGGAGGACACGCAGGCGATCGGCGCCGAGGGCGACGTCCACTACCTGGTGTTTCCGCAGGGCCACGGCCGCGCCCGCCTCTACCTCGGCTACGGCGCCGGCCAGCCGTCGCGGCTCTCCGGCGAGGGCGCGCAGCAGCGCTTCCTCGACGCCTTCCGCCTGAGCTGCCTGCCGTACGGCGAGGCCATCGCGAACGGCACGCCCGCCGGTCCCTGCAACAGCTACCCGAACCAGGACGCCTGGACCGACGCGCCGTACGCGCAGGGCGCCGTCCTCATCGGCGACGCCGCCGGCTACAACGACCCCATCATCGGGCAAGGCCTCAGCATCACCTACCGCGACGCCCGCCAGGTGCGCGATGCGCTTCTCGCCAACGACGACTGGTCCAACCCCGACATCTTCGCGCCGTACGCCGAGGAGCGCCGCGAGCGCTGCCGCCGCCTGCGCTTCTCAGCGAAGGTGCAGTCACTGATCGAGAACGAGTTCGGCCCCGACGCCCGGGCCCGCCGCAAGCGCGCCTACGAACGCCGCACCGCCGACCCCATGCTCCAGCTCCCCGCCCTCGCGACCCTCATCGGCCCGGAGAAGGTTCCGGCGATCGCCTTCGAGGACGCGGTGTTGGAAAAGCTGTTTGAGTAAGGATTGCCTATCCCGACTGACGTAGCAGCGGTCCCTCTACGACATTGAAGTGGACGCGATCTTCCTCCTGTCCTTCGACCAGGGCCCGGATCACAAACGTTCCGGCAGCGTTAAGAGTCAGCGGGAGGTTGCCGGCAAGTTGTGCACGCTGATCCTGACCGGGCACGATGCCTGCGGGTCTTCCAACCTCGATCTGGCCGCCAATTCGGGCGACCTGCGCGCCGTCCTGCGTCTGGACTTCGATTTCTACGTTGTGCCGCTGATTGGTCTGGTTCCAGGGCACGCGAAAGGAGGCCGCGATGCCGCACGGCTGGACAAGTGGGAACCCCGTGTTAACCGTGAGAACATCCCATCCGCCACCCATGACGTAAAGCTTCCCACCGACCACCTCAACGAAATCAGCAAGGATTAGCCACTCGACTTTCATGCCGTCATCACCTACAATCTTACTACGGTATACCTACAGAGTGTAGGTAGCGAGGAGGCCTGGGTCAAGCTCTCCATAGTCGGCTTCCTGTTTGACGAGGAAAACGAGGAAAAGATCGCCGTGCATGGCCTCACCATTGAGCGCGTGGCCGAGATCCTTGACCATCCTCACATCATCGTCCGCAATCGCCGTCGGCGGCGGGCTTCGCACATGGTGGTTGGTCGAGATCGCGGCGGGGCTTGTATAAGTATCCCGATCGAACGAACGCATGAGGCGGGCATCTGGCGGCCAGTGACAGCGTGGCCCTGCAAGGAACATGAGTTGGCAGGGCTAAAAAGGGGGTCTAGGCGATGACAAAGGGTGAAGTCGAGAGCCTGCAGCAGGCAGACAATTGGGACTGGGAAAGGACTACACGTAGAGAAGGTGGGCAGAGTCAGCGCGTGGTCGTGTCTGTGAGCCTCGCGAAGCAAGACTTTGAACGAATCGCCGAGTATGCCCGGTCGACGGGTATGAAGACCTCAGAGTTCATCAGGGAAGCCGCCCTGGATCATCTCCCGAAACCAGAGCGAACCGTGGAGTTCGCTTTGCCTGTTACAGCCGCAGGTGGACTGGTCGTCCGCCGCGATCACGACGACTTGGACAGGACTGCCGTCGCGTGAGTCAGACCGGCTCCAGCCGCGCTTGCGGCGCAGCCCCGACCGGCGCCTCCACCACGATCGCATCCCCCGCGCGGACGACGCCGCCCTCGAGCACGACGCCCATAATCCCCGCTTTGCGGATGATGCTCCCGTCGTCCGCCTTCAGCGCCACCTGCGACAGCAGCCGCTCGTCCACCGCATCGAGCTGCGCGCAGGGATTGCGGCACCCGGTGATCTCGACCACCGCCGTCTCGCCCAGCCGCAGCTTCGTGCCGGTCGCCAGGTCCAGCAGCGCCATCCCCCGCGTCGTGATGTTCTCGCCCATCGCCCCCGGCGTCACCTTGATGCCGAGCGGCGCCAGCTCGTCGAACAGCTCGCTGTGCATCAGGTGCACCTGCCGGATGTTCGGCCGAGTCAGGTCCTTCGCCGCCCGCGACCGGTGCCGCACGTACGCGCCCGCGTGGTAGTCCCCCTCCACCCCGTGGCCGGCAACCAGCGTCACCGACTCGCGCGGGATCTTGCCCACCCCCGGCGTGTCCTTGCTGTTAACGGAGATGACGATGGGTGCGTCCATCTGCCAAGTTTACCGCCTGCATCCCCTCGACGTGGCACAGCCGGTCTCCCCTGCCGCAGCAGGGTCCCCGGCTGTGCATCTCCGAATAATCGCCACGTCTCCCGCCGCAGCGCCTCTAGTCCCTAGCCCCCAGTCCCTCACTTCAACGATGGCTTCCACCTCCAGCGCGATGTTGAACGGAAGCGACGACACCCCCACCGCCAGCCGCGCGTGCTTGCCCGCCTCCCCGAACACCTGCACCAGCACAGCCGACGCGCCGTTGATGACCTGCGTGTGCTGGATGAACTCCGGCGTCGCGTTCACCGTCCCCAGCACCCGCACGATGCGCGCCACCCGGTCCAGCGACCCCAGCTCGTGTCGCATCGTCGCAAGCATGTTCAGCGCCGCCGCGCGCGCCGCCTCGTACCCGGTGTCGACGTCCAGGTCCGCCCCCAGCCGCCCCAGCACCACCGACCCGTCGGCCCGGATCGGCGCGTGCCCCGACGTGTAGAGCAGATCCCCCGACCGTACCGCGTGCACGAACGTTCCCGCCGGCGCCCGCCACCCCGGCAACTCCAGCCCGAGCCCGGCGATGCGCTGTTCCGCTGACGTCGTCACCGACCCGCGTGCTTCCCTCCTCCATCTTCCATCGTCCATCTTCTCGCCGTACTGGAACGCGCCCTCATACCCGGCGTCCACCGCCTTCCGCTTCCCCGACCACGAATCGATCGCGATCCGGTACACCGACGTGAGCTTCAGCTCCTCCTCGGACGGTGGTGCGTAGTCGGCGCCCACGAGCAGGTGGCCGAAGTACTTGTCCAGCAACCGCTGCAGTCCGCGACGTTTCTCCTCCTCGCCCTCGAGCACGCGCGCTCGCCCGAACACCACCACGCCCTCGTACTCGACGCTCATGTTGAACGCGCGCGGCGCCGGCAGCAGCCGCCCCATCTCGAACACGGTGAAGCAGACGCGATCGGCGGCGCTCGTATTCGACGACGTGCGCCCGGCGTGCGACGTGTGCGTGTAGATGGCGTGCTCGCCCTCGTCGTACGCGAAGAGGTTGCTGTTCACGAACGGCTGGCCCTCGTGCGCCGTCGCCAGCACGCCGTACGGCGCCGTCCGCAGCATCTCGCGGATCCACGCCTCGTCCGTGACCTCACGGTCCTTCCGCCGGACCTCGGCTTGTGCCGTCGCCAGGTAGTCGCGCATCAGCTCGCACCTCCAACCCCAGGGTCGCCGAAAAGTGGCATGGCGAAAAGCGCCGTTACTGGCTACTATCATGGGGCCAATTGACGAATGGAGTATGTCGGCTCGAACAGCGCGCGGGCTGAAAAGCCCGCGCTACGAATCACTGATAGTGAGGACATGGTCGCCGAACGAGTGCCACCCGGTCTGATTCTGGACGCCGCGGCCCCCGAGCCGCTGCACCGCCAGCTCTACGACCGCCTGCGCGACTCCGTCCTCACCGGCATGCTTCCGCCCGGCACCCGCCTCGCCTCGACGCGCGTCATGGCGGCGGAGCTTGGCGTCTCACGCAACACCGTGATGGCCGCCTTCAACCAGCTCCTCGCCGAGGGCTACCTGCAGGGCCGCGTCGGCTCCGGCACCTACGTCACCCGCACCCTGCCCGACGACGTCCTCCGGGCCCGCGCCGCCCGCCCCGAGCGTGAGACCATGGACCGCGGCCGCGGCCTCTCCCGCCGTGGTGCAAAGCTCGTCGCGACGCCCGTGACGGTCGCCCGGACCGGCGCTCCCGTCGCTTTCCGCCCCGGCCTCCCCGCGCTCGACGAGTTCCCGCTGGACCTCTGGTCGCGCCTCGTCGCGCGCCGCTGGCGTGACGCCACGCCCGACCTGCTCGGCTACGGCGACCCGGCCGGCCACCGCCCGCTGCGGAAGACGATCGCCGCGCATCTCGCCGTCGCCCGCAGCGTCCGCTGCGATCCGGATCAGGTCGTCATCGTCAGTGGCTCGCAGCAGGCGCTCGACCTCGCGTCGCGGCTGCTGCTGGATCCCGGCGACCGCGTGTGGGTCGAAGACCCCGGCTATCTCGGCGCGCGTGCCGTCGTGGCGGGAGCCGGCGCGGAGATTGTCCCGGTGCCGGTGGACGCGGAGGGCCTCGTCGTGTCCGCCGGCATCGCCCGCGCGCCGAAGGCCGCGATGGCCTACGTGACGCCCTCGCACCAGTACCCGCTCGGCGTGACCATGAGCCTCGCGCGCCGCCTCGAGCTGCTCGAGTGGGCGCGCACCGCTGGCGCCTGGGTGCTGGAGGACGACTACGACAGCGAGACGCGCTACGCCGGCCGGCCGCTGGCGGCGCTGCAGGGCCTCGACGCAGACCAGCGCGTCATCTACATGGGGACGTTCAGCAAGGTGATGCTACCGTCGCTGCGCCTCGGCTACCTCGTACTCCCGCCCGACGTCGTCGACGCCTTCGTCGCCGCGCGCGCGGTCTCGGATCGTCACTCGCCGTCCGTGGAGCAGGCGGCGCTCGCCGATTTCATCGACCAAGGCCACTTCGACCGCCACATCCGCCGCATGCGCATGCTCTACGCCGACCGGCAGGCGGCGCTGCTACACGCCGCACACCGCCACCTCGACGGCATGCTCGACGTGCGCGCACACGACGCGGGCAAGCACGTCGTCGGCTTCCTGCCGGAGGGGGCCGACGACGCGTCGCTATCGGACCGCGCCCGCGACCACCGCGTCGAGGCGCAGCCACTTTCCGGCTACTACCTCCGCGAACGGCCGCGGCAGGGCTTCGTGCTCGGCTACGCCGCCGTGCCGGAGCGCTCGACCCGCGCGGCGGTGCTGCGCCTGGCGGAAGCCCTTCGCGACGGCGCCTAGCCTGGCGAGGAGGCGCTGCCTACACTGCGCCGATGATGTTCACGCTCTTGCAGGCGGGATCGCAGGACGACGGCTTCGGCGAGTGGTTCCGCGACCACGGCGGCCCCGTCGTCGGCGCGGTCGTCACCACGATCGTCGCCATCATCCTCATCCGCATCCTGGTGCCCCGCGTGATGCGCCCCGCGATGGCCGCCCGCATGTCCGGACGGCCGAAGGCTGAGATCGACCGCCGGGTCAGCACCCTCGCCGGCGTCATCGTCCGCACAGCCGAAATCGTGCTCGTGACGATGGCGCTCTTCACGATCCTCCCCGAGCTCGGCGTAGACATCCGGGCTCTGCTGGCCGGCGTCAGCATCACCAGCATCGCCCTCGGCTTCGGCGCGCAGTCCCTCGTCCGCGATGCCCTCACCGGCATCTTCATCCTGGCCGAGAACCAGTACGTCGTCGGCGATATGGTCACCGTCGCGGGCGTCACCGGCACCGTCGAGGACATCTCCCTGCGCCGCACCCTTGTGCGCGACATCGACGGCGTGTTGCACACCGTCCCCAACGGCACCATCACGACCACCGCGAACTTCACCCGCGATTTCGCGCGCGTTCGCGTGACCATCCCCGTTGCGCCCGCAAGCGACCTGGACAAGGTCCGCGAGGTCGCGGACAAAGTTGGCGAAGAGCTGGCCGCCGACGCGACGTACGGTCCCCTGATCCTCGTTGCCCCGAAGTACCTCCGCATCGACAACATCGACATGATGGGCGGGGTCGGCGTCAACGTGAACGGGACCGTCGTCCCCGGCAAGCAGTGGGAGGTCGCCGGCGCACTGCGAGCGAAGCTCCTGGAAGCGTTCCAGCGCGAGGGCATCAAGACGCCCTGGGGATAGCCCTGGCCCTCAGTCGCTGCCCCTCCTCGTGCCGACCGCCGCCGGACTGTGACCGTCGCCGCCCTGAGCGCCGTCGCCGCCCAGATCCTGCCGTAGCTGCACGAACCGCATCACGTCGGCGCGCGTCAGCATCCCCACCAGCTCGCGCCCACGGACGACCGGAAGCTGGTTGACATCGTGCGTGCCCATGAGCTGCAACACCGTCATCAGGTTCTCGTCCGGCGACACCGTGTGCAGCTTCGTGGCCGGCGTCATCGCGCGGTAGACGCTCGTCAGCGGCCACTCTTCCCGCGCTAGCCGGCGCACGTCCGTGAGCGTGACCAGCCCCGCGAAGTCACCGCCCGCCATCACCGCGAAGCAGCGCGCGTTCTTGCGCAGCACGTGGTCGTGCACCAGCTCTTCGACCGACGTCTGCGGGTCGACTGTGTCGATCTCCGTGCGCATCACGTCACGCACAAAGATGCCGTCCAGCGTGGTCTCGACCAGCATCTGCTCGTAGCTCGCGCTCGCGACACTGCGCAGGAAGAACCCGATGAACAGGAGCCACAGGCCGCCGAAGTACCCCATGATCATCTCGATCGCCCCGATCGCCATGATCGCGTAGGCGATCCACTCGCCCGCGGTCGATGCGGCCTTTGTGGCCTTCAGGCGGTTCTTGTTGCGCAGCCACAGCAGCGAGCGGAACACGCGCCCGCCGTCCAGGGGGAAGCCCGGCAGCATGTTGAACGCGGCCAGCGATGCGTTGATGAGGGCGAGGTTCGCGAAGATCCCCGCGATCCCCTCGTTGATCGTGTACGTCGCGGCCCACGCCGCCGCGAAGAGCGCACCCAGCGCCAGGCTCGTCAGCGGGCCCACGATCGCGATCTTGAACTCCTGTCGCGCGTCATCGGGATCGCGGGAGAGGTTGGCCACCCCCCCGAACACGAACAGGGTGATCGTCTTGACCGGCAGCCCCGAGCGATTGGAAACGATCGCGTGCGAAAGCTCGTGCGCAAGGACGGACAGGAAGAACACGACGGAGACGACACCGCCGCCGATCCACTTCTGCGCATCCGTCCACCCGGGATAGAACTCCTCGAAGACGCCGGTCGCGAACGACCAGGTGACGATGAGGAAGATGAAGATCCAGCTCCAGTGGACCCCTACTTCGACGCCGAAGATGCGTCCCAGCTTGATCGAGCTTCCCACGGCGGGCGCCTCCTCGCGCACTATCCATCTTACGGGTCGGGCGTGATTTCCCCACAGTTCCTTCGACATGAGACAACAGCCGGGGCCCCGGGATGACGGATCCGAACCTATTGACACATGAGCAACTGTTCAAGTAACGTGATCTCGTGGCAAAAGGAGAAGCTGCCCTCGCCGAGAACATCGAGGCGTGCGAGACGCGGTACGTCGACCGCGACCGCGTCGAACAGGTGCTGCGGGCCCTGGGCGACCGGGGTGCGGCGTCGGATGTCGCGGACCTGTTTCGGGCGGTCGCGGATCCCACGCGCGTGGCCATCCTGCAGGCGCTAGGTAACGCCTCGCTGTGCAACTGCGACCTCGCGGCGGTGCTGGGCATCTCGGAGTCGGCTGTTTCGCACCAGATGCGCGAGCTGCGGCTGATGAAGCTTGTCACCGCGGAGCGCCGAGGCCGGATGGTGTACTACACGCTAAGCGACACACACATTCGCCACATACTGGAGGACACCTTCCGCCACGTGCGTGAGGAACGGCCGTGATCGCGGCGGCCGCGCAGCGGCGTGGCTCGCTGACGCTTGCGACGGCGCTGCTGTGGGCGACGTTGGTCTACAACGTCGCCGAAGGTGCGGTCGGCGTGACGGCGGGCGCCGTCGCGGGCAGCGTGGCGCTGATGGGCTTCGGGCTCGACAGCTTCATCGAAGTCACCGCGGCGTCGGTCCTGCTGTGGCGCCTCCGTATGCCGGACACAGACCCCGCCGTCGAAGCTCGGGAGCTCCTCGCCCGCCGCATCGTCGGCGCAACCTTCGTGGCGCTTGCGGTCTACATCCTGGCCCAGGCGGCGTATGTGCTCGCCACGGGCAGCGAGCCCGACTCCTCGCCCGTGGGAATTGGCCTCGCGGTCGCATCGTTGGCACTCATGCCGGCGCTGGGCCTCGCGAAGCGGCGGAACGCGCGGCAACTGCACTCTCACGCGCTCATCGCCGAGTCAACTGAAACGCTGGTGTGCTCGTACCTGTCGGTGACGCTCCTCATCGGCCTGGGCGCGAACGCCGCCTTCGGCTGGTGGTGGGCCGATATTGCGGCCGCTCTCGCCATGGTCCCATGGATCGCGAAGGAGGGCCTCGAGGGCCTGCGCGGCGAACTCTGCGGCGACGAATGCGAAACGTGAGGCGCCATGACAGCACCCGTACTCGCCCTCATCCTCCAGTGCGCGTTCCTCCTCGTCGCGTTGGTGCTGCGGACGCTCATGTCCTATCTCCGCACCGGGACCACAGGCGTTCGTGTTCAGCGCCGGACGAGCATGGCCCAGCGCATCGCCGTGGCCCTCCTGGTGACGGGCGCTCTCGCCCCGCTCGCCGCGGCCCCACTTCAGCATTTAGACGCGCTCTCGCCTCTGGTCGAGAGCCGCGTGCTGGTATCTGCCGGTACCGCGATCGCCGTCGCAGGCCTGGTGCTGGTCCTGGTATCGCAGGAACACATGGGCGACTCGTGGCGCATTGGCGTCGACCCCACCGAGACGACCGTGCTCGTGGCGACGGGCCCGTTCCGGTACGTGCGCAATCCCATCTTCTCGGGGATGCTGATCTTCTGGGTCGGAGTCGCCCTCATCATCCCCAACGTCCTCTCGCTCGTCGGTCTGGCGGCGGCCTTCGTGGGAGTCGAGGCGCAGGTGAGGCTCGTGGAGGAGCCGTATCTGCTTCGGACGCACGCGGACGTCTACAAGCGTTACGCCGCCACTACGGGCCGCCTCGTACCGTTGATCGGCAAGCTCAGATAAGGTCCATAGTCCATTGTTGCGCCCCTGTTCGTATCATAAGGTGAGACGAAGGGAGATCGCCGTGCGACGTGATGAACTGCTTTCCCAGAAGTTCAACAGGAGGGCCTTCCTGCGTGGCGCGACCGTGCTGTCAGCAAGCGGCGCCGCCGTCTACGCCCTCGGCTGCGGCGACGGCGGCAGCGAGAACAGCGGTTCGCCGACTGTTGCTCCGGCATCGTCGGCGGCCGCTGGCGCCGCGGGTGTCACGCCGGTGCTGCTGACGAGTGAGTTCGTCGCGGGACAGCAGGGACGGTTCTTGGTGGGGCTGCTGGACGACGAGAACGAGTTCGTGCGCGATGCCGACGTGGCGCTGCGCTTCTTCACCGTCGCGGCCGACGGCCAGACGGGCACGCTGCGCGGCGAGGGGCAGGCCGCGTACGTCGAGCTGGTGGTGCCGGCGAGCGCGAGCCCGCAGGGGATGGCGCACGGCGACACGATCGGGTTCTACAGCGCGAGCGCACCGTTCGACGCCGCCGGGCAGTGGGCGGCGGAGATTTCGGCGACGGCGCCGGGCGCGGCGGGCCCGTCGAAGGTCGACGTGCCGTTCCAGGTGTTCGACGCGTACCGGATCCCGGTGCCGGGGACAGTGCCGCCGGCGAGCCAGAACGACACCGCAGCGACGAACCCGAACACCGTGAGCCTCTGCAGCCGCGATCCGGCTTGCTCGCTGCACGACAAGGTCATCGCCGACGTGCTGGGGAAGGGGCGGCCTTTGGTCGTCCAGTTCAGCACCCCCGCATTCTGCGAAACCCGCTTCTGCGGGCCCGTGTTGGACGTGCTGCTGGAGCAGGTCCCCGCCTACCAGGACCGCGTCGACTTCGTGCACATCGAGGTGTGGCAGGACTTCCAGCTCAAGCAGTACCGGTCGGCCACGCAGGAATGGCACCTGCCGACAGAGCCGATCACCTTCTTCATGGGCCCCGACGGCAAGATCGCCAGCTTCCTTGAGTCCGTGTTCGCCCAGTCCGAACTAACTGCCGCCCTCGACCAGCTCACCGCGGTCTGAGCCCCTCCACGGCCGTCCAGCCCCACCAATCGGCCCTATTTTGCGATAAAAGTGCATTTTAAGCCGGTTTTCACTTGATAGGCCGCGCACCCGGATCTACGATCGAAGGGCTATGAAGTCCACGCGAGACCAGATGCGGGAGCTGCTCTCGGCCCGGGGCGAAGCCACCGTGGCCGATATCGCCGATGCCCTGGACATGAACCAGGCGAACATCCGGCGCCACCTGGAGGTCATGGGCAGCGAGGGCTTGGTAGACATAAGACTCCAGCGCCACGAGGTCGGGCGTCCGGCCTACGTGTACCGCCTCTCGGAGCGGGCCATGGACCTCGCCGCCCAGTACCCCCGCCTCGTGAACCGCCTCGTCAAGCGCCTCGCCGCCCTTCCAGACTCGAACCCGGTACTGTCCCAGGTCTTCGACGGTGTCGCCGACGAAGTCGCCGGGGCCTACCGCTCGATGGTGACCGGCGCCACGGTGGGGGAGCGGGTCGCCGAGACCAGCATCGCCTTGAGAGAAGAGGGCATAGTCGACCACTGGCGGAAGGACGCCGACGGCTTCCACCTTATGAACACCAACTGCCCGTACCGGAAGGCCGCTGAAGTGACGGACGCGCCCTGCCACGCCGACCACAAGGTGGTCCAGTTGCTGGTCGGCGCGCCGGTCGAGCAGGTGAGCCGCATCGTCGATGGCCAGCACGTCTGCGAGTACGTCGTGCGCGACGCCCTGCAGGAAACGGCGGAAGCAGACACCCAGTCGGATCGCCGGGCGGCGGGCTCCTTCTGAGCACCAGGACAAACGAAGCGCTAGCAGCTAACGGCTAAGGACGGGAAATGGCAGAGGAACTGTTAAGGATACGCGGGCTGACGGTCGCCGTTGAAGGAAAGCAGATCCTCAACGGCGTAGACCTGACGATCAACCGCGGCGAAGTGCACGCGATCATGGGCCCGAACGGCTCCGGAAAGAGCACGCTCGCCAACGCGCTCATGGGCCACCCGCGCTACGCGGTCACCGCCGGCGAGGTGCGCTTCAAGGGCGAGAACATCCTCGGCCTCGCGCCCGATGTCCGCGCCCAGCGCGGCATGTTCCTCGCCTTCCAGTATCCCACGAGCATCCCGGGCGTCACGATGGTGAACTTCCTGCGGCAGGCGATGAAGGCCGTGCGGCAGGAGGACGTCCCGGTGCGGGAGTTCCGCGAGAAGCTGCTGGCGACGCTGAAGCTCCTGAAGATGGACGAGCAGTTCGCGCGGCGCTACGTGAACGAGGGCTTCAGCGGCGGCGAGAAGAAGCGCGCCGAGGTCCTCCAGATGGGCATCCTCGATCCGGACCTGGCGATCCTGGACGAGACCGACTCCGGCCTCGACATCGACGCGCTGCGCACTGTGGCCGAGGGCGTGAATGCGCTGACGACACCGAAGCTGGGCGTGGTGCTCATCACGCACTACCAGCGGCTGCTGAACTACATCAAGCCGCAGTTCGTGCACATCCTCTACCAGGGAAGGATCCTCGAGTCAGGCGGCCCGGAGATGGCGCTGATGCTGGAGGCTGAAGGGTACGACCCGATTATCGCGAAGTACGGGGGCACGCCGGAGCTGGCGGCCGCCGGAGAGAAGGCATAGCTATGGTCACGAAGATCACGCCGGAGATCGCGGAGAAGGACGGGTACAAGTTCGGGTTTAACGACAACGCCCGGGCGACCTACAAGTACCGCACCGAGAAGGGCCTCAGCGAGGCCATCGTTCGGGAGATCTCGCAGGTCAAGAACGAGCCGCAGTGGATGACGGACTTCCGCGTGAAGTCCTACCATCACTTCCTCGAGAAGCCGATGCCGACCGGGTTCTGGGGCGGCAGCATCCAGAACTACGCCCTCGACTTCAACGACATCTACTACTACGCCCGCGCCTCCGATCGCCCCGAGCAGGAGTGGTCCGACGTCCCCGAGTACATCAAGGACACCTTCGAGAAGCTGGGCATCCCCGAGGCCGAACGGCAGTCCCTGATCGCCGGCGTCGGCGCGCAGTACGACTCCGAGGTCGTGTACCACAGCATTCGCGAGGACCTCGAGAAGCTCGGTGTCATCTTCGTCGACACCGACACCGCCGTGCGCGACTATCCGGAGATCGTCCGCAAGTACTTCGGGACGATTGTGCCTCCGGCGGACAACAAGTTCGCCGCGCTGAACAGCGCGGTCTGGTCGGGCGGCAGCTTCGTGTACGTACCCGCGGGCGTGAAGGTGGACATCCCCCTCCAAGCCTACTTCCGGATCAACAAGGAGAACATGGGCCAGTTCGAGCGGACGCTCATCGTCGCCGAGGAGGGCAGCTACGTCCACTACGTCGAGGGCTGTACGGCGCCGACGTACTCGACCGACTCGCTGCACAGCGCCGTGGTCGAGATCGTCGTGCAGAAGGGGGCGCGCGTCCGTTACACGACGATCCAGAACTGGTCGACGAACGTGTACAACCTGGTGACGAAGCGCGCCGTCGCCTACGAGGACGCCGTCATGGAGTGGGTCGACGGCAACCTGGGCTCGCGCCTCACCATGAAGTACCCCAGCGTGTACCTGATGGGCCCGCGTGCCCACGGCGAGGTGCTCTCGCTGGCGATGGCCTCGGACGGCCAGCACCAGGACGCCGGCGCCAAGATGGTGCACGTCGCGCCGGACACCACCTCCACGATCATCTCGAAGTCGGTATCGCGCGGCACCGGCCGCACGAGCTACCGCGGCGCGCTCCGCGTCGAGCAGGGCGCCTTGCATTCGAAGGCGACGGTGCGCTGCGACGCGCTCCTCCTCGACGAGAAGTCGCGCTCGGACACTTACCCGTTGATGGAGATCAACGAGGACCAGGTGAACATCGGCCACGAGGCCTCCGTCTCGAAGGTGGGCGAGGACCAGCTCTTCTACCTGCAGTCGCGCGGCATCACCGAGGTCGAGGCGACGAAGATGATCGTCAACGGCTTCGTCGAGCCGATCGTGAAGGAGCTGCCAATGGAGTACGCGGTCGAGCTGAACCGGCTCATCGAGCTCCAGATGGAAGGCGCCGTCGGCTAGCGACGATGTCGACAACAGGCAGCAGACAGCAGACAACAGAGGATGCTTGTGACGAGTGAAGTGCTGGCGCCGGGAATCCCGGGGTTTACCGCAGCGGATGTCGAAGAGATCATCTCGCGCCAGGATGAGCCCGCATGGCTCGCCGAGCGGCGCCGCGAGGCGTGGCGTTTGTACGAGTCCATGGATCTGCCGGACCCCGGCGAAGAAGAGTGGCGGCGCACGAACCTGCGAGAGATGACCTTCGACGCCGTACGGCCCGTGCGGCTCGATCAGTCCGGTGGCGCGACTTCATCGAAGGTCGTCGTCAGCGACCTCGCATCGGCGGCTCGCGAGCGGTCGGAGCTGGTTCAACGCTATCTGCATTCGACGGTGCGTCCTGATGAGTGGAAGTTCGTCGCGCTGAATGCGGCCTTGTGGTCCGGCGGGCGGTTCGTGTACGTGCCCCGGGGCGTAGAAGCGATGTTGCCCCTCCAACTCAGTACGACGGGACTGGACGCGGGAGGCGCTGCCTTCCCTCGCACCCTCATCATCGCCGAGGCCGAGAGCCTCGTGCGCATCGTCGATGACAGCGCGTCGCCGGGCGGCGGCTTCGTGAGCAGCGTCACCGAGATTGTTGTGGGCGATGGCGCGCACGTCGAGTACTACGACATCAACCGCTGGGGCGACGGCGTCCTGAACTTCAAGACCGTGCGCGCCGTCCTCGGTCGCGACGCGGAGTTCACCGCTCTGGCGGCCGGCATCGGCTCAAAGCTGACGAAGATGCGCATCGAGGTCGAGATGCCGCAGCCGGGCGCCCGCACGCAGTTGCTGGGCGTGACCTTCGGCAGCGGGAAGCAGCACTTCGACTACAACACGCTGCAGAATCACCACGGCCACCACACGATTAGCGACCTGCAGTTCAAGTCGGCCCTGACCGACGAGGCTTCGCTGGTCTGGTACGGCATCACGCGCATCAACCACGGCGCTTCCGCCAGCGAGGCGAACCAGACGTCCCGGAACCTGCTGCTCAGCGACCACGCGAAGGCTGCCCCCATCCCCATCCTGGAGATCGAGGCGTACGACGTCGCGAAGTGCAGCCACGGCGCCACCGCGGGCCCCGTCGAGGAGACGGAGCTGTTCTACCTGGAGTCGCGCGGCATTTCGAAGGACGTGGCCGAGCACATGCTCGTCGAGGGCTTCTTCGCAAACGTGATCGCCCGGATCCCCGATGCGCCGCTGCGTGAGCGCGTCCTGGACGCCGTGCTCGAGAAGGCCGGCGGCCGCCTGGAGTCGATTACCTGGGACGAGGTCCTGGCATCGTAGGCTGGAGGTTGGATGTTAGAGGTTCGAGGTTGAGAACCCGAATCATCCGAGGACCTACAACCTAAAACTTAACACCTAAAACCTAAGAGGGGCTGAGGAACGTCGATGGCGCTGGTGACGATTGCGAAGGTTGGTGAGACGGCTCCAGGGACCATCTCGGTGCACGAGGTCGGCGATCTGCGGATCGCGCTCTGCAACGTGAACGGGCGCTTCTACGCCATCGATGACGTCTGCACGCACGACGGCGGCTCGCTGGACCAGGGCCAGCTCGAGGACAATCTCGTGGAGTGCCCGCGCCACGGCGCCCGGTTCGACGTGACCACGGGCCGCCCGATGACCCTCCCGGCGGTGCGCCCGGTGAGGACCTATCCGGTGCAGGTGGACGGAGACGATGTAAAAGTGGACGTGAGCTCATGACGCCAGAGAAACGATAGGGCGATGACATACGACACTCAACTGATACGGCAAGACTTCCCCATCCTGGCTCGGACGGTGCACGGGAAGCCTCTCGTCTACCTCGACAACGCCGCGACCACGCAGAAGCCGCGCCAGGTCATCGACGCGCTCGTCCACTACTACGAGCACTACAACGCCAACATCCACCGCGGCCTGCACACGCTGGCCGAGGAGGCGACGGCGGCGTACGAGGCGTCGCGTGTGAAGGCGGGGCGCTTCATCAACGCCGCTCACCCCGAGCAGGAGATCATCTTCACGCGGAACACCACGGAGGGGATCAACCTCGTCGCGAACGCCTGGGGCCGCAAGTTCCTGAAGCCCGGCGACGAGATCGTCTTCTCGGCGATGGAGCACCACAGCAACCTGGTGCCCTGGCACCTCATCGCCCTCGCCACCGGCGCCGTCGTGAAGTACGTCGACATCGACGAGTCCGGCCACATGGTCTGGGACGATGCCGTCGCGAAGATCGGCGAGCGGACGAAGATTGTCGCGATTTCGCAGATGTCGAACGTGCTGGGCACCATCAACCCCATCAAGGAGCTGGCGCAGCTGGCGCACAGCTATGGCGCCCTCCTGCTCGTTGACGGCGCGCAGAGCGTGCCCCACATGCCCATCGACGTGCAGGACCTGGATTGCGACTTCCTCGCGTTCTCGGCGCACAAGATGCTCGGTCCGACCGGCGTTGGCGTCTTGTACGGCAAGCGCGAGATCCTCGACGCCATGGACCCGTTCCTGGGCGGCGGCGAGATGATCATGAAGGTCACGTACGAAACCAGCACCTACGCCGCGCTCCCCCACAAGTTCGAGGCCGGCACGCCGAACATCGCCGACGTGATCGCCTTCGGCCCGGCGCTCGACTACCTCGAGGACCTCGGCATGGAGGCCGTGCGCGCGCACGAGATCGACCTCACGCAGTACGCTATCGACGCGCTCTCTCGCGTGGAGGGTGTGACCGTCTACGGGCCGAGCAACGCACAGGAGAAGGGCGGCGCCGTGGCCTTCAACTACGGCGACCTGCACCCGCACGACCTCAGCCAGGTGCTGGACCAGGAGGGCATCGCCATCCGGGCAGGCCACCACTGCGCCCAGCCCCTCATGCGCCGCCTTGGCGTAGTGGCGACCGCGCGTGCCAGCATGTACCTGTACAACACCCGAGAGGAGATCGATACGCTCGTCGACGCACTGGGCGCCGCCGACCGCATCTTCGGAAATGCAGCAGCGCCAGCCAGAGCCTGAGCTCGACGAGCTCTACCGCGACCTGATCCTGGACCACTACAAGCGGCCCCGGAACCACGCCATCCCGGCGGACGCACAGGTGCGCGCCGAAGGGTACAACCCGGTCTGCGGCGACGAGGTGGAGATGGGCATCGTCTTCGACGGCGACCGCGTGGCCGACGTCGGTCTCGTCGGCCACGGCTGTTCGATATCCCAGGCGTCGGGTTCGATGATGTCGGACCTGGTGAAGGGTAAGAGCATCGCCGAGATCCGGCGCTTGTCGGACGAGTTCAAGGAGATGCTGACCAACCCCGAAACCGGCGTGCCCGAGGACCTGGGCGACCTCGAAGCGCTCCAGGGCGTCGGCAAGTTCGCCGTGCGCGTCAAGTGCGCCACCCTCGCGTGGCACACCCTCGCCGACGGGATCGCCCAGCACGAGAAAGGTGACGGCATCGTGAAGAGGGAAGAAAGCTAGACGCCGGGATTGCTACGATGTTCGTGGAGCCCGGAGCCTTGGTCGCTAGAACCTACGACCTAAAACCTAAAACCTAGCCTGGAGGTGTCCGATGGCTGTGAAGGGCCTGCTTTCCGAAGAACTGATCATGGAGCGGTTGAAGGACGTCTTCGACCCCGAAATCCACATGTCCATCGTGGAGCTCGGCCTCGTCTACGGCGTCGAGATCCTCGATGACGGCACGATCGTCGTGAACTACACCCTGACCAGCCCCGGCTGCCCGCTCGGGCCCGTCATCGACGGCCAGATCCAGGACGTCCTCATCGACCTCCCGGGCGTCAAGCAGGTGCTCGGCAAGCTCACCTTCTCGCCGCCGTGGGATCCACGCACGATGGCCTCGGACGACGTGAAGATGCAGCTCGGCATCTGGTAAGCGCAGGCGTTGGTCGTTGGGCGTTGGGGATTAGTGAATAAACCGGGCTGCCGTTAGTTTCCGCCTGCCGACGCGATCGCTTTCGTTCCATCCGATGTCCAACTCACGACGACGCAGAACGCGGTGCCAATGTCCGCGTCTGTGCCGTCGATTCGGACGACTTCCGAGCCCGTTGACGTGTCTATGAGGGCACACCCGAGATCCCAGTCCGGCGCGTCGCAATCGTCAGGCGCACTGCATGTGACAGGGCCTGACGTTCCGACGCGCGAAACGGCGAATCGACCGTCCGGGGAAAAAGATGGCGACAGGGTGCAGCACGAGGCGAGCAGGCCTGTTGCGGGCGTTTCCTCGCCGTTAGTGAGGCCGATGAAGGCAGGCGACCACGTCGTGTCGCCGGCGACGACCTCGTACTTCGTGACGAAGAGGCGATCCGGGCCGGCCCAGACGGCGTCGATGATCAGGGTGCCCTTGCTGGTCCAGATGAAGCTGTTCGTGGCGCCGCCCATTCCGTAGACGCGGTACTCCCTCGCTCCGGCGAACTCAGGACAGTTCGGCCCGCACAGGGCCCCGAGGCCGGATTGCATCATGAGGATCTTCGTGCCGTCGGACGACCATGCGTTGGGAGCGAGCTCCAGGGCTACGTCGTCTCCATTGAGAGTTGCGAAGACCAAGCCGTCGCTGAGGATCAACGACGATCCTATTCCGGCGACGCGCACAGCCTGGTCGTTCAAGTACGAGTTCTGCCTGTTGAGATATGCAAATCGGGAGCCGTCCACCGCGAACTGTGCGGAGGTCTCCGCGCCGTCGACCGTGTCGAACGGGGCTGAGTCGCCAGTGAAAGCGTCGATGAGCGCGAGTTCCCCTTCCTCGGTGTTGACGACCAACCTGCGGCCGTCATTGGCCGGAGCGAGCCACGAATTCAACGTTCCATCACCAGGTTGTGGTAGCAGGGATCGCACCGTCGTGCCGTCAAGGCGCAGGCTTCTATACTCCGATGCCGAAGAGTCGTAGCCCACGAGCACATCATCGTTGTTCACCCACTGTAGGAAACCTGTTGTTGTTCCGAGGTCAACGCGGCGGGCCTCGCGGGTCTCGAGGTCGAAGACGATGACGCTCGGACGCCGTGTTGGGATGTCAGCGATCGTCCAGGATGGCGCGACGAGGCGTTGTTCGGAGGACCCTGATTCGGTGCGGGTCAGGCCCCATAGCAGCAGGCCCACGGCAAGCAGCATGACCACGATCACGCTGGCGGAGGCCACTTGTAGCGCGGGCGCGAGCGCCTTGGGACGCAAGCCGCCGAGACCGACGAGCCACGCACGCAGGTACGCGTCATCGGGCCAGCGCGCGGCCTCGCGGCGGTCGCATACACCGAGCTTGGTGATGATTTCGGACACGTGGTACTTCGCCGTCGCGAGGCTGATTTCGAGGCGGGTCGCGATCTCCTCGTTTGACAGACCCTCGCGAAGCAGCGAATGGACTTTCCACTCGCGGGGAGTGAGGACATCCGGGTGCCGCGGCCGGCCTCGCGACTTCATCTCGTCCAGCCTACGACAGGCTACGTTGAATTACACTAGTCGCGAGCGGTGCGGATCAACGAGATCTCCGCAGGAGCGCTTCGACAACTGGTTCGCGGACTCGACCGCCTGGAACGCTGCCGTAGTCGACAGGCGACAGTGAAACAGTGGACAGTGACTTTAGCGATTGCATCCCGAGGCTGAAGGCTGACGGCTACCCGAAGGAGCACGAAAATGTCCCGCAGGAATCAGATCGCGATGACCCCCGAGGAGATCGAGGGCTTCCTGCACGAGCAGCGGACGATGTCCGTCGCGACCGTCGGCGCGGACGGACGCCCCCACGTCATCGCGATGTGGTTCGGATTCATCGACGGCGCGCCCGCGTTCTGGACCTACGGGAAGTCGCAGAAGATCGTGAACCTCCGCCGCGACCCCCGCCTGACGTGCCTCATCGAGGACGGAGCCGCATACAACGAGCTGCGCGGCGTCGAGCTCGTCGCCGATGCGCAGCTCATCGAGGAGCCGCAGCAGGTGCTGGCCTTCGGAGTGCAGCTCACGGAGCGCTACCAGGGGGTCCAGGTCAGCGAGGCGGCGATGCCCGCCATTCAGAAGAGCGCCGCCAAGCGCGTCGTCGTGCGCCTCGCCCTCAAGAAGATCGTCTCCTGGGACCACCACAAACTCGGCGGCGTGTACTAACATCGCCGGGGGCCTGCGGGCCATTTGGCACCTTCAACAGGGGCGAGCCGCGCGGCAATACCGCTGGCGTCGCGGCGAAGGCGCCCGTCAGGAGGCCGCATGGGCATGCACGAGAATCAACAGCCCCTGCTCCGCGAGCAGGCGCTCGCGCATGTGGCGACCCTGTCGGCCGAGGATCGCGAAGCACTGCTCCTGAAGTGCTGGATGTCGCACGACGCACGATGGTACATGGCGGCGGCGCGCGAGTTCGGGCTGGAGGCGGCGAACCGGCTGAACCAGGAGGCGGCGCGAGCCGAAGGGCGAGTGGAGGCTCGGCGGGCGCTGAAGGCGGTCGGCATGGAGTTGCCGCGGACGCGGGATGAGGCGCTGGAAGCGCAGGAGGTGCTCGCCACCTTGCTCACCCGCGATCTGGTGACGTATGCCGTGGTCCCGGCCGGCGACGACTCGTTTGAGTTCCGGGTGTGGCGATGCTTCGCCTATGAGAATGTCACTGCCGCCTCGATCGTCGAACAGTACGACTGCGGCATCTTTTCGCGCGTGCAGGGTTGGTGGGACGCTTTTGGCCTCCAGTACGAGCTGGATCCCCTTCCGGGCCGGTGTCTTCGGGCCCAGCAGCGTGAGTGCGTGTACGCGTTCCGAAGGATCCGGCCGTCCGAAGGCGCCTGATTCGGCCGGGCTCCCTGTTGCGCGGTTCGCCGACCGCACCCGATGGCCAAGGCCACGTGGGTTGCGCCAGTCGACGGGTGTCTTGACAGGATCGATCGGTATCGATTAATATCAATGGGTAATGGCTAGGGTTATTTCCGCAACGGAGTTGCGCGTTCACCTGGGTGAGACGCTTCGCCGCCTTGAGGACGAGGAGGTCGTCATCGAGAAGGGCGGCGTGCCGGTCGCCGTGCTTCGTCGGTATGTGCCCGCGTCCGCCGGAGGGTCGGCGGAGGCCGAGTATGCGAACGCGGTCGCGAAGCGCGCGGAGCCGAACGGCTGGGTGCGCATGGACGCCTCGATGGCCGCCGGGTGGTCTGGTCTTGATGCCGACGAACTCGTCGCCAACATCTACCGCTGGCGCGACGAGGGCGCTCGCCGGAGCCGCCACTACGACTTCGATGAGGATGAGCCAGGAGCGAACGAGGATGATTCCGGCGTATCTGCTGGACAGCGACATATGCGTGGACGCGGTCCGGAGGCGAAGCACGTCGCTGACGGAGACGGTGAGACGTATCAGGCCTGATGGACTCGCGCTCAGTGTGATTTCCTACGGCGAAGTAACGGAGGGGGTTCTGGGGTCGGTCAACCGGGTCCGGGACCTTTCTCGTTGGCGAGAGTTCCTGGCCGGATGCGACATCCTGAACGTCACGCTGCCTATCGCGGACCGGTGGGCGGAACTGCGCCTGTACCTGCGGGAGCGTCGGCAGATCATCGGTGACAATGACTTGCTCATAGCCGCTACGGCCCAGCATTTCGGCATGAAGGTGGTCACGCGGAATGTACGCCACTTTGGGCGCATTCCCGGCCTGGATGTGATGATCCCGGATCTCTGATTCCTCCGCCGGCGGTGCTACGCTGCTCTGGCAATGCCCATGTTCCACTACCGCAGCCTCGATGAACTGCGCGCCGACATTGCTGAGCGGGCGGCGGAGATGCCGCTGCACGACGATATGGCGCCGCTGTCGCTGCCGCTGCGCATCGGACGGCTGTCATTGGCGAACCGGCTGGCCGTGCACCCGATGGAAGGCTGCGACGGCAACCCCGACGGAACGCCCGGCGAGCTGACGTTCCGGCGCTGGCGGCGCTTCGCCGAGGGTGGCGCGGCGCTGATCTGGGGCGAGGCCACGGCCATCGCGCCCGAGGGTCGCGCCAATCCCCGCCAGCTCCTCGTTTCGCCGACGACCGCGCCTTCGCTCAAGAAGCTGCTCGACGAAACGCGCAGTGCCCGTCGCGAGAGGTTCGGCACGACCGAGGGCTTCGTCGTCGGCATCCAGCTCACGCACTCGGGACGCTGGTCGTCCGCCGGCCCCATCATCGTGCAGCACGGCGACGCCATCGATGCGGTGAAACACTGCGAGGACCTGCCGCTGCTGTCGGACGCCGATCTGGAGCGCCTGGAGGAGCGGTTCGTCGACGCGGCCGTGCTGGCGCGCGATATCGGATTCGACTTCATCGACATCAAGCAGTGCCACACCTACTTGCTGAACGAACTCCTGGGCGCGAGGACGCGCGAGGGAGCGTACGGCGGCTCGTACGAGCACCGGACGCGCTTTGTGCGCAACGTCTTCGCCCGCATCCGCGACCGCCTGGGAGACTCGATCGGGCTCGCCACGCGGTTGAACGTGTTCGATGGCATTCCGTTCGCGAAGGGCACGGACGGAAGCGGGATCCCCGCCTCGCACGACCTTCCGTACGAGCACGGTTGGGGAACGTCAGTCGACGACCCTCTGGCGCCGGACCCCACTGAACCCATCCGTTTGATCGAGGATCTCCGCCGGTTAGGACTTTCGCTCGTGAACGTCACCATGGGGAGCCCGTACTACAACCCCCATCTTGGGCGCCCGTTCGAACGTCCTCCCGTCGACGGGTACACACCGCCCGAGCATCCGCTCGCCGGCGTGGAGCGCCACTTCAGCCTCACAGAGCAGATCCAGCGCGCGCATCCGGACCTCCCCGTCGTTGGCACGGGCTACTCGTGGCTCCGGCACTACGCCTTGCACGCGGGGGCCGCGAACGTCGCCGGCGGCCGTGTGACAATGGTCGGCCTCGGCCGGGGTGCCCTCGCGTATCCGGACTTCGCCGTGGATGCGCTCGAGCGCGGCGGCATGGTGCGGGATAGGGCCTGCATCGGCGTCAGCTACTGCACGGCCCTCATGCGGGCCAAGCACAACCCCCTGGGCCAGTACCCCACCGGGTGCGTTCCGCGCGACCCCGTCTACGTTGAGGAACTGAAGGCTGCAAGGAAGACCGAGGGCTGGGCCTGACCGAACCCGGCGGTATTGACACCGGCGAGGGCCGTACTTACGATACTCTCGCGTACAAGGATGTAGGCTCCTTAGCAATTAGGAGGCCCGATGGCTGACGACAGCGACTTCATGGTGCCGGCCGGCGAGCTGCACCTCAGCAACTTCCTCCCCAAGGATCTCATCGACAACTGGATCGCCCCGCTCATCGCCGAGATGATCGGCCCGTTCGCCCTGGTGCTCATGGGTGCCGGTTCAATCATGCTGGCGTATACGCGGGGTTACACCGAAGGCGACGCCCTGCTCATGATTGCGCTCGCCCACGGCCTCGCCATCGGACTCATGGTCGCGGCCGCCGGCCACATCTCCGGCGGACACTACAACCCCGCTGTGACGGTCGCGCTGTTCATCGGCGGCAGGATCGGCCTGCTGAAATCCATCGGCTACATCGCCGCACAGCTCACCGGCGCGGTCTTGGCCGCGATCGCGCTGAAGTTCATCTTTGACGACGCCATCGCGGACGCCACGAAGCTCGGGGTGCCGGCGATCAACTACATAGGGGACGGCGATCCGCTCATCGTTGGAAAGCGGAACGGATTCGCGCTCGAGCTCATCCTGACCTTCTTCCTGGTCTACGTGATTCATGGGACCGCCGTTGACGGCAGGGGAGCCGGCGCCGTCGCCTCGCTGGCCATCGGCCTGACCATCACCATGGACATCCTGCTAGCCGGCCCCCTGACCGGCGCCGCGATGAACCCTTCGCGCTGGTTCGGGCCAGCCGTCGTGCAACAGGAGTTCAAGGACGGCTGGCTCTACATCGTCGCGCCGATTGCCGGCGGTGCGCTCGCCTCCATCCTCCACAACTACGTGTTCATCCCGCGCAAGGAGCGCGCTTGACGAATGTTGGTTGCCCCCGCGCGGGGCGCCCACTACGCTTGATGCAAGCATGGGCGATGGGGCTCGCCCGGACGCCCGAAAGGGATGATGGCTCCTACCAGCGATGGTAGGAGCCTTTTCGTTAGGCCGAAGCATGAACGCTCTCTATCTGGTTGTGGGGGGTTCCCTCGGTACGCTGGCGCGGTACTACCTGACGGGGCGCATCTCCGATTGGTACGGGCCGGGCGCCTTGGGCGTCTTTGTGGTGAACATCGTTGGCTCGTTTCTCGTCGGGCTCTTCCTCACCCTCGCGACCGAGCGATATCTGTGGCCATCGGAGTTGCGCCTGTTGATCGCCGTCGGGTTTCTGGGCGGGTTCACGACGTTTTCGTCGCTGACCTGGGAAGCCCTCCAACAGATGGAATCGAGTGACTTCCGCGGCGTAGGGCTGAACATTGGCGGCAGCGTGGCCGCCGGGCTGGTCGCGGTCTACCTGGGCCACGTGGTAGCGCGGACCGTGTGATTGGAGTTAGAGACATGGAGCTCATGGGCCCCGCGAAGCTCTTACGCGTCTACATCGGGGAGTCCGACAAGTGGAAGGGCCGCCCGCTCGCGACCGCCCTGGTCGAGCGGTTCCGCGCTGAGGGGCTCGCCGGCGCGACGGTCGTGCGGGCGGTCGAGGGTTTCGGCGCCAACAGCCGGATACACACGGCCCGCGTTCTGCGCCTCTCGGAGGACCTGCCGCTGGTCGTCGAGGTGATCGACCGTGCGGACCGGATCCAGCGGGTGCTGCCCATCGTCGACGAGATGATCGGCGACGGACTGGTGACGGTTGCGGATGTCGACGTTGTGCATTACCGTCACAGTTCAGGGAAGGATCGCGGCGGTAGCCTTTGAGCCGCCGCGCGCGCGCACGTTCGGAGGTAAATATGGCTGACGCGGTCGGTGTGGTACGGGACTTCTGCGCGGCCTGGGACCGCCGCGACAAGGAGGCCATCCTGGACGCCTTCACCAACGATGGCGTCTACCACAACATGCCCATGGAGCCCGCGAAGGGAAAGGACCAGATCAAGGCGTTGCTGGACTTCATCCTGCCCCAGGGCGCTGACGGCATCAGGTTCGACATAAGGAGCATAGCCGCCGATGGCAACATCGTCCTTACCGAACGCGTGGACACCTTCACACAGGGCCCGAAGCAGATCGTGCTCGAGGTGATGGGCTCGTTCGAGGTCCGGGACGGCAAGATCGCCGCGTGGCGGGACTATTTCGACTTGGCGCGCTGGACAAAGCAGACGGCCGGATAGGGGCCGCATGGATCGCAGGCGCCCCCGCCTGTGGCCCTCTACCGTACGCCCTCGCCTGTGGCCCTTCGGCGCGCCCCTCCATCATCCCCCTCGCCTTCTTGGATTCCTCCTCCAACCCCCTCAGGCCTGCCGCGTCCCTGCCGAATATATCGGTAGAGAACGATATATGCGACGCGAACCTTAGCGTCTGCGAGCCACCGCCGGGCCGGATGAGTCCCCGCCCTCTGCCAGATGTGGCCGATTCAGGCCGCCAGCACCGCTACCGATACTTATCCAGAGCGGACGGGTCAGGGCCCCCGCCTTTCGGTTGGCGGTCGTTTGTATGGCTTCTCAGAAGCGGCCACGCCCTCGGCAGACGGCGCGAGGCGCCAACGGCTCCGGACATTCGACCGGCGGCCTTGGTTCCTTCGACGATGCCCTCGCCTCCGAGCGCTACTACCGGGAGCTCGTCGAAAACGCCAACGACGTCGTCTACGTTCACGACCTCTCGGGGAGCTTCACCGAGGTGAACGCGGCCGCCACGCGCGTCTACGGCTACTCCCACGACGAGATCCTGAACCTCAATGTCAGCGACTTCGTTGATCCCGAGTACCTCGCTCTCGCGCGCGAAAGCACCGCCGCGCGGATACGCGGCGAGGACCGCTCGGAACCGTACGAGCTCCTCACGCGAGCTCGTGATGGAACGCCCGTCTGGATCGAGGTCAGCGCCCGCGTCATCTACCGCGATGGAACGCCCGTGGCCGTCGAGGGCATCGGCCGCGACGTCACGAGGCGCAAGCAGGCCGAGGACGCTCTTCGCGAACAGTCGCGGCGCGATCCCCAGACCGGCACCCTCAATCACGGCGCCGTGAACGACGAGCTGCGGGAGCAGCTCGCGCAGACCCACGGTCCGTGCGCCGTCGCGATGTGCGACGTTGAAGGCATGAAGGCCATAAACGACACGTACGGGCACCAGGTCGGCGACGCCGTCCTGAAGATCGTCGCGTCCGCGATGGCGCAGGATGGCGCGATCGTCGGCCGATATGGCGGCGACGAGTTCATGGCCATCGTCCCCGCTAGCTCGCGAGACGATGCGGAGGCCTATCGGGACCGCGTCCTCGCCGTCATCTCCTCGGCGGATCTCGCCGATCCCTCGACGGGTGTGCGCATCCCCCTGGGCGCCAGCCTGGGGCTCGCCGTCTACCCGGATGAGGCGCAGGAAGCCGGCGCCCTGGTCAAGCTCGCCGATGACGCCCTCTACGCCTCCCGCCGTCACAAGGACACCATGTCCTCCGCAACCGGGGAGGTGCTGAGCGGCGATCGCGCCGCGAAGCTGGTCGGCGACCTCGTCCCGCTGCTCACCGCACCCGGGTCTCGCGAAGAGAAGCTCGGACTTGTCGCCAGCAAGCTGTCCGTCGGCGCTGGCTACGACGCCGTCAACTTCGAGATCTCCGGTCAGCGGAGTGAGCCGCAGGACTGGGAGGGTACCTACGTCCGAGCGCCGGAGGAGCTCATCGAGGCCTGGACGGAGGCGCAGAACCAGGAGGCGGATCACCCGCTGGCGACGCTGCTCGAAGAGACCCGCAAGCCAGTCTTCATGGACGATATCTCGACCGCCGCCGAGCTACTGCCCGAGGAACGCACGATGATCAGCGCCGTCGGGCTGAAGTCCGCGCTCGTCGTCCCCATGATCTGGCAGGACAGGCTCGTCGGCATGCTCTCCGTGGCGAGCCGCCGCGGCGCCGCCTTCACCGCCTGGGACGCGCAATTCCTCACCGCCGTCTCCAGCCAGGTCACTGCCATCGTCTGGATGACGACGCTCGTAGAAGAGCTGCAGCTCGCCAGCAAGCACCTCTCGAAGGCCCACGCCGATACCGTCATGCTCCTAGCGAACGCCGCGGAAGCGCACGACGACACCACCGGCCGCCACATCCAGCGTGTGCGCACCGTCAGTGAGGCCATCGCTCGCGAGCTCGGCTACACCGAAGGCCAGGCCCACGAGATCGGGTTGGCCGCTGTGCTGCACGATGTCGGTAAGTTCTACGTCCCTGACTCGATCCTGCGGAAGCCCGCCAAGCTCACCGACGAAGAGTGGGTGCTCATGCGCCAGCACACGATCTGGGGCGCCGAGTTCCTCTCCGGTAAATACGGCTTCGAGCTGGCCGAGAACATCGCCCGCACCCACCACGAATCCTGGGACGGGAACGGCTACCCCGCCGGGTTGAAGGCCGAGGAAATACCCGAGGCCACCCTCATCACCTCCGCCGCCGATGCCTTCGACGCGATGACCAACGACAGGCCCTATCGGCTGGGCCGCCCGGCGAGCGAGGCCGTCGAAGAGCTCGTGCGGTTCTCCGGCCGCCAGTTCAGCCCGCGGGTCGTGGATGCCATCCTCCGTCTTTACAAACGAGGCGCCCTCCCATACGCCCAGACGCGCCCTGACGCGGAGCAGTCATTCGCCGCTTGACGTTCGAGATCGCCGCCACGCCATGTTGACAACGGGCTGAGGACGGTCGTCCGTTCGAACAGGAAGACTGTCCTGACCCGCGCGCCGCATGCGTCAATTTCGACATTCCAACTCCAAATGGGTTGACCTTCCGTCCGCGTGCCACTTAGTATTACATACCGACGGGTCGGTATTGGGGCGGGCGAAGGGGTCAGCCTCGTGGAGGTTACATGCAGGCTCTTCGAGAGGGCAGGCCGGGGCTGGTGCCGGGAGCACTCGCAGGCGTGGACTACAGGGGTGTGGCCAACAAGGCGTTGCTGCTGGGACTGATCCTCTACTTCGTCGTGTTCGGCTACCTCGTCGAGCGCTCTGTGCAGGTTAAGACGCTCGAGCCGTATGGGGTGAATATCGTTGCGTACTCGGCGCTCCTCATCGTTGCGGAAGCCATTCTGACGGTCACGATCATCTGGCTGTTTGCCGTCGAGCGCTCTGTGTGGCCGGCCTACGCCCGCGACGCTGTCCTTTCGTTCCGTACGTGGAACCCACTGGGATGGCTGCGCGGCCTCGGGCTCGCCGTGCGCTCGGCGTGGAACCTGAGCATCCTCGACCTGCGGCTCACGTCGCGGCTCACACTCTGGCTGGCGCGGGTCAATCGCTTCGCCGCGGCGCTGCCGCTCGTCTACTTGCTGGCGATTGGCTATGCAGGTCTCTCCGTCGTCGGGCTCACGATCGTGTCGGCTGATATCGCGATCACGTTGGGCTTGTGGGCCGCGTTGGAAGCGTTCGCTGTCGATCGGCAGGCGATCGCGGCGCACCACGTAGAGCAAGTGCGGCGCAATAGACTGTTCCGCATGGCCGGCCGTATCACGGCGGGCCCGGCACGGATGGACGAAGCCGAACAGATCCAGCGAATCGAGGCGCTGGCCTGGGGCGAGGAGCACGCGCGCGCCGTCGAGGTATATCGCACGCGGATCCAAAACTACCCCCGTGGTGTACTGGTGGCCCGAGGACGTTCGGGCCGCGTGCTCAGCGTGATCATGGCGACGCCCTACGATGTGCAGGAAGTGCTTCGGCGGAAGGCGATCAACTTCGATACGATTGCGAACCGGTTTGGGGGCGCGCCGGGCTCTCGGGCTCTGTGGGGCATTACGTTCAGCGTGCCGCAGCGGTATGCGGCGACTGGGGCGGGGACGGCGGCGACGCTTGAGCTGTACAAGCTGCTCGTCTCGGATTTCCGCGACTTCTACTTTGGCAGCCGCATCCCCGACTATCCGGCTATGTCCGATCAATTCATCCGGGCAGGCGTGGCCCCACCTTCGTACGAGGCCTACGCGAAGCTTACGGTTGCGGACGTGCGGGTCGTGCTCGGACAGGACTGGGGCATCGGCCGGAAAGGCCACGAGCTCGCCGACAAGGAGCTCGAGTACTACAGAGCACTGTCGTTCCGGCAGGTGCGTGTCGAGCCTGCGTACTACCTCCGCGATGAACCGCCCGTGGGCATCATCATGGTCCGCCACAATCCGCTGGCGTTCCTTCCGAGATGGCTCCGGGCTCTGTTGATCACCGTCGCCGGCGCCCTGTACCTGCGCGCGACGCTGTACGGGAACAAGGAGGGAGATGCCGAGGCTGAACAGGAGCGGGAAGGTGAGCCGGCAGTGCTTCCTCCGACGCGGGAAGAGATGGTCGAGCGAGGAACGCCCGTCCTGGCGGGCAAAGCGGACTAGGGATCTCGGACATGGCGATCGCGACACAAGCCCCCGTTCTTGCCGAGAAGGCACAGCGCCTCGCGCATGCCGAATCCCACGACTCCGTCGCCGCCTACTACGACGCACTGGAAGCGTATGACGACCTGTACTCCGATCCCGTGAGTCGTGCGGAGGACGCGGCCGTGGGCGCGCTCGTCGCGCGGACGCTCCGGCTCGAGCCCGGCAGCCGGGTACTGGATCTGGGCTGTGGGACTGGATTCGGCAACCGAATCCTGCCGGGCATGCACTACATCGGCGTTGACATTTCGCGCAGGATGCTGGCGAACGCCACCGATGAAGCGCACGACGCCACACTGCTGCTCGGGGATTTCGAGAAGCTCGCGTTCCGGCCCGAAAGCCTCGACGCGGTCGTTTCGTTCTACGGTTCGCTGTCGCACGCGGCGAGCCCCGAGTGCGTCGTCGAGCGCGTGTACGAGTGGCTACGGCCGGGCGGCCAGTTCTTCCTCATGTTCTACTCGCGGTACTCCATGCGAAATCTCTTCGACGCGGCGCGCCAGATGGACGGCGACTTCATCAAGCCGTATCGCCCATACGCCATTCGCAACTGCGATGTGAGCTGCCCCGCGCCGTTGGATGTCCACTTCTTCTCGGCGCCCGATCTGCGCCGGCTGTTCAGTCGGTTCGCCGAGGTGCAGGTCAGCGGACTGAACGCGCTTTGGGAGCTGCCCGGTTTGAAATGGATGTTGAACTCGACGGGGATGCTCGCCCGGCCCGCGATGAGCGGTGAGGCGCGGCTCCTGAGGGGACGGGTTGCCAGCCTGGGCTTCTCGCTTATCGCCACAGGCCGCAAGCCGTAATCCAAGCTGCTCACCACGCTCGGTTTCACGTGCCGCGTCCGTACACTACACTCGACGGTTGCAGGCTGGCTGTCCGCACGGCGCGGGGGGCTTCTCGCCTGCGTACCCGGCAGGCGCGACCTGCCGGCGATGCCTCGGGCGGGACAGATGAGGAGGCGCGAGTATGGTCGCGGTCTACGGCGATATCACCCCGAAGGACGACTTCACGCACCCCCTGGGGCCGGAGTCCAACTTCAACGAGAGCATGTACTTCAACTTCTTCGACCGCGCGAAGAACACCGGCGGTTTCCTGCGTCTCGGCAATCGTGCGAACGAAGGCTATGCCGAGATGACGCTCGTCATCTACCAGCCCGACGGCAGCGTCCTGTTCCAGTACAAGCGGCCCGAGATCACGAACAACGACGCGATGGACGCGGGCGGCATGAAGTTCGAGGTCATCGACGGCCTCGAGAAGCTGCGCACCACTTACGAGGGCGGCGCCGTCTACCTGACCGACCCCTCGCAGATGGCCGACCCCAGCTCCGCCTTTAAGAACAACCCGCACAAGCCCGTGAAGGTCGATCTCATCCACGAGGCCGCGGGCCCCGCGTACGGGAGCAGCGGCGCGAATCACAAGGTCGTCGATCCCGAGAAGGAGTTCGCGAAGGCCCACTACGAGCAGCACATGAAGGTCACCGGCACCGTCGAGATCGATGGCGTCGTGACCCAGATCGACGGCCTGGGTCTGCGCGACCACTCCTGGGGCCCCCGCTACTGGCAGGCGATCCATCGCTATCGCTGGCTCACCATCAACTTCGCGCCCGACTTCGGCATGATGGTTTCGACCATCTGGCGCGACCCCGAGAACCGCACCCAGGGCGGCGTCGTCTACCGCGGCGAAAAGATGGACCAGATCGTCGGCGTGGATATCGATACGGACTTCGAGGACAACGGCCTCTTCCACAAGGACCTCGTCGCCCACCTCAAGCTCAACACCGGCGAACGGCTCGACGTGTCCGGCAAGGTGATGGGATTCATCCCGCTGCGCAACCGCCGCAGCGGCATGGTCACCCACGTCGGCGAGGGCATGACCGAGTACCGCTGCGGCGACGCCGTCGGCTACGGCCTCTCCGAGTACCTCGACCAGGTCGAGTAGTCCGCGCCGGCGTTGCTGAACGTACATGTGGCAGGGGCGGACGCCGGCGTCCGCCCCCTTTGTCGAGAGCGATTCCGTGAGCACTGAAAACGACGAGCTGGCGCGCAATATCGAGAGCTTCATCGCCGCCCGGACCGGCGGCATCGCCGCCGTCTCCGACCTCAAGCGGCTGACGGGCGGCGCCTCGCGCGAGACGTGGTCGCTGGACGCGATTGTCGCGCGCGATGGCGCGAAAGAGACGCTCCCCCTCATCCTCCAGCGCGATGTGCGTGGCGCCGCCAAGGCCCTCTCCCGGCCCATGGAGTTCCGCCTCATGAAGGCCGCCTTCGACGACGGCGTCCCCGCCCCGGAGCCGCTGTGGGTGGGCGACGAGACGATCGGCAAGGGAGAGTCGTTCTTCGTGCGACGCGTCGACGGCGAGACCCTCCCCCGCCGCCTCCTGCGCGAGGACATCTACGCCGAAGCCAGGCGCGCGTTACCGGCCCAGCTCGGCGCCCTCCTCGCGCAGATCCACCGCATCGACCCCGCGAAACACGGCCTCGACCCCCTCCCCGCCCCGCCCGGCGGCGAGAACCCCGCGAGGTTCGAGGTCCAGCGCTACGAACAGATCTTCCGCGCGATCGCCCCGGAGCCGCATCCAGCCTTCGAGTTGGCTTTCCGGTGGCTCAACCGTCATCCCGTGGTCGCGGACGAGGGCGGGCCGCGCCTGCTCACGCACGGCGACTTCCGCATCGGCAACGTCCTCTTCGGCCCGGAAGGGCTGCGCGTCATGCTCGACTGGGAGCTGGCACACATCGGCGACCCAATGGAGGACATGGGGTTCATCTGCGTGCGCTCGTGGCGGTTCGGCGGCGCGAAGCCCGTAGGCGGCATCGGCGACCGCGAGGAGTTCTTCGCCGCGTATGAGGCGGCCGGCGGTGAGAAAGTGGACCCGGAACGCGTGCGTTTCTGGGAAGTTTTCGGGAACCTGCGCTGGGGCATCATCTGCATCAGCCAGGCCCGCACCTACCTCGACGGCCACAGCAACAGCGTCGAGCTCGCGAGCATCGGCCGCCGCACCTCCGAGACCGAGTGGGAGCTACTCAACCTCATCGAGTCCTAGATCGCCGATAGCTGAAAGCTGAAAGCTACCAACATGCATGACAGACCATCGGTCGACGAACTCCTTCGAGCGGTGGAGGTGCTCTTCGACGAGCAGCTCGTGCCCGGCCTGACGGGCTCCCGCCAGTACAACGCCCGCGTCGCCGCCAACGTCATCCGCACGGTCCGCCGCGAGCTGCAGCACGAGGAGCCGCGCCTCGAGCAGGAGTGGGCGGGCCTCGACGTCCTCCTCGGTCCCGCGCGGCACCCGGGCTCGGTCGCCGCCCTCAAGATCGCCCTCGCGGACCGCAACGCCGAACTCTCGGAACGCATCCGCAACGGCCATGCCGATGACGGCGAGTGGCGCAGGCTCGTGTTCGCCCACGTCCGCGACACCGTGCACGCAAAGCTCGAGGCCGCGAACCCGAAGTGGCTCGAGGCCGATGCGTAGGGCAGAACTTCGGAGCGTGGGCCGCGGCCGCCGTTAGAATGCGCTGATCCGCAGGAGGTCACCTATGTCCCAGCGCTTTGACGTCACGCGGTTCCACTCGCTGCTCAACACGAAGGCCTTCGGCCGCAACTTCATCTTCGAGCCCACCGTCGGCTCGACCATGGACGTCGCCCGCGACGCAGCGCAGCACGGCGCCGCCGAGGGCACCGTCGCCTCCGCCGACGAGCAAACCGCCGGCCGCGGCCGCTTGGGCCGCACGTGGATCACGCCGCCAGCGGTGAACCTGGCGACGACGCTGGTGCTGCGACCGCCGCACAGCGTCCTCCGCGACATCGCGATGATCGCGCCGCTCGCGGTCGTCCACGCCGTCGAGGACGTCTGCGATCTCCGCCTCGGCATCAAGTGGCCCAACGACCTCCAGGTCAGCGGCAAGAAGCTCGCCGGCATCCTCATCGAAACCGACCTCACCGACGAACGGCGGCCGCTCGTGCTCGTCGGCACCGGCATCAACGTGAACTTCGACGCCCGCGAGCACGAAGAGATCCGCGACATCGCCACCAGCCTCCGCACCGAGCTCGGCCGCGAGTGCGACCGCGAGGCGTTGCTCGCGGCGTACCTGTTCCGCTTCGAGGAGCTCTACGCCGCCGCCAAGATAGGCGAGTCCCCACTCGACCGCTGGAAGCAGCGCCTCCTCACCCTCGGCCAGCAAGTCCACGCCTCCTGGCCCGGCGGCGAGGCCGACGGCACCGCCGAAGACGTAGCCGAAGACGGCGCCCTCCTCATCCGAACGTATGATGGCGCCCTAGTCCGCGTAGAAGCCGGCGATGTGAGCTTGCGGCAGTAGAAGAGCGCCTCCATCGTCAAGTGTCCCAGCATGCCGCGAGAAGAGGATGCATTCGCCGTGTAGGGGCGCCGCTTGCCGCGCCCGTATCGGCATCGGTCGTCCCACCGAGTCGCTTTGCGGCGCAAGCGGTGGTCGTAGGGGCGGTCTCCCCTGCCGCAGCAGGGCTGCTTGCCGCGCCCGTATCGGCATCGTCCGTCCCACCAAGTCGGATTGCGGCGAAAGCGTGGTCGTACGGGCGGTCTCCCCTGCTGCAGCAGGGCCGCTCGCCGCGCCCGCATCGGCCGAGATCAATGCTGCTCGCTGCTCAACGCGCCCCGTCACGTGTGAGGCCCTGGCCCGTTCGCGGCGTTTTCCTCGTCCAACGCCCACCGCAGCGGATTCTCCTCGATGTACCGCCGCAGCGCATCAAGCTGCGCCTGGCTCCTGGTGATCTTCTCGAAGTAGTTCCGCTGCCAAACATCACCCGAACGGCCGAGCTCCCGGTTGACCGCGACCGCCGAAGTCGATTTGAAGACCCGTATGACGTCGCCAAGCATCGGTCGTCCCACACGGTTCGTTTGCGTTTCGAGTGCGATTGTAGGGGCGGTCTCCCCTGCCGCAGCAGGGCTGCTTGCCGCGCCCGTTGCCGGAAGGCGAGGGTCGTCGTCCAGCAGCCAAAGGATCCCGTGCACATGATTCGGCATGACCACGGACGCATCGAGCCCGACGTTGGCGAAGCGACCCGAAAGCACGTTCCACGTGTCGAGCACCAGCGAGCCGGCAACGGATTGTCGCATCGCGTCGTCGACAATCTCGCCGAACAAATGGCGGCGATCCGAGGTGACGATGGTGATGAAGTACGCGCCGTAAGAGGAGTAGTCGTATTGCCGCAGGCGAAGTTGTTTTCGGCGGCGAGGTGCGTCGGACACAAAGGAATGGTCGCCGACCGACGAGGGCGCGGCAAGCGGCGCCCCTACGACCACGCGAGCCTTCCATTCCCGATCATGGTGGGATGATTGGGGATGGCCGCTACTTGTCCAACCGCAGCACCGCCATGAACGCCTCCTGCGGGATCTCGACATTGCCGACGCGCTTCATCCGCCGCTTGCCTTCTTTCTGCTTCTCCAGCAGCTTCCGCTTGCGCGTGATGTCGCCGCCGTAGCACTTCGCCAGCACGTTCTTGCGCATCGCCCGGATCGTCTCCCGCGCGACGATGCGCCCGCCGATTGCGGCCTGCAACGGCACGTCGAACATCTGGCGCGGGATCAGCGACCGCAGCTTCTCGACCAGCAGCCGCCCCTGGTGCGACGCGTTCTCCCGGTGCGTGATCAGCGACAGCGCATCGACCGGCTCGCCGTTCACGAGGATATCCAGCTTCACCAGCGGCGCCGGCCGGTTCTCGCTGAAGCTGTAGTCCAGGCTGGCATACCCCTGCGTGCGCGACTTCAGCTCGTCGTAGAAGTCCACCAGGATCTGCGACAGCGGGATCCGGTACTCCAGCAGCACCCGCCCCTCGCCCGTCTTGCCCCCGTCGTCCTGGATGACGCCGTGCTGCAGGTACTCCATACGCTTGAACTCGCCCCGGTTGCTCGTCACCAGCTCCATCACCGCGCCGATGTAGCGGTCGGGGGTGACCACGCTGATGTTCATCCACGGCTCGCGGATCTGCTCGATCTCCTGCGGCGGCGGCAGCTCCGCCGGGCTGTCGACGGTGATCTCCTCGCCGTTCGTCTTCGTCACCTCGTACTCGACGCTAGGCGCCGTCGCCAGCAGGTCCAGATCGTACTCGCGCTCCAGACGCTCCTGCACGATCTCCATGTGGAACAGCCCCAGGAAGCCGCACCGGAACCCGAACCCCAGCGCCCCCGACGACTCCGGCGTGTAGATCAGCGATGCGTCGGTGAGCTGCAGCTTGTCCAGCGCGTCGCGCAGCAGCGGGTACTCGTTCCCCTGCGCCGGGTACAGTCCCGCGAACACCATGGGTTTCGCCGGACGGTAGCCCGCCAGCGCCGCGGCCGCGGGCTTGCCGTCGTCTGTGAAGGTGTCGCCGACGCGGCAGTCCTTCACGGTCTTCAGCCCCGTGGCGATGTACCCGACCTCGCCCAGCGTCAGCTCCGCCACCGGGTCCAGCCCCGGCCGGAACACGCCCACCTCCAGCGGCTCGACCGTGAAGCCCGTGGACATCAGCCGCAGCTTCCGCTTGTTGTCCACGCGCCCGTCGATCACCCGGCAGTACGCGATGACGCCTTTGTACGCGTCGTACTTGCTGTCGAAGATCAGCGCCCGCAGCGGCGCCTCGGGCGCGCCCTTCGGTGACGGCACCCGCTCTACGATCGCTTCCAGCAGCTCCTGCGCGCCTGTACCCTCTTTCGCCGACGCGAACATGATCTCGTCCGGCGAGAACCCCAGCGTATCGACCAGCTCCTGCGCCACCCGCTCCGGCTCCGCCGAGGGCAGGTCGATCTTATTCACGACCGGGATCAGCTTCAGGTCGGCCTCGACCGCCAGGTACACGTTCGCCAGCGTCTGCGCCTGGATCCCCTGCGCCGCGTCCACCACCAGCAGCGCCCCCTCGCACGCCGCCAGCGCCCGCGACACTTCGTACCCGAAGTCCACGTGCCCCGGCGTGTCGATGAGGTTCAGCTCGTACGCGGTCCCGTCGCGGGCGGTATACGCCATCCGCACGGCCTTCGCCTTGATGGTGACGCCCTTCTCGCGCTCCAGGTCCATGGCGTCCAGCACCTGCTCGGACATGTCGCGCCGGGAGATGGTGCCCGTCATCTCCAGGAAGCGGTCGGCGAGTGTGGATTTGCCGTGGTCGATGTGGGCGATGATGCAGAAGTTGCGTATTCGGGATGGGTCCATCTGACGTACAGCGTAGCAGGGGGTGGCTCGGCCGGACAGAATGCGCCCATAGCCGTCGAAGTCGTGATGTACTCCGTCAGAGTTCCTTGCGGTAGTGGACCAGGTTGAAGACTCCGAATGGGTTTTCGAGGACCGAGTTGTGCGTGAAGGTGTAGCCCAGACTCTCATACAGGCGCTGGGCTGGCACCTGCTTATCCGTTGTGTCCAGGGTTATCTTCGTGCCACCCAGTGCGCGAGCACGATCCTCCAGCGCACGGACGATCCTCCGCGCCAGGCCCTGACGCTGCTTTGGGATGGCGACTCTGATCCTCGTAAGGATGAAGGTGCCGCGTTCGGCGCATTGGATTGCGCCCATCGCCACTATGTCCCTGTCGATGTCACCGACGAGGAAGGCGCCGGCTTTCTGGTAGACGTTCGGGATGTCGAGCAGGTCAGGGTTGTAGCGAATGCTGTTCTCTGCCGTGTCACGCGGATCAGTCGCGCGAACGTTGAGCAGGACGACAGCATCAAGGTCGGCCGGCGCGAAGTCGCGGATAAGCATCAGGCCGTACGCGAGCGGAGGCCGAGGAGCACCAGCGTCATCGTGAACGCGCCCATCGCCACGATGGAGGCGAACGCCTTCCCCAGCGCTGCCGCATCCCAGCCCTCCAGCACCAGCGACCGCATGCCCTCGACGATGTACGTCACCGGGTTGATCGTCGCCAGAAACTCCAGCCACGGCGCGAAGAACTCCTTCGGCGCAAAGGCGGGCGACAGGAACAGCAGCGGGAAGAAGATCAGGAACCCCAGCTGCGCCGCCTGCGCGCTCCCCGTCTTCAGCGCCAGCGCCATCCCGATGCCCGAGTACGCCAGCCCGAACAGCCCCGACATCGCCACCAGCACCACCGCCCCCAACGGCCCCGACTCCAACCCCGATCCGAAGACGATCCCCACAACCAGGATGAACGCCGACAGCAGGCAGATCCGCACGCCGTCCGCCGCCAGCCGCCCCATCGCCAGCGAGATGCGCGCCGCCGGTGTCAGCAGCAGCTTGTCGAAGTACCCCCGCTCGATGTCCGTAACCGTGCCAATGCCCGCCACTCCCGCCGCGCCCGCAACCCCCTGCAGCACGGCGATCGGCATCTGGAACCCCGTGTAGTTGTCGACGCCAAACGCGCGCGCCGCCGAACTGCCGATCGCGCCCACCGTCACCGCGAAGAAGAAGATCGGGATAAAGACGTTGCCGATCTCCAGCGCCGGCTGCCGGACCGTCTCGCGAAGCGCCCGTATCATCAGGAAGTACGTGTCGCCGATGGCGTGTCTCACGGCCGCCTCCCTCGGGCGCGTCCCGCGGGATCGGCCCCGGCACCAGCCTCGTCCGCCTCCAGATGGTGCCCGGTCTTCTTCAGAAACACGTCGTCCAGCGTCGGGCGCGCAAGCGTGACCTCTTTCGCCCTTAGCGCGGCCTCGTCCAGCAGCAGCACGAGCTTCGCGATGGCGCTGCTGCCCTCGCGCACGTAGCAGATGACGGCGTCATCGACGGCGCGCACGTCCTCGATCCCCTCGAAGCGCCGCACCGCCTGCTCCGCACGCGTCAGCTCATCAGCGCCGCCTTCGATCCGCAGCGACACGACGTCGGTCCCGATGCTCGCCTTCAGCTCCTCCGGCGACCCCTGCGCGACGATCCGGCCGTAGTCCATGATCGCCACGTCGTGGCAAAGCCGGTCGGCCTCCTCCAGGTACTGCGTCGTCAGGAAGAACGTCACGCCCTCGCTGCGGTTCAGCTCGGCGACGTAGCGCCAGATCGAGTCGCGGCTGATCGGATCCAGCCCCGTCGTCGGCTCGTCCAGGAACACCACGCTCGGCCGATGCACCAGCGCGGCCGCCAGGTCCAGCCGCCGCTGCATGCCGCCCGAGTACGTCTTCAGCCGCCGGTCCGCCGCATCCTCCAGGTCCACGATGCGCAGGAGCTGCGCGACTCGGCCTGCGATCTCGGACGGTGCGACCCGGTACAGCCGCGCCGAGAGCGCCAGCAGCTCCCGGCCCGTTTGGATGTCGTCCAGCCCCGCTTCCTGCAGCGCCACGCCGATGCGGCTCCGCACCTCGCCCGCGTGGCGCGTCACGTCCAACCCCACCACCTCCGCGCGGCCTGCCGTCGGGCGCAGCAGCGTCGTCAGCATGCGGACGGTGGTGGTCTTCCCGGAGCCGTTGGCGCCCAGGAACCCGAAGATCTGGCCCTCCGGCACCTCCAGGGCGATGCCGTCGACGGCCTTGATGTCCGGGCTGAAGTGCTTCGCAAGGCCTTCGGCGAGGATCGCGGGCACGGAGTTCCTTTCGCTCGCCGCAGTTTACCGGCGCCATCGCGCGCGGTCAGCGTGAACCATCTGCGAATAACGCAGCCGCATTCGTCCATTGAGCCCGGGTGCCTGCGTACGTGATCCCCTTACGCCGCCCCGTCGGCGCTCGCGACATCGCGACAGCCGGGCTTGTCACCCTCCGGCCTGTGGCCCTATACTGGAGGCAACCTTGGATACTCTCGTACGGGAGTGGGCGCGAGCCCACTTTTTTGTTCGTTAAGGGTTTCGGCAGAATGAAGAGCGAATTCATCACGGCAATCACGGCCCTCGCGGCAGAAAAGAACCTGCCAAAGGAAACCGTCCTCGAGGCGGTCGAAATGGCGCTGGCCTCCGCCTACAAGAAAGACAACCTCGCACAGGCCAACGTCGTCGTGAAGATCCATCCCGAGGACGGGAACATCAAGGTCTTCACCGCGAAGACCGTCGTTGAAGAGATCGAAGACGACAAGATCGAGATGACGCTCGACGAGGCGCGGCGCATCAAACCCGATGCCATGATGGGCGAGCTCATGATGTTCGACGCCACGCCCGCAAACGCCGGCCGCATCGCCGCCCAGACCGCCAAGCAGGTCGTGTTGCAGCGCCTGCGCGAGGCCGAGCGCGAGGTCGTGTACGACGAGTACTCCGGCAAGGAGGGCGACATCGTCTCCGGCGTCGTGCAGCGCCTCGAGGGCCGCAACGTCATCATCGATCTGGGACGCGCCGAGGCCCTCCTCCCGCCGCCCGAACAGTCCCGCACCGAGCACTACCGAGCCGCCCAGCGCCTCAAGGTCATGGTCGTCGAGGTCCAGAAGGCCGCCAAGGGCCCGCAGGTTATCGTGTCCCGGGCCCACCGTGACCTGCTGAAGCGCCTGTTCGAGCTCGAGGTGCCCGAGATCTTCCGCGGCATCGTCGAGATCAAGTCCATCGCCCGCGAGGCCGGCTACCGCTCGAAGGTCGCCGTCTGGTCCCGGCAGGAGGGCGTCGACCCC
>Ga0326597_10000226_pt1 | contig 105264 bp, 110 predicted proteins | sample RVTome_12_FD_203789 | JGI IMG/M metagenome (GOLD analysis project Ga0326597, IMG submission 203789) | Soil microbial communities from uranium-contaminated site in the Upper Colorado River Basin, Wyoming, United States - RVT100D185 | ecosystem: Environmental > Terrestrial > Soil > Contaminated...
GCCCGATCGACTTGGGTATCTATTCAGACCTCAGAACGGCTCGGACTGGCCTCCGTCGCTCTATGGCGGCACGCGGATACAGGGCGTGGGTTGGCAGAACGATGCCGACCGCTTCGTCGTCGTCGCCGGCGAAGGGGGCGAGACATGGTTCTCTGTCATCGGTATACCAACTGCCCAGGACTGGCCCTCGAATCCGATCCCGCGTGGGACGCCGTGCCCTGACGATCCCGATGTGTATGACTGCCTCGATTCGGTCACGAGCCTGCCCGGAACAAGTCTCATCGCCTACACGATCACCGATGCCGCCAGGACGAAGACCGACCTCGTGATCTACAACACCGAGTTGGCGACCGAGGTGGTGCGTCTCCGCATCGCCGAGGCACCAAACTTCGTCAAGCAGCTGCACGCGTCAGACACCCAGGTCGTAGTCAGCCTCATGGAATCGGACGAAGGTTTCTATCGCCATCTGCCTGGGCTGGTCGTCGACATCGCGGTGATCGACGATCCTGCAATCGGAACCCTTCCCGTCCCCGGTGTAGCCACCATCGTCCCCTGAGGATCCGAATCCCGCACGCTGCCCGAGAGGACGAAACGATCACCACTCAGTCGTCCATTGGCTCGACACCTTGCTGCTCGAGTTTCTCCAACCCGTCCTTCATCGCCTGGATCGCCTCCGGGGGATGGCCCTGCCAATCCGTGACCTCACCCGTCACCCGCAACGGATCCATCGAGCGGTATGACTTCGTGGGATTTCCCGGAAACCTCGTGTTCGTCAGGTTCGGGTCATCCATGATCAGGCCGGTTGGTTCGACTACATAGATCCGGCCCGGTCCGCGGCCAAGCGCCAGCTCCGCACCCCAGATCGCCGCATCCAGAGTGCCGGCGAGATAGACATGGTTGGCCACCCGATCCAGTTGGCCAAAGTTCGCTGAGTAGCCCGCGGCTATCAGATCGCCCGGCACCAGGTCGGCCTTGGTGCCGTGGTAGAGCCGCCGCGGCCGCCCCTGCGCATCCGTGACTTCACCGGTAACTCGCAGCGGGTCTCGCGAGTGGTACGACTTCGTCGGACCCGGATACTTCTTGTCACGAGGTTCTGGGGCCTTCGTGATCGGGCCGGTGGGTTCCACGATGTAGATCCTGCCGGGACCGTCGCCAGGTTCCAGCTCCCCATCCCAGGCGGCCGCGTCGAGGGTCTCAGTCATGTAGACATGGTCGGACGGCCCTCCGCCGGGCTCGATCAGGTCGCCGGACTTCAAGTCCGCCTTCGTGCCGTAGTAGTACGAACTCGGATCGTCAGTGGTGGCGATGGCGTGCCCCTCGAATACCCGACCAAGAAGGCCAGCCTACGGCGCGACGAACCGCTCTTCTCGGGGACGGACTCGCGATCAATCCCCTCGCCACAAGTCGATCTGGGGCAGTCCGAGGATCCCGAGGGTCTGCGAGAGCTCACCGCAGTGATAGGCGTCGTGGGTGAACAGCCGCTGCAGGATGGAGCCGCGGCTGTGCGCCTGGCGGATACCTGCGTACTCACGAACGACCCCGTCACCGATCATGTCCAAAGTCCAACGATCCAGGCACGAGTCGACGATGGCAAAGGTCGACTCCAACGCCGTCACCAGCTCGTCGGCGCTACGGGGCGTGTCGAGATCGTCCTCCCAGCCTTCATTGGCCGGATCGGAGAACGGCGTGCTCTCCAGGCCAGGCTCGTCGAGCACGACGCAGAGCCAGTAGACCCGAGCTCCCGCCGTGTGCCCGACGGTCGCCCAGATCGGAAACCGCTCAGGGGCCGGGCGCAGCGCCAGCTGCTCGTCGGACATGGCACCGACGACTTCGACCATCCGACGGTTGTACTGCGGCCACTTGGCGTAGAACGGGCGAATCGACATGAGGCGCACGATACGCCGCGAGCCCGTCTCCAGACATCTCCCCGCAACGCGGCCGATCGACCCGATCGCTAACCAGGGAAATCTCATACGATCACCTGGTGCGACCTGGCAGATTGGCGGGGATCATCGTGGTGGCCCTGATCGGTGCGTGCACGTCGGGGACCTCAACTACGACGACCGCACCCCCATCGACGAGTTCGACCGTCGCCACGACGACCACCCGAGTCACGACGACGACCACGACCATCCCGGTCGAGACCGGCGTGTGGCGGCCGATCCCGGAGGGACCTCTTTCGCCGCGAGTACTTGCCCTCGCGGTCTGGACCGGCGAGGAGCTGATGGTGGTCGGGGGCTATGACGACGACCCATGCCTGCCGACGCGTCGACCCGACGACGGCGGTGGCGGATCGGCGTCTCGGTCGGCCGCGTTCTGCTTCGCGATCAAGTCGCAGGTGAACGATGGCGCTGCTTTCAACCCGCGAACGGGCACCTGGCGAGGGATCGCCGAACCTCCCGTTCCACTCACGCGCAGCTCCGCCTCGGCAGTGGTCCACGACGGTGTCATATACGTCCTGGTGGCCGCCCAGCCAGGAGCGTTGCTGGCGTATCACCCTGTGGATGACCGGTGGGAGGAGCTCCCGCCGCCTTCCACGCAGTTGGGGATACTCATCGACGCCGGCGACCGGCTCGCTCTATTCAGGTACGACGACAGCGACGGGAACCCCGACGACTGGTTGAGCGAGCCGAACCGAGAGGTCGCGCCAGGTCTGATGTTCGACCCCGAAACGATGGTGTGGTCTGAGATACCGCCGGACCCACTCATCCCCTCCTTTGACCGCTCGATGGTGTGGACCGGGAGCGAACTCGTGCTTCTCGGTGCCGAAGCCGTTCCCCAGCCCGGATCAGAAGCGCCAGCGTTCATGAGGGCTGCGGTCTTCGACCCGGTGACCGGGACATGGCGCCGCCTGCCCGATTCGGACCTCGTCATCGCCGGCGGACACCGCGCCTGGACCTGGTACTTCGCCGATGGGCGGCTGATCAACCCGACGCTCGGCTCTTCGGACGGTGGCCAGACGAATCCGTACGACCGCTCCTACCCCCGTGGCGGCATCCTCGACCTCGAGTCTGGTGAGTGGTTGCCCCTGCCCGACCCCCCTGCAGATCCGTACGTCCCCGGGGCGTTCATCGGGTATTCGGCCGGGTCCCAGGATGAGCTTCTCTCCGGCTACGGCTGGCTGTTCGACCCGGGTACCAGTCGATGGCAGTCGGTACCCGCACCGCCGGACAACTCGTCCCTCCCGGTGCCACGCGATGGGAGCACCGTCCTCTTCGCCGGTCCCGACCTCGTGGTCTGGGGAGGCTTCCTTTACGGGGAGGACGGCCGCGGCGAGATGGTCGCGACGGGCTGGATGTGGCGGCCTGGGGCATGAGAGCGGCGGTCGTGCTCGCCGCGGTGGGCATCCTCGGTGCCTGCTCTTCGTCGACTGCGACCGAATCCTCGACGACCTCGTCGACCGCCGGGCCGCTCACCACGACGACTTCCGGCACGACCACGACCACGCTCGAAGCGATCCCGGTCTGGGTTCAGGCCGAGGTCCCGCATGGGGATCCCGCTCTCGGAGGCGGCGATTTTATGTTCGCCGTAGTCGAGTTCCGGGGACGCCTGGTGGCCGCCGGGCAGGTGGGTGTGCAGCCCGCCGTGTGGGTGTCGGATGACGGTCTGACATGGACGCAGGTGTCAGATCCGGACCTCGAGGCTCCCCAAGGGAAGATCCGTGACCTCGTGGTCGGCGGACCAGAACTGGTCGCCGTGGGCGAGGCCTTCACCGGAGAAAGCTGGGCGCCTAGACCCGCCGTGTGGACCTCGATCGATGGTCTGGAGTGGTCACGCGTGCCGCATGAGGCTGATGTGTTCGGCTTTCCCGAGGGTGGGACGATTGGGACCGTCGCCGCCGGACCTGGCGGACTCATAGCCATCGGGGGCGAGTTCATGACGGTCTCGGGGCCGACGGTGTGGAGATCGGTCGACGGTCTCAGGTGGTCACGCCTACCCCCCAACCCTGACCTCGTAGCCATAAACGATCTCGCAGCGTTCAGCGGCTCCTATGTGGCAGTTGGAGCCAACGACGAGGGAGCCGCGGTATGGCTCTCGAGCGATGGCCTGGAGTGGTCACGTGCCGCCGTTCCGACCGATGATGGCGCCGAACCTCGGCAGGGAATGCAGGCGGTGACCGTCACAGATCGAGCCTTGATCGCAGTCGGCTCCGCCGCCGGACCCGACCGAGGGGTCCCAGCGGTCTGGGTGTCGGAGGACGGGACCGAGTGGCGACGAGTGAGCGCCGCCGACCTCGAAGCCTCCGTACCCGACCTCGGGTATTCCCAGATGTGGGCCGTGGTCACCGGCGAGGATGAAGTGATCGCAGTGGGCTGGGCATGGGAGTCCGACGCCGACAGCGCAGCAGTGTGGCGATCACCCGACGGTCTCACCTGGAGCCGTGATAGAGCTGCCGCCCTTGGGGGAGAGACGGGCCTCTTCGCCGCCACACCTTTCTTGGGAGGGATCGCTGTGGTCGGGTACGACTCGTCCGATGGTCCCTTCGCCGCGGCGTGGTACATCGGCCCGTCCACGGCCACCGTGCCGACGACCAGCACACCCGCAGCACCGCAACCCACGATCGTCCCATGAACCCACCCATCCCGGTCGCCACACCCATGAGACAGGCGGTCGCACTCGCTGCCGTGAGCCTCGTCGCGGCCTGCTCGTCCTCACCCGCGAGCGACTCGACGACCACCTCCTCGATCGCCGCGTCGGTCACCACGACCACCGCCGGCACGAGCACGACCACACTCGAGGCGATCCCGATGTGGGTTCGTGCCGAGGTCGAACCAAGACCTCCCGCCAATGGCTACGAGGCGATGAATTCAATCGTCGTGTTCGAGAACCGCCTCATTGCCGTCGGGACATCGGCGCAGCAAGCTGCTGTTTGGATGTCGTCCGATGGACTTTCATGGTCCCGGCTACCCAATACACCAGACCTCGCCAACGACAGCACCAATCTCGAAGACGTCGTCGCCGGAGGACCAGGACTCGTCGCCGTCGGCTCGGCCCGCACCGAGGAGGGTGGCACCGATGCCGCCGTGTGGACCTCGACCGACGGTGTGACATGGTCGCGCATACCCCACGATGCGGCGGTGTTCGGAGGATCCGGCAACGAGGGGATCAGAGCCATCGCCGCAGGACCAGAAGGACTGGTCGCGGTCGGCTACAACCACGCCTACTCGGAAGGGGCTGTGTGGACCTCCATCGACGGAATCGAATGGTCGCGAGCACCGCACAACGCCGAACTGTTCGGATACCCGTCATTTCGCTCGCTGGAGGATGTCGTTGCCTTCAATGGCGGATTCGTCGCCGTGGGGTCCGTATGGAGTGATGGGTCGCTTCGCGCCGCCGTTTGGCTCTCTCCCGACGGACTCGCGTGGTCGCGGATCGTCACGCCCACCGAGGGAGAGATGCGAGGCCTGACAACCGAAGACGGATCCCTCATTGCGGTGGGCCGGCAGACCACCGGAGTAGCGGCCTGGTCGTCGGACGACGGAATCGAATGGATGCGAGTCCGCGACGCCGACTTCGGGGGACCCGGCACCTTCGACCTCGGGTACTCGGAGATGCGGGCCGTCCTCGCCGCAGCGGGCGGCTTGATCGCAGTCGGGTCCATCCAAGAGGCTGGTTCTTCGGACGGTGCCGTCTGGCGCTCCACGGACGGGATCTCATGGAGCCGCGACGAGAGTGCGGCCCTCGGGGGGCGGTGGTATCAGGACCTCTTCGCCGCCGCCGAGTTCGCTGGAGGCATCGCTGTGGTCGGAACCGACTCGGTGGAGTCCGAGGGCCCATTTGCCGCGGCCTGGTACATCGGCCCCTCGACGGCAGTCGTTCCGACGACCACCACCACCATCGCACCGCTACCCACGACCGTCACGCCTGGAGCGCCGAACTTTGTGATGCGGTGCGGCGACATCGTGCGCCCCTATGAGTCGCCACCCCCGATCACCTATCCGAACTGCGCGTGGGTGGCCTGGGCAGATCCACTCTGGAGCGTCGGACGGTGGGAACTCGATCCGGACAATCCCCCAGACCCGGCAAGCAGCTCGCTCACGGTTCTCGCGCGGGAGACGGGGTGCATCGGAAGGAGCCCTCCCCACGGACTCGAGATCCGGCCGATCATCATGATCAGCGGCGATGAGATCGTCGTGTTCGTCCTGATCGAGGCCCGCGTGTACCCAGCGAACTGCAGTGGACCAAACCCCAAGTTCCCCGTGACAATCGATCTCGGTGCCCCCCTTGGAAACCGTCGGGTCTTCGAGGGCAAGCTGGTACCGCCCATCCTCCGCTTTCCGGAAGCATGAGTTCGGCCCCACCCAATTCCCGGCGTGGCGTCACCGCGATACTCCACGGTGCGCTCGCCCTGCTCCTCATCGCCACCCTCGCCGCCTGTGGCGGCTCGCCCGCTGGCGACCCCGCCGCCCGCCCGACCCTCGTCAACGCCATCAGGGACGCCGAGGACCTGGTCATTGGTCACGCCCTCACAGAGCTGATGTCAAACAACGAGCTCGTCGAGGCCGCGCGAGCTCTGTGCGACCTCCACGACCGACTCGGTCCCGACGAAGCCTCCCAACAGACGGAGGCTCTGCTCCGATCCCTGGATTGGAACGCACCGGCCAACCCGGCGATGCTCGACCTCATGCTCGAGATCGGACGCACCACGGTGTGTCTCGATACGGGGGCACCCGCATCCCCGCTGGCGGAACTCCTCCCCGAGCGACCGCATATCGGAGGAGGAGCGACGGGAGCGGAAGTCGACCGAGCCGTCGCCGCATTCCTGGACACGGATGAGGGCCGGCATTTCGTCGCCACGATCCGGAACCGTCAAGCGACCCTCGGCGAGGTGTTCACGGTGTCCATGTCCGACGTTGAACTGGTGCGCCATGCCCGCGGCATCTGCTGGACATGGGCAGAGCTCGGTCCCGATGCGGATGCCGAACTGCGCAGCGCCCAGGAAGCCTATGGGTGGACGGGTGAGGCCGATACCGAGATGTTCGAGTTGCTCCTGGACGTCGCCGATGCAGCCTGCATAACCGTGGGGGCCTGAGCCCACTCAGCTCATCCACCTCGCCATCACCCGAGATGACTCAGCCTGCCACGCGATACCCGAGGTGCACCGTGCCGTTGTCGAACCGGCGCAGATCCACCAGGTTCAGCGTCGTCAAGACGCCGTCCAGGAACCACGGCCTTCCTCCCCCAATCACGACGGGGGTCACGAACAGATGGATCTCATCGACAAGGCCGGCGTCGAGCGCCACCGCGGCGAGACCGGGCCCTCCCACACCGAGATCGCCGCCCGCCTTCATCCGCCTCACCGCCTCCGGATCGAACGCCCGCTCGATCCGGGTCCGGGCGCTCGAGACCTCCCCGAGGCTTCGCGAGTACACGACCTTTTCGGCTCCCCGCCAGATTGCCGCGAAGTCGTCGATGTGCGCCGGCCCGCCCGATTCGACGGTCTCCCAGAACACCATGACCTCATACATGCGGCGGCCGAGGAGGAAGGTCTCGATCGGGCGCACGAGATCGTTGACCGCGGCGTGGACCTCCGGATCCGGTGCCGCCCAGGAGAAGTCGCCACTCTCGTCCGCCACATATCCGTCGAGCGAGGTGATGGCGGAGTAGATGAGCCGGGACACCCGGAGACGCTACTCCCCCACCACCCCCCGCAGCTGATCGAGCATCGTCGTCCACCCGCCTTCGTGCATCTGTGCGACCTCTTCGCTGGAGTACCCGGTCTCTCTCACCACCACCTCGGTCTCGTCGCCGTGCGCGATGAACTCCACCGTCACCCGGGTCGACTCCTCGGCGATCCCGCCCGACAGGCCCAGGTCGATGACCAGCCGCGACGGCGGGTCGAACTCGACGAAAGTCGCCTTCTCCACGATCGGCTCACCTCCCGGCGGGCCGAACTCCAGGTGGTAGGACCCGCCGAGCCGGGCGTCGACCTCGGCATGCGACACCACCCAACCCGACACCGGTGCGTACCACTCGCGGAGGTCGTCGGGGTCGGTGAACGCCCGGAACAGGCGCTCCCGGGTCGCCTGATAGCGGCGGCGCAATTCGAATCCAGTCGCTGTGTCGGTCATTGTTCCTCCAGATGTCGTTCCAGGGCGTCGAGACGCCGCTTCCAGATCTCCCTGCGCTCCTCTACCCAAGCGGCGACCGGGTCGAGCGCCGCCGGTTCGAGGCGGCAGGTCTTGACCCGGCCCACCTTGCGGGACCGCATGAGCCCGGCCGACTCGAGGACCCCGAGGTGCTTGAGCACGGCGGGGAGCGACATGTCGAACGGCCCGGCCAACTCCGACACGGTCGCCTCGCCCTCGGAGAGGCGCTCGACGATGGCGCGCCGGGTCGGGTCCGACAGAGCGGACAGCCGCCGATCAAGGGTCTGAGAGTTAACCATACGGTTAACAGTGGCACCGCCCGGCTCCGGTGTCAAGACCCGTGGATCAGTCGAAGCCGGAGATCTGGACGAACTCCATGTCGGCATTGAAGGTCGCCGGGGTATTCCCTACCCGGCCCGCGCCGCCTCCTTGGCGTGATAGGAGGACCGCACCAGCGGACCGCTTTCCACGTGGCGCAGGCCGATCGTCTTGCCATAGTCGGCGTATCCGGCGAACTCGTCGGGGTGGACGTAGCGATCGACCATGCGGTGGCGAGCAGTGGGCCGCAGGTACTGGCCGATCGTCACGATGTCGACACCCACGGCGCGCAGGTCGGCGAGCGTGGACAGCACCTCGTCGCGGGTCTCCCCCATCCCCACGATCAGGCCCGACTTGATCAGCGACTCCGGCCGCATCCACCGCGCCCGTGCCAGCAGGGCCAGGGACCGCCCGTAGTTCGCCGCGGTGCGCACATCGCGCTGTAGGCGAAGCACGGTCTCTGTGTTGTGGTTGAGGACCTCGGGCTCGGCCTCCATCACCGTCTGCAACGCCGCCTTGTCGCCCTTGAAGTCGGGGATGAGCACCTCGACCTCGCAGCCCTGGCGCACCCGGATCTGGCGGATCGACTCGGCGAACACCTCCGACCCCCCGTCGGCCAGGTCGTCCCGGTTCACCGAGGTGAGCACGGCGTGCTCGAGAGCCATCGACACCACGGCCTCGGCGACCCGCTTGGGCTCGTCCCAGTCGACCTCACCGGGACGCCCGGTGTTGACGTCACAGAAGCCGCATGCCCGGGTGCAGACGTCGCCGAGGAGCATGAAGGTGGCGGTCCCACTCCCCCAGCACTCGTAGATGTTGGGGCAGCCGGCCTCCTCGCACACCGTGTTGAGCTCCAGCCCCTCGACAAGCCGTTTGAGGTCGCGGTAGCCGGGGCCGAGGTCGAGACGGACCTTCATCCAGGACGGCTTCTCCGGCTCGCCGGGGAGCCGGCCCTTCACCGTGATCGGGATCAGCTCCCGTCCCTCGGGTGAGAACGTCCCGCATGCCACCAGCTCGTCGACGTCGAAGACCTGTTGGGTGCGCCCGGTGCCCCGGGTGAAGACGGCGCGGTGGTCCTCCACATCCGAGGATCCGAGCACGGCGGCGAACCGGGGGACGAACCGATCAACGACCTCCTCGATCGACACCTTGCGCCCGAGGATCTCCGAGATCGAGGTGACCGGGCGATCGGCGATCCCGCAGGGGACGATGTGGCCGAACCAGGAGAGATCGGTGGCCACGTTTAGGGCGAAGCCGTGCATCGTGACCCGGCGGGAGGTGCGCACCCCGATCGCCGCCACCTTCCCCTGCTCGGTCCACACGCCGGTGAAGCCGTCCTCGCGCCACGCGGCGATGCCGAGGTCGGCGAGCGTCCCGATCAACGCCTCTTCGATCCGCCGCACATGCCCCACCACATCGGGCTTGGCGCCGAGCCCGACGATGGGATACCCGACCAGCTGGCCGGGGCCGTGGAAGGTGACATCACCGCCCCGGTCCACCCGGAACATCTCGGCTCCGAGTGCGGCAGCGCGCTCTTCGGAAATGAGGACGTTGTCACCGCCAGCGAAACGGCCCACCGTGTACACGGGAGGGTGCTCGAGGAGGAGCAAGTAGTCGTCGGCGGTGCGGCCCTCGACACGCCCCTCGTGGATGGCCCGCTGCAGATCCCAGGCCTCCTCGTACGGGAGACGGCCCAGCCAGCGGGACCGCAGGAGCGTCACGACAGCTCTTGCTCCCAGTCCCAGGTCTCCAGGTTCCCCTTGATCCGGGCGAGGAACTTCACCGCGGTCGACCCGTCGAACGCACGGTGATCCCAGCTGAGGCCCAGGTAGCCGACGTGGTGGATGGCGATGCCGTCGTTGCCGTCCTTGTCGGTGATGACGATGGGCCGCTTGGCCACGGTGTCGGTCGACAGGATCGCCACGTTGGGCACATTGATGATCGGCATGGACATGAACGACCCAAACGGGCCCGGGTTGGTGAGGGTGAAGGTGCTCCCGGCGAGGTCGTCGGGCTCCATCTTCCCGCCGCGGGCCTTGTCGGCGAGCGCCTTGACGCCGCGGGCGATGCCCTTCATGCGGAGGCCGTCGGCGCCGCGCAGGGTCATCACCACCAGGCCACCCTCGTCGAGGTCGACTCCGTAGCCGAGGTTGATCTGCCCATGGAGCGTGCGCTTCTTGCCCTCGAGGTCGAACGACGAGTTGACCACGGGGAACTCACCGAGGGCGTCGATCGTGGCCCGGCTGATGAAGGGCAGGTAGGTGAGCGAGAAGCCCTCGCGCTGCTTGAACGCCTCCTTGTGGTGTTGGCGGACCCGTTCCACCGCCTCGTAGTCGACCTCCATCGAGGTCCAGACATGGGCCGCGGTCTGCTTGGCTCGGGTCATGTTCTCGGCAATGCGGGCCCGCAGCCGGTCGAGGTCCTCCACCTGGTCGCCGGCCGCCGACGCCACCGCCGGGACCGGGGCGGGCTCGGGGGCCTTGGGCGCCTCGGCGACCGGGGCGGGCTCGGGAGCAGGTGCCAGCGCGGGCGCCTCGGCGACCGGAGCCGGAGCCGGGGCCGGAGCGGCCGCCTCGGCCGGCGCGGGCGCCTCGGCCGGCGCGGGCGCCTCGGCAGCCGGAGCCGGAGCCGGGGCGGGAGCGGCCGCCTCGGCCGTCTTCGACGCGACGAAGCTCTGGACATCCTTGCGGGTGATGCGGCCACCGCGGCCGGTCCCGGTCACCCGGGTGAGGTCGACGTCGTGCTCGGCGACGAGACGGCGCACCACCGGGGAGAGCATGCCGACATCACTCGATCCGGTGGCGGCGGGTCTCGGTTGCTGCTGTGGAGGCTCGGGTTGCGGGGCCTCGACCCGCTCGGCCTGAGGCTGTGGCGCCGGCTCCGGCTCGGCGGCGGGCGCGGGCTCGGGCTGCGCGGGTTCGGGCTGCGCGGCCTCGGCGGCCGGCTGCTCGGCAGGGGCGGGCATTGCGGAAGAGCCCGTCAACTCGCCGGGCTCCCCGATCACGGCGAGTGCGGTGCCCACGTCGACAGTCTCACCCTCGGGCACGAGGATCTCGAGGACGATCCCCGACCACGGCGAGGGCACCTCGGTGTCGACCTTGTCGGTCGAGATCTCGAGCAGCACCTCGTCCTCGGCGATGGTCTCCCCGGGCTGCTTGGCCCACCGGAGGATGGTTCCCTCGGTGACCGTCTCGCCCAACTGCGGCATGGTGACGGTGTACGACATTGATCCTCCTAGACGTCTGCGAGCTTGCGGACCGCTTCGAACACGTCATCCGCCTGGGGGACGAACGCATCTTCGAGCACGGCAGCGAACGGGATGTGGGTGTGGGGCGGCGTGACCCTGACGACCGGCGCGTCGAGGTCCCAGAAGGCGTCGGCGGCGACCCGGGCGGCGATTTCCGAGGCGATGCTGGCAAAGGGCACATCCTCCTGCACCACCACGAGGCGTGAGGTCTTGGCTATCGAGGCGAACACGGCCTCCCAGTCGACCGGCGTCACCGTCTGCAGGTCGATGATCTCGGGCTCGATGCCCTCGGCGGCGAGCCGCTCGGCGGCCTCGAGCGAGGTGTGGACCATCGCCCCCCAGGTGACGATCGTCACGTCGTCGCCCTCCCGGGCGACTCGCGCCTTGCCGATCTCGATCTCCCAATCCCCCGGCGGCAACGGCTCCTTGACGCTCCGGTACAGCTTCTTGTGCTCCAGGAACACCACCGGGTTGGGATCGCGGATGGCGGCCCGCAGCAAACCCTTGGCGGCAATCGGCGTGCTGGGCACCACCACCTTGATGCCGGGATGGTGGGCCAGCATCCCCTCGGGGCTTATCGAATGGAACGGCCCGGCGCGCAGACCGGCGCCGCTCGGTCCCCGGATCACCATCGGGACCGACCTGCCGCCCTTCCAGTGGTACTTGGCGGCCTCATTGGCGATCTGGTCCATCGCGGGATAGATGAAGTCGGTGTATTGCAGCTCGACCACCGGAACCTGACCCATGAGCGCCGCGCCCACCGCTCCTCCGACGATCGCCGACTCGGCGATCGGTGCGTCGACCACCCGGTGGGGGCCGTACTTCTCGAACAGGCCCTTGGTCACCTTGAAGGCGCCTCCGAAGTGCCCTACGTCTTCGCCGATGATGAACACTCGCTCGTCGCGCTCCAACTCCTCGTCCAGCGTCTCGGTGATGGCGTCGAGGAGGGTGACGGGGTCGCCCGCAGGCTGTCCGGGCGCCGGGGCCGGATTGGCCCGGGGTGCGAAAAGGTCCACCGGCACCTTGGCAGGCGAGGGATCGGCCTGCTCCTGGGCCCACTCGATGGTGGTGCGCACCTTCTCCTCGATCCGCTCGTGGATCTCGGTCTTGCGGGCCTCGTCGAGGATGCCGCGCGATCCGAGGAACTCCTCGAAGCGAGGTACGGGATCCTTGGCCATCCAATCCTCACGCTCATCCGGCTTCACATAGTCGGCCGGGTCGTGGCCGGCGTGGCCGTAGTGGCGGAACGTGACGGCCTCGATGAGCGTGGGACCCTCGCCGTTGCGAGCCCGCTCGACGGCCTCCTTGGCTGCCGAGTAGCAGTCGAGGATGTCGTTACCGTCGACGACCACGCCGGGGATGCCGTAACCGTCGGCGCGGTGCGCCACGTAAGACAGGTTGAACTCGCGGTCGTTGGGGGTCGAGTAGGCGTACTGGTTGTTCTGCACGGTGAAGACGACCGGCAGGCCGAGGACCGCCGCCATGTTCACCGTCTCGTGCCAGGTGCCGGTGGCGGTGGCGCCCTCGCCGCAGTTGGCCAGCGCCACGCGGCGCTCCTTGCGCTGGTCGAACGCCAGAGCGGCACCCATGGCCACCGGGTAGGCGTCGGGGAGCGGGCTGACCACCATCAGCGTGCCCTTGTCGATCACCCCGAAGTGGCTGTTGCCGTCACGGCCCTTGGTGGGTGCGGCAGCCTTGCCGTAGAAGTTGAGGAGGGTCTCCTCGAGGGTGACGCCCCGGGTGAGTTGGCCGAGCAGGTCGCGGTGGGTGGGGCCGAAGACGTCGCCGTCCTCGAGGGCGTACGCGAAGCCCACCTGCGCTGCCTCCTGACCCACGCCGGGATAGACCGCGCCTGAGAGGCGCCCTCCCCGATACATGTTGTGGAGGCGGGTCTCGAGGATCCGGCCCGTCATCATCAGCTCGTACATCGAGAGCAGCTGGGCCTCGGTGAGCTCGGCGGCGTGTCCCTTCGCTTCGATCAATGCAGGCTCCTGCCGGCCGCGGCGAGGAGGGTCTCCCCCACCGCCTCGGCCATCGTCGGGTGGGCGTGGATGAACGCCGCCGCCTCCGACGGCAGCGCCTCCCACCCCACGGCGTACATCAACTCGTGGATCATCTCGCCGGCGATGGAACCGACGACCGTGGCGCCGAGGATGGGGCCGTCCTTCTCGACGACCACCCGGACCAGGCCACTCTCGCCCTTGATGATGGCTCGTCCCGCGCCGGCGAAGGGATGATCGGTGGTCACGACGTCGTAACCGGCGTCCTTCGCCTGCTGTTCCGTGAGGCCAACCGAGGCCACCTCGGGCCGGGTGTATACGACCAGCGGGATCGCCCGGTAGTCGGTGGGGGCGGGCGTGCCGGTGGCGATGTGGGTGATCGCCGAGATTCCCTCGGCAAACCCGGCGTGGGCGAGTTGGGGCGTGCCGGCGACGATGTCCCCCGCCGCATAGACATTGGGGGCGTCGGTGAGCATGGTCTCCAGATCGGCGAGGACGAACCCGCGGTCGAGGCGGACGCCCGCTTCCTCGAGCCCGATACCGGAAGTCACCGGTGCCCGGCCCACGGCGACGAGCACGACGTCGACGTCAACCGACTCGCCGCCGAAGGGCACTGTGACGCCGCCACCCGAGATTCTGGGGGCGTCCACGCCGGTGCTGGTGTGCACCTGGATTCCCCGGTCCTTGAATGACCGCTCCAGCGCCCGGGCCGCCCGGGGCTCGACGCCGGGGAGGATCTGATCGACGACCTCGAACAGGTGCACCTCGGCGCCGACGTCGGCGAGCATGCTGGCGAACTCCGCCCCGATGGCCCCGGCGCCGATGATCGCCACCCGGTCGGGACGCGAGGTCCAATCGAGGGCATGATCGGAGCTGACGATGCGGTCCTCGTCGATTTCGTAGCCCGGGATCGAGCGCGGAACCGAGCCGGTGGCGACGATCACCTTCCTGGCCTCGACGCGACGGCTCGACCCGTCGTTCAGAGTCACGTCGACCGTGCCGAGACCGGCGAGGCGGCCGGTGCCGTCGATGGTCTCCACGCCCCGCTTCTTGAGCAGGCCCTGGAGGCCGGTGAAGAGCTGATCGACAACCCGGCCCTTACGCGCCAGCGCCGCCTGCCAGTCGAGCGATGGGGTCGACGTGATCACGCCGTGGTCACCAGCGTGGGCCACCTGGTGGAAGACCTCGGCGGTGTGCAGCCACGCCTTGGCCGGGATGCATCCGCGGTGCAGGCAGGTGCCGCCGACCTTGGCCTTCTCCACGAGAGCCACGGATAGCCCGAAGTTGTGGGCATAGAGGGCGGCCGCGTAGCCGCCGGGGCCACCGCCGATGATCGCGACGTCGTGCAAGAACCCTCCGGAATCGGTGCTCCGCGAGGTTAGTTGGCCGGTCGCGGGGCACCAGCCGTGGGCCATCCGGTCAGACTGTCGTACTCTCCCGGCCGTGCAGACCCGCTACCTGATCATCGCTGCCCTCGTCACTGCCCTGGTGATCCTCGGAGCGTCGCTGGTCTGGCTCCTCATGGGCGTGTTGTGACCGTCGAATTCGACACCGACGACGGTTTGACCCTCGAAGGCGCCTGGTCGCTCCCGGACACTGATCCCCAGTCGATCGTGGTCCTGTGCCACCCCGATCCCAAGCAGCGAGGCACGATGAACGCCCCGCTCCTCAAGAGCCTGGCCGCGGCGCTGGCCGATGCCGGGATCGGAGTGCTGCGTTTCAACTTCCGCGGGGTGGGACGGTCCGAGGGAGTCCACGGCGACGGCACCGCCGAGGTCGCCGACGTCGACGCCGCCGTGCGAACGGCCCGGGAGACCCACCCCGCCATCTCCGTGGGCCTGGCGGGGTGGTCGTTCGGGGCCGTGGTGGCGCTCCGCTGGCAGGCACGGGCCGGGTCGACGATGCGATACGCCGGGATCGCCCCGCCGGTGTGGTTCCCCGATCACCGAGGAAAGTTGCTCCCCGAACCCACTGAGTTGCCCGCCGCCGAGCGACTGTTCGTGATCGGCGACAGGGATCAATTCACGACGGTCGACCACCTGCGGGAGTACACCGACTCGATCGGCGCTCGCCTCGAAGTGCTCGAGGGCAGTGACCACTTCTTCTTCTTCCGGGAGGACGTTGTCGCGGGGTTGGTGACGCGACACTTCAAGTGAGGCGGGCCCTCGCCGGAGCTTCTGCAATGGATGCGCGACGCGGCGGATTGGCTCGCGCGCTCGACCGCCGTTCGCCAGAGTTCTCATCGGAGTCCGACGCGCGCTCACACAGGTACCTACGATGCCGGACCTATGAGCACCCGAATCGCCCGCCTGTGTGCCGCTTCGATCCTCGTTGGTGTGATCCTGACGCCGTCGGTGGCCGGCGCGGGAGGGTGCCAGCTGTTCTTCAACCCGAACCCGGGATGGCGGGGCGCCATAGTGACCGTGTCTGGCCAGGGCCTCACCGCCAACGACACTTACTACGTGAATGTGGACGGCAATCAGATCGGCTCGGGGCCAACCGACGACAACGGCGCATTCCTCTTCCAGTGGTCGATCCCCGGCAACCATCCGACAGGTTCCCTGAACACCTTCATGCAGGACAACCCGGCAAGCTGCAGCTTCAACGGTTCCTACACCGTCAACCCCTCGCCGCCCACAACCACTACCTCGTCGACCACCACAACCACTACCACTCTTGCTCCGACCACGACGGAGGCGCCTACGACCACGCTGGCTGCCACCACCACCGAGGCCCCCACCACGACCCTCGCCACCACGACCTCGTTGACCGAGGACACCACGACCACCACGGAAGCCGACTCCGGTGGCGGCGGAGGCGTCGACACCATCGTGATCGTGCTGATCGCACTGGTGGTTCTGCTCGGCCTCGGCCTGGCGTTCGCCCTGGGGCGGAGGCGTCGGAGCTAGAGCCAGGTAACCGGGATGGCCGGCTAACCGACCATCCCCTCCAACCCGAGCAACTCGGACGCGTTGTCGCGCAGGATCCGTTGGGTGGCCTCGTCGGTGAACCCGAGCTTCTCGAAGGAGGCGATCCACCGCTCCGGGGTGAGGAACGGGTAGTCGGTCCCGAAGAGCGTCTTGTGGGTGAGCGGCCCCTTGATCGCCTCCACCAGCGAGGCCGGGAACCGCGATGGCGACCATCCTGACAGCTCGAGGTGGACGTTTGCCTTGTGCTGAGCCATGGCGATCGCCTGCTCCTGCCAGGGCCAGGACGGATGGGCGAGCACGATCTGCAGGTTCGGAAAGTCGACGGCGACGCGGTCGACCAGGGTGGGGTCGCCGTAAGACAACTCGATGCCCCCTCCCCCGGGCATGCCGGCGCCCATTGCGGTGTACCCGGTGTGGATCAGCACCGGCAGGCGGAGGCTCTCGGCGGCCTCCCACACCGGGTACACCCGACGGTCGGCCGGCGAGAACCGTTGTGCCGGCGGATGGAACTTGAGGCCCTTGAGTCCGAGACGGATGGCGCCGTGGACACCGGCCACCGCGGCCGCTCCGTTCAGCGGGTCGACCGAGCCAAAGCCGACGAACACGTCCGGGTGTTGAGCCACCAGTTCGGCGACTCGAGCGCCGGTGAACGCCGGGCGGCGGGTGGCCCGTTCGGCGTCCCAGGCGAGGAGGACGGCCATGCCGTCGAGCGACCGGTAGTGGTTGGCGATCTCATCGATGGTTTGCGCCGGGATCTCGCTGCGAAACTCGGCGCGCAGGCCGTCGATGAAGGGCGCAAAGGCCCCTTCGAGGAACTCGGCGAGCGGAGGGTGGACGTGGACGTCAATGAATCGCGTCACCGCGACGAGAACCCGCGGTTGCGGGCCTCCGCCAGGGTGTCGGGCCCAAACGAAGCGAGCAGCTTGCGGCGCAGCAGGTCGTCCGCGGCCACCCGCTCCTCCAGCGCGGCGAACGCCGCTGCGTCGTCACAGTCGTGGACGAGCATGTCGTCACGGGTGCCGATGTAGCGATTGTCCGGGAAGCGGCGCAGTCGGCCCATCTCAGACCACATCCAGGATGACGATCGCCTGAGAAGCGCTGCCACCCTCCGACGACACCAGGATCTCGCCCGACAGGTCACCGCGGCGGAACGACATGTGCCAGCTCGTCTGACTCGTGCCCTGCGACCGCTCGATGACATACCCCTGGTTGACGAGGGAGATGGTGAAGAACTGAACCACCGACGGCAAGTCCGCGTCGACGGTCAATGAGAACTCGGTGCGGGCGTTGGCCGCGTCGACCATGGTCGCCCCGATGACGGCGCCCTCGGGCACCGGAAAGTCGCGCGGGACCGAGTCGGGGATACGGCCCTCCTCGAACTCGACGGCCTGGTCGTCGTCGCCCCCGCAGGCGACGACGAGAAGCATTGCCGAGAGGATCATCAATGTCGCGCCAGACCGCCGCAAACCCCCTCCGGCCCTCCGGGCCACCTCCCCCTCCGGGGGAGAAACCGCGCTACCCACGCCACACCCCGATGCCCGGAGTCGGATCCCCCACGGGCAGCACCGCCGCGGGCGGAGGCGCCGGATCGAGCCGAGGAAAAGGGATCTTCACCGGAGAGATGGCGAGCGCGGTGTACACGAGAGCGCCGGCGAGCCGGTCTCTGAGAGATGTCGCCTTCAGCGGCGCAATTGGCAATTGGCAATTGGCAATTGGCAGCACGTCAAGGCTCTCCTTGTCTCCGCCGCCCCTGTCTTGCTGGAGGCTGGAGGCTGGAGGCTGGAGGCTCTTGCTCATACCCTCGGTGGCTCCCGGTAACCGCCGAAGACCGCCTTCATCGCGTTGGAGATCTCGCCTTCGGTGGCTCGGGCCCGGGCAGCCTCGACGATGAGGGGCATCAGGTTGGTGCCGTCACGAGCGCCTTCAGCCAGGGCGGCGAGGGCCTTCTCGACCCGGGCCGCGTCACGGGCCTCCCGCATTGCGGCGAGCCGGTGCCGCTGCGTCGTCTCCACCTCGCTCGAGATGCGGAGGATGTCGAGTTTCTCCTCGTCGTCGGCGGCGTACTTGTTCACCCCGACGATCACCCGCTCACCGGAGCCGAGCGCCTTCTCGAACTCGTAGGCGGAATCGGCCAGGGCGCCCTGGAACCATCCCTCCTCGATGCCGGCGAGCACGCCGTCGAGCATCGAGCCCTTGCCCAGACGGTCGACATGCTGCAGCAGCTCCTCGACCTTGGCCTCCATGCGGTCGGTCATCTCCTCGACGAACCAGGAGCCGCCCAGGGGGTCGATCACATCACCGACGCCGGTCTCCTCGGCGAGCACCTGCTGGGTGCGCAGGGCGATTTCGGCGGCGCGCTCTGTGGGCAGCGCGTAGACCTCATCTAGGGCGTTGGTATGCAGGCTCTGCGTGCCGCCAAGCACCGCCGCCAGGGCCTCGACCGTGGTGCGCACCACGTTGTTGTCGGGCTGCTGGGCGGTGAGGGACACGCCCGCCGTCTGGGTGTGGAAGCGCATTTTGAGAGAGCGCTCGTCCTGGGCGGCATAGCGGTCGCGCATCCAGCGCGCCCAGATCCGCCGGGCGGCGCGGAACTTGGCGATCTCCTCGAAGAAGTCGATGTGGGCGTCGAAGAAGAACGACAGCCGGGGAGCGAACTCGTCGACCGCCATTCCCCGCCGCGTCGCGGCTTCGACATAGGCGAACCCGTCCGCGAGGGTGAAGGCGAGCTCCTGATGGGCGTTGGCCCCGGCCTCGCGGATGTGATATCCGCTCACCGAAATCGTGTTCCACTGCGGCACTTCGCCGGCGCAGAACTCCATCATGTCGGTGATGAGTCGCAGGTGGGGCTCCGGCGGGTAGATCCACTCTTTCTGGGCGATGTACTCCTTGAGGATGTCGTTCTGGAGGGTGCCGCGCAGGTCCTTCCAATCTACCCCCTGCTCTTCGGCGGCCACGAGGAGGAACGCGAAGAGGACCTGGGCGGGGCCGTTGATCGTCATCGACACCGAGACGTCGCCGAGCGGGATCTGGTCGAAGAGGAGCGCCATATCGTCTGCAGAGTCGACCGCCACCCCACAATGGCCCACCTCGCCCAGGGCCGTCGGGTCGTCGCTGTCGAGACCCATCAGCGTCGGCATGTCGAAGGCCACACTCAGCCCGTGCTGGCCCTGCTCGAGAAGATGGCGGAATCGGGCGTTGGTGTCCTCGACCCCGGCAAACCCGGCGAACTGACGGATTGTCCACGGCTTGCCCCGGTATCCGGTGAGGTGGATCCCGCGGGTGTACGGGAAGTAGCCGGGGTACCCGATGTCCTCGGGTGGCTCGCCGTCGGGGAATCCCGTCGCCGGAAGCTCCTCGAACGACATGGTCACCCAGCGGTCCCGACGCTTGGGGGCTTTCCGGTAGTGCTCCTGCCAGCGGTCCTTGTTCACTCTTCTTCCCCCTCTTCGGCGGGCAAATCCTCTGCTGCGACGGTAACCGCCTCGCCACAATTCGGGCAGGGCGCAACCTCAATGTTGCCGACGATGAACTTGTACCCGCAGCCGGGGCAGATCACCTTCGGGGAGGGCGCCTCCGGCGGCAGTGGCTGCGGCGGCGCCTGGATACCTTCCCCATTGCCCGCGGCGCGGACGTCGTTGGGCGTTCCACAGACCGGGCACAAATGCCGGCCCACACCGGGGACGTCGAATTGCGAGCCGCACCTGCCGCAGCGAACGATCATTCGACTGGCTCCCCCACGGCGCCGATCGACACCAGGTACTCGGTGTCGGCGGCGATCACCTCGGCGATGTCGAGCACGTCGAGCAGGAGCCCGGCCGCTGCCGACCGCTTCATCAGGTACTCGATCGAGTCGCCGCTCCCAACAACGGGTCGAAATCCGTCGTCACGCGGCCCAACCACCTGGTGATAGTGGATCTGCCACTCGAGGAGGAGGCGCACGTCGTCCACGTCCAGGTTCTCCAGAGCGCGGTTTGAGAGGCGGTCGTACACGTAGCGCGCGGCGTCGGCGATGTCGTACTCGGCGGGATCCGTGACCGGGCTCCGACGAGAGGATTGCCACACCATGAGGGCGACGATCGCCAAGAGAACGGCGGCGAGAATGGCCCCGGCGGCAACTGCTCCCATGAGGGAATGGTACGCGTTGCGCGAAGACCCATTTCCGGTGTCGACTCTTACGAGATCCTCCGGCAGATGGAAGCGATCACCTTCGAGAGAAAGCCGTACATGGCGCTGTTCAGCACGGTCGTGTCGGATGTGTACCGATCCGACTCCGTCCGCTACCCGTTCGCTCAAGTGCTCGTGGCCTCCGAGTTGGGTACGGGTTTCCGGCACTCGTCATGCCCGCGGAGGAGCAAGTCGGTCCGGAAACGGTGGCAACGGCCCCTCCGGCCTCGCTGCACTCGGCCACCTCCCCCGAAAATGGAGGAGGACGCAAGTTGGATTCCGCACGGATCCGATCGGGAGCTCCTAACAGACCAAGCAAGCGGCCTGAGCAGGAGCAACCCGCTCGCCGAACGACACTCGCCTCCGAGCTGGTCCGTAGGCAGCCGTCGCGTCCGTACCGTTCCAAGCGGCGTCGCTCGAGAACATCTCACTGGTGAGCGAGGCGTTGTTGCGCGACGGCAATGACCGTCGTTCGCCTCTAGCCGTGGACCCACAGACCCTGTGAATCTGCCGGGGAACGACCCCGGGAGCGACCAATGCGATACCGATGGGCGATATGGATGTTGTTCGTGATCGGCGCCCTTCTCTTGCTCGACCTGCTCGATCTGAGGACGTGGGCCCTCGCTGTGACCGCCGCGGCTGCGATCCTTGCCCTCGCTTCGAGTCCAGCACAACCGCACCGTGGTCACGCCTTCGATGCTCGCGACCTGCGTGCTGTTGCCATCCTGTATGTAGCCATCGTCGGACTCTTTCGCCTCGCGTTCGAGGTGTTCACGACCGACTCCCTGATCGGGTTGTTCCTCGCGTTCGCCACTGGACTCGTGCTCGGCGTAGTCGGCCCGATCGTCTACCAGGTCTGGGGCCGAGGGCGCACCCTCGAGTCGCTCGGCATCGGTGGGCACCACCTTCGCGAGACCATCGCGCTAGGCGTGGTCCTCGCCGGCGTGCAGTTCTCGGTGACCATGTGGGGATACGACTTGCCGTCGCCCGAAGACTGGGTGCCGCTCCTCTTGATGTCGCTCACTGTCGGGATCTTCGAAGCCGTGTTTTTCCGGGGGTTCGCCCAGAACTGCTTGGAGGCAAGCTTCGGAACCGCGCCCGGGATTGCGGCAGCTGCCGCCCTGTACGCGCTGTATCACATCGGCTACGGAATGGGGATCGACCAGATGGTCTTCCTGTTCGGCCTCGGAGTGGTCTACGCCATAGCCTTCGCGCTCACCCGCAACGTCCTGGTGTTGTGGCCGCTGCTGACGCCCCTGGGGGCATTCTTCAACAATCTCGAGGCCGGGGACATCGAACTGCCGTGGGCTTCGGTAGCCGGATTCACCGACGTCGCAGCGGTGATGGGGTTTGCGATCTGGGTGGGCTACCGGAAGTCGAGCGGGGGTCGAGTGTTTCGCGCGCGGCTTCGCGACAGGATCGCGCGCTAGGCGGTCTAGCGCTCCTTCCGCCGCGGCACGCCGCGGACAAGAGTCCAGGCGATCGCAGTCGGACCGGACCGGGGACAGATGGGGGCGAGCTCGCCGACGCGCAGGAAGAGCCGATGGCCGTGGGGGTCGACCCACCAGCCATCGATCGGCACCGGTTGTCCGTTCCACCTGATCATGTCGGCTCCATCGTGCCACCTGCGGGGGACCCGAGCGAGGAACGGTAATCTTGGACCCGAAGTTCCGTCCTCGAGGTGCCCTCGATGTCCGTCAACACCGTTTCGACCTTCTTCGCCGTCGGCGCCATCTTCCTCGGCGTCGGCGTGCTCGGCGTCGTGCTGCTGTGGCTGATCTCTCTGGTCTCCGACGGTGCCGCGACCGCGCTCGAGCGGTTATCCGAGTCGGTCCGGGGCTACGGGCTCTGGATCGCGTGGCTCATGGCGATGGTCGCCACCCTGGGAAGCCTCTACTACTCCGAGATCGCCGGCTTCACACCATGCGACTACTGCTGGTATCAGCGGATCGCCATGTACCCGTTGGCGATAATCCTCGGGATCGCCGCCTTCCGCCGTGACCACGGAGTCCGGCGCTACGTGGTGCCGCTCGGGGTGATCGGCGGCTTCATCTCGGCCTACCACTACCTGATCCAGCACTTCCCCGACCTCGACGCCGGGTCGTGCAACGTGTTCGCACCATGCACCGCAGCGTGGGTGTGGAAGTTCGACTTCGTGTCGATCCCGCTGATGGCACTTGTCTCGTTTGCGGTGATCATCACCGCATTGGCCCTCGACCGGCCCGGCCTTTCGGCCCTGGACTCGGAGATGGCCATCGTCCAAGGTTCGCTGCCTCAGGAGGAGGACGCATGACCAACCGATCTGCCGCGGCACGGCCCTTCCCATGGCTCCCGGTGATCGGGGGCGTCGTTGTGATCCTGCTGATCACGATCGTGATCTTGACCTTCGACTCGGGCGGCGAGACTCCCGACCAATTCGGCGATCCGGTCATCGGCGGCACCGCCCTCCCCCGCTTCGACGACGACCCGGCCAACGACCCGGCGATCGGAATGCCGATCCCGACGGTTCAGGGGGCCGACTTCGCGGGCAACCCGGTATCGATCACGGACGACGGGCGCCCGAAGATGCTCCTCTTCCTGGCCCATTGGTGCAGCCACTGCCAGGCCGAGGTCCCGGTCGTGCAGGCCTGGGTCGACGCCGGTTCGAAGCCGGACGGCGTAGACCTGTACGCGGTGGCCACCAGCACCGCCGAGACGCGGCCCAACTTCCCGCCATCCGAGTGGCTTGAGGACGAGGGATGGACAGCCCCGGTGATCGTGGACGACACCGCCTACTCCGTGGGTGACTTCTTCGGGCTCAACGCCTTCCCGTACTTCGTGTTCGTGCGCGCCGACGGCACCGTGGCGGGCCGACTCACCGGAGAACTGCCGGCGGATCTCCTCACCCAGATCGCGGAGGGCCTGACCACCGGGTAGGCACCTGCCCGGCGCCTCATGAGACTGCCCCCTCCGGCCTCGCTACGCTCGGCCATCTCCCATCGTCTCCCCCCGCGTAGCGGGGGGAGTACCCCAGCGAAAGCGAGGGGGAGGGGGGTGAGCCGGGGAGGACGCCCTGAAGATCAGATCCCGAGACGGTCCGCCAGGATCGAGCGGTGGTGCGCCGGGCTGCCGAACAGCAGCTCGTCGGTCTTGGCCCGCTTGAAGTACAGATGGGCGTCGTGCTCCCAGGTGAAGCCGATGCCGCCGTGGATCTGGATCGTCTCTGCGGCGCAGTGGAAGAAGGCCTCTGAGCAGTACGCCTTGGCCAGGGGGGCGACGATCTTCACCTCGTCGTCTCCGGCAGTCACCGCCCAGCCGGCGTAGTAGGCGGCCGACTTGGCCGACTCCACCTCGACCAGCATGTCGGCGCACTTGTGCTTGATCGCCTGGAAAGAGCCGATCGGCCGCCCGAACTGGACACGGTCCTTGGCGTACTGAACCGACATCTCCAGGCACCTGGCGGCGCCGCCCACCTGCTCGAAGGCGAGAGCCACGACGGCGCGATCCTGAGTGTCGCGCAGGGCGGCCCAGCCGGCCCCCTCGGCGCCGAGGATGGCCGTCGCCGGGACGCGCACGCCCTGAAACGTGATCTCCGCCTGCTTGCGGGTTTGATCCATGGTCTCCAGGCGGCGGCGGGTGGTGCCCACCGAATCGGCGGGCACCACGACGAGGCTGATACCGTCGTCGCCGGTGGAGGCGTCGTCAGTGCGCAACGCCACGATCAGGGTGTCGGCGGTGTGCCCGTCGAGCACGAACGACTTGACTCCGTCGATGACCAGGTCGGATCCGTCCGTCTTGGCGACCATGGTGATGCCATCGGAGTCCCACGAGCCGTTCTCTTCGAGTTGGGCCAGCGCAATGGTGCGCTCACCGGACGCGATTCCAGGGAGGATCTCCTGCTTCTGTTCCTCGGTGCCCGCGGTGAGGACGAGATCGGCGCCGACGACGACAGTCGAGAGGAAGGGCGACGGGAAGAGGGTGCGGCCCATCTCCTCCATGAGGATCGCCTGCTCCATGAACGCGAAGCCGGCGCCGCCGTACTCCTCGGGAATGGCCATCGCCTGCCACCCCTGATTGGCGATCTCGGACCAGAGTGCCGGGTCGTACCCCTCCTCGGTCTCCATGAGCCGCCGCACTACCTCGGACGACGACTTCGATTCGAGGAAACGACGCGCCGTGTCGCGCAGCATCTCCTGCTCTTCGCTGAAGGCGAAGTTCATCGAGCCGACCTCCCGCAGTCAGTGTCGAGTTCTCGAAGCGTAGTAAGACCCCGAATCCGGCTCGGCGGTTGTGAGGGTGTTTCGACGGGCCCGGCCCCGCATCCCCAGGAAGGCCTGCCGAAACGCCCTCAGGGCCTTTCGGCTGCCAGAGTGTCCCCTGACCAGCAAGCGAGGAAGGACGGTCGGATGCAGTTCGGATTGATGACGGAGCCGCAGCTGGGGATGACGTACGAGGAGCTGCTGGCCGCGGCGAAGTTTGCAGAAGAGGCCGGACTCGACTCTTTCGCCCGCTCCGACCACTACCTGTTCCCTGGTACCGCTGCGCCGCACGCCACCGACGCCCTGGCCACGCTCGCCGGTCTGGCGCGCGAGACGAGCCGCATCGACCTGTGCGTCCTCGTCGCCCCGATCACCTTCCGCCACCCGGCGGTGCTCGCCAAGATGGCGGCGACGATCGACGAGATGTCCGGCGGGCGCCTGGTCCTCGGGCTCGGCACCGGGTGGATGGAGGACGAGCACCAGGCATTCGGTCTCGACTTCTACGACCAGAACGAGCGATTCGAGCGCATGGAGGAGGGCCTCGAGTATCTGTGGCACGCTTTCGGCCGTAAGGACGGCGCCTTTCAAGGGAAGCACTACCGGCTCGCCGACCACGAGGTGCGGCCACTACCCACCGGGAAGATCCCGCTGATCGTCGGCGGGAGCGGCGAGCGGCGAACCCCTCGCCTCGCCGGGACCTACGCCGACGAGTTCAACTTTGGGTTCCGGCCGATCGACGCCGTGACTCTACGAATCGACCGGGCGCGGGCGGCCGCCGAGAAGGCGGGTCGAGACCCCGACGACATCCGCATCAGCATCATGACCGGTGTCGCCGCCGGAATGGACGAGCACGGGTTGAAGCGGATGCTTTCCCGGATGGCGGAAGCAGACCCGCGAGGGCGTTCGGCCGACGAGCTGGAGAAGGCCTACCGCGACCGGGGCGCCCCCATCGGCACCGCCGAGGAGCTTCGCGACCTCTTCGGCAAGTACGAGGAGGCCGGCGTCGACCGCATCCACGTGCAGCACTTCGGCCCGTTCGACCGCGAGGTCCTGGAAGAGCTGTTCGCTGCGGTGAGGAAGTAGCAAGGAGCCAAGAGCCAGCGCGCGTCTTGATTCTTGATTCTTGACTCTTGGTTCTCTTGCGGCTCGCTTTACGCTGGACCCATGCCCGAAGCCCCTCTACTCCAGATCGAAGACCTGCGCGCCTCGGCCGAAGGCGTCGAGATCCTCAAAGGTGTCTCGCTCACCGTCGATCGGGGCGAGATCCATGCCCTGATGGGGCCCAACGGCTCGGGAAAGTCGACCCTCGCCAACGTGCTCATGGGCCATCGCGGCTACCAAGTGACCGGCGGGAGAATCTTCTTCAAGGGCGAGGACGTCTCCGCGTGGACCCCCGATCGGCGCGGACGGTCAGGGATGTTCCTGGCCTTCCAGTATCCCGAGGAGATCCCAGGCGTCTCCGTGGTGAATTTCCTTCGCAGCGCCCTCAGCAATCGAACCGGGACGGAATACACGGTGCTCGAGTTGCGGCTGAAGGTGGCAGACACGATGAAGGAATTGGGCATGGAGGCCGAGTTCGCCGACCGCTACCTCAACGAGGGCTTCTCGGGGGGCGAGCGGAAGCGCAACGAGGTGCTGCAGATGGCCGTCCTCGAACCAGAACTGGCCGTGATGGACGAGACCGACTCGGGGCTCGACATCGACGCCCTCAAGATCGTCGCCGAAGGGGTCGAGAAGCTGTCCTCCCCCGAACGCGGCTTCCTCATCATCACCCACTACCAGCGAATGCTCGACTACATCACCCCCGACGTCGTCCACGTCTTCATGGACGGCCACATCGTCGAGACCGGCGGCCCCGACCTGGCCAAGCGGATCGAGGACGAGGGGTACGAGGCGTTCAGAGAGGTGAGGGCGTGAATTCGCAATTCGCAATTCGCAATTCGCAATTCGATAGAGGCGTGTCTGATCGTCTGTCGTATGGCGTATCGCGTATCGCGTATCGCCATAACCGCACCAAAGGGCCAGACGCGTGATCGATCTGTCCCACCTCCGCAAGGACTTCCCGATCCTCTCCCGGAAGATGAACGGGAAGCCGCTCGTCTACCTCGACAGCGCGGCGACCACGCAAAAGCCGGTGCAAGTGCTCGATGCGATGGATCACTACTACCGGCACCTCAACGCCAACGTGCACCGCGGCGCCTATCTCCTGGCCGAGGAGGCCACCGACGCCTACGAGGGCGCCCGTAAGAAGATCGCCGGGTTCATCAACGCCGGGTCCGAGCGGGAGGTGGTGTTCACCCGCAGCACCACCGCGGCGATAAACCACATCGCCTACGGCTGGGGCCTGTACCACCTCAAGCCCGGGGACCGGATCGTCCTCTCTCACATGGAACACCACGCCAACGTGGTCCCCTGGCAGCTGATCACCCGGCACACCGGCGCCGAGCTGGCCTACCTGCCCCTAACCGACGATTACATGGTCGACACCTCGCGCATCGGCGAAGTCGTCGACGACAAGACCCAGATCGTGGCCATCTCCGGCATGTCGAACGTGCTCGGGTCGTTCGGTCCCGTTGCCGAGGCTGTCGCCGCCGCCAGGGCGGTGGGGGCGATCAGCATCGTCGACGGCGCCCAGCTGGTCCCGCACTCCCCCACCGACGTCCAGGCACTCGGCGCCGACTTCGTCGCGTTCAGCGCTCACAAGATGGTCGGTCCCACCGGCGTCGGCGCGCTGTGGGGGCGCATGGAGCGCCTCGAGGAGATGGAACCCGCCGAGGGTGGCGGCGAGATGATCCGCGATGTCCAGCTCACCGAGTCGACCTGGGCCGAGGTGCCGCACAAGTTCGAGGCTGGCACTCCCCCGATAGCCGAGGCCGTCGGGTTCGGCGCCGCGGTCGACTACCTGTCGGCCATAGGGATGGACCAGGTGCGAAAGCACGAGATCGAGATCACCCGGTACGCACTCGAGAAGCTCACCGAGATCCCCGACCTGACGATCTACGGGCCGCTGGATCCCGAGAAGCGCGGCGCCGCCGTGTCGTTCACCCTGGCCGACATCCACCCGCACGACCTGGCGACGATCCTCGACCAGGAGGGTGTGGCGGTGCGTGCCGGCCACCACTGCGCAAAGCCGCTGATGCGGGTGCTCGGCGTGCCGGCGACGGCCCGGGCGTCCTTCTACATCTACAACGTGCCCGAGGAGGTCGACGTCCTCGTCGCCGCCCTGCACGAGGCCCGGAGGATCTTCGGTGTCGCTTGACGAGCTCTACCGCCAGGTCATCCTCGACCACTATCGGAGCCCCCGGCATTCCGGCCATATCGAGAAAGCCGACGCCACCGCCGAGGGTCAGAACCCGTTGTGCGGGGACGAGGTGACGATCGAGCTACGGATCGAGGACGGCAGAGTCACCGACGCCGCCGTCCGGGGCCGCGGGTGTTCGATCAGCCAGGCCTCGGGCTCGATGATGGCCGACAAGATCGTGGGGCTGACCACCGACGAGGTCGACGAACTCATCCACCGGGTGAAGCGCCTCCTCGACATCGAGCCCGGCGATCCCGGGGTCGACCCCGACCGCCCCGGCGCCAAACTCGGAGACCTGGAGGCGCTGGCCGGAGTGCGCCGCTTCCCGGTGCGGATCAAGTGTGCCGATCTGCCCTGGGCGACCCTCCAGGAGGCGTTGAGCGCGATCGGGTGATTGAAGAGGGTCACCACCGGGTAGGGTCCGGCCCATGGCACGCAATCGTCTGACACCACCCACCGTCGCCGCGTTCGTGATCTCGGTGATCCTCATCGCAATCGGGATGCTCGGCTACTACACCGACGTGATCGACCTCGAGACCGACACTGCGTTCCTGCTCGTGTCGGCGGGCGGCATCCTGCTGGCGATCGGGAGCCTCTTCCGCGGCGTCTAGGGTCCCCCACCGCTCACTCCCGCCCGTTGTGGATCCAGCGGCCGAGGTCGGGGGCGGCCAGCTACCCCGCCACGCCGCCTTCGGTCATGGAGCGCAGGTCCAGAGCGGCGTCGAGCTCGTTTTCGGGCAGCACGCTCATCTCCAGGGCGACCTCGCGCACACCGCGCCCTGAAGCGAAGGCCTCCTTGGCGACTTTGGCGGCGGCGTCGTACCCGATCTTGGGTGCCAGGGCGGTCACGATGATGATGTTCTGCGCCAGAAGAGTCGCGGCGCGCTCCTCGTTCGCCTCCAGACCCTCGACAGCCTTCTCCCGGAAGGCGTCGGCGGCTGCCGCGATGAGCTCGGCCGACTCGATCAGGTTGTGGGTGAGAACCGGCATCATCACGTTCAGCTCGAGATTTCCGTTGGCGCCGGCCCACGCCACGGCAGCGTCGTTGCCGATCACCTGGGCGACCACCTGCATCACCATCTCGGCCATCACCGGATTCACCTTGCCCGGCATGATCGAGGAGCCAGGCTGCGTCTCGGGCAGCTTCAGCTCTCCGATGGCGGTGCGGGGGCCCGATCCCAGCCAGCGAATGTCGTTGGCGATCTTGAACAGCGACACCGCGACGGTGCGGAGGGCCCCGCTGGCGTGCACCGCGGCGTCCTTGCCGCCTTGGGCCTCGAAATGGTCGTCGGCCTCACGGAACGGGTAGCCGGTGCGCTCGGCGAGCTTGCCGATCACCGCCGCGGCGAAGCCCTCCGGCGCATTGATCCCGGTGCCCACAGCGGTGCCGCCCAGGGCCAGCTCCTCCAAACCGGGTAGAGCGGCCTGGAGGCGTTCGATGCCCTTGCGGACCTGGGCGGCATAGCCGCCGAACTCCTGACCCAGCCGGACTGGCGTGGCGTCCATGAGGTGGGTTCGGCCCGACTTGACCACGTCGTCGAACTCGCGGCTCTTCGCCTCGAGCGCACCAGCGAGGCGTTCGAGGGCGGGAATCGTCTCCCTGCGGAGGGTGGCGGCGGCGGCGACGTGGATCGCAGTCGGGATCACGTCGTTGGAGGACTGGCCGGCGTTGACGTGGTCGTTGGGATGAACGTGCTTGCTCCCCCGCCCGTGGCCGAGGAGCTCCGAGGCGCGGTTGGCAATGACCTCGTTGGCGTTCATGTTGGTGGAGGTGCCCGAGCCGGTCTGGAAGATGTCGACGACGAACTGGCCGTCGTGCACGCCCACGACGACCTCCTCGGCGGCGCTGACGATCGCCTCGGCGATGTCGCCGTCGAGCAAACCGGACTCGGCGTTCACCGATGCCGCCACCGACTTGATCATCCCGAGCGCCTCGATGAAGCGGCGCCCGAACCGCAGGTCCGAGATCGGGAAATTGTCGACGGCCCGCTGAGTCGACGCCCCGTAATAGGCGTCGTCGGGTACCTCGACCTCGCCCATCGAATCCTTCTCGATCCTCATTTGCCCGGGCTCCCTCTCGCTTACGGCTTCAAGGGTAGGAGATGCGGGGATGGGCCCTTGCAGGGCCGATCGGAGGTGCCCCGCCCCGACCCGCTATCGATCACGGGGTTCGAGGAGCCACCGGAATGCTCTCGGCGAGCGCGATAGCCCTCTCCAGATTCAACCCGCTCTCGAATCGCCAGGTCGCACCGTCGTGCTCCCACAGCAACGCGTTGGCGGAGAGGCGGAGAGTCTCGGTGATGACGGCGCCGTCCTCCCTGAGATAGCCGAACGAATGGGCGCCTTCGATCCAGTAGGCGAGGCGGCCATTGACGGCGGTGGCACGCACCGCGCCCTCGGCTCCGACTGCTTTCTCGATGCGGGCCGCATCGATCGAACCGTCGAAGCGCGTCAGGATCGCTCCCACCCCGGGAACACCGACCCGGGGTAGATCGGGTCCCGGCAGCCAAACGAGTGAGATGTCGTTCTCCCGCACGAAGGCGCCGTCCGGCTCATCGAGCGCCTCCGGCCCGGCGATGTCGACCGATTCGGCCAGGACCGTCACTCCCAGGTCGAGGTCCACCCCCAGGTCCGGGGGCAGTTCGTCGACGACCACGATGTGGGCGACTCCGATGCCCAGCCAATCGGCAACGGCTTCGCGCACCGGGCCGACGAAGCCGAGTACGACCACGGCAGTGGCCAAGGCGAGAGCCAGGGCCCAACGGAACCGGCCGACCCCGCGCCGCTGTACCTGCAAGCCGTTGAAATCGATCTCGGGAACTGCTGGGTAGTCGATCGAGAGGTTGACCAGGGCGTCGGTGACGCGGTCGGTCATGCGGGCTCCCCTCTCATCGCCTGGCGCAGGAGCTCCAATCCGCGCGACACGCGGCTCTTCACGGTGCCGGCCCGGATGCCGAGGGCAGCGGCAGTCTCCCGTTCGCTGAGCCCGAGAACGTGGCGCAGGGCGACGGGAGACCGCAGCTTGTCGGGCAAGGCGTCGAGGTGGCGCAACAGCGTGTCACGCTCCTCAGACGCGACGGCGTAGTCGGCGGGGTCGGACGGCCGGTCCACGGTCATTGCCCGAAGCGCCAGGGCCTCGCGGCGGGAGCTCGAGCGCGCCCCATTACGGGCGGCATTGGCGACGATCGTGACAAACCACGGCCGGAAAGGTCGAGCCGGGTCGAAACGGTTGAGGTTGTAGAAGGCTCTCACGGTGCCGTCCTGCAGTGCGTCGTCGGCGTCGGCCGAGGAACGGGTGATGAGAAACGCCGCCCGATGGGCGATGGAAGCATGGCGACGCACGAGCGTGGCGAAGGCCTCCTGATCACCCTCCTGCGCCCGCCTCGCCAGGACCGTGTCATCGTCGATTGGTCGGTCGGTCACGCCACCTGCCGGGTCTGTCTCCTCCTCTCAATGATGCCCCTTGTGGCGAGGGCTGCGCCGACTCCAATCACCCAAAGGGGAATCGAAGCTGCCGACGGGCCGACGAGCCGGGTGGTGTCGAACCCGACGGCTTCGAGGGCCTCGACGATGTCGTGGGCGAGCGGGAACCACGAGTCCGCCGAGATCGAGTCGGCGTACTCCTGTCCACCGGGGATGTGCCCCACCGGCCCGCCCTCGGCAAATGGGTATAGGTACTGGACGATGACCGTGGGCTCCGGGACCGGAAAGTTCCACTCGGCGGTGACCTGCGGCCCGAGCTGACCCGAGGGCATGGTGCCGATCGACCCCTGTGGCCAGAAGCCGTCAAAGAACCTGGTCGAGTCGATCAGCCGTGTGAAGTCGCCACCTTTCAGCGTGCCATCGGTGACCTCCCGGCCGTTCGGCGCGCCGAGGGTGACGGTCTGATCGCCGCTCGACAGGGTGACGCCGTCGACCCCTTTGGCCACCGCTGCCGGAGAGATGAGGACGACGGTTGCTACCGCGGCGGCGAGGATCTGGCGGACCATCTGGCTGTGCTCCTGGTGGGTTCACGAGAGGTACCCCGCGAAACGGTTGGAGGTTCCGTTGTAGGAATCCACCCTTGAAATCTGAAAGTAGCCGCTCGGTAGGACAGCTTCACGCCCTACTGTGGACGGTCACACCGCGCCCGGGCTTCCGAGGGGGATGACCGATGGGCCTATTCATGGACCGACACGACGTCGAAGGGGCAACGCCCGAGGACCTTGCCAAGGCCCACCTCCAGGATCTATCGATCCAGGAGAAGTACGGAGTCAAGTACCTGACGTACTGGTTCGACACCCACGCGCAGACGGTCTTCTGCCTCGCCGAGGCCCCGAGCGCTGAAGCGGCGCAGCGGGTGCACGCCGAGTCTCACGGTCTCGTGGCGAACCGGATCATCGACATCGATCCCACCACCCTGTCAGGATTCCTCGGGGCGATCACCGAGTCGAAGCCCGGCGACCTCATCGCCGAGACCGCTTTGCGCACGATCCTGTTCACCGACCTGGAGGGCTCCACAACCCTCACTCAGACCCTGGGAGACGCCCGAGCCATGGAAGTCCTCCGCGGCCACGACGCGATCATCCGTGAAGCTCTGCGCGCCACCGGCGGCTGGGAGATCAAACACACCGGAGACGGGATCATGGCCTCGTTCTCGTCGGTGGTCCGCGCCGCCGAGTGCGCCATCCGAATCCAGAAGGCCTTCGCCGAGCACGAGGTCGCGGAACTTCCCGAAGGGATCCGGGTTCGGATCGGACTTGCGGCCGGAGAGCCTGTTACCGAGGACGAGGACCTGTTCGGAGCGGCGGTGCAGTTGTCGGCCCGGATCTGCGGAGCCGCCGAACCGACGAGGATCCTGGCCGCAAGCACGGTCCGAGAGCTGGCTCTCGGAAAGAACTTTGAGTGGATCGAACCCCGCCACATCGACTTGCGTGGATTCAGCGATCCCGTGCAGGTCTATGAACTGCGCTGGGAGGCCCGGGGCGGAGTCGGGTGAATCGGTAACCTTCGGTCGTGGGACAAAGCAGTTCGGTGGCGAACCGCTCCTGGGAGCGAATCTCCGACCGCGACTGGGCAGTGGTGGTGCTGTGGTTCGCCGCGCTCAACGTCCTGGACCTCGGCCTGACGCTCCACCTCATCAACCAGGGCGCGGTCGAGATGAACCCGATCATGTCGACGCTGCTCGACACCGGGTGGGAGTGGGCGGCAGGGTTCAAGGTCGTCACGACCGCCGGGGTAGCCACCGGTCTCTGGCTCGGCCGAAGGCACCTCCTGGTGAGGCGCACCGGGATCGCCTTCGTGGTCCTGTTCGTGGCCCTGATCGCCTATCAGGTTGTCGATCTGTGGATGACCGCGTGAGCCTCGAGCGGCTCGACTGGTTCCTCGGCTCGTGGGAGGGCCACGAGACCGGCAAGGCGGGCGTCGGCACCGGGAGTCGCACATACGAACCGCTCCTCGGGCGTTACGTCATGTGCCGGAATCGATCGGAGTTCGCTCCGCAGGAGGCCAACCCGGACGGTGAGGTCCACGAGGACCTGGTCGTCTACTCCTACGACGAAGGCGCCGAGACGATAGTCGGCCGCGCCTTTCACACCGAGGGGTTCGTGAAGGAGGCTCTCATCACCGGCGAGGACCGAAGCGTAGGCGTCCTGGACATTGGCGACGGCCAAGTCGCCCTGGGCGTGAACGAGGACCTGGTATCCGGCATCGTCAGCGTCCCTGATGTATGAGCTGAGGGTATCCAGGTCGTGGAAAGGCGCCGAGACCTCGACACCCTGGAGGAAGGGTTCACTTGCTCCGAGTGGGCCGCAGGTACCCCCGTCGGCGAAGATCTTGACGCCGGCGACCCGCAACCGGTCGCCGAAAGCCTCATTTGGCGGATACTCCTCGTACCAGAGTCCCTGGTCGGTGCCACAGGCATCCGTGCGGACCAGGTACATGTTCGCCCTACCCGCAACTCACCCGATTCGGCGGCAGCCACATAGGCATCGACCCTCTCCGCGTTGACGTAGGCGTCCCCGACCGTGGTGATGCCATTCTCCAGCGCCAACCTTTGACCCTCGGCCAGCCCGCCCATCTCGAAAAGGACGTGCGTGTGGGCATCGACGAAGCCAGGGATGATCGTCCTGCCTGCCAGGTCGACCACGACCGTATCGGCGCCCGCGTATTGGGCGATCTGATATGCAGAGCCGACCGCAACGATCGTGTCCCCATCGATGGCGATGGCCTCCACAGTGCCCACCGCGGGATCCATGGTCACCACCGGGCCACCGGTCAAGATCAAGTCGACCGCATCTGGCGCTGCGGCGGTCGCGGTCGGCGCCACGGTTGTCGTCGCGCCCTCGGAAGTGGAGGAAGTGGGGAGTGTGGAGTCATCCTGCGCCGTGGTGGTCGCCGCCGTCGTCGGCGTCTCGGCCCCTCCCTGGCACGCGGCGGCGATCAGTATCGAAGCCACCATCACAGCCGCACGTCGCGACATGCAGCGACCCTACCCACTCACAAGAGCGAATCGGGGTGGAGACCCGACCCGAACATCCACAGAACGCTGGGGAGCGATGCCCGTAGAACGCTCAGAGGCATTCCATATACTCCGGTGATGGGTCACCGCAGTCTGGTAATCGTCGCCGTCGCCGCTGCTCTCATAGCCGGCGCATGCTCGGGAGGGGCGGAGGCTCCCACCTCCACCTCGTCGGCGCCCACGACCACGACGTCGCCCCCTGCGACCACCGGCATCACCGTCGGGTCCCCTAGGTTCGATTACGCGGACGGACCGATCGTCTGGTTCGAGCCGCTGCCTCCTCTCACCGACCCCATGCTTCCCTTCGCCAATGGGTCGGTGGACTACCTCGATCTGTGGGCACCTGACGCAGCGTGGCCCACCGCTGCGGATCGAGTCGACGTGTTCGGCATGCCGGCGACGTGGGTTCGTCACTATTCGACCGACGCCGAGCTGCTCACGGTAATCCAAGGGGCCGCCAGCCACGGGATGATGCTCTCCCTCGATGTCGGGCCGCTGCCCGAGCCGCCTGAGGGCGGCTGCATCGGCGCCGAGGGTTACGGCGGTGTCTACGAGATCGACATGATGCGCCGGATCATGGATCTCGGTGGCACGGTCGACATCATCGCATTCGACGAGCCGTATGCGTTCGGGCACAAGGCCGACGGGCCGACCGATTGCCAGCGTTCAATAGAGCAGGTCGCACAGGAGGCCGCCGAGTTCACCCGCCTGGCCCGCGAGCTGAATCCCGACGTGATCGTCGGTGGCATCGAACCGATGTGGGCGGAACCGGCGATCGGCGCCGACGACATGGCGGCCTGGCTCGACGCCTACCGGGAGGCGTCGGGTGAGGACCTCGCCTTCCTCCACCTCGACATGGATTGGAACCGCCCCGACTGGCCACAGGTGGCACGCGACGTCGAGGCCGTGGCCGACGCTCGCGGCGTCCCGTTCGGTGTCATCTACTACGGAGGCGTGGGACCTCGGTCGGATGCGGCGTGGATCCAACGTGCCGCCGAGCATGCGTACATCTTCGAGGAGTTGACGGGAGGATCGCCCGATGACATCGTGTTCTTCTCGTGGGAGGACTATCCGCACCACGTTCTCCCCGAGACCGACCCGGCCACTTTCACCGGTCTGATCGAGCGGTATTTCGGATCGCGCACGCTCTTTGCTGGATCCGGTTTCGCGTCGTCGGATGCTGGCAACCTGTCGGTGACCGGCAGGCTCGCCACCCTCGCCGGCGACCCTGTGGCCGCTGCGTCAGTGACGGTCTACGGGACGCCGCTCGACGGACAGCAACAAACGCAGTCGATCACCGGAGAGGTGCCCGCAGGGGTGACCTCGGCTCTGATCCTGGTGAGGGTCAACGCCGAAGGTGCGGGTCCGGGTCCTGCGGACATCCGCCTGTTCCAGGTGCGGTACACCGAGAGTGGGGGCGCCAACCTGGCACCGGACTCCGAGTTCTCGGGAAGCGATTGGACTGCCTATGGAGCCGGGGAGGCGAGGTTCCCGGCCAGTGACCATGGCGCCGGTCGGATGTTGCAGTTGACCGCCGCCCCCGAGCAGGACGTGTTCGTCGACTCTCAGAATTTTCGGGTGAGCGCCGGAGCGGAGTTCGAGTTCTCAGTGCTCGACTCCGTCCCGAATGGATCGATCGGCAGCGGGTTCATCGCCGTCGCCTTCTTGTCGGACCAGGGCGAGGTGTCGCGCACCATCATCCGATTCGAACCGGTGATGGGCGTCCTCGGGACCGGGACCACCGACGCCGCCGGTGCCTTGGTCGTCGACCTCGCCGGCGTGGAGGCGGGCCGCTACCGAGTGCGGGGGTCATACCTCGGCGACCTCACCCACTGGCCCTCCTACGCCGACGGCGAGGTGACCGTCGGATAGCAGGTCGCTGTGCACGATGTCTCGCGACATCACACCGGTGTCGAAGAGAGGACTCGAACCTCCACGCACTCACCACCGCACTCGCCCGAGCCCTACAGACCCTCGAGGAAGCCCCCCGACTCTCCCGCGTCCGGCCCCAGCCCGAGCTCTTTACGGATCCCCTCGTAGCCGACCGCGTCGAGTTCGTCGGCCAGCTCGCGGCCGCCAGTGCGGACGATCTTGCCCTTCATCATCACGTGGACCCGGTCGACATCGAGGTAGCGCAGCACCCGGGCGTAGTGGGTGATGACCAGGACGCCGAGGCCGGGGCTGCGCATTCCCTCCACCGCCCCGGCGACGTCACGTACGGCGTCGACGTCGAGGCCGGAGTCGATCTCGTCGAGGATCGCCGCCTTAGGGCTCAGGCCGAGCAGTTGCACGATCTCGGACTTCTTCTTCTCGCCGCCGGAGAGCCCAACGTTGACGAAACGGTCGAGGAACGGCTCCAGATCGAGGTCCACGGCCGCCTGCAGCGCCCGCTCCCCCACCTCGGGACCGCCCACCAACGCCATTTCGGCGATCAGCTCCCGCAGGGTCACTCCGGCCACCTCGACCGGGTACTGGAATCCTTCGAACAGTCCGGCACGGGCGCGCTCCTCCACCGGCTTCCCGAGTACCTCGACGCCGTCCACCTTCACCGAGCCCTCGGCCTCGTAGCCCGGGCGACCCATCACCGCGTGGCAAAGGGTCGACTTTCCCGAGCCGTTCGGTCCCATGAGCACGTGGAGTTCGCCGATAGGAACGTCGAGATCGACCCGGTCGAGGATCTGCAGCTCCCCGAACCTGGCGCTCAGACCGGAGACGGCGAGAGCGCTCATTCGTCCTCCTCGATCGGCTCGATCTCGACGTAGAGGTCGCCGCCGTCGCGGATGACTTCGTACACCGGCACCGGCTGTGTCGCGGGAAGTGTGTGCGGCTTGCCGGTGGTGACGTCGAACTCCGAGCCGTGGCGAGGGCACTCGACCATCTCGTCGAACATCTCGCCTTCTGACAGGGACGCCTCGGCGTGGCTGCAGCGGTCGCCGATCCCGTAGATGTCGTCGCCGACACGGAACAGGGCGATGCGGTGTCCGGCAACCTCCACTTTCAGGCCGGTGCCCACGGGCACCTCCTCGATGCGGGCGATGGCAAAGCGCTCCTTCATGCCGTCACACCGGCGTACTTGTCGAGCGCCGTGTCGCGCAGGTGGGCGTCGAGCGCCCGGTGGGGGAAGCGCTGGATCGCCTCCTCGAAGAAGCCCTTCACCTGGAGGCGATCGGCACGGTCACGGTCGAGGCCCCGACTCTGCAGGTAGTAGCGCTGCTCCTCGTCGAGCGGACCGACCGCCGAGCCGTGACCGCACCGGACATCGTCGGCGAGGATCTCCAGGTTGGGCACCGAATGCGCCTCGGCGCCGTCGGAGAGCACCAGGTTGCGGTTCGTCTGGTGGGCGTTGGTCTTCTGGCCCTCCTTCTCGATCCGGATGAGGCCCGAAAAGACCGACTTGGCGTCGTCGGCGACGGCGCCCTTCAGGAACATCTCGGAGGTCGTGCTCGGAGCTGCGTGACGCATGAAGTAGCGGTAATCAAGGGTCTGCTCGGCGTCGCCGAAGTAGGCGCCGACGATCGTCGCCCCCGCGCCGGCACCGATGAGGTCGACGGCAAGCCGGAGACGGCTGTAGCGGCCGCCGAACCCGGCTTCGGCGAGGAAGAGAGCGCCGTCGCGACCGCTGGTCATCCGGTGAGCCGCGATCGCCACGGTGTCGTCACCCCACTCTTGGATCACCGTCACGCTGACACGGGCGGCGGCACCGGCAGCGATCTCGTACGACGGGAGGACTAGCGAGTGGATGCTGTCGGGCGACCGTTGCAGCACGATCACCGAGACCTCCGCCTGCTCCCCTGCGGAGATGACAATGCGCGGGAGAGCGATGGACCCGTCGGTGACGCTCTGGAGATCGATCAGCACCGGCCCGTCGGGCCTGGCCTTCGCCGGTACCGATACGACGACGCCGTCCGACGAAAAGGCATCGTGGAGGGCAGCGAAGCGATCGGCGAGCGGTGGCAGGTCAGTGGCCCTGGCGGCGAGACCGGGCCGGACGAAATCCCCGTCGGCCGAAACGGTGTGCCCGTCGATGCTGGTGGCCGCTGCCGACGCCTTCAGCAGAGCGGCAATCGGGTGCCCATCGAGGGCGTCGCTCGGTCCTGCAGGGAGGGTGAAGTCGGCGAGATCGATATCGAGGTCGACGTAGCGCCAATCCTCGTCCTTCTCGCTCGGGAGCGGCATCGCCTCGAATTCTTCGAACGCACGCGCGGCCCGCTCCTGGACGGCGGTGTCCAGGGCGCTGGTCACGCGTTGGTGCGTCGCGCGGTCGAGTGGGAGCAAGGGAGAAGCCTCTCGGATAGCCCACCGATGCTATTGCCGCCGGATGGGGTATCCAAGAGCGTCACCCGTTCCCCGTTGCCCGTTGCCCGGGCTGCCGTGCGGGTCGACCGCCCATCACGCGGCGAGGCCCAAAATCCAGCGTCCTCCCCTGCGCGGCGGGGGAGGTGGCCGAGCGTCAGCGAGGCCGGAGGGGGCAGTCACCCGTGGGCTCCGGGTCAGAGGGCGTTCCGCGCCTCCTCAAACACCTCGCGCAGCATCTTCTCCGTGAGCCGTCCGGTGAAGGTGTTCTGCTGGCTCACGTGGTACGAGCCGATTATCAGCGGGCCGCTCGTCTGCGAGCGGGCGCCATGCGAGAACTTTTGGCGCGGAGTCGGAATCGGGACGCCTCGGTCGGCGAGCACCTGGTGGGCGTTGGTCCAAGCAAAGCCGCCCAGGCAGAGCACCACCCGGATGCTCGGGAGGAGATCGAGCTCGCGATGCAGCCAGGGACGGCAGTTGTCGCGCTCGGAGGTGGTCGGCCTGTTGTCAGGGGGGACGCATCGCACCGGGGCAGTGACCCAGGCGCCGACGAGCCGCAGCCCGTCGCCGCGGTGATCCGAGGTCGGCTGATTGGCGAATCCCGTCTCGTACATGGCCCGGAACAGCCAATCGCCAGACCGATCTCCGGTGAACATCCGCCCGGTGCGATTCGCCCCATGGGCCCCCGGAGCCAGCCCCAGGACCAGCAACCTCGCCCTCGGGTCGCCAAACCCGGGGACCGGCCTTCCCCAATACTCCTGGTCGGCGTAGGCGGATCGCTTCTCCTCGGCCACCTTCTCCCGCCAGGCGACCAGGCGCGGACACCGCCGGCATCGAGAGATCTCGGCGGCGAGGGTGGAGAGGTCGGCCGTCATGAGACAGAGTCTTACAGAGGCCGGGCTGCCGCCCTCCATGCCCAATTCGCCAATCGCCCGAGCGCCAGCGAGGCCCTCCTGTGCACAACCATTTGTCCACAAGTGCACAACTTCCCTGTTCAGAATTCGCGCCTCAACGCTAGGTCCCTGCTCAGAGCCACCAATACAAGGCCGAACCGATCGGACGTGTTATCCACACCTGCCTGTGGAAACCCTTTGCAGCGCGACAAGTCGAAGTGATACCGTTTCCGCCTTCCTCCAGCGCTGGAAGGGGAACGAGCGGGTGGTGAAGCGGTTGCGTGAGGTCTCGCCACTGTCGGACGGGATCGGGATGTACCTGGAGTCGGTGGCCGAGCACGAGCTGCTCACCGCCGAGGACGAGGTACGGCTCTCCCGGGCGATGGAGGCGGGGCGAAAGGCCCAGACGACGCTCGAATCCACCGCCAAGCTGACCCCCGCCGAGCGAGCCCGCCTCTATCGCGAGGTCCACGCCGCCGACGAAGCCAAGGCCGAGTTCATCCGCTCCAACCTCCGCCTCGTCATCTCGATCGCCAAGCGCTACACCGGCAGAGGGCTCGACCTCCTAGACCTGGTCCAGGAAGGCAACCTGGGACTGATACGTGCCGTGGAGAAGTTCGACTGGCGCAAGGGCTTCAAGTTCTCCACCTACGCCACCTGGTGGATCCGCCAAGCGATCACCCGGGGCCTGGGCAACCAGGGGCGGACCATCCGCCTACCCGTTCACATGGTCGACGTGGTGCGAACGGTCCAGGAGACGTCGCTGTCGCTGACCGAGAAGCTGCGCCGGCAGCCCACGATGGAGGAGATCGCCCAGCAAAGCGGGCTCGACATCGAGCGCGTGGAGATCGCCCTCACCGCACCAGGAGACACGGTGTCACTCGAACGCCCGGTCGGCACCGAGGGCGATGCGGAGCTCGGCGACTTCGTCGAGGACGCCGACGCCCTCGACCCATTCGAGGTGGCGGCGGAGGCATCGGCCCGGCGGCATCTCGAAGAGGCGATGGACATGCTCGACGACCGCGAACGCGAGGTCATTCTCCTCCGTTACGGCCTCGACGGGTCCTCCCCCCGCACGCTCAGCGACGTCGGCAAGAAGTTCGACCTGACCCGGGAGCGAATCCGCCAGATCGAAGGCCGTGCCCTCGCCAAACTGCGGCACCCCTCCAGCGGGTTCGATCTGGAGAGTCTGCTCTAGGTCTCGCTTCGCTCGCGTCGCTCGCCCGCAATTCGCAATTCGCAATTCGCAATTCGACAGAGCGCGTCCTGATGTTGTCGCCCCGATTCGGTCGTATTGCGTATCGCGCCGAGCGGCGACAACCTCGCTAGCCGAGTTGCCTTCAGCGGCGCTCCGATGCGGGCCCCGAGACTTGCGTATCGCGGGAGGCCGGCGTCAGCCGGCCGACTACACCTCGAACAGCCGCGGCGCCCTTCCCTCCATGCCCCTGAGTTCCTCGTAGTCCACCTCGACCCAGGCGATGCCACGGTCGGCGGCGAGAGTGCGTGCCTGGGGGACGACCGACTGGGCGGCGAAGATGCCGCGGACCGGGGCGAGCGTCGGATCGCGGTTTAGGAAGTCGAGATACCTGGTGAGCTGCTCGACGCCGTCGATCTCGCCCTTGCGCTTGATCTCCACGGCGACGATCTGGCCGTCGGGGTCACGACAGAGCAGATCGACGGGGCCGATTTCCGTGAGGTACTCCCGCTCGAGCATCTCCAGGCCGTCCTCCAGGGCCCACGGCTTGTCGGCGAGGAGTGCCTGCAGGTTCGCCTCGACGCCGTCCTTGGTGAGCCCCGGGTCCTCGCCGAGGTCGTGGGCGCTGTCGGAGAGGACCTCTTCGATCTCGATGACCAGCGACTCCCCCTTCGGGTTGGTGACCACCCAACGGCCGGGCTCCTCTTCCAGATGGTTTGGTGCATTCATCCAGTTGAGTGGCTTGTAGGCGCCCCCGTCGGCGTGGACGGCAACGCATCCGTCGGCCTTCACCATGAGGAGCCGGGTCGCCATCGGCAGGTGCGCATCGAGCCGGCCCGTATAGGTGACCGAGCAGCGGGCGACGACCAGGCGCATGGAAAGGGCAGGCTAACGCCTGCCCGGCTCCGGCTCCGGCTCCGGCCAGAGGCGGGCCCACAATGGCATCGAACGCGATTGGCCTCTCCGGCTGGAACTGTGGCCGGAGCTGGAGCTGCCGCCGAAGGCGGCCCTAGATGATCTTGTCGCTCTTGCCGGACAGCTGGCGGAGGAGGTCGAGTTGGCCGGTGTGGTAGGTGTCGTGGAAGTAGCCGAAGAGGATCCGGGCCTCGCGGGTGGCGGAGCGACCGTCGACCTCGACTTCCTCGGCGAGGTATTCCGGGGTGGTCTCTCCAAACCGAGCCTCGATGCGCTCCTGGCTTTCGCCCAAGGCCGCAAGCAGGTCAGCCAGCTTCCAGACTCCGGGGCCATCCTCCGTGATCGGCTCGGACTCGCGGCGATACCGGTCGAGACCGTCCTCTGTGCTCCACAGCTCTTCCCCGGCGATGTTGCGGAACAGCGCGTTGCGACTGGTGATCATGTGGCCGACCACCCAGTTGAAGCAGTTGACGTTGTACGGCGTCTGCGTCAGGGAGTCCTCGTGCGAGATCCCGTCGGCATGGGCCTCGACGAGCGAAACGTTCCGCTTGAACCCGCGAGTCACCAGAGAGAATTCCATAGTCGAGAGGCTACGCCTCTCGACTACCTCCAGCTACAGCTCCAGCCCCAGCCAGAGGCGCGTTCAATCGGCTCGACACTCGTACGGGTTCTGGCTGGAGCTGTGGCCGGAGCTGGAGCTGCCGCCGCAGGCGGCTCTCAGCCGACACTACCTTCCATCTGGAGCTCGATGAGGCGGTTGAGCTCGACGGCGTACTCCATGGGGAGCTCCCTGACGATGGGCTCGATGAAGCCGGCGACGATCATCGCCGTCGCCTCCGCCTCAGTCAGACCACGGCTCATCAGGTAGAAGAGCTGGTCGTCGCCGACCTTCGACACGGTGGCCTCGTGCCCGATCTGGGCGTCGGACTCCTCGATCTCCATGTAGGGATAGGTGTCGGATCGGCTGTGCTCGTCGAGGATCAGGGCGTCGCACCGCACGAACGACTTGACGTTGCTGGCGCCGTTCTCCACCCGGACCAGGCCGCGGTATCCGCCCCGGCCACCGTCCTTCGAGATCGACTTGCTGGTGATCAGCGAAGTGGTGTTCGGCGCGGCGTGGACGATCTTGGCGCCGGCGTCCAGGTGCTGGCCCTCGCCCGCAAATGCGATCGACAGTACCTCGCCGTGGGCGCCCTCCTCCATGAGCCAGACCGCCGGATACTTCATCGTGAGCTTGGAGTTGTGGACGATGAATCCCTCTGAAACGAAATTCCCGGTGCCAGCCACCTCTATGTCCCATGTGGGGACGGTCTCGGATCTGTCGCCGCGATCGATCTTCCGGATCTCCACGGTTTCGGGCAGCTCGATGGAAGAACGACCGACTCGCCGAAAGTGGTGCAACCTGGCGGAACGCTGACGCGCGACCGCCTCCCTCAGCCCGGGGCTCACGTGGGTGATGAGCCGCGGATCTGCCACACACTCCAGCCGGTGGGCTCCTCTCGAAGTCGACCGGACACCGAGAATCTGCACCTCACGCTGCTCATCGAACTCGGTGTGAACCCGGGCAGTTATCCCCAACGTCATCAGCACATCAGCGAAACCTTCCAGCAGCTCGCGACTCACCGACTTCGCGTTGAGTCCCCGACGACCCCTTGGCGCGCAGCCGTCACCGTCCATGAAACCGGCGACGAACGAGAGTCGCTGCGACTCCGGCAGATCGAGAACCCACTCCGGAACCCGCTTGGTGGTCGCGACCCCAACGAAACCAATGGTCTCCAGAAGCTCTGCAAACTCGACGCTGTTCCAAGTGGCAGCAACACCATCGGAGCGGCGGGTCGGCTCGACTCCGGGCATCAGACCCGCCATCACATCCATCAGACGGTCGCGAGCCCGATCAGTCTCGGGAACCGAGAAGGTGACCTTCGCCCACCGACTGCCACCGCTCGCGGAAGCCTGCGAATCGGTCGATCCGTCGGCGAGGTACAACCCGAAGAGCCACATCAGATCGTCAGTCGTCTCCTCAGGCAATGCCAGCCGGGATGCACGCTCGCGCACCGACTCAAAATACTGTGCGTATTGGTTGGAGCCACGGAAGATCGTTGTCGTCTGCGGAGCCTCGAGCTTCTTCGGGATGCCAAAGTCAATCGACGTGATGGGGACGATCGCTTCCTGAACCTCGTCGGCCCGCACATATCCGAGTTGGTACCGACCCGACTTCTTGGCGCGCTCTGGGTCGTACGAATACGAAAAGAAGGGATGGTTGTCGGTGACTCGGAGCCGCCTGTTGGCAACGCTCATCGCACGAACCGGCTGATTGCCCGAGAAGCGTTTTGCCACAACCGGTCGCCACACGAGCTCGCCGGCAAGCTCGTCGTAAGAGAGCACGTCCTCACCCGGCACGACCTGCTCGATGGGCTTCATGCCGGAACGGGTGGTCACGCGGGAGCCCTCGGCGAGGCAGCCCAGATTCCCGTCGATCCATTCCATCGTGGCGTTGCGGTATGCCGCGGCTCGCTTGGTGACCAGGTTGAAGACGTTGTTCGACCAGTTCTGGATCGTGGTGTAACGGCACCGGCCGCCTTCCTTGACGACGATCTCGACGACTGCGGAGTGGAGCGAGTCGCTCGAGTAGGTCGGCGCCGAGCAGCCCTCGACGTAGTGGCAGTAGGCGCCCTCGTCGACGATGATCAGAGTCCGCTCGAACTGGCCCATGTTCTCCGCGTTGATGCGGAAGTACGCCTGAAGAGGCTGGTCGACATGCACACCGGGCGGCACGTAGATGAAGGAGCCTCCCGACCACACCGCCGAATTGAGCGCGGCGAACTTGTTGTCGTTGGGCGGGATGATCGTCCCGAAGTACTCCTTGACGATGTCGGGGTACTCACGCAGAGCGGTGTCCATGTCGCAGAAGAGGACGCCGAGCCCCTCGAGATCCTCGCGGTTGCGGTGGTAGACAACTTCTGACTCATATTGTGCCGTCACGCCTGCCAGGTACTTGCGCTCGGCTTGGGGGATGCCGAGCTTCTCGTAGGTGTCCTTGATGGACTCGGGAACCATGTCCCAGTCCTTGGCCTGGCCCTCCATCGGCTTGATGTAGTAGTAGATGTCGTCGAAGTCGATGGTGTCGAGCAGGCCCCCGCCGCCCCACTTGGGGACCGGCTTGCGAAGAAAGCGCTTGTAGGCCTTGAGACGGAACTCGAGCATCCACGCGGGTTCCTTCTTCATCAGCGACATGGCGCGGATGACGCCCTCGTTCAACCCCTTCTGGGGCTTGAAGACGTAGTCGGCCTCGGAGTCAGCCCAACCGAGCTGGTACTTGCCGAGATCGATGTCGACCTTTGCCATGAAGCTCCCCTCCTGGAGGCTGTCGCGCCTCAGGGTCTATGGTACCCAGCGGGTCCAAACGACCCGGAATCCGTCTGTGTGCCCGGACCGACCCCCGGAGTTGGGGCCGACCCGGGACTTCTAAAAAGAGCGGTGCGCCGGATACGGAGTGGGGAGTGGGGGGAAGACCGACCCGTGCCCGGCGCCCCGCTACGACCATTACAACACGAATCCACGACTATTCGTTCCCGGATCCGAGGAAATCCCGAACGGGTGTTCGCAGACGGTGAAATCCCTATCCTCGAATCATGCCCGTCATCGTCATCGGTGCCGACTCACCGCTGGGAGCGGCGATCTCCGACACCTTGGGTGGCCGCGACGGTGAGCGGCGGGCGTTCGTGACCGACCCGCATGCCGCCGGGGCGCTGCGAGAGGCGGGATTCAAGGTGGCGCTCGGCGACATCAGCGACTGGACGCACGTCGAGGGAGCCGCCACCGGGGCCTTCACCGCTGTCCTGGTTGCCGAGGCGGCAGCCGACGGTCGCGAGCTGGCCTTCGCGTCGAGCCCAGAACAGGCCATCGGGTCGTGGGTGCAGGCGGTGCAAGACGCCGGGGTGACCCGGGTGATCCTCGTGGGAACGCACCGCGAGGCGCCGGCGGGCGTCGAGTGGGCGGTCGTCGACCCGTCGCGACGGCCGATGGACGTCGCCGCCGAGGTGGCGCGGCTCGACGAGGCAGCCAGGATATAGGGTCGGCCGCCTTCGGCGGCCTCCCCGCAATTGGCGATTGGCGATTGGCCGGACGGGCGTGTGGACCGCCCATTTCGTGGGGTCGAGTAGGAATCGCCCGGCGGAACGGAGCGTTGCAGCGACTACCCTGAGGTGACGCGATGGCGATGCCGCGCGTTCCGACCCTACGGAGAAGCATGGCGAAGCAGGACGATGTCGTACGCGTGCAGGGAACGGTCATGGAGACCCTCCCCAACGCGATGTTCAAGGTCGAGATCGAAGGCGGTCTCGAAGTCCTGGCGCGCGCCTCCGGGAAGATGCGCCGCGGCCGCTACATCCGCATCCTGCCCGGTGACAAGGTCGACATCGACCTTTCCGTATACGACCCCAGCCGGGGCCGCATCGTCTGGCGATACAAGAGCTAGGTCGGCCGGCTTCACTCAGGTCGGTCGGCTTCGCCGGCCTCCCGCGATTGGCAACGCCTGGACTCCTGCAACGTCAGAGAGAGAATCATCGATCGCTTTCATGTCATCACGGGCGCTCCGGGGACCGGCAAGTCGACGATCCTGAACGCATTGGCCGACTCGTTCACCGTCGTGGCCGAGCCGGCGCGCCGGGTGCTCGCCGCCTGGCGGGCAGAAGGAAACCCGCCGCCGGCCCGGATGGATGCCGGGCTGATGGTCCGCCGAATGACCGAGCTCGCCATCGACGACCACGCCAAGGCGGGAAGCGAGAACGGGACGGTGGTGTTCGACCGCGGCGTGGTCGATTCCGTCGCATACGCAAGCCACCTCCGGCTCGATCCCGTGGAGTTCGCCCGAGTAGCGGCCGATCACCACTACAACCGCCGTGTGCTCCTCACCACCCCGTGGCGTTCGATCTACACGAACGACGACGAGCGAACCATGGAGTTCGAGGACGTCGAGCGATTCCACCGAGCGGTGGTCGACTCGTACATCGAGGCGGGATACGAGTTGGTACCGGTGCCGACTGGTCCGCTGCAGGAACGGGTCGCTTTCGTGAAGCGGCACATCCGCGTCGATGGCTGATCGTCGCCCCACCCCGATCCGCCCGCACATGCCGGGGTACGTTGTCCCCGACGATCCCGAAGGGCTGCTCCCCTGGTCGTGGGCGGAGCAGCGGCTGACCACATGTCGTAACTACTGGGTGGTGACGGTCGACGCATCCGGCAGGCCACATTCGCTCCCCACCTGGGGGGTGTGGTCGCCGGCGGACTCCGCTTTCTGGTTCAGTTCATCCCCAACGGCACGCAAGGTCCGCAACCTGGTCGCCAACCCGCGAATGGTGGTGACCACCGACGACTCCGTGGAGGTGGTGTCGGTCGAGGGTCGCGCGCACCCGATCGCCGACATCGACCGCGATCGGATGGCGGAGGCGTTCGCCGCCAAATACGAAGAGGATCCGGACGCCCGCACCGCCATGGCCGATTTCGTCCGCTCCAACGCGATCCTCACGATGACCCCGGAGCGGGCATTCGGCATCATCGAAACCCCGGAGGACTTCTCCCGACGCGCCACCAAGTGGGTGTGGTAGGGCGGACGCCGTCGGCGTCCGCCGCAATTCGCAATTCGCAATTCGCAATTCGACAGAAGGCGTTCGGAAACTCTGGCCGCGATCGGTCGCATTGCGCATTGCGCCACACGGAGATCGCCACCCGACCCGAGATGCCTACGGAGACGGGTCCACGCGAACCGCGGGACTTGCGTATCGCGGGAGGCCGGCGTCAGCCGGCTGACCCTCACACCTCCTGGAACAGGAAGCGGCGGAGGACTTCGAGGCGATCTCCGGCGCCGTCCGGATGGAGATACCAGAGTGTGGCGGCGATCGAAGAAAGCAGGGCATTGCCGTCCTGGGGGGTGAAGCAGAACCCGACCAGCTCGTTGCCGTTGCGGACCGCCAGGGTCTCGACAGGCACCACGGTCTGACTGAGGATCCGCCCGTAGTAGCCGTGGTCCCGGCCGAAGGAGAAGATCTGGTTGGCGGAACGCTTGTGGGTCAGGGCGACCCGGGGGTTGGCGGCGAGCCGCTCGATGGCGCTCGCCACCGTGATCTCACGGTCGAGAACCAGGCTGAAGTGGAGCGCGTGCATGTACTGGGTATTGAGCTTCACCGCCGACGAGTAGACGGGCAGATCGTGGTCCAGCGTCTCGAAGAGCTGGTGGGCGTCGCGGGCGTGATGGGTACCGAAACGGGCGTCGTCGTGCCGGCCCACCGACGGACTGGGGATGAACGACCCGTCCTGGCTGATGTCGTTCGCCCGACGCATGCACAGGAAGCGCCCGTTCTCGAGATGCGACTCCCTGCCGTCCTCGCCCATCGCGAGCGTCTTGATGAGGACCGAGATGTTGTGCGTGTTGCAGGAGACGACCTGGATGAAACGGTCCTCCCCCTTGATGAGGGCCTCGTCGTTGATGCCGCGGGCGTACATCTTGCCGAAGCCGAATTCGGAGCCCTGGGCGAGGAACCCTAGGGGCCCCCGGGCACCCTCGTAATGATCCACCTTGTTGGCGTTCCCTGCCGGTGTGCAGTCGATCACTACCGAGGCTCGTTCGATGGCCTCGAGTGTCTCCAACTTCGGGGTGTGCCCGAGCTCCTCGAACGACACCCGACGGTCACCGTCGACCGCGAGGACCGCACCGCGTCCCACCAGGTCCTTGACCTTGGCGCGCTCCTCGACCATCGGGGTCCGCTTGTGGAACGTCACCTCATCGATGCCGAACGCCTCCCGGTAGTCGGCGAGAAGCCCGATCAGTGGCTCTCCGATCGTCCCGGTTCCGACGACGTGCACGATGTGTGACATGGACCTCTCCGTTGGCATCCTGCCGGCACCCCCCATCGTATCGGCGCTGCCGTGCTCGCCGGGGCCGAACCAGCCGACGCCCCCGTTGCCCGCCCCTTCGAGCGACACACCCATTACACGCCCCCCGCGTGATCGACCCGGTTGTTGCTCCTGCCCGCGGGCATCCCGTCGATGAACTCCTTGAGGTCGAGCGGAGTGGCGTCTTCGGTCGTGCCGGCGACCGGAGCGAGTGCGCCGACCCCGGTCAGCAGGACGGCAAGGATGATCGAACGCATTGACTCCCCTCGAGGTGGATGACCACGTCCTCACCCTATGTCACTATGGGTGGTCGTATCAACACAGACTGTGGTGACCGGCGCGCTATTTCCCAGCATCGCGATGGGCCTAGTCACCCCCCTCGGCCCTACCCTCTCCGCATGCGGGCGCTCCGCTTCCACGGTCCCGGTGATCTCCGCCTCGAGGAGATGGCCGAGCCGGCGTCGGATGTCATCGTCGCCGTCGAAGCCTGCGGGGTGTGCGGGTCCGACCTCCACTTCCTCGACGGATCGGCGCGCACGGCTCACACCCCGATCACGCTCGGACACGAGATCGCCGGGGTCGTCGCGTCCTCGGGGCCCGGCGAGTGGCCCGCGGGAACGGCCGTGCTCGTGGCCGCCGGAGGGCACTGCGGTCGGTGCCGGCGATGCGCGGAAGGCCGCGCCAACCTGTGCGAGCGATCGGTGGTCATGGGTATCGACGTCGACGGCGGGCTGGCCGACCGGGTGGCAGTGAGGCCGGACATGCTCATCAGGCGTCCCCCAAGCGTGCCGCCCGGCGCCGCGGCCACCGCCGTCGACGCCGGCGCCACGGCTTGGCATGCCGTCACCCGCAGGGCTGCCGTGAGGCGGGGGGATGCCGTCGCCGTCATCGGAGTCGGAGGACTCGGGGGCTATGCCGTTCAGATCGCCCGCAATGCCGGGGCGAGCCCGGTGATCGCCGCCGATGTGGACGCCGATCGCCTCGCAGACGCCCGTCGGTTCGGCGCCGATGAGGCGATCCTCGTCGAGGAGGGAAAGTCGCTCGGACGCGAGGTCAAGCTCCTCACCGATGGCGGGGTCGACAAGGCCCTCGAGTTCGTGGGCAGAGCATCGACGATCGACGCCGCCATCAAGTGCCTCCGCCCGGGGGGTGTGGCCGTGGCCGTCGGTGTCGGTACCGAGCCCCTGGTCACGCTGCCGCCGGTCCTCTGGTCGAACCACGAGTACACCCTCACCGGCTCCTACGGGAGCCTCCCCGGCGACGCCGAGGCGGTTCTGGCCGCACTTGCCAACGGGAGCCTCCAGCCCCCCGCGATCGGGGAGGTTGCACTCGAGGACGCCGCGGCGGTCATCACCGCGGCAGCCCGCGGCGAGGGCACGGGTGCCGGACGCCTGATGGTGGTGCCGTGACCTTCGAGCGGCCCCACGGCAACTACCTCATCTCCACCGATCCGACCCGGCTCGACCTCGCCGTGATGCACCGATGGCTGTCCGAAAGGTCCTACTGGGCCGAAGGCCGGACCCGGGAGACCGTCGCGCGGTCGGTGGAGCACAGCCTCAACTTCGGTGCCTACAACGCCATAGGCGCGATGGTCGGAGCGGCTCGGGTAGTCACCGACTGGTCCACCTTCGCCTGGCTCTGTGACGTGTTCGTCGTCGAGGACCACCGCGGCTCCGGTCTCGGCGTCGCCCTGGTCGAGGCCGCCGTCACCCATCCCGACTTGCGGGACATCAAGCGTTTCGCCCTCGCAACCGCCGACGCCCACGACCTCTATCGCAGATTCGGCTTCACCGAGCTCGAGAGGCCGAAACGGTGGATGATGAGGAGGGGTCCCACCGCCTGACGGCGGCGGATCCGCAATTGGCGATTGGCGATCGGCGATTGGCCAGAACGCGACGACCCGCGTCTGATGCATTGCGCCGAGCGGCGAGTTCCATGCGATCGTGGATGCCCCGACGAGGCGCGCCGGCACGATCCGCGGGACTGGCGCATTGCGGCGCTGAGCCCTTGGCTCAACGCAGGATCCCCCGCTCCCAGACCCTGACCAGTCGGCCGTAGGGATCGCTCCCCCGGACCAGCTCTTCGTGTGACCCGAGGGCAATGACCCGGCCGGCATCCATCATCACGACCCGGTCGGCGCGCTCGGCACTGCGCAAGCGGTGGGCGATCACGATGGCGGTCCTCCCCTCGAGGAGCGTCGCCAGGGCCCGCTCCACGCGGGCTTCGGTCTCGGGGTCGAGATTGGCCGTCGCCTCGTCGAGGACGATCACCGCCGGGTCGACCAGCAGAGCCCGCGCCAGGGCGATCAGCTGGCGCTCCCCCGCCGAGAAGCGGCCACCCCGCTCCCTGACAAGGGTGTCGAGACGCTCCGGCAGGCTCCGCACCCAGTCGTCGATACCGATGGCGGCGCAGACCTCCCACAGCTCGGCGTCCGATGCCCCGGGCCGGGCGTAACCCAGGTTGTCGCGCAGGGTCCCGTTGAAGAGGAACCCCTCCTGCGGGATGAGGATCGCATGCCGCGCTCGCGACTCGAGCGTCAGCGAGCGGATGTCGTGGCCGTCCAGCAGGACCCGTCCCTCCACCGGGTCGTAGAACCGAAGGACCAGGCGCGCCAGGGTCGACTTGCCCGCGCCGGTCTCGCCAACGATGGCGATCCGCTCGCCGGGTGCGATATACAGGTCGACGTCCTCGACCACCAGCAGTCCGGGCTCGTACCCGAAGGAAACGCCCTCGAGCACCACCTCTCCGTCGAGTCGCCCGGATAGGTCGACGGCGTCAGCAGCGTCGTCGACCGCAGGAGGCGTGTCGAGCAGGCGGAACAGCTTGTTCAGAGCGGCCGACGCCGACTGCATCTGGTTGTAGACCTGCGACAGGTTGATGATCGGCTGGAAGAACCAGTCGAGGTAAAGCAGCAGCGACACCAGGGTCCCGAACGAGAGGTCGCCGGCGATCACCCGGCGGCCCCCGAAGTACATGACGATGCCGTACCCGGCGATCCGGAGGAACGCCACCGCCGGGAAGTACCAGGCGACGGCCCGCGCGGTATTCATGTTCGCCTCGAAGTAGTCCTCGTTGACGCTGCCGAAAGCACCGGCCTGCTCGCGCTCTCGGGTGAATGCCTGGACGACGCGCACCCCGGTGATCCCCTCCTGGAGAGTGGCCAGAACGCGTCCGATCTGCTCGCGGACCTCGCGGTAGGCGCGGCCAGCGAAGCGCTGGAACACCCAGGACAGCGCCACCAGCAGCACGATCAGGAGCAGCACCTGCCCGGCGATGGTCGGATCGACGAGGAGCATGGCGATGGTCACCCCGAGCAGCGTGAGCACGTTGGTGACGAGGGTGACCGCACCCTCCTCGGCGAAGTCCTGCACCGACTCGATGTCGTTCGTCATCCGGCTGACGAGGACGCCGGCCTTGGTGCGCCCGTAGAACGCCATGTCGAGGCGCATCAGGTGCGAAAACACCCTTGACCGCAGGATCTTCAGGTACCGCTCACCGAGCCACGCGACCGCGTACTGGGCGATCCGCTGCGCAAAATACTGGGTGACGAGCAGGACGGTGAAGACCGCGGTTGCCACCATGATCGTGGTCCGGTCACCCACCGCGATGCCGTCGTCAATGCCCGTCCTGATGGCGATGGGGCCGAGGAGCCGGGCCACTGTGGCGACCACGGTGGCGACCGTCGAACCGAGTAGGGCCCGCCCCAGGCCCTTGCCGAGGCGGGCGGCGCGCCGGATCAGCCTTCCGCTGGGAGGTCCCGGATCGACCGTCATGCCTTCTCCTCCACCTGGGCCAGGACCTCGCCGTATCGCGGAACCGTGCCGAGCAGATCCAGGTGCGGGCCAGAGGCCACGATCCGGCCCTGATCCATGAACACGACCTGATCGACGAGCGCCAGCGTCGAGGTGCGGTGGGCGATGATGATGGTGGTTCGTCCCTTCATCACCTGCTCGAGGGCGGCCAGCATCTCCGCCTCGACGATGGCATCGACCGACGAAGTGGCGTCGTCGAGGATGAGCACACGGGGATCGCGCAGTACCGCCCGGGCCAGGGCGACCCGCTGGCGCTGGCCGCCTGAGAGCGAATGGCCGCGCTCGCCGACGACGGTGTCGTAGCCGTCGGGCAGGGCCGCGATGAAGTCGTGGGCCTGGGCGAGGCGCGCCGCCAGCCTGATCTGTTCGTCCGAGGCCGTAGGGTCGCCGAAAGCGATGTTCTCCCGGACGGACGCCGAGAACAGGAAGGTCTCCTGGAACACCACTGCGACCTCGCGGCGCAGGTCGTCGAGGTCGATCTGCCGCACATCGAGGCCGTCGAGGGTGATGGCACCAATATCGACGTCGCGAAACCGCGGCACGAGATGGGCGATGGTGGTCTTGCCCGAGCCGGTGGCCCCCACCAGTGCAACCGAGCTCCCGCCGGGAATGATGAGATCCACCCGGTCGAGCACCGCCGACCCGCCGGGGTACGCGAAGGACACGCCATGGAACCGCACCTCGCCACGCCCTGGAGGTATCGGCACCGGGTCGGGCGGATCGGCGATCTCGGGCGCCTGGCCGAGAAGGGTCTGGATCCGGGTGGCGGCGGCCGTCGCCCGCGGGACCTGGGCGAAGAACCATCCCGTGATCCGTAGCGGGAAATTGAGGAGCGCCAGGTACTGCGTGAACGCCACGAACTCCCCGAGGGTGATGTCGCCGGACACGACCCGGAACCCGCCGAGGAAGAGCACCGCGATGTTGGCGAAGGACGGCACCATCTCGAACAGCGGCGCATAGGTCGCCCTGATCCGGGCCAGGCGGGTCGCCCGATCGAAGATCCGCTCCGCCGAGCCGTCGAGCTTCCCGCGCTCCTGGTCCTCCTGGCCGTAGGACTTGATCACCTGGATGCCGCCGATCGAGTCCTCGACGACGTGGCTGAGATCGGCGAGGCGTTGCTGGACCTCGAACGAGAGCTTGATGACCCGTCGCCCATAGCGGCGGGCAAGGAACAGCACGAGCGGCACGGTAAGCGACGTGACCAACCCGAGCACGGGGTCGAGCACGATCAGCATCGTCGCCACCGACAGGAACATCCCGATGTTCGCCAGGGTGATCGGCGTCATCGCGTAGATGAGCCGCACCTGGGAGAGGTCGCTCGACGCACGGGCCATCAGCTCCCCGGTGCTCGTGACGTCGTGGAACGAGAACGCCAGCCCCTGGATGTGCTCGAACATGCGGTTCCGTAGATCGGTCTCGGCTCGATACGAAAGCTTGAATCCGAAGTACCGGCGCACCCCGATGCCGACCCCGAGCAGCACCCCGGCGGCGAGCAGGAGGCCCACGAGCACACCAAGTTCTTCACCGCGGTCGCCGAGGATCGCCCGGTCCACAACCCGGCTCACGAGATACGGCACGGCCACCGTCATCGACATCCACAGCAGGGCACCAGAGATGGCGAGCCCCAGATCGCGACGGTATCCGGCGAGGGTTCGGGTGAGGAGGCGGAAGCCGGCGCGTGCCTCGCTCTCGTGCATGCCGGAGGTGGACATCAGAAGGACCCTAGGAGAGGGGCGACCGGCAGCCGGCAAGGGGATGCCCCGGCTGAGGGCTCAGGGCTGAGGGCTCCCCTCCACATCGCGCACATATGTGGCTACCACCGCACCGAGGAGGATCGCCATCGCGCCGACGTACATCCACACGAGGGCCACTGCGACTGCCCCAAGCGTCCCGAAGGTGGGGCCGAGATCCGGTGAGAGCGCCAGGTAGAGGCCGAAGCCGAGACTGCCCAGGATCGCCACACCGGTGGCGACACCGGCGGCGATCCAGGCGCGCCCCAGTGGTTTTGGCGGCCCGAAGTGATAGAAGGCGAGCAGAAACCCGAACAACCCGGCTGCTGAGACCGGGATTCGCAACCACACCCACAGCTCGTCGAAAGGACCGAATCCGGTGAGGTGGGCGAGGAACTCGAAGATCTCCCGGCCCGCGACCAGCAGCAGTGAGGTGACCAAGAGGGCCAGGCCCCCGGCGATCGTGAGCGCCACCGCCGTCAGCCGGATCGACGCCCCGCGACGCGCCTCCGACTGATGATCCACCGCGGCGGTGGCCCGCTGCAGCGCCACGACCGCGCGTGATCCGAGGAACAGCGCGACCAGCGCGGAGACGATGATCAGCAGACCTTCACTCCCCCCGACTCGGTCGCCCGCCTCTCGCATGAGATCGACGATGAACTGCACCACCGATCGGGGAGCCACCGGATCGAGAGCCCGTTCGACCCGGTCGACGGCTGACTCCGACTGCCCGATGAGCGCCGCCACACCGAGGAGCGCCAGGATCAATGGAACGAGCGCCAGGAAGGCGTTGTATGCCACAGCAGCTGCGGGCAGGGACAGACCCGCATCGCGCACCCGCCGAGCAATGGCAAGGGCGTGATCCTTCACGGTGGGCATGGGGGGCATGGTGGCAGGCAAGAAGGAGCAACCAGCAACCAGCAACCAGCAACCAGCAACCAGCGGCTCTGGCGGGCTTGCGGGCGACGGGCGACGGGCGACGGGCGACGGGCGACGGGCGACGGAAGTCCTCGATTACCCCTCTCTCCCCGTACACTCCTCCCCGCATGTCACCCAAACGCCCGCTCCAGATCGGAGCCGGGCTCGCCGTCCTCCTCGCCGGGACCAGCATCGTGCTGTTCTGGCTGTTCGGATCCGGCGAGTCGACGGCCGCGACGACGTCGACCACCTTCGGCACGATCGGCACCACCACCGTCCCCGGCGTGACGACCACCGCCCCGGGGACATCCACCAGCGATGCCGCGACGAGCACGACGTCGACCACGCTCGTCCCGCTGAACGAGTGGGTGGATCGCCGAACCGTCGGCCAGCCTTGGGGCACCCAGGTCGAGGGTCTCATCACCTTCCGCGGCAACCCCACGAACACCTACTACGGCGAGGGACCGGTGCCCGACACCCCGACGCAGGTATGGCGCTATCCGGAGTCACCGATGTGCAGCCAGTCGACCGACCTCGGTGTCACGACCACCTGGTGCGGGAACGGGTGGACCGGCCAGCCCATCATCTATGAGCGCGAAGACGGCGTGACAGAGATGATCTTCGGTGCCTACGACACCAAGCTCCACTTCGTCGATGCCGAGACCGGGATCAAGACCCGCTCGGCGTTCGCCACCGGCGACATCATCAAGGGCACCCCCACCCTGGACCCCGACGGCTATCCCATCGTCTACTTCGGAAGCCGCGACAACAAGATCCGTGCCCTCGCCCTCGATCGCGGGGAGCCCGCCGAGATCTGGTCGTTCGAGGTCTGCATCCGCGGCGACGCCTGCCCACCCGCCTCCGAGACCGTCCACAACGCGGGCCAGTGGAACGACGACTTCGATGCCAGCCCGCGAATCGTCAACGACATCATGTTCGAGGGTGCCGAGAACGGATGGTTCTACATCTGGAAGCTCAACCGCGGGTACGACAGCGTGGGCCTGGTCACGATCGACCCCGAGTTGCTCTTCTCGATGCAGACATACGACGACGAACTCCTTGCGCGGATCGCACCGTCCGGATACGCCGCCATCAGCGTGGAGAACACCGCGGCGATCTTCGAGGGCCGGGTGTACTTCGCCAACTCGGCTGGGAGAGTCATCGGCCTCGACATCACCAACATCGAGAGCGGCGAGGCCCCGATCGTGTTCGACTACTGGGTCGGCGACGACGCCGACGCCTCGATCGTCATCGACGCCGAAGGCTACATCTACGTGTCGGTCGAATACGAGAGGTATTTCCAACGGGCCCGGGACCTCGGCCAGCTCATCAAGCTCGACCCGTACGACCGGGATGGTGATGGCGACCCCTGGGTGTGGGGGATGTACTCGCTCACCACGCCACCCGCCAAGGGAGGCTTGTGGTCGACCCCGGCGCTCGGGGACGGAGTTCTGTACGCAGTGACCAACAAAGGGTTCCTCGTCGTCGTCGACCAGGAGACCGGCGAGGAGCTGGTCGTCCTCCAGCTGGCCCCGGGCTCGTGGTCCTCGCCCGCCGTCGTCGACGACGCCCTGATCGTCGCCGCCCAGGACGGCAACCTCCGCAAGTACAACATCAGCGACCCCCGCAATCCCATCCTGGACTGGACCTGGGTCATCGGGAGCCACCTCGAGTCCACCCCCGCCGTCTGGAAGGGCATGATCTACGTGGGCAGCCGCGACGGGTACATGTACGCCATTGGTGATCAGTGAGCGCCTTCGGCGCTCACTGATCACTGCTCCGGCCCCGGCTCCAGCCCCAGCCCGACTCTTGCTGGAGCGGGAGCCGGGGCTGGAGCGTCGTCGTCCGCATTAACCTCCCGCCCCTGATGTTCGACTACACCACCGTCACACCCGAGTCCGTCACCCAGGCCGTCGAGGACGCCATCGCCCGGGGCGAGGAGCTGATCGCGGCGATCGTCGACCACGAAGGCCCCCGCAGCTGGTCCGACACAATGGCACCTCTCGACGAGCTCGGCGACGTGATGGTCCGTGCCTACGGGGTCGGTCCGTTCATGGCCCGCGTACATCCCGACAAGGCGGTGCGCGACAGCGCACAGGCCGCCGAGGAGCGGCAGCAGAAGTGGAATTCCGACCTCGTCTTCCGGCGTCAGCTGTACGAGGCGATCGAGGAATACGCCTCCACCGACGGGGCCGCCGCCCTCGAAGGTGAGGATGCCCGCCTGCTCGAGTTCACCCGCCGCGACTTCCGGCGCGCCGGCCACGCGCTGACCGGGGAAGAGCGCAACGAGGTGCAAAGGCTGCGCACCCGCCTCGTCGAGCTGGGTGTCGCCTTCAACCGCAACATCGACGAGCACGAGGACGGCATCGACCTGACCCGCGACCAGCTGGCCGGCCTCCCCGACGACTACATCGGGCGCCTCGCCGAGGGTTCCGAGTCGGGGACCTACCGGGTCTCCCTCGACTATCCGGACTATTACCCGTTCATGGACTCGGCTGAGGACCGCGACCTGCGCCGCCAGATCCAGTTCAAGTTCTACAACAAGGCAGTGGAGGAGAACCTCCCCCTCCTCGAGGAGACGGTGCGCATCCGCCATCGCATCGCCGAGATCTTCGGCATGCCCTCCTGGGCGCACTACGCGATGGAAGAGAAGATGGCCAAGGAACCCAAGGTCGTCGAAGAGATGTACGCCGGGATCGTCCCCACCCTCATCGAGAAGGGCCGCGACGAGATCGCCGACCTTGCATCCGCGCTGGGCAACGGCAACCCGGAGGGCTGGGACCACCGGTACCTGCACACCAAGATCCGCAAGGATCGCTTCGGCGTCGACCCCAACGAAGTCGCCGCGTACTTCCCGTTGCAGCAGGTGCTCGATGGCATGTTCGAGATCACCGGCGAGGTGTTCGGGCTGAAGTACCGCCGCCACGACGACGTGAAAGCCTGGCACCCCGACGTGGTGCTGTACGACATCCTCGACCGCGAGACCGGCGAGCAACTCGCCACCTTCTATATGGACCTGTTCCCCCGCGAGGGCAAGTTTGGCCACGCGGCCGCCTTCGACCTCATCTCGGGCCACAACGAGCAGACTCCGGTGACCTCGATCGTCGCCAACTTCACCAAGCCCTCCAAGGACACCCCGTCGCTCCTGCAGCACAACGAGGTCGTCACCCTCTTCCACGAGTTCGGTCATGTCTTACACAACAGCCTGGGGCGGGCGAAGCACATCCGGTTCGCCGGGTACAACACCGAGTGGGACTTCGTCGAGGCGCCGTCGCAGATCATGGAGCACTGGTGCTGGAACGCCGACGTCCTGCGCCGTTTCGCCCGCCATCACAAGACGGGCGAACCCATCCCCGACACGCTGGTCGACCAGTTGGTGGCGGCGCGCAACCTCCACATCTCCCTCGCCATGCTGCGCCAGGTGGCCTTCGGGAAGCTCGACCTGGCGTTCCACGGACCCGGAGCCGACAAAAACCTCCACGCCCTCGCCAAAGAGACGACGGAGATCGCGCTGTTCCCGTTCCACCCGGAGACCTTCTACCCGGCATCTTTCGGGCATCTCTTCGGGTACGACGCCGGCTACTACGGCTATCTGTGGGCCAAGGTGTTCGGCGACGACATGTTCAGCCGATTCGAGGAGGAGGGGGTCCTGTCCCCCCAGGTCGGCCGGGATTACCGCTACAAGGTGCTGGGGCCCGGCGGCTCCAAGGACCCGATGGACATGCTGTGCGACTTCCTGGGCCGCGAGCCGAACCAGGACGCGTTCCTCCGTTACCTGGGAATTGAGGCCGGCTGACGCCGGGCTCGCAATTGCCAATTGGCGATTCGCCAGAGGGGGCTCAGGCCGTCTCCCGTGCGTCCTCCCCCGGCTTCCGGGGGAGGACGATCGGCCGAAGGCCGAGACGGAGGGGGCGGCGGAGACACGACCCGACGCGACGGGTGACGCGAGACAGGCGACGGGGAACGGGCGACGGGCGACGGGCGACGGCCTACGCCAGCACCGTGGTGTCCGCCAGCTCGATGGGCTCGCGGTCGATCGAGAAGAACTCCATCGGCGCCTCGGTGTCCCATTCGTCAGAAGGCGCCCCGGTGAGGTGACGGGCGATCATCGACGCCACTGCCGGTGACTCCTTGAAGCCGTGCCCGGAGAAGCCGTTGGCGACGATGAACCCGTCGATCGCGGTGGGGCCCACGATCGGATGCACGTCCTCGACGTTCATGGTGTACATCCCGGCCAGACCCGTGATCTGCCCCCGGTAGGGCAGCGACGGGATCCGGTGGTGGAGAGCGTGGATCTTGGTGTCACGGAACGAGGCATCCAGGTTGTGGTTGAAGGAGTCGGGGTCCGTGACGACCTCCTGCTCGTCTTCGTGGAGCACCGAGCCCACAAGGATCTGTTGGCCGCTTGCCTCGGGGCGCAGGTAGATGCCGGCCGAGGAGTCGCCCAGGACCGGCAGTGGACCCGGGACCAGGTCGCGCGGCCACTCCCGGTACATCACCTGGGCGCGGATCGGCCGGATCGTCCATTTCCAGTCGAGACCGGCCATGGCCGCCACCCGCGGCGCCCACGGGCCGGCGGCGTTCACCACCACCGGGGCGTCGATCGCGCCTCCGCTGGCGACATCGACGCCTCCTGTGCGCCCGCCGGCGACCCGGATGGCCGTGACCTCGGTGTTGAAGCGAATGTCGACCCCGGCGCGCCGTACCGTCTCGCGCAGGTCCTGAGCGGCGCTGACCGGATCGAAGAAACCGCTGTCGGCCTCGTAGAGGAACGAGTCGTGCTCGATGCACTCGTGCTCGGTCTCCCCGGTGAGGTCGAACGGGGCGTTGCAGGTGGAGAGCGCCGGGAACTGGTCACGCACCCCGTCGGCATCGAGGAGCGCGGCGTCGATCCCGAGCGAGATCATGCGGTCCCGGTCGTGCTCGACCGTCTCTCGTGACTCCGCCATCATCCACAGCACCCCCGAGTGGTGGAAGCGGGCGCGCGGCTCTTCGAGCCCGGTATAGGCAGCCCATTGCCGATGGCATCTCAGGCCGTCGCGCGCCACGATGATCGCCTCGGTGTGGGTATATCGCTGACGGAGGATCGCGGACGATGCCCCCGTGGAGCCCTCGGCGACGTTCGCCGCCTTCTCGAGGATCACGATCCGGCTGGGGTCTCGCCGGCTGATCTGGTGGGCGATCGACAGGCCGACGATCCCGGCGCCGATGATGACGATGTCCGCGGTGTCGCGCATGGGGCAAAGTCTACGAGGGGCACGGGCCGGCTAGCGATAGGTGCAGGTGCGACCGGCGTTCGGGACGCCGCCTGGCGGCTCGGTGACCGGGACGCCGGAGCCGACGTGGGAGCACGACTCCCCGAGCGGCACACCGGCCACCCCGAGTGCCGATGCCGTGTCACCAACTCGAGCCACGACCCAGACCGACCCCGCCCGTGTCGTCACGTCCTGAACGATGAAGATCCGAATGATCTCCTCTTGAGACGCCCACGACACCCACTGATCCGTCACCCCGATACCCGGCCCGGCGACCACCTCGCCTTCCGAGCTGACCGTCAAGTCGACTCCCGCCGCCGTGGGAACTAACAGCGCGTAGCCGTCAAGATGGGGGAGGACCTCGCCGACCCCGGGGTAGGAGTCGTCGGCATCGATCCCGACGATGAGCCTGGCCCCCGCGGCGAAGGGGTCGGTGTCGAACCAAATGGTGACCTCGAGAGATCCGTCGTCCCCGCGCCCCGAGACGATGGCGAGGACCGACGGCGACGATGCCGGGTCCGTGGTCGAGGTGGTGCCGGTCGTAGTCGTCACCGGGACGGTCGGCGGGGTCGTCGTCGTTGCTGCGCCGCCTCCGCAGGCTGCCACGAGCAGGGCGAGCGCCGCGAATCGCTTGCTCATCGCGTGGACGCTATCGGAACTTGGCTCGAAGGCGCATGGGGATCTCGATCGGCTGCCAGCCTCGACTCGCCCTGGATCGGTCGCCGCATCTCCGGATCGAAGAGGTCCGCAGGGTGAGTGGCGTTCAGCGCGCCGGGTCGAGACGCTGGTATTCGCCGGTGCGAAGATGACACGAGGCGACGTGATCTGCCGAGCCCGCCACCGGGAGCAGCTCGGGTGCCCAACCCGTCGTTTACATCGGACCGTGCCGCGAGTCGCGGCTCGTAGAGTCATGCCCATGCATGACGACCTCAAGACCGCAGTCGACAACCTTCTCCCCCAGCTCCGCGCCGACCTCGAGACGATGATTCGCATCCCGTCGGTCAGCGCCCCTGACTACGACCCGGCGCAGGTCCGGCGTTCCGCCGTGGCCACGACAGATCTGCTGCGCGCAGCCGGCTACCCCGATGTGCGCCTGCTGGAGCACGACGACGCACATCCCGCCGTATTCGCCGCGGCGCCGGGGCCCGAAGGCGCGCCCACAGTGCTGCTCTACGCCCACCACGACGTCCAACCCCCGGGGGAGGACGACGGCTGGACCGACGACCCGTTCACACCCGTCGAACGCGACGGGCGCCTCTACGCCAGAGGCTCGTCGGACGACAAGGCCGGCCTCATCGGCCACGCCGCCATGCTCCGGGCATTTGACGGCGAACCTCCGGTTGCGATCAAGGTGTTCGTCGAGGGCGAGGAAGAGATCGGCTCGGCTCATCTTCCCGGCTTCCTCGCCGAGCACGGCGACCTGCTCGCCGCCGATGTGATCGTCATCGCCGACTCGGGCAACTGGAGGGTCGGCGTGCCCGCCCTCACCACCTCGCTGCGGGGCCTGGTGTCGGCGAAGGTCGAAGTCCGGGTCCTCGAGGCCGGGGTGCATTCGGGGCAGTTCGGAGGAGCGGTGCCCGACGCGCTCACCGTCCTGTGCCGCATCCTGGCCTCACTCCACGACGCCAACGGCGAGGTCGCCATCCCCGGTCTGGTGTCGGGTGAGGCTGATCCTCTCGACCTGACGGAGGAGGAGCTGCGCTCCCAGGCGGGCGTCGAGCCGGGGGTCGAGCTCATCGGCAAGGGAACCCTCACCTCCCGGCTGTGGACCAAGCCCGCGGCTGCGGTGCTCGCCATCGACGCACCGCCCGTATCGAAGGCGATCAACCAGCTGGTGCCCCGGGCCACGGCCAAGGTGAGCGTCCGGATCGCTCCGGGCGACGATCCGCAGCGGGCAATGGACTCGCTGGTCGCCCATCTCGAGTCGCAGCCTGCGTGGGGTGCCCGGGTGACGGTGACCCCGTGGGAGATGGGGGCGCCGTTCGCACTCGGTGGTGAGGACCCTCGGGTCGCAGCCTTTCGCGAGGCGTTTGCCGAAGCCTGGGGGCGGGAGGCGGTCGACATCGGGGTGGGCGGCTCGATTCCCTTCGTGGCTGCGTTCTCGGAGGCATACCCGGAGGCAGCCATCTTGCTGACCGGCGCCGCCGACCCGACCAGTCGGGCCCACGGCCCCGACGAGAGCCTCCACCTGGACGATTGGAGAAGGTCGATCCAGGCCCAAGCCATCGCGCTCAGGCTGTTGGGCGAGTGAGATCGTCACCCGTTACCCGTCGGAAGCGTGTTGGCTCGGGGAACGGGTAACGGGGAACGTAGTCTGAGCCCATGAACCTAAAGGCCCCACTACCCGCTCTCGGCCGTATCGGTGTCTTCTCCTGGGGTGTCGTCACCCGACCGGCGGCCGAGGTCCGCGTCGCGGTCCGCGCCATCGAGGACCTCGGGTACGGAGCCATCTGGTTCCCGGAGAGCCGGGGCCGGGAAGCCTTCACCGCGGCCTCCCTCGTACTCGAGGCGACCGAGACAATCGTGGTGGCGACCGGCATCGCCAGCATCTGGGCCCGCGACCCCATGGCCGCCGCCTTCGGAGCGTTTGGCCTCGCCGAGGCCCACCAGGGGCGCTTCGTCCTCGGGCTCGGCGTAAGCCACGCCCCGTCGGTGAACCGGCGCGGCCACGCCTACGCCAGCCCGCTCACCCGGATGTCCGAGTACCTCGACGATCTCGAGGGCGTGTCGAACCCCATCGGCGACGCCGCGCCCGCTCCCGGAGTGGTCCTTGCCGCGCTCGGTCCCAGGATGCTCGACCTGGCCGCACGGCGCTCCGCGGGTGCCCACCCCTACTTCGTGCCGGTCACGCACACGTCGTTCGCCCGCGAGCGGCTCGGGCCGGGGCCGGTCATCGCACCCGAGCAGGCGGTGACGATCGACCCCGACCCCGCCTCGGCAAGGGTGACGGCCCGGGCCCACATGGAGCGGTACCTGGAACTCGACAACTACCGCAGAAACCTCCTCCGCCTCGGGTTCGAAGACGGCGACCTCGCCAAAGGGGGTTCGGACGAAGTGGTCGACGCGATCGTCGGCTGGGGCGATGCCGAGGCCGTCGCCGCCCGGATCACCGCCCACCTCGAGGCCGGCGCCGACCACGTGTCGATCCTGCCACTGGGCGACGCGTGGGGCCTCGACCAACTGGAGGCGCTCGCGGAGGTCTTGCTCTGAGCGACTCCGCACCCCGGGTGCGCCTCCCGGATCAGTCGTCGTCGAAGTAGTCCTCGAAGAACTCGTCGAGCAGGTAGATCACCTCGTCGGGATCATCGACGGCGATTCCGCGGTGTACCAATGCGTCCCGGTAACGGTCTGAATAGCGGGAAAGCACTTCGAGAGCGTCGCTGGCGCTCTCGGCGGCGAGGCGATCGAAATCCACCTGGAAGTGCTCATACAGGTACTTCGCTTCAGGATGGAACCTGGTGCCACGATCGGCGAGGAAGGCGGCATAGACCCATCCCGACATGTGGTCCCAGTCCTCGCCCAGGTTCAGTCCGGTTCGGATGACAATCCCGTCGGCGATCCCCACGTCAGCGGTGATGCGGATCCCCTGGAGAGCGGGAAGCGCCGGCGGTTCTCCGAGGGTGATCGAGAACCCCTGTGGGGTCTCCTCCACCCAGGGTGGCCCCTCGCCGGTGCCGATGACGGACATCTCCCGGATCACGGTGAAGCCGTCTGCCGCCACGGCATCGAACTCGAACCACGCTTGCGAGACGGCGGTGATGTCGCCGAGCACGACGACCCACACGACACCCTCTTCGTCGGTGAATGCTCTGATGTCGAAGGCGACCTCGGGGACTTCGTCGAGCTCCAGCTCATCGGCGAACGCCCCGTTCTCCAGGAGCGTCCCGGCGCCGAGGTGCTCGGCGCGCTCGGCGTCCTCGACGATGGCCATCACCTCGGCGAGCGCACCGGCGAGCTCGGCCAGCGAGTCGTCCTCCACAGCCTGGGTCGTGGTCGTCTCCGACGCTCGCGTCGTCGTCGACCCCGGCGGACCCGAGCTCACAGATCGCAGAAGCGCCCACCCACGACCGCCGTGATCTCGGCGGCGTTGTCGCTGGCGCCGGCGGCTTCGGGGGCGAGGGCGCGCAGCCACGTGTCGGCGCCCGGCGGCGAGGTGATGAAGACGTCGCTACCGCCGTCGAGCCCGACGCCGACGGCGGCGTCGGGGTGGGCCGTCAGGAAGTCTCCGAGCGTCGAACCCGGCCCGACTCCGGCGTCGGTCAGGAGAGGGAAGACGCCGGCGACGGCCCGGTAGCCTACGAAATGGCGAACTCCCTGGGGATGCCACGAGGTCGTCCCGTTGCTGAAGTAGAGGATCAGGTTGTCGATCGTGACCGCCCGGACCTCGGTCACGTCCGCTCGGCAGATCCCGTAGTCGTTGACCGCCGGGTCGATGTCGACCCATCCGCTGTCGAGCGACGGTGAGGCGTCGGGCAAGGACTGACGGACGAGGGCGATGGCGTCGTCGGGATCCGCCCCGAGGTCGACGACCCCGAGCCCCTCGGAGCCGAGGACGATGGGGATGCCCGCCCCGCCCTCGCACGGTGCGGCGGTGCGGGTGAAGTCGAAAGCCAGATCGACCGGGGCGGTCTCGTCGGGGTCGTCGAGGTAAACAGAAGCGGTGCCCGCGATCCGGTCGCCGATCTCGACGTCGAGGTCCATGGGGAACCCGTAGTACCCCGGCGACCCGTCACGGAAAAAGAACTCGACCGCCGCCCCGATGCCGCCGTTGCTCGCAGCGAACGATCCAGGTGCGCCGTCGGCGACGATCAGATAGCCGGACCCCGTCTCGGCGACGTACGACCGGTCGCCCGTGGTATCGAGACAGACCCGGGTGACGGCCTCCTCGAGGTCGTCAACCGCCACGGTGTCGGGATCGGAGGGAGCCACCTCATCCTCAGGCGGCTCGAGCAGCATGAGTGAGAGGGAGTAGGTGGCGGCGTCACCCACCGCCGAGACGATCACCACATGATCCTGGGTCGTCGCAAGATCCACCGCCCACGCCGCGACGGACGCCGGGCCGATCGCGCCTCCGTCGGCAGTCCGCACATCGACGCGGGCGCCGCCCGTCGACGACGCGATGACTATCGCCAGACGGTCACCCTCGTCGGCCTCGACGAAATAGGTGTCCGGGTCGGAACTCGACACGTTCCCCACAGCGGCTGCCCGACCGTCGTCCAACTCGACGCGGCGGCTCTCCGAGCACGCCCGCGAGAGCAGCGCCAGCGTGAAGTCGTCAGGGGAGCCGGTGACCTCGCGGCCGAGGTCCGCCTGCATCGCTTCGACTGCCGAGGCAGTGGCGGGGCCGAAGGCGCCGTCCACGTCGAGCGGGCCATAGCCGGCGCAGTTCATCAGGAACTGGACCGCGAAGACGGTCTCGTTGCGATCACCCTCCTGAGCGATCGGCGCGCCGTTGGCGATGGGCGGTTCCGTCGTCGTCGTGGTCGACGACGACGTGGTCGTGGCGATCGTGCTGCTCGTCGTCGTGGTGGTCGAACCGGTTCCCCCACCGCACGAGGCGGCCACGAGGGCCGCCGCCAAGAGGACCGGGATGCTTGGAATGGGCCTCGGCATCGTCCGTCGAGGCTAGCGATGGAGTTCGCGAGGTGTGCGGGTGGTCACGCGAAGAGGCCGCCGGGGCGAGCCGACGGCCTCTTCGGAATGTCGGATCGGGTCAGTCGTCTCCGCCTCCGGCGTGCGGGGGCTTGCCCTCTCCTGCCCAGTCGGGCTTGCCGTTGCCGGCGTGGTCGGGCTTGCCATTACCGGCGTGGTCGGGCTTGTTCGCCTGCGACACGACCCTGCCCAGGTTCTTGGGCAAGCCCTCCAGGATGGCGAGTTGGTCCTCATCGAGCGTCTTCTTGAGTTCGCCCCAAGCGAACTCGTACTCGCCGGTCTCGGGATCGACCTCAAAGGTCGCCAGCAGCGTCTCGACGTCGACGCCGAGGGCGATGGCATAGATCTCGAGCTTGAAGATTCCGCCATACCCGATCCCCATTTCGTGAAGATCGTGCACTTCATCGGGGTCGAGAGCGAACTCCTCGGTGATCGCGTCGCCCACCATCATCGGGCCGCCTGTGTGCGATGCCCATGCCGGGGCGGCGAAGACCACCAGAAGGGCTCCTGCGGCACCGAGGATCTGGAGTCGTCTCGTCATCTGGTTACCCTCCGTCTTGAGGCTGGTTCGGATCTTGCGGGCGTCGTTCTGAAGTGCCATTCCCGCGATGGTCATCATCGGAAACGTGCCTTCGCCCAGGTCATCGTCGAGCGCACACGAATCCATACGGGTGATCGAGTCAGGAGAGCGCGGCGTAGAGGTACGGCAGCGACTCGTCCATCCGGTAGTCGATGTTCGAGTGGTCGTCATCGAACTCGTCGTATCGGTGGTCGATCCCCAACTCGGTGAGGCGTCGGACGAACCGCCGCGCCCCGTGGACCAGGTGGTACTGATCCTTGTGACCGCAGTCGATGTAGAGCGCCCGCAGCGAACGCAGATTCTCCTGGCATTCGAGATCCTCGATCATGTGGACGGGGTCATGCGCCACCCAGCGCGCCCAGCGCTCCTCGTCGAGTTCGGCGGTGTCGAGGTCGACAGGCAGCCGGATGCCACGGGGAGCCGACGGATCGGGATCGTATGACGCCGCCATCGCCAGCATCATTATCACGTGAAGCGGATCGCTGTCGGCCTTCTTCTCCGCAAAGAACCAGTCGAGCCACGCCTCGATCCCACCCTTCTCGGCGACGGCGCGAATCGCCTTGGGGAAGTCGGGGCGATAACACAGGTCGAAGTCCATGTCGCCCGAGTGGCACGCCACCGCGGCCCAGGCATCCGCCCGGCGCAGCCCGTGGGCGATCGCCCCGTACCCGCCCGACGACTTGCCGAACACACCGCGATGGTCACGCCCGGGCATGATGCGGAAGCCGGCTTCGAGGCGCGGAACCATCTCCTCGATCAGGAAGCGCTCCCAATCCCCCATCACAGCCGAGTCGACGTACTGGTTTCCCCCCAGCGAGGTGAAGCAGTCGGGAAACGCCACCACGACGGGCCCCATGTGGCCTTCGGAGACCAGGCGATCCACCCGTTGCGGAACGGATTCGCCAAAAGCGCGCCAGGCCAGGTGGGCGAGGCCGCTCCCGGTGAACCCAACGAGGTCGACCAGCAGCGGATAATGCTGATCCCCACCCTCGTATCCCTCAGGCAAGTAGACGGCAACCGTGCGGGTCGTAGGGTCGCCGAGCAGGTTGCCGGCAAGGGCGTCGGACTCGATCGTGACCTCCACGAGATCGCCTCGCGGCCGTGCAAAGTTGTGGCGTGGCATCGCCCCATGATCGTCGTCGAACAGCCCGGTCCGCCATCCCACCGACCCTGAGTCCTCGGGAATCCGCGAGAACCGCGAAAACCATCCTCGGCGCTACCGATGTAATGTCCCGGGCAGAATCGAGAGGATCGGGTATGTCGGCCAACAGTCGGCTGCGAAGAGTCGGCACTGCGGCAACGGTCGTGTTGCTCCTGGGCACGCTCGCGCCCCCGGCTCACGCGGCTCCCGAACTCGCCCCGGTCAACGGCTTCGACCCCCTCGTGCGGCTCCAGGCCGGAGACACCGGAGAAGCGGTCGAACGGCTCCAGCAGGGTCTCGCCGACGCCGGGTTCTACCGCCGGCCGGCGGACGGGGTGTACGGACATGAGACCGAGGCCGCGGTGATGGCGTTCCACAAGTACCTCGAATTGGAGCGCACCACTTCGTGGAATGGCCTCGACTGGATTCGGCTTCGCCTCCTCGATGATCCCGGCCTGCCTCACCGCCCCGACGAGCCAGACCGGGTCGAGGTCGACCTCGGCCGGCAGCTCGTCTTCGTCATCCGGGACCATCAAGTGACCGGAGTGCTCCACTCGTCGACAGGCGGCTCGTACACATACTTCAGCGAGCGCAACGGCGCTCATGTGCGGGCGTCGACCCCGCGCGGCGATTTCACGCTCCGCTGGCGCCAGTTCGGATGGGTGTGCGACCAGACGACCGGGTGGTGCGTGTACAAGTACTGGGCCTTCACGGACTTCTACGGCATCCACGGATACCGCACGGTGCCGAGTTACCCGGCATCGCACGGGTGCGTGCGCGTCAACACGTGGGACGCCGACTGGCTGGACGACCACCTGTTCGTGGGCATGCCGGTCCACATCTGGGACGAGCCCCCTGTGACTGCATCGCCGCCGGACGACCCGGCCTACCCACCGGATCTCGTAGGAGAGATCGAGTAGCCGACTCCGGCCGCTCGTGACGCTCGGCGAAGCGACGCAGCCACCGACAGCCGGGTTACCCTCCTGCCGCCATCTCCGGAGGGTTCGTGCGTCGCCTGCTCATCGTCTTTGCACTCGTCGCCGCGGGCTGCGGGTCGACACCGGGCACCACCCAGTCGTCGGGATCGTCCGGTACCCAGGTCACCGCGCCAACGACCCGCGTGGACCCGATGCGGCCCTGCCAGGAACCTGTGCTGGCCGATCTCCCCGAGCCCGGTGCCAGCGGGCCCTCCGTCGAGCGTGTGTCCTCCGCCAACCTGGAGTCGGCGTCCGCCTCGATCTCCCAGGCGATCTTCGTCTGTGCCGCCGACGTCGTGGTGGTCGCTCCCGACGATCTCGAGCGTGTCGCGATCGCCGCCAGGCTGGCCACCGGTCTGGGAGCCCCGCTGCTGCTCGGCGACATCGGTGGTTCCAGCCTCCTCGCCTATGAGATCGACCGGCTCGCCCCGCTCCGTGTGTGGTTCGTGGGCGACAACGTCACGGCCCCCGTGCCGGAGTTCTCCAACACCGTCGTGCTGAGCGGTGACAACACCGCGCTTGCCGACGAGATCAACGATCGCGTCGATGCAGGGTCGGTGGTGACGCTTCCCGGCGGCGGGGGGCTGGAGGCGCTGCGCATCGCGATCGCCGCCCTCGAGACGGGGGCCGGCATAGTGGGCTCGTCCCCGGTCGGCGCTCCCCCCGCGGGCATCGACCCCGTCCCCCACATGCGCGCCGGCTCCGGTGGCTCCGGGATGGCGTGGCTGGTGGACGGCGGGAGCCCCACCCTGGCGATCGTGGCAGCGGCATCGGCCGTGACGGTCGACGGGCTCATGGTGCTCGTCGACGGCACCGATCTGCGTCTGGCGACGGACGCGCGTCGCGAGTTGGACCGGATGCCGATCGCCCCGAGAAGGGTGCAGGTTCTCGGGGCTGGACCCGACTCCGGCTGGCAGCTGCCGGTCCTGCTCAACGCAGACGAGCTTCCCGGTGGCGGTTTTGTGATGGCGAACAAGCTGTTCGTCGCCCTGTACGGCAACCCGAACACCACGTCGCTCGGCGTGCTCGGTGAGCAGGGCGTGGAGGCGTCGATCGCACGAGCCCGTCAGCTCGCCGCCCCGTATGCCACCACGAACGCGCCAGCCATCCCGACCTTCGAGATCATTGCCACCGTCGCCGCCGGGAGCGCGGGCGACGACGGCGACTACTCGAACGAGATGTCGGTGGACCAGCTCAGGGAGTGGATCGACGTTGCAGGCCGGGAGGGGGTTTACGTCCTTTTGGACCTCCAACCGGGGCGAAGCGACTTCCTCACACAAGCCAAGAGGTACGAAGAGCTGCTGCGCGAGCCCCACGTCGGGCTCGCCCTCGATCCCGAATGGCGGCTCATGCCCGACGAGGTCCACCTGAACCAGATCGGCCATGTCGAGGCGGCCGAGGTGAATGCGGTCGTGGACTGGCTGGCTGCGCTCGTTCGCGACAACCACCTGCCCCAGAAGATGCTGCTGCTCCACCAATTCCAGGACCAGATGCTGCGCGACCGCGAGACCATCAAGACACCTACTGAGCTCGTTGTCGTCATCCAGATGGACGGTCAGGGCGCCATCCCCAACAAGTACGGCACCTGGGACCGCATCACGGCCGGGTGGGAGGGGTATGGCTGGCAATACGGATGGAAGAACTTCTACGACGAGGACATCCCCGGACCGATCCCGCCATTCGAGGTCCTCGAGCTGGTTCCACAGGTGGTCTACGTGAGTTACCAGTGAGTTGGCGATTGGCTATTGGCGATTGGCGATCGGCGAGACCGCGTCGGGAGCAATAGCCGAGCTGAGGCACTCTTGCGGAAGGCGGAAGGCGGGAGGCGGAACTACTCCGCCGAGGCGATCAACTCCTCCGGTGCTCCCTCCGCGGCGATAACGGCGATTCGCTCTGAGCGATCGGTGATGAGCACCCCGACCAGGATGAGCAGGCCACCCAGCACGATTCCCGCCTGCAGGCGCTCGTCGAGGAGGATCACCCCGGCCGTCACCGCGATCAGCGGGACGACGTACCCCACCATCGAGGCATAGGTGGCGGACACTCGCTGGAGCAGCCGGTAGAACAGCACGAACGGCATGAACTGGCCGAACAGCCCGAGGTAGGTCATCAGCGCCCAGGTCTCCATGTTCTGCGGCGCGCTGGGGCCTTCGACGGAGAGGGCTACCACGGCGATGACGGCGGCGCCGCTGACGAAGTGGATCCCGGTGACTTGCAGGGGCGTGTAAGCCCCGGCGTGGATCTTGGCGTAGGTCCCGCCGAAAGCGATGCTCGCCGCTCCCAGAAAGCCGAGCAACAGCGCCAAATCGGGGCGTCCTCCGTCGACCAATCCACTGTCACCCGCCAGTAGCAGCACGCCAACACCCCCGGCGGCGACAGCGAGGCCAAGCACTTTGACCACGCCGAGCCGTTCGGCGGGAAGCATGAAATGGGCCAGCACCGCGGTCAGCATCGGGACCAGGGCCACGAGCAGCCCGACGAAACCCGCCGAGGCGTGCTGAAGGGCGATGTTCAGCAGGATGTAGGGCACGGCCAGATTGGTGATCCCCTGTACGAGGCCCGTCTTCCAGGTGGCGCTCCCTCGCGGCAAACCGCGGCGCATCACCACCAGGAACACGACGACTGCTACGGCGCCGATGAGCGATCGATACGTGGCGATGGCGTAAGGCCCCATGCCTTGCTCGAGAGCACCCCGCGTCGCCACGCTGGAGGTTCCCCAACCGAGGGCGGCGAGGAGGATCGAGAACCAGACGGCGCGCACGAGCGGTGAGAGTAGGGCCCGGCCGACCGGTGGCGGGCGACGGAGCCGGGGTCAGTCCCGGGCTCGCCTCACGAAGAGCTCGCCGCCGCGCTCGACCACCTCACCGGTCCCGAGGGGCAGGAACCGGGTGAGTGCCTTGAGGCCACCTTCGAGGCCGGGAATCTTGTCGTAGAACCCCTGCGGTCCCGAGACCATGCGGCCGGTTTCGGTGTCGTAGCGGGACCCGTGCCAGGGGCACACCAGGCACCCCCCATCGTCGATGGATCCCCCCGCCAGATCGGCGAGGAGGTGCCGACACCTCCGCGTGACGGCAAAGCGATCCCCACCCTTGTTACCGACGGCGTACCGACCAGCGCCGCGCACCGCGCCCGGTGTGAGGTCAGACGCCGAACCGGCCGGTGTCTCGTATGCCATGGTTCCCTCCCTGTATGTGGACCAGCATACGACAGGCCCTTTGGCCCTATCGACGAGTTCTTGAGTCCTGGACTCTTGAACTCATGAAATTGGGCATCATGCGACGGACCGACATCGCGCTGCAGGCGCTACGCGCCCTCGACACCGCGGTGGCGGTGCTTCAGGCTTCGGAGCTCGCAGATCACACAGGGGCAACGCCCCAATTCATCCCCCAGGTGCTGACTCCGATGGTCAGAGCAGGGTGGATCGCAAGCGAGACGGGCCCGAGGGGGGGCTACCGGCTCACTGCCGACCTCGCCGAAAGGTCGATTCTGGAGCTCATCGAGCTCATGGAGGGGCCCACAGAAGACGGCAGGTGCGTCGTCGGGCCGGCGGACTGCACCCCCGGATCGCCATGCGCCCTTCACGACTCGTGGACCTGGGCGCGAGCCGCCCTCGTCGAGCGCCTCGGCCGGATTCCCATAGCAAGCAGGACGACGAAACCAGCGAGGAAGGGCTCATGACGAAAGACGGCTTTTGGCACAAGTCATGGCAGTTTGCGCTGCTCTTCGCGGTCATCGCGATGATGGCAGCGACCATCGTCGCCCAGGGAGGAGACCTCTCCGCAGCGGATGTGAGGGAGATCGTCGCAGCGCAGTCTCCGACCTCCGGCGGCGGGAGCATGGACCTCCGTTCCGCGAGTGAGAACATCCGTCCCGAGCTCACTCCGATCGCCGACCTGGCCCTGGCGCCAGAGGGCGAGGAGCACGTGGCGTACGCCCCGGATGTTCCTGCACCGATCACGCGCACCGACCAGCGGATCATCGAGGTTCACCTGGAGTCGATCCAGGGAATCTGCCCACTCGACCCGGCGAACGGCGTCGACACCGACATGTGGGGCTTCCGAATCGCCGGCGACGATGAGGTCGTCTGCGGCTCGCCCGGCCCGGTGCTTCGCGGCCGCGTCGGCGACGTGGTCCGGATCTCCCTGACGAACCTTCCGGGGAACACCCATCCCCACAACATCGACTTCCACGCCGTGACCGGGATGGGCGGCGGGGCTGCGGCTCTGACTGTCAACCCCGGCGAGACCGCCACGATCCAAATCCGCCTGCTCTACCCCGGTGCGTTCATGTACCACTGCGCGTATGGGGATGTGTCGGTGCACATCGCTCACGGCATGTACGGAATGTTCATCGTCGACCCCGAGGCGCCCCTCCCCGAGGTCGAGCACGAGTGGGCCGTGATGCAGAGTGAGTGGTATGTCGAGGAACCCGCCGACGACGGGGTGGCTCCGTTCGACAACGCCTCGATGCGGGTCGAGAACCCCCGGTATGTCACGTTCAACGGGCGCACCGACGCGCTCTCAGGTGACAACACCCTTCGAATGAGTGTCGGCGAGCGGGCCCGCATCTATTTCGTGAACGAGGGACTCAACCTCGACTCGAACTTTCACCCGATCGGGTCTCAGTGGGACACCGTCTACCCCGAAGCCGCCACACATCCTGCCAACCGGGTGATCCGGGGATCGCAGTCGACCCTGGTTGTCGCCGGCGGGGGGACCGTCGTCGAGATCGACGCCTTGGTTCCCTCCACGATCATCCTGGTCGACCATGCGCTCGTCAGAACGTTCTACAAGGGTGCGATCGGCACGATCGTCATCGACGGGGCCGATAACCCGGAGTTGTTCTCGGTGATCACGGCGGGCAACGGCGATGACGGCGATGTCGATGGCGGAGGCACGACCACGACGACACAGGCAGCGGCCGATGTCGAAGTGGAGATCACGGTGGACGCGTTCCTTCCCGAGAACGCCGATGACGCCTACAGCCCCCGCGACCTGACCGTGCCCGTTGGCACCACGGTGCGCTGGGTCAACGGCGACGCCATGGTCCACACCGTCACGTCGGGGACGACCGACGCCTCGGTGGGAACGGCCGACGGTCGGTTCGACTCGGGGTTCCTCAACCCGGGCGACAGCTTCACGTTCACGTTCACGTTCGCGGGCACGTACGACTACTTCTGCCTACCGCACCCGTGGATGACGGGGACGATCACCGTGACCGGCTGACGGCAACTACATGGCAGGACCAGGTCCGGCTGATCCTGGTCCTGCCACAGCATCGATAGGGACCCGCGACCTATTGCCGCACGCTCTTAGAACCCCTGGTTGGCATCATGTGCCGGTGATGCCTCGGTACCTCCTGGCGGCTCTCTCCATTCTCGTGGCGGCGTGCACCATGGACGCCGCTCCGACTACCACCACCGAGCCGTCGACGACGGTGGCGGCCACGGCGCCGCCCGGTTCTACAACCACATCGCCGCCGACCACCGAGATCATCGCCACCAGCCACCAGGGACGGGACATCGCGGCGATCACACTGGGCTCGGGCCCCGCTCGTCTCTACCTGATCGGCGGGATCCACGGGGACGAGCGGCCCGCGGTGGAGAACGCTCCCGCCCTGCTGACGCACCTCGAGGGACTTCCCCTGGAAGGCTGGACGGTTCGGTTCGTGCTGGACGCCAACCCCGACGGAACCGCAGCGGGAACCCGCGACAACGCCTCCGGCGTCGACCTGAATCGCAACTGGCCGTCGGCCGGATTCATCCCCGGCGTGGGAACCGGGAACGCGCCTCTTTCGGAACCCGAGACCGCTGCCCTCGCCGCTGACATCTCCGCATTCGCCCCCGATTTGATCGTGGCCATGCACGCTGCCCGGGAGGGCCCCTTCGTCGAAGCCGACGGCGATGGGGAGGAATGGGCGCTCCGTTTCGCCGCCGGAGCGTCATCGGTCGGCAGGGAGTGGCAGGTGGTGCCCGAGGTCGACTGGGCCACCGTCGGGTCGATGGGGACCTACTTCGGTGACGAGGGACGGGTCCCTGTCGTAACCGTCGAGGCCAACCGGTGGGACACCCCGGCCGGTATCACCGGCGAGCTGCTGGCCGGCCTGGACGGGCTGCTCGGTTCCGGAACGGGCCGGGCGCCGGAGGTGGCGGTCTGCGCCGGGCACGCTGTCGGCATCACCTGCGCCGGCCCCACTGCGGCGGCTCATGAACTGGTTCACGAGGGCACCACGGGCGGGGCCCACGGATTCATAGTGAAGGAGGTCGGAGGCCCGGTGCTGGCCGCCCTCAACGCCGACGCCGGCTTCTACCCGGCTAGCACGATCAAACTCGTCCACTTCGCTCACGCCCTCGAGTGGATCGCCTCCGGGGGCGACACCGGCACCGCGGTGAGCATGCCCGTCGATAGCTGCGCCGGAACCGGAGCCGGTCCGGTGCGGCCGCTCGACGAGCTGTTGCGACTGATGATGCAGGTGTCGGACAACACGGCCGCCAATGCCATCCAGGCCCACTTCGGGCTGCCGGCCCTACGCGAGACGATGGCCGCTGCGGGCATGGCCGGGACCCGGCTGGTGCATGGCTTCGGCTGCGGGGGCCCCGCCAACGACCCGGCGAACACCACTACCGCCATCGATCTCGTCTCACTGGTCGAGGGCATCGTCGACGGCTCCATCGTGCCGTCGGGTCAGTGGCCCGCGGTCGAAGCGAACCTGCCCGAGACAACCGCAGCCGCCGGCCTCGAGGAATCCGGGATCCGGGTGCTCGCCAAAGAGGGCTGGTACGGAACCACGCTCACCATCGCCGGGATCGCCATCCTCCCCGGTGACGGCGGGGTCCTGGTCTTCGCCGCCTATACCGACGGCGCCGACACGGTCGACCCGGCCTTCACGATCGCCGACCTCGCCGGCATCCTCGTCTCCGGAGCCGCGTGATCGCTCTCCTCCGGCTGATGCGGCTCCACTTCCTATTCGGGGGGGTCCTGCTGTTTGCGCTGGGCGTCGCCGCGGTCGATGGCATCTCGGCGACGGCCTATGCCCTCGGACAGGCCATGGTGTCGGCGATCCAGCTCACTGCCCACGTCGTCAACGAGTACGCCGATGCCGCCGCCGACGCCGCCGTCCGCAATCGCACATGGTTCTCCGGGGGCAGTAGAGCCATCGCCGACGGCTCCGTCACCCGCAGTACCGCTCTGCGTACGGCGTGGGTCACGTCATCGATTGCCGTCGCATCGATCGCGCTCGTGTCGATCGGGAGCCCCGGCGCCGGCGCCGTCGGCGCCGTTGCCCTCCTGGTCGCATGGGGGTACTCCATCGAGCCGATCCGCCTGTTGGGCACGGGGGTGGGCGAAATCATCACCACACTCGTCGTAGCCGCCGGCGTGCCATTGGCTGGAGCCCTGGCCGGCGGCGGGGGGGCGACCACCGAGCTGTGGTGGGCGATCGGGATCCTGATTCCCATCCACCTGGGAATGATGCTGGGCTTCGAGCTCCCCGACGTCGAGTCGGACCGGTCCGCCGGCAAGCGGGTGCTGGCTGTGAGGCTCGGCAACGCCGCCACCCGCCGCCTCACGGCGGCACTCTTCGCCTCGGGCGGGGTGGTGCTCGGCGCCGGCCTCGTCTTGGAAGCACTTCCGACTAGCGCCTCGTGGGCCGGAGTCGCCGCGGCTCCGGCCCTGCTGACGGCCGTTGGTGTGGCGCGAGTCCGCTGGGGGCTGGTCACCTTCGGCGCCGTGGCCACCCTGGTCGCGGCCGCTACGGGGCTGACGGCGGCCCTCGCCGGGTGACTCTGAGCTTCTGCGGCCAGCAGTTAGGGTGCCCGCGATGACCGATGCCGCACGAGCCGTGCAGCGCACGTACCTGCTGCTCACCCTCTTGACGACACTCGCGCAGTCCTTCATCTGGGGGATCAACACGCTCTTTCTGCTCGACGCCGGGTTGAGCAACGCCGAGGCGTTCGGCGCCAACGCCTTCTTCACACTGGGCCAGGTCGTGTTCGAGGTCCCGACCGGGGTGGTCGCCGATACCTCAGGACGGCGGCGGTCTTTCCTCCTGGGCACCGTCACCCTGCTCGCCGCCACCATGCTCTACCTGCTCATGTGGGAGGTCATGGCCCCCTTCTGGGGATGGGCCCTGGCGTCGGCGTTCCTCGGCCTCGGCTTCACGTTCTTCTCCGGAGCAGTGGAGGCCTGGCTGGTAGACGCTCTGCACGCATCCGACTTCACCGGAGACCTGGACACCGTCTTCGGGCGCGGGCAGACCGTGATGGGGATCGCAATGCTCACCGGGTCGGTGGCTGGTGGGTTCATCGCCCAGTTCACCAACCTGGGAGTGCCCTACATCGTCCGTGCGGGGGTCCTCGCGATCACGTTCGTCGTGGCGTTCGTAGCCATGAAGGACATCGGCTTCCATCCCAAACGGTCAGCAGGTCCCGTGGCCGAGGTGCGCAAGGTGCTGAAGGACTCGGTCGACAGCGGCTTCCGGAATCCCGCGGCCCGCTGGCTCATGCTGTCGTCGCCGTTCACGTTCGGCGTGAGCTTCTACGCCTTCTACGCGATGCAGCCCCACCTGCTCGACCTCTATGGCGACGAGACCGCCTTCGGGATCGCCGGCCTGGCGGCGTCGATCCTCGCCGGCGCCCAGATCGTCGGCGGCCTGCTCGTACCCGCCCTGCGACGCGTCTTCAGCCGCCGCACCCATGCCCTGCTCACGGCGACGATTCTCGGAGCGGTGGCGCTGGCCTTCATCGGGCTGACGCGCAACCTGTGGCTGGCGATCGCGCTTCTCGTCGTGTGGTCGATCTCGTTCGCGGCGGCGACGCCGATTCGTCTCGCCTACCTCAATGGGATCATCCCGTCGGCGCAACGCGCCACCGTGATCTCGTTCAACTCCCTCATGGGGTCGGCCGGTGGCGCGGTCATCCAGCCCGGCCTTGGTCGCGTCGCCGATGTCTGGAGCTACGGCACCTCGTACGTCGTCGCCGCCGGCGTCCAGGTGCTCGCCGTGCCCTTCCTGGCCCTCGCCCGCCGGGAGAGCGCACCGAGCGACCCGATACGCGGACCGGGCGACGGCGACGACCATCTCACCGGCCCGTCCATTCCCGTCGAGTGACGATGGGAGCCATCGCTGCGGCTGTTCGCATCCACGCCGATCTCCCGGTCGTCGACGGCCACAACGATCTTCCCTGGGAGATAAGGGTGCGCGCAGGTGGATCGCTGGAGAGAGCCGACCCCAGGGAGCACCTCGACGGCTACCACACCGACTTCCCCCGGCTCCTTCGAGGCGGGGTGGGCGTTCAGTTCTGGTCGGTCTTCGTGCCGGCATGGGCAGACGCACCGCTGCGCGCCACCCATGGCCAGATCGATCTCGTGGAGGAGATGACCGCCCTCGCCCCCGAGATGACCGGCCGGGCCTGGAGCGCCGCCGGTGCCCGCTCGATCAGCAACGACGGGCGCGTCGCGGCGCTGATCGGTGCCGAGGGCGGTCACTCGATCGAGGGCTCGATCGCGGCGCTGGGTGAGCTCCACGAACGGGGCGTCCGCTACCTCACCCTCACCCACGCCGACACCACCGATTGGGCCGACTCGGCCACCGACGAGACACGCCACGGCGGGCTCACCGAGTTCGGGCTTTCGGTGGTCGCCGAGATGAACCGTCTCGGGATGCTCGTCGACATCTCCCATGTGTCTGCGGACACGATGCGTCAAGCGGTCGCCGCAAGCAGGGCACCGGTGATCGCGTCGCATTCGTCGGCGTTCGCTCTGGCGCCCCACCCGCGCAACGTGCCCGACGACGTCATCGAGATGGTGGCGGCCGGTGGCGGCGTCGTGATGATCACCTTCGTCCCGGCGTTCGTCGTCGCATCCACTGCGCAGATAGCAGTCGGAATGTTCGAAGAGCGCCGCCGGCTGCGGGCCGAGTTCGCTCCCGACGATGAGGCCGGATATGCGGCGGCCGCCCGCCAACGCTTCGGGTCGGCGGAGATCGACCTGGGGACTGTCGCCGACGTCGTCGACCACATCGAGCACGTGGCGCGCGTCGGCGGCATCGATCACGTAGGCGTGGGCGGCGACTTCGACGGCATCGAAGCCACGCCGGCCGGCCTCGAGGATGTCTCCTGCTACCCGGCGATCACCGAAGAGCTACTGGGCCGAGGCTGGTCCGAACCCGATATCCACCAAGTCCTCGGCGAGAACGCCCTGCGCGCTTTGGCCGAGGCCGAGGACGTCGCCGGGCCCTCCTAGACCCTGCGCAATCGCACCACCGGAATCACCCGGTCCACCTTCGCCTGGTAGTCGCCGAAGCTGGGGGCGATCGCGGTGATCATGCCCCACGCCGGAGCGCGCTCTTCCGGGCTGAGCACCTCGGCGCGGGCCTCGAAGAAATCACCCTTGAAGCGCACCCACACCCGGGGGTCGGCCACGAGGTTGCGATACCACTCGGGGTCATCCGGAGCGCCGCCCTTCGAGGCGACGATGAACATGTCGTCGCCATCCGTGAAGTGGACCAGGGGAACCCGCCGGATGTCTCCGGATTGGCGACCGGTGACGTAGAACAGGATCAGGCGGTCTTCCATCGGGTGCTCGACGGCCTCTCCCCCGCTTTCCAGGTACTGCTCGACGTGCTTCTTTGCCCACGGGCTCGGGCTGTCGACGGCGCGCTCTTCGATCTCATGCAGGTCTGTCATGGGAGGCACAACCGAATCGGCCCCGCAGGTGTTCCGCGGTGCCAGCAGCCACCGTCAACGCGACTCGAGAACGGCGGCTACGTTCCGCCGATGCTGCGCCGCCATCGCGATCTTCTTCTCGGGGTCCTCGCCACGGCCGCCGTGTTCGCCCTGTTCGCGTGGCTCTCGCGTGGCGGCTATCCCGGTGGGCCCGACAAGTGCCTCCGGCTGGGCGATTGCTACTGCGAGGCGACGGGACCCGGGATCGCCGCACAACCCGCAAACGCCTGGTCGAACCTCGGTTTCGTCGTCATCGGCCTGCTGGTGCTCGCAGACGGTGCCCGCCACCGCAACGCCGCGTCACCGGCTCGCATCGAGGTGGACCGGCGCTACTCCCGCCTCTACGGGGCGATCGCGGTGTTTCTCGGCCTCGGGTCGTTCGCTTTTCACGGCTCGCTCCGGGCCTGGGGCGGGTATGTGGACGTGCAATCGATGCATGCCTTCCTCGCCTTCCTGCTGGCCTACGACCTCGCCCGGATCCACGGGTGGCGGTGGGGAACCTTCATCGGGCTCTTCTCGGCACTGCTCGCAATGTTCTCGGCCATGATCGCGCTGATCCCGCCCCAGCACGGCCGCACCCTGTTCGCCGTCTTCGTCGGCGTCGTGATCATCGTCGAAGCGGCGGTCTCGTTCCCCGTATTGCGGCCCTGGGCGACCGCCCGCATCGACCCACGGCGCATGCCGTGGTTCTGGGCGGGGCTCGGATCGTTCGCGGCCGCGTTCGCCATCTGGAACGTCTCCAGAACGGGCGGGGTGTGGTGCGATTCCGGGAGCCTGCTCCAGGGGCACGCCCTCTGGCATTTGCTCACCGCCGTCTCCGTCGGCTGCTTCTACTGCTACTTCCGGAACGAGGCGTCGACCTAGAAGCGCACCTCGATACGGAACTGGAAAAGCCCCGGGGTGAAGATCTCGGCCTCGGCGCCGGACACCGACTGCACGTCCTCCGAGGAATCCACGCTGTAGGTCCAGGGAGAACCCTCGTGGGTGACGAGCGCGATGGCCGAATCGAATCGGCCCATGCCGCGATACAGCGTCTCCAGGTAGGCGACGATCTCCCCGACCGGGCCGACGCCGTAGTCGGCCCCCGGGTTCCAGTCGAACTGGTTCCCATCGATCACGTAGACGAAGTAGTCGCCGTACGAGAAGAGCGGTGCGACGAAGCCGGTCATCCCGCCGTAGTCCTTGACCTCGTAGACCGGGAACATCGTGTCCGTCGGGTCCACGATGCCGTTCCCGTTGCCATCTCCGATGAGGCCGACCCATGCCCCGTCGAGCCTGGTCGTCTGGCTGAACCATCCGTAGGCCGCCGAATTCCCGCCCATGAAGTCGCCACCGGGCACCCACTCCACGCCTCCCGGATGGTCGGATGCCACCTCGAAGTCGAACCCCACGCCGTGGATCGAGGTCTCCGGGTTGAAACACATGAGCGGCGCGACGTTCTTGACCTTGATCTGGAGCCGATCGACGTCGGGGGCGAGCGTACGGACGCCGTGCACCGTCGGCTCCCCCTCGGCGGGATCCGCCAGGTTGAACTCCACATCGAAGCCCACGCGCGGCTTGTACTCGCCGGGTATCAGGCACTCGATGCCGAGAAACTCTCCGGCCTGGAACTCCATGGCCTCGTCGTCGCGGGTGTAGCCGACTCCCTGGACGCTCAGCGGCCCCGTGGACACCGGGCCCTCGTTCGTGAACCTCGGCGAGATGTAGATCGGAAGCCCCTCCTCGCCCTCGAAGGAACGGTGGTAATCGTCAAAGTCGAATTGGACGCGCAGCCGGCCGTAAAGGGTGACGGCCGGCGAGAAGTGGGTCGTCTCGCCGGATGCGAAGATGTCGTCGCCGTCGCGCTGCACGCGGAGGTCGCTCATCACCTCGAATCCATCCTCCCCGGTCGTGAGCATGACGACCACCGGGACTTCGAACTCCTCGAGGTCCTCGAAGTTCGACGCCGACAGACGCCTCGTGACCCGCACCGGGGCGTCGAATGTGATCCCGTCGGGCTCCATCGAGTAGATGACGGTTCCCGGCGTTTCTCCCGCGCCCGCGAGCTCTGGCGGGTACTCCTCCGGCGAGAGGACTCTGATGGTGATGCCCGGGTCCTCGGCCATTGCCTCGAACGGGACGTCGATCTCGAGGTCACCGTCCTCGCTGACGACGGTGAACCCCGAGGGACCCGTGGTGCTCGTGGTACCCACGGTCGTCGTGGTGGCATCACTCGATGAGGACGAGGACGGACTCGCGGTCCCCCCGCCACAGGCGGCGGCGACGAGCAACATGGCCATCAGCGCGATCCAACGAGGCATCCATTTCCCTCCCATGGCGTTGGCTGAAGCGTAGGGGTTGTCGGGTGCATCTTGCCGGGCGACGGGACCCGCGTCCGGGCAAAATCGCTCGTCGCTAGCGTGTGGGCGCGCTGAACTTCCAAGGAGATCGCCATGCGACGCACCATCCTCATGTTCGTGTCCCTCCTGGCGATCGCCGCCTGCGGCGACGACTCAGGGGGGATCGTGCCGACCACGGCACCCCCGACGACGTCCGCCGTGACAACGTCCGCGGCGGTCACCACGACGACCGAAGCGGCCGGCATCGTGTCGGGCCTCGACCTCATCGCCGGCCTCCGTGCTCGCACCGAGAGCACCACCACGACGGTCGGCACGACGCCCGGGACCGCTCCGGGGACGACGGCAGGTCCGGGGCCGTTCGACCCCGGGACCAGCTACACGGAATACGTGGTGATCACCGATGACTCGGGGCTGCTCGAGCTCTCGGTGCCCGTCGAGTGGTCGGACATCGAGAGTCACGGGTGGATCAGCCAGGGTGAACGCATCGGCCCCGGCCTGGTCGCCGCCCCGGACATCCCGGCATGGCGCGCCGCATGGGGCACCCCCGGGGTGTTCATCGGGGCCTCGAACTTGCTCGACCAGACGCCGGACGCCGCCCTCGACGCGAGCCGGTGGGACTCGTTCTGCACCTATGAGGGCCGGGACGACTACGACGACGGCCTCTATATCGGCCGATACGACCTCTACGCCGACTGCGGCGACGATTTGTCGTTGTTCATCGTGATCGCCGCCGAGCCGCCGGAGGGCGACTTCCTGATCATCGTCGAGATCGTGGTGGTCACCGAGGCCGACCTGGACGCCGCCGACGAGATCATCCGCACCTTCCAGGTGTACGGCGTCGACGGCTGACGAGGGGGCCGCCTGCGGCGGCCGGCGATTTGCGATTGGCAAGACCCGGAGTTCGGAGTCAGGATCGGCTCGACCCGCCCTCAGGCTGCGCGCCGCTGGTACGCCTCAGGCGCCCAGACGCGACGCGGCTTGAAGGCGAGGACCTCGGCCTCCGTGACACCGGCAATGCCGGGCACCGGACGGCTCGGATGCGGCAGGGCGGCGATGACCCGTCGCACATCGAGGTCGTCGCCGAGCCACCGGAAGGGCGACATCATCGCTAGCAGCGGGTGCGGACGGAGCAGCCAGTCGATCGCCTCCTCGTGGCTCACCCGTCGGACCAGGAGGGGAGCCAGGAAAGCCGTCTCTCGCGTCTGCCCACCGGCGTCGAATTGGAACGCGGGGTAGGCAGACCCAAGGCCCAGCGGACAATCGATTCGGAGCAATGATCTGCGCTTCGACTCCAGGGCACGCCGGCCCCCCACTCGCGCCGCCGCCTCACTCGCGGTGAGGAACGGCCCGAAGAGGGTGAGACCATTCGCCGGACGGTATGCACGGGGCTGGTCCTGGCTCACCAGACACGCATATCACCCCCAACCGCGCCCGTCCAGGGACGATCGGCCCGCGCTCAGAGGGTGAGCGAATAGGCTCGCCCCGGGATCAAGCCAGCCACCTATTAACTCACCCTCTCAGAGGGGCTTCTTCGACCCGCTCTTTTTGTCCTTCTTCGCCTGGCGCTTCTCCTTCAGAGTGTGCGCCGCCTGCTTCTTCGCCGGCTTGCCGCCGCGGTCCTTGTTCGCCATGGATTCTCCGATCGTCACACCTGATGGTACTGCCACGGTCCGATCAGGCTCCGGGCGCCCGCCACCCGCTCTTCTTTTCCCGGGCCCGGTCGACCTCCTCGGGAGTGATCAGCACCGTCGTCGCGACCGCCACTCGACCCGACGCCGAGGTCTCCAGCGCAAATGCGGTGGCTGTCTCGTTGTCTGGCAGGTCGGCGATCACAATGGCATCCTCGTCACCGAAGGCGAAGTAGAACGCTTCGACCGTTCCCCCGAGGTTCTCGATCGCGGCAGACAGCACCTTGCGACGTGAGGTCCCGCCTTCGGCGATTATCCCGGCGATGCCCTCCGCCGTCAGGGATGCTTTGAACATGTATTTCGGCATGACACTCTCCCCTCGCAGACCTTTCAAACCTACACAGGTCCTGGCGTCACGCAACGTGCCATGATCACGGCATGAACCGCGACGCCCTGCTCGGTCGTTACCGCGGGGGTTACCAAGCCGTGGCAGATGCCCTGGGAGGGATCCCGGCAGCCGAACTGGACACCCGGCACGGCGACGAGTGGAACGCCCGCATGGTGGCGCATCACCTGGCCGACTCCGAGGCGACGGCGTACGTCCGACTGCGACGCCTCATCGCCGAGGACGATCCGGTGATCGACGGCTACGACGAGGCCGAGTTTGCCCGCCGCCTCCACTACGACCGCCCCATCGCGGCTTCGCTGGCGGTGCTGGCCGCGGTTCGTGCCGCCAGCCTCCAACTCCTCGAGAGCCTCTCCCCTGAGGAATGGGAAAGATCCGGTACCCACTCCGAGTCGGGCGCCTACTCGGTGGACGACTGGCTGCGCATCTATGCCGATCATGCCCACGATCACGCCCACCAGATCCGGTCAGCGGCTGGGCGCTAGGCGTCACGAGAGGGCTATTCGACCCTGGAATCCCGGCAGCGCCCGCCCATGCTGGGACGAAATAGTCGAAAGGAAAGACATGATCGACGTCAAGGAAGCCGCCACAGGGTTCCTGGCCAACTCCCGCATCGCGGTGACCGGGGTGTCGCGTGACGGCGCAACCCACGGGAGCAACACCGTCTACAAGAGATTGCGCGATCGCGGGTACAAGGTGTTCGCCGTCAACCCGAACACGGATGAGGTCGAGGGGGATCCCGCCTACGACGACCTCGGCTCGATCCCCGGCGGTGTCGAAGCGGTCGTGATCGGGACCGCCCCGCGCCATGCCGAGGACACGATGCGGGACGCCGTCGACCAGGGCATCAAATGGGTGTGGATGCACCGTTCGATCGGCGGCGGGAGCGTGTGCGACGACGCGACCGTCTACGGGCGCGAGAATGGCGTGACGGTAATCGACGGCGGATGCCCGCTCATGTTCGGCCCCACTGCCGATCCCGCACACAAAGTCATGCGGTTCATTCTCGGGCTCACCGGGAAGGTTCCCAAGAGAGTCTGATCAGGAGGCACGATGGCAAACGAGGAACGCTGGGAAGAGATCAAGGTCCAGGGCGAACAGCTCCTGGGCAAGGTGAGGGAACTCGTCCACGAGGGCAATGTCCGCCGCATCGTGATCGAGAACGAGAAGGGCGAGACCCTCGTCGAGCTGCCCCTGAGCGTGGGTGTCGTCGGCACCTTGCTGCTGCCGATGGCCGCCGCCGTCGGCGCCATCGCCGCGGTGGTCACCGAATGCACCATTCGGTTCGACCGCCGTCCCGAAGAGCCCGGGGACCAGCAGGCCCACTGACCGCGGCCGAGTGCCTCAGTCAGACGCGATAAGGCGCTCGGGGCCAACTCGCCGGCCCACCGCCGCCGCGATCCCGCGCAGCTGATCCATCATCCCGGCGAAGCCTTCGATGGTGAGGCTCTGCTTGCCATCGCTGAGGGCGGCATCAGGCCGGTCGTGCACCTCGACGAGGACCCCGTCGGCCCCGACGGCGACCGCGGCTCGGGCCAGGTCGGGAACCAGGCTCCGCTCGCCGGCGGCATGGCTCGGATCGACAATCACCGGGAGGGCGGTCCGCTGTCTCAGCACCGGGACAGCCGAGATGTCGAGAGTGTTCCGGGTGGCGGTCTCGAAGGTCCTGATCCCGCGCTCGCAGAGCACGACGCGGGAGTTGCCCGCCGAGACGACGTACTCGGCGGCGAGGAGCAACTCCTCCACCGTCGCAGAGATCCCCCGCTTGAGCAGCACCGGGCGCTCCTGCTCGCCCACGGCGGCGAGAAGACGGAAATTCTGCATGTTGCGCGCCCCGACCTGGAGCATGTCGGCGTAGCGACCCACCAATTCGACATCCTCGGGCGCCACCACCTCGGTGACCACCGGGAGCCCCGTCTCCCCACCGACCCGCGACAGCAGCCCGAGGCCCTCCTCCCCCAGCCCCTGAAAGCTGTAGGGCGAGCTGCGTGGCTTGAATGCCCCGCCACGAAGCATGCGGGCACCCGCAGCTGCAACCGCGTGGCCGACCGCGTCCATCTGATCGGCGTTTTCCACCGAGCAGGGACCGGCGATGACGATGACCTCGCTGCCACCGATGACGACGTCGCCGACACGGACCTCGATCGCCTCGGGATGGTGCTCACGGGAGACATGGGGATACGGAGGGGCGACTTCTTTGATCTCGACTACACCCGGCATCCCGGCGATCGTCCCGGCGAGCGCCTGGGCTTCGGGGTCGATGAGGCCGATGTGGGTCTCGTCCCCGACGACGCTCACCAACAGCCGGCCGCCCTCCCGCTCGATCAACCGGACCACGGCCGCCTTGTCCTTGAGCGAACAGTCGGCGCCCAGCACGACCATCATGCCGGCACCTCGCTCGCCCGGAGTGAACCGAGGAAGGCTCCGGGGTCGTCACCTCTGTCGATCACCTCGATCAGCGCGCTCCCCACGATCACCCCGTCGACCACGCCCGCCACCGCCTCCACCTGGCGGCGGCTCCTGATCCCGAACCCGGCGAGCACCGGCAGCGTTGCGGCACGCTTCACCCGGGCGAGGTACTCGAGGTCGTCGGGGCCGAGATCGACCCGCCGGCCGGTCACGCCGGTCGTGGTCACCGCATAGACGAAGCCGGCGCCGGCTGCGGCCAGCCGCTCCAGGCGCTCGGGAGGGGTCGTCGGCGCCACCATCTGGACCAGCGCCACCCCGAGGGGATCGAATGCCTGCCGAATCGGCCCGCTCTCTTCGAGGGGCAGGTCGGGGATGATCACACCCGACACCCCCGACCCGATGAGCGAAGCGCCCAGGTTCTCCAACCCGTGGGCGAGGAAGGGGTTGTAGTAACCCATGAGCATGCGGGGGGTCTCGAGGGCGGTCGCCTCGAGCAACTCGAGCACCCACCCCAGGTTCACCCCGGCGCGCAACGCCGCCCGGTTGGAGCTCTGGATGGTGAGCCCGTCGGCCATCGGATCGGTGAACGGCACGCCGATCTCGACGACGTCGGCGGCTGCGGCCACCGACCGCAGGACCTCGGGGAACGCCGCCGGAGTAGGGAACCCCGCGGTCACATAGGCGCACAGCGCCGGGCCGTTCGATCGCTCGATGGCCGCGGTGATCACCGCACCGCCGGCGTGTTCAGGCATGATCCGACCCTCCGGCCAGGGCGGCGAGGTCCTTGTCTCCCCGCCCCGAGAGGCCTACCACGATGCGGCCGCCCGGGTTGCGGGCTGCCCAGCGGCGGGCGCCCGCCAGCGCGTGAGCCGACTCGAGCGCCGGCAGGATGCCCTCCGTGGAGCTGCACTGGCGCAGCGCGTCGAGCGCCTCCTGGTCGGTGGCCGACTCGTAGGTGGCCCGCCCCAGGTCTCGCAGATAGGCGTGCTCAGGCCCCACCCCCGGATAGTCGAGGCCGGGTGCGATGGAATGGGTCTCCAGGATCTGGCCAGCGGCGTCCTGGAGCAGCGGCGTCATCGCACCGTGCAACACGCCCCTGGTTCCTCGCACCAGGGTGGCGGAGTGCGGATCTGCATCGCCGCCCTTCCCGCCGGCCTCGATACCGAGCAACGCCACGTCCTCGTCGCCGAGGAACCCGTGGAACAACCCGATCGAGTTCGACCCACCGCCGACGCTGGCGACGGCCACATCCGGCAGGCCCCCGGCGGCGACGATCTGTGCCCGGGCCTCCTCACCGATGACGGATTGGAGCCGGCGTACCAGCCACGGATACGGGTGCGGCCCCACCACCGACCCGAGCAGGTAGTAGGTCCCGACCGGATCGGCCACCCAGGCGCGGAATGCCTCGTCGATCGCCGCCCGCAGCGTCTGATCGCCTTCTTCGACCAGTCGTACCTCGGCACCGAGCAGCCGCATCCTCTCCAGGTTGGGCGCCTGGCGGAGGCCGTCGATCGCTCCCATGAAGATGGTGCACGGCAGCCCGACCCGGGCAGCCGCGGCGGCGGTGGCGACCCCGTGCTGCCCCGCTCCGGTCTCGGCGACGATCCGCCCCGCGCCCAGGCGCCGGGCGATCAGCGCCTGGCCCACCGCGTTGTTGATCTTGTGCGCCCCGGTGTGGCAGAGATCCTCTCGCTTGAGGAATACCTCTGCGCCCCACGCCGCACCAAGCGATGCGGCGCCGGTCAGAGGGGTGGGCCGTCCAACGAAATCCCGAAGCTCGCTCGCCAGCTCCGCCTGGAATTCCTCGTCGTCGACCAACTCCACGGCTTGCCGCTCCAGTTCGATCAGTATCTCCATGAGCGTCTCTGGCACGTAGCGACCGCCGTAGGGCCCGTATCGCCCATCGGCAGGCGCACCACCTTCGATCAGATCCCGCAGGGCCGGCTCGATCGCCGTCGTCATGACGCCGCTCCTCTCTCCGTCTCTCGCACCGCGGCAACGAACTCCCTGATGAGCCCGGGATCCTTGATGCCGGGTCTCGACTCGACGCCGCTGCTCACGTCGACCCCGAAGGGCCGGGCGATGCGGATCGCCTCACCAACGTTGTCGGGGGTGAGGCCGCCGGCGAGAGTCATCCGCCCCAGACGACCGAGATGGTGCGCCCCGCGCCAGTCGACCGTCTCACCGGTGCCGCTGCGAGGCCCCTCGTAGAGGAACCGCGCCGTGCCTCTCCGGGCGAGATCGGCTTCGATCGCCGCTGCCACTCCGGGCGACTGGCGGTAGACCGGGACCAGGCGGGCTCCGAGAGCCTCCCCGACGGCGTCGTGATCGGCTTGGACGAGGCAGGCCGCGAGCGCGCCAATCGCCGCCTCCACCTCCGCGGGGCGGGGACGTCGAAAGACCGCGACCCTCTCGACCGACTCGGGGAGCCGTGCGGCGATCGCCGACGCCTCGGCCGGCGTCAACCGACGCACCGAGTCGCTCATGACGAAGCCGATGGCGTCTGCTCCTGCGTCGACGGCCACCAACGCGTCGGCGAGGTCTCTGATCCCACAGATCTTGACATGGACCCTCATGGCACCGGCCCGACCGAGGTCGCATCCCGTCCGGCAGCGACAAGCCGCCGCACCAGCCCGGCGGGGTCGCCGCTGGTGGACACCGCGGTGCCGACCAGGGCGAGCCGGTATCCGGCGGCGGCAACTCCGGCAACGTCATCGGGAGACATCATCCCGCTCTCGGCCACAGCCGGGAGGTGGCCGGGGAGGAGCCGCGCCATCTCGGCATGTCGCCCCCGGTCCACCGCGAGAGTGTCGAGGTCCCTGGCGTTGACCCCCACGAGCACCGTGCGGTCGAAGACCACCCCGGCCGCATCCAGATCGCCCTCGTCGAAAGCCTCGACAAGGACGAACATCCCCATGCCCAGGGCCAGGTCGGCCATCTCGACGAGAAGGGAGGGGTCCAGAATCCGGGCGATGAGGAGGACGCCGGAGGCGCCGGCGGCCCTCGCCTCGATCACCTGAATCGGGTCTACGAGGAAGTCCTTGCGCATCACCGGCAAGTCGACCGCCGTCGAGACTGCCTGGAGGTGATCGATCGCGCCGCCGAAGACGGTGGGCTCGGTGAGCACAGAGAGGGCGGCACACCCCGACCCTTCCAACGATGTGGCGAGACCCACGACGGCCACCTGGCTGTCGGCATGGGGCACCAACTCGCCCTCGGATGGGCTTGCCAGCTTGGGCTCGGCGATGAGATCGAACCCGTCGGCAGACAGTCGCAGCGGCCGTGGCGGCGCGACCGAGCGGGACCGCCTCTGCAGCTCGGCGGCGGATCCGGTGACGGCGTGGGCCCGACGGCGGCTCGACGCGGCCATTGCTGCCAGGAAGTCAGACATGAGCGTGCTCTCTCAGCCGGTCGAGCAGCCGACTGGCTGCGCCGCCGTCGATGGCGGCCGCGGCCCGCGCCAGCCCGCTCTCGGCGTCCTCCCCGAACAGCCGGAGGGCCAACGCGGCGCCAAGGAGGATCGCGTCGCGATGGGGTCCTGATTCCCCTTCGAGTGCGTGGTGAAGGCGCAGGGCGTTGTGCTCGGCATCACCGCCCTCTAGCTCTGCCGCCGAGCACCGGGGAACCCCAAGATCGGCGGGGTCCTCGATCGACTCGCTTATCGAGCCGGGGGTGACCTCGAAGAGGTGGTAGGCACCCACCGGCGTGGGCTCGTCCCACCCGGGCGCACCGTGGACCACAAATGCCCGCTCGATGGGCATCCCGGCGAGGGTCGCCGCCATCATCCGGGCAGTGGCGAGGTCGTAGGCGCCGATCACATGGAAGGGGGGCGTTGCCGGATTGGCCAGCGGGCCGGCAAGGTTGAAGATGGTCCGAATCCCCAGGGCCCGGCGCACCGGGGCGATCGCCTTCATCGCCGGGTGGAACGACGGAGCAAAGAGGAAGGTGAACCCGGTCCGGGCGAACACTTCGCCTGCCCTCGCCGCCTCCCACGGCAGATCCAGGCCGAGGGCCTCGAGGACATCGGCGCTGCCGCTCCGGCTCGAAACCGAGCGGTTCCCATGCTTGATGACGGGCACTCCTGCGGCGGCGACGACGAGGGCGGCGCCCGTGGAGAGGTTGAGGCTCCCCGAAGCGTCGCCGCCGGTGCCCACCACGTCGACGGCGAGAACATCGGCAGGGATCTCGGGCCGGACCGCCAGCTCGCGAAGCCTCACCGCAAAACCCCTGAGCTCTTCGGCAGTCTCCCCGCGCAGTCGGAGGCCGACGAGGGCCGCCGACGAAAGCACCGGGTCGGTGGCCGGATCGGTCATGCCGTCCAGCAGCCGACGGGCCTCGGGCTCGGTGAGCCGCTCTCCTGCGACAACCTTCTCGACGAGGTCCCTCATGCCACCGCCTCTGTCGATCCGATTGCCGCCGCCGCCGGACGCAGATGCAGGAAGTTGCGAAGCAACCGGTCGCCGACCGGGGTCAGGATGCTCTCGGGATGAAACTGGACCCCCTCCGCCGGTAGACGGCGGTGGCGAACGCCCATGATCTCACCGTCGGAGGTGTAGGCCGAGACCTCCAGCTCCGGTGACAACCCCTCTTCGTGGACGGCCAGCGAGTGGTAACGCCCTGCCGGGAAGGGGTTGGGAAGGCCCTGATAGATCGTCCGCCGATCGTGATAGATCGGCGAGGCCTTGCCGTGCATCAATGCCTGCGCCGGACCGACGGTGCTCCCGAGAAGCGCACCCAACGCCTGATGTCCGAGGCAGACGCCGAGAACCGGGATACGACCCAGCTGGGCGCCGATCACCTCCATTGAGGCCCCTGCCGCCTCCGGCCGGCCCGGACCGGGCGAGACCACCAGATGGGTCGGATCGAGTTCTATCGACTCGGCCGTGGTCACGCGGTCGTTGGTGCGCACCGTGACCTCTGCCCCGAGGCCGAGAAGCGCCTGGACCAGGTTGTAGGTGAATGAGTCGTGGTTGTCGATGATCAGCACGCGCGCGGTCACAGTCCCTCCTCCGCGAGGTCGAGCGCCTCGTCGAGGGCGGCACCCTTCATCAGGACCTCGTCGTGCTCGAGCTCGGGGACGCTGTCGGCGACGATGCCGGCTCCGGCCTGGTAGCTATAGCCGCCGTCGTGGAACACGATCGTGCGGATGGTGATCGCCTGATCCATCGACCCGCCGCGGCCGAAGTAGCCCACCGATCCCGAGTAGAGACCCCGGCCGACCGGCTCCAGCTCGTCGATGAGCTCGATGGCCCGCAACTTGGGCGCCCCGCTCACGGTTCCGGCCGGGAAGGTGGCAGCGAACAGGTCGAACTGGTCGAGCTCGGATCGCAACCGGCCCTGGACGCCGCTCACCAGGTGCATGACGTGGCTGTATCTCTCGATGACCCGATACGGATCCACCCTCACCGAACCTGTCACCGCGCCCCGGCCGAGATCGTTTCTCGCGAGGTCGACCAGCATGACGTGCTCGGCAGCCTCCTTGGGGTCGGTGAGCAGCTGCCGCTCGAGAGCGCGATCGTGATCGTCGTCCACACCCCTTCGCCGGGTACCTGCGATCGGTCTCAGCTCGGCCGTCTCGCCGCGCAGCTTCACCAGGGCCTCCGGGGAGCTGCCGACCATCTGCAGATCTCCGAAGTCCAGGAAGTACATGTAGGGCGAGGGGTTGAGGAGCCGCAGCGCCCGATAGACCGCGAAGGGACTCAGGTCGCTCTCACCCGCGAACCTGATCGAGAGCACGAGCTGATACACGTCGCCCGCCGATATGTGCCGTTTCACCCGGCGGACCCGGTCGACGAACTCTCCCTTCCGCAGGCTCGGCCGGGGCCTCTGGCGCCGCCCGGTGGGCCAGGGCACCTGCACCGGGCCGCTCAGAGCGGCGATCACCTCGTCGCGCAGTGCGGCGCGCTCGCCCTCCGACCCGGCGTGGAGGAGGGCGATCCGCCGGGTGAAGTGATCGAACACCAGTTGAGACTCGGTGGACATGTGGACGCCCAACGGAACCGAACGGGTGTGAGTCGCCGGCGGGAGCGGGTACAGGTGGCGGACCATGTCGAAAGCGGTCGCCCCGACGAGCCCGCCGGCGAACGGCTGCCCGGAGATGGCCGGACCCGTGGAGAATGCGGCATCCAGCGCCATCCGCAGCCCACCGAGCACCTCGGTAGATACCAGGTCGCCATCGATTGCGACCCCGGCCTCCGACACCCCGACCCGAGAGGTCTTCCCGAAGCCGATGAACGAGTACCGCCCCTGCCCGCCCTGTTCGACGCTCTCAAGCAAATGGCGCGGCTCCAGATCGGCCAGCCGCAGAAACGCGGAGACCGGGGTGTGGAGATCGGCCGCTATGTCGAACGGTGCCTGCATGCCTCCTCGTTCCGGGTCGGAATCGTGAGGAGGGGCCGCCAGAATGCGAGCAACCCACCTCACGATGAGGTGGGTTGATGGCTGCTGGTGTCAGGTGTCAGATTCTGAGCCGCGCGTCGCCCACCTCAATGTGGCGGCGACCACCACCACTGACCGGCTGCGACGGTTCGGGTTTGGCTCATGGAGGGTGTTTGTACCAGCGAACCCTCAGGTCGTCAATACCAGCGTCCTCCCCTGCCCGCAGGGCGGGGGGGTGCCGAAGCGAAGCGAGGCGGAGGGGGCAGCGGAGACAGCGTGCGCGCTCGACACGCCTCTCCGCGACAAACCCGTCCAGGCTCGCACGGTCTCTCAGCGCTGCCCCAAGTAAGGCAGCGGGCAACGGCCAACGGGGAACGGGGCTACCCCATCTCCCGTCGTTCGACGCGGCCGTCGACGTGGATGGCGAACCGCCCGTCCGATCGGGCGTGTGTCGGGCTGGGCCCATCCCACGGCCAGGGGCCGAACTGGGTGCGTCGGTAGTCGTCGACCGCCTGCCGCAGTTCCTCGGGCGAGTTCATCACGAACGGGCCCATCTGGAAAACGGGCGCCCCTATGGGCCGGCCCTGCAGCAGGAGGAACCGTGCCGGTGTGTCCCCGCGATTGGCCAGGTTCGTGGGCACCTCGGGGCGCAGCCGGGCGCCTACGCCTTTCCCTATGTGCGTGCCGCTGATCTCGATGTCCCCGCCTGCATGGCAGTGGATGGTGCGATTGATCCCCGCAGGGCCGGTGGGGATGTCCCATGCCGCGCCAGGTTCCAGCGAGACCACCCAGATCGCCATGTCGGAGTCGGGGTGTGCCGCCCACGAGTCTGGAGGCGGCGCCGGCGGTTTCTGGTCGTCGATTGGGCCGGTGACGACATCGACTCGAACGCCCGGAGCGGGCTCGACGGAGGGGATGTCCTCGGACCACAGCATGCCGAAGTACGCCGGAACCATCTTCGACTCGGGGGGAAGGTTCAGCCAGATCTGATAGAGCTCGAGTGGGTTGGACCCGGAGGGGTCGAGCAGCGGGAACATCTCGGCGTGTTGGATACCGCCGCCAGTGGTCAGCCATTGGACGTCACCCTCGCCGTACCGGGCGGTGGCGCCCAGCGAGTCGGAGTGGTCGACGTAACCCCTTCGCACGACGGTCACCGTCTCGAAGCCGCGGTGGGGGTGCTGGGGGAACCCGGGCACCCGCTCCCCGTGGTACATGCTCCACCCGTCGATGTAGGAGAAGTCGGAGCCGATCTGGCGCCCGTATAGAGGCGTCACCGGCCCGAGGTCGTCATCACCCGCGGGGTAGTCGTCGACGTGATGGACCGTGAAGATGAACGGGTCGTGCCCGATCCAGGGCATCCGCAGTTCGAAGAGCTCGATGACGGCGTTGGACATTGATGAAACCCCCTCGCTCCCCAATGCTACGGCGCGCACGCGGCAATCGGTGCCCTGTGGGCGGGATGGCGGTTGGCCGCCGACATGAAACCTTGGATCGCCGCCGAGTCCGGGGCAAGCTGCGGCGTCATGGGAGTGGAACCTGAGATTCGCGCCACGGCGCGGCACCAACCGAGCCGCGCAACCCGTCGCGTGATCATGATTGCCGGACGTGATCCCAAGGACGAGCCCGGCGGCGGCCACAGCAGCTACGTGCGTGCCCACGCCAGGGCGGCCATCCGGGCGGGCTATGAGCCGCATCTGTTCTGCATTGGCAACGGCAAGGGAGAGGAGGAGTACTCCTACGGCGTGGTCCACCGCGCTCCGCCGAATCGACACGCGGTCCGCCAGTCCGAGATCCGCCACCACGCGCTGCCGCTCGCCCGGAGCATCCTGAGTCGGGCCGAACTCCTGTCGGGTGCTACAGCGATCCACGGGTTTGGCGTGTGGACCTATGCGGCGACGCTCATAGCTGCTGACTTCCCAACCTCACTCCGGCGGGTGATGAGCATGTACACGGTCTATGAGGTGGAGCGCCACGCCCAGTACCTGGCCCTCGGCCGTCGTCGCCTGACGCCTCAAGGCGTGACAGAGCGAGCGCGCTGGCGCAGCGTCAGACGCGAAGTGACGGCGTTGGAGGGCGACGCCATCGCGTGGAGCGATGTGGTGGTGGTCAATTACGCGTCGCTGCGCGATCTCGTGGTGCAGGTGCATCCGATCGCTGCACCGAAGATATCCATCGCACCCTACGGGCCGGAGTCGGCCTTCCTCGAGGACCCCGATCCCCGAATCGGTGGGGTCTTCGGTCACCGGCCGGCGATCCTCAGCATCGCTCTGCAGCGACCAAAGAAAGGGGGCGAGGTGCTGCTCGAGGCGCTGCGAATCCTGCGTGACCGCGGCCAGGACTTCCGGGCCGCCATGGTCGGTGGCGGTGAGATGCTCCCGCGGCTTCGGCGTCTGGCTCGCCGCTTCGGGCTCGACGACTTCGTCGAGTTTCCCGGGATCGTGCCCGACGTCCGTCCGTGGCTCGCCGCCTGCGACCTGTACGTCCAGCCGTCGATCCGCGAAGAGAGCGGATCCATGGCGCTGCTCGAGGCCATGCAGTTCGGGCGTCCGGTGATCTGCTCGGCAGTCGATGGCATGATCGAGGATGTCCGCGATGGCATCGATGGTGTCCTCGTTCCGCCCTCCGACCCCATAGCGCTCGCCAACGCCATCGGCGACCTGCTCGATGACCCGGAGCGCCGTCGTCGCATCGGATCGGCCGCTCGCGCCCGCTTCGAGGCGACATTCGACGCGGACCGCTTCGCCGCCAGCCTTGCCCAGCTCTACGAGGGAGCCCCCCCACCCACCCCACCCCCCCCACCCCGGACGCGTAGATGAGGTTTCGCCTTTCGCTCTTCGCCTCTCACCTCGCCGCCTCCCGCTTCCCGCCTCCCGCCTCCCGCAGGGGCCACCACTCGCGTCGCTCAGGGCCTGGGCCTCTGTCGAATTGCGAATTGCAACGCTTCTCGCCAATCCACGGCGCGGACCCCTTCGGAGGCGCTCCCCACTATCGTCGGAGGTCTGCTCGCGTGGAGGGGGTGGACATGCCCGATCTCGTGACCCGGGGCCGGGAGGCCATCAAGAGCCACGCCTGGGATGAGGCACGCGACGCCCTGTCGGCGGCCGACAGCGACGGCGGTCTCGCCCCGGACGACCTCGTCCGCCTCGGTGACGCTTTCTGGTGGAGCGGCCAACCCGATGAAGCTCTCGACGTGTTCGAACGTGCCTACGGGGGGTTCGTCGCAGACGACCGGATCCCCGAGGCCGCCTCCACCGCCGCCCTCCTCGCCTACCTGGCGATGCGCCGCCTCAAGACGTCGGTGGGGGCTGGTTGGATGGCGCGCGCCGAACACCTGCTCGATGACCAGCCCGAGTCGATCGGCCACGCCTGGCTCAACCTCCTCAGGACGGCAGTGGCCCTCATGATGGAGAGCGACTTCGAGGGGGCGATCCGTCTCGCCGATCAGACCATCGACGTGGCGAAACGTCACGGTGGCCCGGGCGTCCAGTCGATGGCGATGAGCTTCAAGGGATACGCCATGATCGAGCGGGGAGAGTGGCAGGATGGCCTGCGCATCGTCGACGAGGCCGCCGTCGTCGCCAATTCACAGGACGTCGACCTCCGTGCCACCAGCGACGTCTACTGCAACACGATCGCAGTGTGCCGAAGCCTCGCCGACTACCGACGCGCCGGTGAATGGACCGAAGAGGCCGAACGCTGGATGCTCAGCCATTCGGTGGGTGGTTACCCGGGGGTCTGCCAGGTCCATCGCGCCGAGCTGAAGCGGCTGCGGGGCTCCTGGCCGGAAGCCGAACGGGAAGCCCGGAAGGCCTGCACCGAACTCGAGCGATTCCATCTGGTCGATGCGATCGGCTTCGCCCACTACGAGATCGGCGAGGTAAGGCGACGCATGGGCGACTTCGATGCCGCCGAACGGGCGTTCATGGAGGCGTATGAGCACGGCCATCTCGCCCAGCCGGGGTATGCCCTGCTCCTCAAGGAACAGGGCAAGATCGAGGACGCCACCCGGGCGATCACCAGCGCGCTCGATAGCCTGCCGGGCGACCATCCTCTGGCCGGAGCCATGACCCGGGGACGACTCCTGCCCGCCCGTGTCGAGATCGCCCTGGCGGCCGGCGACCTCGACACCGCCCGCGCGGCGAGCACGCAGCTGGAAGAGATCAGCACCCTCTTTGAAGGCGCGGCCTGGCGGGCAACCGCGCTCACCTGCCGCGGATCGGTTCTGCTCCACGACGAACAGCCCGAGGCGGCGATCGAGTCGTTGTCCGAAGCGTGGCGGCTCTGGCACGACATCGAACTGCCCTATGAGGCCGCCCAGGCGAGGACCCTCCTGGGCCGGGCCCGCCTCGCCGCCGGCGACGAGGCCGGTGCGATGCTGGAGTTCCGTTCGGCACGATCCGCCTTCGAGCAGCTGGGCGCCGCCGCAGACCTGCGGACCCTCGACCAGATCGGGGCCACGGCGGGCACCGACGCCGACACCCGTCGTCGAGTGACCAGGACGTTCCTCTTCACCGACATCGTCACCTCGACGGACCTGATCGCCCTCATCGGCGACGCCGCGTGGGAGAGCCTCCTCGCCTGGCACGACCGCGTGCTCCGCCAGGAGATCGAGAGCACCGGTGGTGAGGTGGTCCGCCACACGGGCGACGGCTACTTCGCCTCATTCGGCGAGGCCCGGGCGGCGATCGAGACCGCCGTGGCCATCCAACGCCGCCTCTCCTCCCATCGCCAGGAGCACGGGTTCGCCCCCTGGGTGCGCATCGGCATGCATGTCGCCGAGGCGACGCGCCAGGGCCCGGACTACGCCGGGCAGGGCGTTCATGCCGCCGCCCGAGTGGGGGCCCTCGCCGAGCGGGAGGAGATCCTGGCGTCAGCAGACACCATCACGGCCGCCGGAGCGATCCCATTCCCAGTAGGCGATGCCCGCACCGCCGAACTGAAGGGGATCGCCGAGCCGATCGAGGTCCACGCCATCGACTGGCGCTGAGGTTGTGCTTCAGGCCACCGATGCTTCGGCGAGCTTGTCGGCGAGTGCGGCGAGGAGCGACAGCGCTATTTGCGGCCGCTCCTGGAGGATCAGGTCGAGTGTGGCCGCGTCGATGACCAGGCCGGACACCCCGTTGGAGCCGGCCACGACATCGGCGGCACGCGGAGCCCCCCGGAAGATGGCCAGCTCCCCGACCACGGCGCCCGGGCCGAGAGTGGCCAGGCGCCGCCGCCCCGCGGGCCCGCGGTGGATCACCTCGACACTCCCCTCCACGAGCACGAGCATCTCGGCGCCGGGCTCACCCTGGGCGAGCACCACCTCTCCCGCGCCGTGTGTGCGAAGGGCGGTCACCTCGGAGATGCTCTCGAGTTCTTCGACGCTGAGCCCCGAGAAGAGCGGCACTCCGCCGAGGATCTCCAGGCGCTCCATCCGATCGAGGGGATCAACGGCCTCCATGGGCACATCCTCGCATCCGGTCACATTCCGCGCCGGTGCGCGTGCCCGGCGGACGGGATACGGTGCCGTGGTCAACGAGGGGGCCGGTGAACGAGACCACAGCCGCGGTAGATCCGCCGAGGGCGCTCGCCGCGCTCGGGGTCAGGGCCGGTGAGGCTTCCGTCGTCGGGTCGGTGGCGGCGTTGTTCTTCGTCGTACAGGCCAGCCATGGGGTGGGACTGAACGCCGCCGACGCGCTCTTCTTCCTCCGCTTCGGTGTGGAGCACCTGCCACTCATGATCCTGGCGTCGGGCCTCGTGGTGATGCTGGGGATACTCAGCTATGCCGCAGGATTGTCGTGGCGGGGGTCGAAGGCATGGCTGTGGCCGGTGCCTCTAGCCGGCGCGGCCCTCGTGGGACTCGAGCGCGTCGGCATCGCTCTCGAGGTCCCCGGGATCTACCCGGTGGTCTGGCTGACGGCCCAGGTCGTGATGATGGTCACATTCACCCTCATGTGGAACGCGGCCGGCGAGGTGTGTACCACCCGTCAGGCAAAGCGGCTGTTCCCGCTCTTCGCCTCGGCCGGCATCGCCGGAGGGGTCCTCGGCAATGCCCTCACCGGTCCCGCGGCCGCCCTCCTCGGCACAGAGAATCTTCTCCTGGTCCAGGCCGGGCTACTCGTGCTCGGCGGTCTGCTGACCCTCAGGACCTCCCGCCAGTTCTTCCCGGACGATGGCGTCGACGACTCGTCCTCGCCGCTGAGGGATCTCGAGGCGGGGATGCTCGCCACCTGGAGGACGCCCCTGCTTCGCCTCGTTGCGGCTGTCACCCTCGCCTTCTCGATGTTGTTCTATCTCGTGGTCTTCCCGTTCAGTGAGATCGTCGCAGCGTCTTTCGACACGGAGGCGGCCGTCGCCGGGTACCTCGGTGTCTTCTCGTCTCTGGCGACCGCAGCGACTTTCCTGGTGTCGCTCGTCGTGGCCCGTGCGCTGTTCACCCGTCTGGGAGTAGTGGTCACCCTGCTGATCGTCCCGATCGTGTACGCCACGGGATTCCTTCTCTGGCTGGCCGCCTTCACCCTCCTCACGGCCTCATTGGTCCGTGGTGCCCAGTGGATCGCCATCAATGCCCTCGGTGGAACCGCCACCAGCAGCCTGTTCAACGTGGTCCGGGGCCGCCAGCGGGCCCAGGTGATGGCGTTCGTGGTGGCGGTGCCCGCCCAGATCGGAACCGTGCTCTCGGGGGCGATCCTGCTGGCGGCGGGAGACCTGGGGGACGCCACCCGGTTCATGGTCTCGCTCGCGATCGCCGTAGTGGCGGGCCTCATCGTGTTCCGGATGCGACCGGCATACCGAAGCGCTCTGCTCGACGCCGTGCGGAGCGGGATGGTGGACGTGTTCACTGCACCGACGCCGGGGGTGCAGGCACCCGATCTCGAGGCCGACGCCCTCCACGCCGTCGAGCAGGCTCTCAGCGACGACCGGCCGAGCCGCCGGCGGGTGGCGACCGTGATCCTGGGCCGCCTCGACGGGGACCGGTCCGCCTCATTGCTCGCCGGACGACTCGAGGACAGCGATCCCGAGGTGCGCCTCGCCGCCCTCGACGCCCTCGGATCCGTCGACGCCGCCGCGGCGCTCTTGGGGGATCCAGACCCTTCGATACGGGTTCGGGCCATCGAGATCACCGCCCAGGCCGGCAAGGCTGTCGACGACCCCGGGCGCCTGCTCGCCGACCCCGATCCCCGGGTACGGGCGACTGCGGCAACCCTCGTCGGGGGTGAGCAGGCTCGGCGCGTCGTCGGCGACCTTCTCGCGTCCAAGGGGGCGGACTCGGTCACCGCCGCCCTCGAGGCGGTGGCCGCCGGCGTCGACGCCGGCACCGCCGACCTCGCAGGCCTGGCCCGCCATCAGGATCGACAGGTCCGGCAGGCCGTGGCGGCGGCATTGACCAATGGCGAGAGTGATCACGTTCTACAGGGGCTGCTCGACGACGTCTCTCCCGCAGTCCGTACCGCAGCCGGAACGGCTCTCGCCCGGCATCGGTCCGGGAGGGAGCGCCTTCTGGAGGTACTCGCCGAAGGTTCGGTGCGGGCGTCGGAGTCTGCGCTCTCAGCGCTGGTGGATGCCGGCGCCCAACCGGAGCTCCGTAAGTGGATCGAGACGGAGGTCGACCGGGCAGCACGGCTTCGCCGCTGGGCAGCAAGTTTGGAAGGCGATGGGCCCGAGACGCGCCAGTACCTGATCACGGTGCTGCGCTCCCGCCAGGGCCGCCTGGAGCGGTGGGCGATCCGCGCGCTGGAGGCCGAGGAGGCCTCGCTGTCGGCGGTACGCCGGGGTGCCTGGTCGGGCGACCTCGAGACCCGGTCGCAGGCGCTCGAGGCCCTGGAGTCGATCGCCGATCGGCCGCTCGCCCGGCGCCTGATCGGGCTCATCGAGGGCGACGACGTCACCGCTTCCGAGCCATCGGTTGCCTTCCGGGAGATGGCAGCCGATTTCGACCCGTGGATCCGTGCCCTGGCGCTGAGAGCCCTCTCCGAGGAGAGCATGGACGACCTGGGGGGCATCGGCCGGGTCGCCGTCGCTGACCCTAAGGTCGTCCCCGAGGCGACGCCGACCATCGGTTCGGCTATCTCTCCCGGGAGAGAGGTGCTCGACCGGGTGTTGGCGCTGCAACGAGTTCCCCTGTTCTCGAAACTCGACCCCGAGGAGCTCCACCTGGTCGCACAGGCTGCCACCGAACGGCGCCACCCCCCCGGCGAAGTGGTCTTCCCTGAAGGCGAGCGAGGCGACGTGCTGATCATCATCACCAAAGGTTCGGTCGAGGTCCGCACCGGTGGCTCGGTGGTCGCGGTCCGCGGCGCCGGCGAGTTCGTCGGAGAGCTGTCGATCCTCCGAGGTCAGGCACGAATGGCCGATGTGGTCGCGGGCGACTCTGGGGTGTCCGGCCTGGTGGTGGGGGCCGAGGCGCTCCGCGGGCTGGTGGAGGAGCGGCCGGAGGCCGCCTCGGCCATGCTCGCCACGCTGGCGTCCCGCATCGCCGAGCTCCTCCCCGATGCCATCCCTGCCTGATTCGGTGCCTGACCCTGGAGGCGCGAGGAGGTCGCTGGAACACAGCGTCGGTAGGTGCTAATCTACAACCCAATGGTTGTAGATCATGCCCCGGACCGGGCCGATGTGGTGTTCCGCGCCCTGGCGGATCCCACCCGGCGCGACATCGTGCGCCGCACCATGCGTGGAGATCATTCGGTCACCGCGCTGTCCGCCCACTACCCGATGAGCTTCGCCGCGGTGCAGAAGCACGTAGCCGTGCTCGAGCAGGCCAGACTCGTCACCAAGCGCAAGCGCGGTCGCGAACAGCTGGTCCGGGCGAACATCGACGCCATCCGGACCGCCCAGGCGCTCCTCGATCGGTTCGAGGCGATCTGGCTCGACCGCATGGACCGCTTCGGCGAGGTCCTCGCCGAAGCCAACGAGGGAGGCACTTCATGACCGTGACCGCCGTCCGCAAGGACCCCGAGGCCCTGACCATGACGATCACTGCCGAATTCGACGCCCCCGTCGAACGAGTGTGGCGGCTCTGGTCCGATCCCCGCCTCCTCGAGCGGTGGTGGGGTCCGCCCACCTATCCCGCCACGATGATTGAACACGACCTCTCACCCGGCGGCAGGGTCCACTACTCGATGACCGGCCCCGAGGGCGACACCCACCACGGCTGGTGGGAGATAACCGCCGTCGACGCTCCCCACCGCCTCGAGTTTCGCGACGGCTTCGCCGACGGGTCCGGCGCGCCCAACCCCGACCTGCCGGAGATCACCGTGAGAGTGACCCTCACGGACACGGCCGGCGGAGGGACGCGTCTCGACATCGAATCCACGTTCGACTCGGCCGAAGGCATGGAGCAGCTGCTCGCCATGGGTTCCGAGGAGGGCATGAAGGCGGCGATGTCGCAGATGGACGACCTACTGGCTGCCTGAGCCTCTCCTCCGGGGTGGGACCAGCGGCAAGCAGTGGGCACCGGTGCTACTTTGGGGACCGGTGGAGCACGGGCAAGAATGACATCGATCCGACGACTCGCACTCGCAGCTACCGCCATGGCAATGGTCGCCGCAACGTGTGGCGACGACTCCGCGAGCCCGGCCACGACCACCACGACTTCGGACTCCACCACGACAACCGTCGCCGCCACGACCACCACCGTCGACTCCCGGCCGCTCGCCGCCTTGGATGGGCGCCCGGTCGAGGATCCGCTCTACGGGACGGGGTTTCACGAGGTGGCGGTCGACGAGCCCGGCACGTTCGCCTACTCGCTGGTGCCGATCACCGGCGACACTCCGGGCGCCAATCTCCTCGGCATCGGCATGCCGTTCGCCGTCGCGACGACCGGGCTCGGCGACGACCTGGTGGCGCTCATCGCCTGGGTCCACGAGCCAACCGTCGACTCCGAGCCCACCCCGGCGGCACTGGTCGTGTACCGCGAGGGGGTCGACGGGTGGGAGATCGTCGTCGCCTTCACCGACGCCGCCATCCTCGGCTTCCTCGAAACCACCACCGACTACATGGCCTGGAAGCCTCACGACGGCACTTTCTACGCGCGCACGACCGTGAGCACCCTCGACTGGGACGGGTCCATGGCCCGCATCGTCGCCGACGTCCACGTGCTCGACTCTCCCGACAACGCCGAAGAGTTCTTTGCCGAGGTCGAATGCACCGCGAACGGCGCGATGGAGTGTGTGCTCCTGTCCGACGACGGTGTGCTCCGCCCGGGTGACTCAGGCGAGGCCGTCGAGGAGCTGCAGATGGCGCTGATCGAGATCGGCTACATGGACGGCGAACCCAGCGGCGAGTACGACGATGCCACCGCCGCCGCCGTCAGCAGGTTGCAGCGGGACTTTCGCTTGGCGCGAGACGGAAGGGTGGGACCGAATACCCAGGCCGCCATCGACGACATCCTCGCCGGGGAGATCGTCCTCGCCGACGAGGAGGGGATCGGGTCGGTGGACTTCGGGACCGGCGCCAACGCCGCGATCTCGGCGATCGAGGGCCTGCTCGGGTCGGCCGACTCGGCGACGGGCTGGGTGACCGGGCCCTGCGGGCCGGGGTGGGATTGGAACATTCTCACCTGGGGCGGGTTCACCGCGATATTCACGGAGCGGGACGGCCCGCGGACCTTCGACGGATGGCGGGTCGAGGAGTTGGCCGATGTGCCCAACTTCATCTTCTTTGCCGGCGGCATCGCCCAGAACTGGCGCTGGTCGAACTTCGATTCCATGGGCGCCGAATACGACCCGTTCTACGGGTTCTGGTATCACGGGACCCTGGGCTACGGGATTGGCGAGTTCGTGGGCGGCGCTCCCGACGACCCCCCACCGGCAAATGCACAGATCCTGACCTTCGGCACCGGCACTGGCGCCGTGCTCTGGGACTGCTGAGCGCCGGCCACCCAAGGTGCACGAATCCCACGATCGTCACATCGGGGTCGAAACCAACCATTCGACCGACCTCGTCCACCGTGGTGGCGCGTCCCGTCGTCCAGTAGCTCCGCAGCCTGGACGATGCCTGAGTCGTCCCGAGCCCATACGAATGGGGCCTTACGGCGTCGCGCCCAGCCGGTAGCGCACCATCGCCTGGCGGATCATGCGGGTGACCTGGTTGGCTCCCGTGACGGACACGCCATAGGTGTACACGGAGTTGTCCACGGGCTCGATCACCGTATCGGCCCCGTGATAGATGGTGGTGTCCGAGACGGCGCCCTCACCACTCAGCCCCGAAGAGTCGACCTCGGCCATCTGCACCGCCGAGACCGCGGGCTCCAGCCGGTAGAGAAACGCCGAGACATCACCACCGATGTCCGTGTCATAGAACGACACCCTGAACTCGAGGATCGTCGCCCCATGCGGCAGCTGGATCGACGCCTCGAGATTCCCGGTGTCCTCGTTGTACGCCGAGGTGAACGACTTGATCACCAGATCGTCCGAGTAGTCCGATCCGAAGGCGGAACCGGCGATCGAGGCCCACCCCTCGAGCGGGTAGAGCGACTGGGTCAAGTCCGTGTTGGTCGCATAGCGATCGGGACCGGAGATCCGGTCGACGACCGCATTCGGCAGCAGGGCGCCGAGCTCGGTCTCCATGCCTGCGGAGATGGCGGCGGTCCCGCCCACGATCACCACCCGCTTGGGATCGAGGCGCACCAGTTCGTCCTTGGTCGTGCCCGGAATCGGTGGATCGGTGGGGACGAGCAGGATCGGCGCATTCTGCGAGGCGGCCCCCGGACCCAACCCGAGGGCGTCGGGGAAGTCGGTAGAGACCGCGACGTAGACGAGGTCGATTCCCGCGGCGGGAGGCGCACCCGCCTCGGCCGGGTCGCCGCCGGCCACCCCACGACGGTGAGCACAAGCAGCAGCACGGCGGACCAGGCCCGATCTCGCCGGGTGAGTCGAGACAACGACATGGACATGCCCCCTTTTTGACTGGCAGGGAGCCGACACTATCCCCCGGCCCGGTAGTACGGGCTATCGCCCTACCCGGCGAGGACCCGGCTCAGGTCGAGGTTGGCGGTGGCGTGTGCCAGGTCGCGCCGTCCCAGACCGCAGGCGGCCGCCACGGCGACTTCTCTCCCCACTTCACGCTCGATGGTGTCGCGGATCGACCGCTGTACCTCGAGATCCTGGCCCTCGTGGACGAAGCCGGCGGCGAACCGCACCCCGTCGCCCACCGCGAGCTCACGCAGGGGCGCGTAGAAGCGCTCGTCGGGTGTCGGGGGCTCCACCGCGTGGGCGAACGGCATGTGGACGAACTCGAGCGTGCGCCCCTTGGGGAACCGGCCGACCAGGGCGTTGGTGAGGCGAACCGGGATCGAAGCATCGGTCAGCCTGCTGAAGGAACGATGGTTCATGTCGCCGACGCACAGGTGGAACCCCCACCGGG